>Ga0207712_10003175_pt1 | contig 10465 bp, 9 predicted proteins | sample KBSS44metaG_FD_184402 | JGI IMG/M metagenome (GOLD analysis project Ga0207712, IMG submission 184402) | Switchgrass rhizosphere microbial communities from Kellogg Biological Station, Michigan, USA - KBS S4-4 metaG (SPAdes) (version 2) | ecosystem: Host-associated > Plants > Roots > Rhizosphere >... | reverse complement strand
TTTTGCAAATGGGTTCCCGTTAGCCTCGGAATTAACAAGTCATTAAATTGGTCGGATATCATCTATTTCATGTCGGGACACGATGATGAAAGATCGATCGAGCTTACGAAAGAGTTATGGGCTGAGTTCAAGGCATCTGGCGAGCGATCGTGATGACGTATACCGAATGCCGCCATTACTCATGTCGTCCGAGAATCGCAGCTTGATCTCTCCGCTTAAGAACCGCAACATCGCACGCCGATTTGGCTGTTCGAAAGGCTTTATTTGTAATTCCTGTAATGGGAAAGATCGGTGGTCGAAGCGGGCACGATGCTTACCGCAGCTCCGCCGCCGGGCGCGAGACGTAGTCGAAGCACAGTCGCGCGATCGACGAGAAAGCGTTCGATCGCGTAAGCCTGAGGATTCGTCTTCCAGTCGGCATTGTCAGCGTCGCGATCGATGCCTTATGCTTCTAACCTATGGTGTGACAATAGTTTATCCCTGGATGGCCAATACCACCCAGAAAGGATATCGGCAATTGAAAGTGCACCGTTAAAAAAATAGAGGAGGCTTACGCCGCGGCGTCTCCCGTCGAGTTTGTATAATGGTGGTTTGCTTCTTAGGTGTCTCTGTTTCGCGAGAGGCCGAGAAGGGAATTATCCTGGAACCCCCAAAGACGGCGGGAGATGGAAGCGGAAATGAGGGTTTTATCGCAATGATAATTTCTTCCACCTTGTTGGCTCTAAACTTAGCGAAGAATCTCGACGAACTCGAAAACGCAGAGGTTTATTCAATCTGTGTCATTCAAGACGATCCTCCGGTCGCGATCATGTCGGAGATTCACTGCGATTTGAAAACCAGGAATCTGGGAAAGGTCTTACCGATAGTACAAAGTGACGATGAACTGGCTTTTTCGATAGTATTCGAAGACTTTGATTCCGGGATCAAGGTGGTTAAGCGACGTCTGTGGGAATCAGGACTCCTGCTGAGTTCAAAATTAGTTTTAGTAAGCCCCGAGATTAGAATGATAAAAGACTACGGCGAAGGAATGTAAAAGCGTCCCGCTCGTTGACATCAATGATTGCTTACCCGCCAAACCTGTTCTTTTTCCCAACAGATCACCATAGCCTCGAAGCATCATCAACAGCAATATGAAAATCGTCAACAAAGTTGGGCTGACCCCTTATAGTTTCTACGTTCATAAATTTGCCCTTTGACTCATTTCCTTGCGGGGAGTGAAACATGAAAAGAATAATCATAGGAATATTCAATCTATTAATTTTCTCCACCTTGACAGCTAGCGGGCAACAACTAGTCGATAGCCAATGCAATCGAATTTTCGATGACGTGGCGGGTGAGATGAAGCCGACACACATTTTCAGGAGAGAAATCTACACATCCGATTGTGACTTCGATTTTACAGCCAAGAATGGTTCTGGTCTCCTCATTACTGTCGAGACATACGGTACGGAAAAGGAAACAAAAGAAGCAATCAAAAGCGATTTAGCTTTGTATAAAGGCTCGGACGACAAGACGACGGCAGTAAACATGAAAACCGAAGGATTTTGGGACGAAGCAATACTCTGCAATCGTAATCGAACGGGGGACAGCTTTATTTTGCTGCGGAGGCAAAAGTTCTTGATTTCGTTGTTCTCCTTAAACGATGAAGTTCTGCTAACTGCGGAGAAAACATTACGCAAGGTTAAATTCATGGACTGACGAGGAGTCACTGAGCTGGATTCAGAACGATAGGAAAGTCTTACGTCAGGCCCGCGATTCTGGGGTTTGGGGCACTTTGATAAGATCTCGGAATCATGACAATGAAGCCGCCGGTCGAGATTGAGTGGTCTTTTAACATTCGATCGCGATGGACCCAGATTCGGACAAATGAGATATGCGTGAGGTTGGGCTAAAGCCCGAAGTATTTTAGCTGATCGTTCCCGTTGCCTAAAGGCAACGGCAATGAAAATAGTACGAAGGCTTTGGTTATAACGCCCGTTGACCGGCCTAGAAGGTCTCCGGCGGGTTCAGTATACTCGCCATCTACGACTCTCAAATGCTTGTCTTCCCTGCGATAGCCAATATTCTGTGATCGGCAAAAGTGTCGTCAACCACAAGACGAAAATCAACAACGTAGGCCTGACTATATATAGTTCTAAACGGATAAAATGATTGGTTAGGCGCTCATTGCCCATCATCAGTCTGAAGAAGTGAGAAATTGTGGAGGGGTTAAGCTTATGGTAAGAATATGTTCCGCCTTCCTGCTGGTTATATCGGCTTTCGTTTTATGTTCTCAAGCGAGTGCTCAAGCGCGCGAACTTGAGTATTATCAAAAGCTTAAACAGTTAAAGACTTTCGAATCAAAGCGGCAGGACGTCGAGTCGCTATTCGAGTATCTATCTTCGAAAGATTCACTGGAAAGTGGAGGCTCGAAGACCGTTTACTTGGAACCGAAAGGCGCTAATTTGGACGTATATTATTCTACTGGCCGCTGTTCGGAACACCATTCGAAACTTGGTTTCGATATAGCTAAGGACACGGTTATTGGTGTGCATATACTCTTTTATGAGGAGATACCCTATTCAAGTTTCGATTTTGACCTACGTAAATTTCGTAGGTACCAGGAAAACGATAATAACTCAATTCACTACACCAATGAGAGCTTGGGAATCGAATTGATCGGAGGAAAAGACAAAGTTAGAAGCATCGAGTTTTCAGGTTCGGAAGAGCTGCAGGAAAAATACCGTTGTAAGTGAGGAACCATAAAAAGGCTTCAGTTGTAACTCTTGTAACGGGCGAGATCAGACGTCGCAGCCGGCACAATGCTTACTGCCGCCCCGCCGCCCGGGACAACACGAAGGTGGAGTACAGTTGCTCGATCGACGAGAAAGCGGTCGATCGTGTAAGCCTGAGGATTCGCCTTCCAATCGGCATTGTCAGCGTCACGGTAGATCGCTGCAAGATACTTTTTCCCTGCCGTTAGGAAATCAAGAGGGACAGTGGACGTGCGAGCGTTTTCGTCCGTGATCGCGCCGACGAACCACGCATCGTGTCCCTTGGCCTTTCTAGCAATTGTCAGATAGTCGCCCGGCTCCGCCTCGACTATCCGTGTATCGTCCCAATCGACGGGCACGTCCTGGATGAAACGAAAAGCGTCCATGTGCTTTTCGTAATTTTCGGGCAGATCGGCGGCCATCTGCAGAGGGCTGTACATCGTTACATAGAGCGCGAGCTGCTTGGCCAGCGTAGTGTGAACCTGCTCTTTCTTTCCGGCCTGATAATAGTCGAGCTTGATCTGGAAGATTCCGGGAGTGTAATCCATCGGGCCGCCTAGTAGCCGCGTGAAAGGCAGAATGGTCTCGTGATCGGGCGGGTTGCCGACGCTCCATGCATTGAATTCGTTTCCGCGAGCCGCTTCGCAAGCTAGCCAGTTGGGATAAGTTCGCTGCAGTCCAGTCGGACGAACCGGTTCGTGAGCGTCGAGCATGATCTTGTTCTCGGCCGCTTTGGCAGCGACGTGAATATAGTGATTCACCATCCACTGGCCGTCATGATATTCGCCGCGTGGAATGATGCGGCCGACATAGCCGGTCTTTACCGCGCCGTAGCCGTACTTTTTCATTAAGGCAAAAGAATCGTCGAGCCGGCGTTCGTAATTTGTCGCCGAGCCCGATGTTTCGTTGTGCATGATCAGCCGCACGCCTTTTGCGGCGGCGTACCTTGAGACGCCCGCGATATCGAAATCAGGATACGGCGTGACGAAATCGAAGACGTTCTCTTTCCAATTTCCATACCAATCTTCCCAACCGATATTCCAGCCCTCGACAAGGACAGCGTTGATGCCGGTCTTCGCAGCAAAATCAATATATCGCTTAACGTTTGCCGTATTCGCCCCGTGTTTTCCATTGGGTTTTAGCGAACTCCAATCGGTCTCGGTAAGCTTCGTCGTGACGTTATCCGCATAATTCCAGGTCGATCTGCCGACATGCATCTCCCACCAGACACCGATGAATTTCTGCGGCTTTATCCACGTAGTATCGGCGATCTTTGAGGGTTCGTTGAGATTAAGAATGATCTTAGATGTAAGGATGTCGGCCGCTTTGTCGCTAACAATGATGGTGTCCGCCAGGGTGTTTTTGCCGGGGTTTGAAGAAATGCGGCCGAACCTACGGCATTTGGCGCAAGCTTTACTTTCGCTCCGAAATTCTGCCGATCGATCGCCAGATACATCGCGGGGTAATCCACAAGTGCAGCTTCGTGAATATTGATATAAAGCCCTTCAGCGGTCTTCATCATCAACGGTGTCTGCACAACGTTGTCAGCGATCGGCGAACGCGTGCCGATCTCTGTTTGCCGCTTGCTTGACGCCAGTGCATCGATCTCGCTCAGCTTTGTGGTCGAATAGGCGTACTCATTCGTGTCGTAATTACCCGGTATCCAGAACGCCTTGTGATCGCCGGTGAGGTTGATCTCAGTTCCCTCGCCCTTAACGATGAAATACTTAAGACCATCCTGTACCGGAAACTCATACCTAAATCCAATGCCATCATTAAAAATGCGAAACCTAAGAACCAAACGTCGGGCGGGAGTTTTATCATTCAGCTTTTGTTCAAGCGTGACGGTTAGCTGCCGGTGCCGGTCGCGGATCTCGCTGACCTCGCCCCACACCGGTTTCCAAGTTTGATCGGTCTCGGTTATTTCGGAATTGACGATGTGGAAATGATCGGCCAGATCAGGTTGGCCGTCGAGTTCGATGCCTAAGCGGGATTCGCGAATGACCAATTTATCGCCGAAGTTGAGGGAATATCGGGGCGAGCCATCTTCGGCGAGCTTGAACTGCAGTGTCAGGTGGCCATCGGGAGACTTAACTGTCTGGGAGAACGCGGCGACGCTGCCCAAAATGATAAGGAGAAATATCTTAAGTATCTTCACTAGCGGGTCCTCATCCACCCATTGACGCGATCACCGCCCTGATCTCACCGTAAGTGTAATCGTCACCTAAGAATTCCTTGATCGGCGACAAAGCAGTGTCGTCGGCAAATTTCACGATGGCCTCGCGGATCAGCTCGACCTTTTCTTCAGCCACGAGCTCGTCCAGACTGACCTTTCCATCGGGAATAAAGCGGGCAAGGTGATTTTCTATCGTTGTGTTGCTAAGTCCTCGCTCGGCAGCGATCTGTGCAATCGATTTCCCAGCCCGGAACATTTCAAGCGATATTTGAAAGGTGTCTTTGCCGGACGAATCGCGTTTTGTTCGCACTTTCCTTTCGCGCTTTGGCGATTTTAGCGCGATCCGCGATCTGAGATCATTCTTAAGGCAATAGGTTGTGATCGCTCTAATGAAGTCAGCTCCATACTTTTCCAATTTCAGATCGCCAACACCCGAAATGCGTCGCAATTCGATCTCATCCTGTGGCAGATAGGTCGCCATTTCTACGAGGGTCACGTCGGAAAAGATAACGTAGGGCGGAACGTTTTCGCTTCTTGCGATCGCGGTACGCACGCGTCGGAGATCATCAAAGAGGTCTTGTAAATACGGGAGTGAAGCATCCGGGACGAGTTTGCGGGTCTTTTCCTCTTTGGCTGTGACCTTGATGAGTTCGACAGGCTTCTTTCCGACCAAGACATGATGGCTTTTTTCGGTCAGGGCGATCGTGGGATATTGCCCTTCGGTTTGAGTCAGATAACCCTGTCCGATCAGATCCTTGAAATACGCAAACCATTCGTCCTTGGATACATCGGCACCGACGCCATAGGTTTTTAGATTCTTGTGCTCGTCACGGATCTTTGCCGCCGGAGATCCACGCAACAGATCTATCAAATAACTCAACCCGAACCGCTGGTCCGTCCTGTAAACCGCACTCAGGGCCTTTTGCGCGATGACCGTCCCGTCAAAGCGTTCAAATGTGGTGTTGCAGTTGTCGCAGTTGCCGCAATCGACCGCCAACTCCTCGGAAAAGTACTTAAGCAGAAACTTTCGCCGGCACGTTTTCAGATCTCCGAACTCGCCCATCAAGTTCAGCTTCCTGAGCATGATCTCGGACTGGGCCGAATTCCCCTCGACCTCGGCAAAACCTTTTAGTTTGACGACATCAGCCCAGCTAAAAAATAAAAGGGCGTCGCTCGGCAAGCCATCGCGACCTGCTCGACCCGTCTCCTGATAATAGCTTTCGATATTTTTGGGCAGGTCCATGTGGACGACAAAGCGAACATTCGATTTATCGATACCCATACCAAAAGCGATCGTCGCCACAACTATCTTTGCCTCGTCCTTTAGAAAGAGTTCCTGATTGCGGTCGCGCTCTTTTTTGTCGAGACCTGCATGATACGGTACGGTGCTAAAGCCTTCGTCGTTGAGATCGGCGGCAAGAGAATCTACCGAATTTCTGCTAAGACAATAGATAATGCCGCTTTCATCTTTTCGCTTGTCTAAATACTCGAGCAATTGCCCATACGAGTTTCGTTTCGGTTCGACCGAGTAATAAATATTTGGGCGATTAAAGCTGGAGATAAAGGGCGTGGCTCCGCGGATCCCGAGACGTTCGACAATGTCCTGGCGGACGAGTTTGTCGGCGGTCGCGGTGAGAGCGATAAGTGGAACTTCGGGAAACTCTTTCTTGAGCGCGGCGAGCCGCAAATACTCAGGCCGGAAATCGTGGCCCCAGCTTGAGATACAATGAGCCTCGTCGATCGCAAAAAGAGACAGCTTTAAGCCTCTGAGAAAATCGAGAAACTGATCGCCGCTTTGCAAAAGGCGTTCGGGTGCGACATAAAGCAGTTTTACATTGCCGCTTCGGACACCGCGAAAGACCTCGACTTGTTCGGCCGCCGTTTGAGAGGAGTTCAGAAAAGCTGCCTCGACGCCGTTGCTTCGCAAGGCGTCCACCTGATCCTTCATCAATGCGATCAGCGGCGAGATGACGACCGTAAGCCCGTCAAAGATCAATGCCGGAATCTGATAACAAAGCGATTTGCCGGCGCCCGTCGGCATCAGCACTACACAATCCTTTTTCGCAAGAACCGATTCGATCACCGGCTCTTGATTCATCCGAAAAGAGTCGTAACCGAATCGGTGTTTGAGGATTTCGCGTGCGTGGGCGATGGTCATCAATATCTAAATAGTCGCGTCATAAGAACCCGGTCGCTATGGCTCCCGGTTCTGACCTCTTAGATCTCGACCGCATCGATCTGAGCTTTTTGAAGTTTGCCGGAATAATCAATGTACAACGACTTCCATTCGCTGAAAATATCGAGTACCTGTGTGCCGGCTTCGCGATGGCCGTTTCCAGTGCCTTTTGTGCCGCCAAAAGGCAGATGGACCTCAGCACCGATGGTTGCGGAATTTACATAACAAATCCCTGTGTATAGTTCCTGCATTGCGTAGAAGGCGTGGTTGACATCCTGCGTGTATATTGCCGATGAGAGGCCGTACTTAACGCCGTTTACGATGTCGATCGCTTCGTCCAATGTCGAAAAAGGAATGACACAAGTAACAGGACCGAATATCTCTTCCTGTTCGATCCGCATTCCGGGTTTCACATTTGTAAAAACGGTCGGCTCGATGAAATAACCTTTTCCGTAATCCCCTTTTGTAAGACGGTTACCGCCACACGCGAGCGTCGCTTTGTCCACGTTCTTGCCGATCTCGATATAGCCGAGGATCTTTTCCATCTGCCGCTGATTGATTACCGGGCCAACATCGGTTTTGGCATTTAGCCCGTTGCCTACGCGAAGCTGCTTTACGCGTTCGACCAGCTTGTCGCAGAATTTCTTGTAAACTTTCTTGTGAACGACCAGCCGCGATGAGGCAGTACAACGCTGTCCGCTTGTTCCGAAAGCTCCCCACAGCGAACCTTCGACAGCATTATCGACATCGGCGTCATCCATTACGATGATCGCGTTCTTACCGCCCATTTCAAGGCTCACGATCCGGTTGTCGCGGGAGCATTGTTCGGCGATCTTTCGTCCGGTTTCGGTAGAACCTGTAAACGAGATAAGCCGAACATCTTTATGGCCGACAAGAGCCGCACCCGCATCGCCAAATCCGTTTACTACGTTCACTACGCCTTTCGGGATGCCCGCCCTTTCGCACGACTTAACAAGATTGATCGTCGACAGCGGCACGTCTTCGCCGGATTTGATCACAACTGTATTTCCGCAGACGAGCGCCGGGATCAGTTTCCACGAAGGTATCGCCATCGGGAAATTGAAAGGCGTGATCAAACCACATATTCCGACGGGCTGACGAACGCACATCGCAAATTTATTCGGCATTTCCGCCGGAGTTGTAAATCCATGGAGACGTCGCCCCTCACCGGCGGTGTAATAGGTGCAATCGATCGCTTCCTGCACGTCGCCGCCCGCTTCTTTTGTGACCTTTCCCATCTCGCGGGTCATTTCGAGAGTGAATTGTTCCTTGCTTTCGCGAAGGATCTCACCGAGCTTGAAAAGGATCTCAGCACGCTTTGGCGCGGGCGTTCGCCGCCATCGCGTTGCGGCGTTCTTTGCGGCCTCGACCGCACTATTTACATCATCTTCGTTCGACTTTGGAAAGCGCCCTACGATATCGGTCGTATCCGCCGGATTTACATTGTCAAACCACTCGCCGGATGAGCTTTTCACCCATTCGCCGCCGATATAGTTGTGATACGTTTGAGTTGATCTCTTTGCGTTTTTGTCGATTTTCGCTCGTTTTGCTGTTGCCATATATATAAATAGTTTCAGGTTTCGAGATCGAACTTTCAAGTTGGTCAACCTGAAATCTGATTCCCGAAACCTGATCAAAAAAAATAAGAAATTACTGAACCGTGAATTGGACTATCTTCAATTGCGTTGAACGGCTAAAGCGGTTGTATGCCAATACTTCCATTACGACGGCATCACCCGGCTTCAATTTAGAAACCAACGAGTTAAACGACTTCATATCCACAACGGTCTGTCGGTTAATCCGCTGGATCAGATCGCCTTCGTCGAAAGCATCCGTACCGTTGGACATTTTCACATCCGCTATGTAACTGGCCGGGTTGATCTCCTTAACAATTACTCCCTTCTGTCCTTCGACTTTGTAGGTTTCCGCCAGGGCCGGCGTAACGTCGACCAGTGTCAGGCCAAACGTTTTTTGATCGTCTCTCGATCCATTTATCGGAAGCTTTCGCTGCAGGTCATCGGTTTTGGGTAACGGTCGCTCGGTTAGTTTTACCGAAACGGTTTTGCGATCGACCTTCGCGCCTTCTTCGCGAAGAAACGCAAGGTCCACTGATTGCTGCGGCAGCACATTTGCAACCACAGATATCAATTCTGCTGCATTCGCAACCTTTTTTCCGTTTACCTCGACGATCACGTCACCAACTTTTATCCCCGCATCGGCTGCCGGACCGGGCTTTGCTACTACATCGGTTACGATCGCACCGGCAGGATCACTTAGCCCGTAAACCTTTGCATATTCCGGCTTTACCGATTCAAGCTGAACGCCGAGATAACCGCGGTGAACCTTTCCATCCTTTAAGAGCTGTGAATAAACATTCGCTGCATCATTTGCCGGTAGTGCGAATCCGATGCCGTTGGAATCTCCGGTCGAGGTCGCGATCTGCGAATTGATCCCTATTACCTCGCCATTCATATTTACAAGCGGACCGCCGGAATTTCCTTTATTGATCGCCGCATCGGTCTGCAAAAATCTCTGAAACGGTGTCGACTGCGGTGTCGATCTTTTTGTCTGCGATACTATGCCGGCAGTGACCGTTCGAGCCAGGCCAAAAGGCGAACCGATCGCAAGAACCCAATCCCCAACCTCCGCCTCGTCGGAGTTTCCAAGTTTCACGAATGGAAGATCTTTCCCAGCGTCGATCTTCAATACAGCCAGATCAGTTTCGTCGTCCGAACCAAGAAGCTTTGCCTGATATTCCTCGCCTGAATCCAGCTTGACCGTAATTCGGGCCGCATTCTCAATAACATGGGCATTCGTCAAAATATATCCGCTCTTGTCCACGATAAATCCGCTGCCAACTGCGTATTGCGGGCGGCGCGGAAGCTGCCGCCGAAAGAAATCCATGATGTCATCCGAATCTCCTGGAGCTGGATCACCCTTCGCGGTGATCTCGGGCACCCTTCCTTTGGCCTCGATATTCACAACGGCGGGTTCGACAGTTTTAGCCACCTCGGAAAATGACGCCGATAGTTTTTGCGGTGTGATCTGGGCGGTTATAGGGATCGTGCACACACCAACAACACTCAGGATAATGAACAGGACCCTGGTGGAGAAGATCAGGTGCCGCGGTTTAGACTGCGATTCGAACATACAATACAACTCCTTAAATTTTCACGTTTCGCGCAACGATCGCCAATACCCGCCATCATAACAAAATCATTTCTGAAATTCGACTTTTTTCTACACTCGGACAGGTTAACGGGAGAGCCTGAGTTCGTTGCACAGCGATAAGCAGATCGATGCCTCGAAAGGTTCGTTTTGCTGTTTTTCTATTAAGAA
>Ga0207712_10003174_pt1 | contig 10467 bp, 8 predicted proteins | sample KBSS44metaG_FD_184402 | JGI IMG/M metagenome (GOLD analysis project Ga0207712, IMG submission 184402) | Switchgrass rhizosphere microbial communities from Kellogg Biological Station, Michigan, USA - KBS S4-4 metaG (SPAdes) (version 2) | ecosystem: Host-associated > Plants > Roots > Rhizosphere >... | reverse complement strand
CGAAGCCGGGATCGATCACGCCGCACACGAAGTTCGAGGCGGAGGTGTACGTACTGTCGAAGGAAGAGGGCGGTCGTCATACGCCGTTCTTCAAGGGCTACCGCCCGCAGTTCTACTTCCGCACGACGGACGTGACGGGTGCGTGCGAGTTGCCGGAAGGCGTCGAGATGGTGATGCCGGGCGACAACGTGAAGATGGTGGTGACGCTGATTGCGCCGATCGCGATGGACGAGGGCCTGCGCTTCGCGATTCGCGAAGGCGGCCGTACGGTCGGTGCCGGCGTGGTGGCGAAGATCATCCAGTAACAAGCGGGAATCGGGATGAGGGAATCGGGAATCGGCAGAACAAGACGGTTCCCCATTCTCCATTCACCCATCCCGTAAGCGCGGCAGGCGCATCGTCAAGCGATGCGCCTTTGCTGTTTCAACGGTTTGACCGAGTACGCCAGTAGCTCAATTGGCAGAGCAGCGGTCTCCAAAACCGCAGGTTGGGGGTTCGAGTCCCTCCTGGCGTGCCATTCGGAACGAGGACAACGAGCCGCCGACCGACAGTTGAAGCGCCGATTCCCGATGGGAGGCGAGCGCAACTTCCGACGATACGACGGCCAGAACCTATGAATGCCAAGGTAGAAAAAGCGGGCGCCGCGAACAACGGGCTCGATATCGTCAAGCTGGTGCTGGCCGGCGCGCTGTTGGTCGCGGGCATCGTTGCCTACTACTACTTTGCGGACCAGTGGAACGGCTGGGCGCGCGTCGGCGTGCTGCTGGTGGGCGTGATCGCCGCGTTCGCGGTGGCCGCGTTCACGGCGTTTGGACGTTCGGTACGCGAATATCTGACCGAGTCGCAGTTCGAGCTGCGCAAGGTGGTGTGGCCGACGCGCGACGAAACGCTGCGCACGACCCTGGTCATCATCGTCGTCGTGATCATCCTCAGCCTGCTGCTCGGCCTGATCGACCTCACGTTGAAGTGGCTGGTTCTCGACAACCTGCTGAAGATCGGACGTTGAGGACCTCGGCATGAGCAAGCGTTGGTATGTGGTGCATGCGTATTCCGGCTTCGAGCACGCGGTGTCGCGCTCGCTGAAGGAGCGCATCGCGCGCGCCGGCATGGAGGAGAAGTTCGGCGAAGTGCTGGTGCCGACCGAGGAAGTCATCGAGATGCGCGGCGGCCAGAAACGGCGCAGCGAGCGCAAGTTCTTCCCGGGCTACGTGCTCGTGCAGATCGAGACGCACGACGAAGGCAAGGCGATCAAGATCGACGACGAATCCTGGCACCTGGTCAAGGAAACGCCGAAGGTCATGGGTTTCATCGGCGGTACCGCGGACCGGCCGCTGCCGATCAAGGATTCGGAAGCCGACGGCATCCTGCAGCGTGTGCAGGAAGGCGTCGACAAGCCGCGACCGAAGGTGTTGTTCGAACCGGGCGAGATGGTGCGCGTCACCGAAGGTCCGTTCAACGACTTCAACGGCGTGGTCGAGGAAGTCAATTACGAGAAGAGCCGCCTGCGCGTGGCGGTGCTGATTTTCGGGCGTTCGACGCCGGTCGAGTTGGAATTCGGCCAAGTAGAAAAAGCGTAGGCGCCGCCCCGCAGGCAGCGCTTTCATGAGAAGTCCGGCATGGATGCCGGTCTGTTCTTCGCGGTCATGGAGGACCGCACAAATAACGGAGGAGTCCCGCAGTCTCTCAAGACGTGCAGACGCTAGCACTCCAGGAGAAACACCATGGCAAAGAAAGTAGTCGGTTACATCAAGCTGCAGGTCAAGGCCGGTCAGGCCAACCCGTCGCCGCCGGTCGGTCCGGCGCTCGGTCAGCGCGGTCTCAACATCATGGAGTTCTGCAAGGCGTTCAATGCCGCCACGCAGAAGCTCGAGCCGGGTCTGCCGATTCCGGTCGTGATCACCGCGTATTCGGATCGCACGTTCACCTTCGTCACGAAGACCCCGCCGGCGTCGATCCTGCTGAAGAAGGCCGCCGGCATCACGTCCGGTTCGAAGCGGCCGAACACGGAGAAAGTCGGCAAGGTCACGCGCAAGCAGCTCGAGGACATCGCCAAGGCGAAAGAGCCCGACCTGACGGCCGCCGACCTCGACGCCGCCGTTCGTACGATCGCGGGCAGCGCCCGCAGCATGGGCCTGGTGTCGGAGATCTGATATGACCACGAAACTCAGCAAGCGTTACAAGGCCCTCGCCGACAAGGTCGTGCCGGGCAAGACCTATGCGATCGATGAAGCGTTGAAGATCGTCAAGGAAGGCGCCAAGGCCAAGTTCCCGGAATCGGTCGACGTGGCGATCCGCCTCGGCATCGACGCGAAGAAGTCCGACCAGGGCGTGCGCGGCTCGACGATGCTGCCGCACGGCACCGGCAAGACGGTGCGCGTGGCGGTGTTCGTGCCGGCCGGCGAGAAGGCGGAGGCGGCCAAGGCCGCTGGCGCCGACGCGGTCGGCATGGAAGACCTCGCCGAGAAGATGCAGGCAGGCGATCTCGACTACGGGCGCGTCATCGCGACGCCGGATGCGATGCGCGTGGTCGGCAAGCTCGGCCAGCTGCTCGGTCCGCGCGGCCTGATGCCGAACCCGAAGGACGGCTCGGTCGCCGCCGACGTGGTCACGGCCGTCAAGAACGCGAAGGCGGGCCAGGTCAAGTTCCGCAACGACAAGGCCGGCATCATCCATTGCTCGATCGGCAAGGCGAATTTCGAAGTCGCCGCGCTGAAGGACAACCTCAACGCGCTGCTCACCGACCTGGTCAAGGCCAAGCCGTCGTCCGCGAAGGGCATTTTCCTTCAGAAGGTCTCGCTCTCGAGCACGATGGGCGTGGGCGTACCGGTCGATCCGTCGACCGTCTCGGCCTAACGACAAAGAGCCTTTTCCGGCACACGGATGTGCCGGCGCAATGCGCCGAAGGCTCATTGCGGAAAACGTGGCGCGGCTTCGCCGCGACCGTTTTCATGCAGATCGCGGCAGGATGCCCGATTCTGCTCAAAATTTTGAGGGCGCCTGCTTCGGCAGGGGCCGTCAAAGACCGCAGGTGGCAGCACGCGGCGCGAGACGGGAAGCACGGATGCCTTGCATTGCGAAGGACGCTCCCGCATCGCCTCGCCGAAACCTTAAAACCGTCGAGCCGTCGAAAGTCGGCCCGGCAAGCCTGCGTAGATGGTGCAGCCCGACAGGACACCCTGGAACGGCCACCAAGATGACGTCGCGAGACGTCGGCGAGTCCTGAAGGAATCGGATTCGTGAACGCTTGAGGGAACCGCCGCGCAGGAGCGCCAAGCGGAACCCAAGTTCGGAGCAAGCAATGGCGCTCAATCTTGCGCAAAAGAAAGAGGTCGTTGCCGAACTGGCGAACGTGGCCGCCAAGGCGCATTCACTGGTCGCCGCCGAATACGCCGGTCTCACCGTCGGGCAGCTCACCGAGCTGCGAAAAAAGGCCCGTCAGGGCGGGGTCTACCTCAAGGTCGCTAAAAACACCTTGGTGTCCCGCGCTGTCGAAGGCACGGACTACGCATGCGTCCAGGACGCATTGACCGGTCCGCTGCTGTACGCCTTCTCGAAGGAAGATCCCGGTGCTGCCGGTCGGTTGATCAAGGATTTCGCCAAGGCCAACGAGAAACTGAAGGCAAGGCTGGTCGCCATCGGCGGCAAGGCATACCCGGCGTCGCATGTCGACGTCCTCGCCTCGCTGCCGACCCGCGATCAGGCCCTCAGCATGCTGCTCAGCGTGCTGGTGCAGCCTGCGACGATGCTGGTCCGCGTCCTTTCCGAGCCCGCCGCCCAACTGGCGCGTGCGACGAACGCGGTAGCCCAGCAGAAGCAGCAGGCCGCCTGAAGTCATTCGCCACTCGGTCACACCCTTTAGTCCCATTCAAGACGTATCCAGGAGTTTGAATCATGTCCCTTAGCAACGAGCAGATCATCGAAGCGATCTCGTCCAAGTCCCTCGTCGAGGTGATGGAACTGGTCAAGGCGATGGAAGAGAAGTTCGGCGTGTCCGCGGCCGCTCCGGTCGCCGTGGCCGCCGGTCCGGCAGCTGGCGGCGGCGCCGCGGCTCCGGCCGAAGAGCAGACCGAATTCACGGTGTCCCTGAAGGCCGCCGGCGAGAAGAAGGTCGAAGTCATCAAGGTCGTCCGCGCGATCACGGGCCTGGGCCTCAAGGAAGCCAAGGATCTCGTCGAGTCGGCTCCGGCCACCGTCAAGGACGCGGTCAGCAAGGACGACGCTGCCAAGTTCAAGAAAGATCTGGAAGCTGCCGGCGCCACCGTCGAGGTGAAGTGAGGACTGGATGTCCTCATCCCGGCCAGCACAGGGATGTGCGATGAGCCGGGATCCAGCGACGTTGGCTGGTTTCCCGGCTCGATGGTAACAAAGGCCAAGCCTGGGGGCGCAAGCTCCCGGGCTTTGCCCGTTGCAGAATCAGAGGAAACGGGCATGGGAAATCGCGGGTCCAGTCCCCATCTGGAGGTTCCTGCGATTTCCGATGTCCGCTTTCCCCTTCCGGTTTTCTCCCTGGCGACGCGCCGCCGTCGCACGCTGTACGAGGTGTGCTCCTCATGACCCAGACGACCTACTCTTTTACCGAAAAAAAGCGAATCCGCAAGGATTTCGGCAAGCGTCCGCCGGTGCTGGACGTGCCCTTCCTGCTGGCCATCCAGGTCGACTCGTATCGCGAGTTCCTGCAGGCCGAGGTCGAGCCCAATGCGCGCGAGGACAAAGGCCTGCATGCCGCGCTGCGCTCGGTATTCCCGATTTCGAGCTATTCCGGCAGCGCCGCGCTGGAGTACGTCAACTACCGCCTCGGCGAGCCGCCGTTCGACGAGCGTGAGTGCCGTTCGCGCGGCATGAGCTACGGCGCGCCGCTGCGCGTAACCGTGCGCCTGGTCATCTACGACAAGGAATCGTCGAACAAGGCGATCAAGTACGTGAAGGAGCAGGAAGTCTACATGGGCGAACTGCCGCTCATGACAGACACCGGCACCTTCATCGTCAACGGCACCGAGCGCGTCATCGTCTCGCAGCTGCACCGTTCGCCGGGCGTGTTCTTCGATCACGACCGCGGCAAGACGCACAGCTCGGGCAAGCTGCTCTACAGCGCGCGCGTGATTCCCTATCGCGGTTCGTGGCTCGACTTCGAGTTCGACCCGAAGGACGCGCTGTTCACGCGTATCGACCGCCGCCGCAAGCTGCCGGTGACGGTGCTGCTGCGCGCGCTCGGCTACACCAACGAAAGATGCTCGACATCTTCTTCGAGAAGAACGTGTTCCATCTCGGCAAGAAGGACGGCGCCACGCTGGACCTGGTCGCCGAGCGCCTGCGCGGCGAGACGCTGAACTTCGACCTGCGCGTCGGCGACGACGTCATCGTCGAGGCCGGCAAGCGCATCACCGCGCGCCACGTGCGTCAGCTCGACAACGCCAAGATCAAGTCGCTGGACGTGCCCGACGAGTACCTCACCGGCCGTATCCTCGCGCACGACGTGGTCGACACCAAGACCGGCGAGCTGCTCGCGTCGGCAAACGACGAACTGAACGACGCGCACCTGGAAGCGTTCCGCAAGGCCGGCGTCGACAAGCTCGCCACGCTGTGGGTGAACGACCTCGATCGCGGCGACTACATCTCCAAGACGCTGCGCATCGATCCGTCGAAGACGCCGCTCGAGGCGCTGGTCGAGATCTACCGCATGATGCGCCCGGGCGAACCGCCGACCAAGGACGCCGCGCAGAACCTGTTCCAGAACCTGTTCTTCTCGTCCGAGCGCTACGACCTCGATCGCGTCGGCCGCATGAAGTTCAACCGCCGCGTCGGCCGCAAGGACGACAAGGGGCCGGGCATCCTGTTCGACGGCAAGTACTTCGGCGAGCGCAACGACGAGAATTCGAAGTCGCTGGTGAAGGAATTCGGCACCGGTTCCGACATCCTCGATGTCATGAAGGTGCTGATCGAGATCCGCAACGGCCGCGGCATCGTCGACGACATCGACCATCTCGGCAACCGCCGAGTGCGTTCGGTCGGCGAAATGGCCGAGAACGTGTTCCGCATCGGTCTCGTGCGCGTCGAGCGCGCGGTGAAGGAACGCCTGTCGCTCGCCGAGGCCGACGGCCTGACCCCGCAGGACCTCATCAACGCCAAGCCGGTCGCGGCCGCGGTGAAGGAGTTCTTCGGCTCCTCGCAGCTCAGCCAGTTCATGGACCAGAACAACCCTCTCAGCGAGGTCACGCACAAGCGTCGCGTGTCCGCGCTCGGTCCGGGCGGCCTGACGCGCGAGCGCGCGGGCTTCGAAGTGCGCGACGTGCATCCGACCCATTACGGACGCGTCTGCACGATCGAGACGCCGGAAGGTCCGAACATCGGCCTGATCAACTCGCTCGCGGTGTACGCGCGCACGAACGACTACGGCTTCCTGGAGACCCCGTACCGCAAGGTGACCGCCGGCAAGATCACCAACGAGGTGAAATTCCTCTCGGCGATCGACGAAGGCGAATACGTCATCGCGCAGGCGAACTCGCCGCTCAACAAGGACGGCACGTTCACCGAGGATTTCGTCTCCTGCCGCGTGCACGGCGAGTCCGAGCTGCGTCCGCCGAGCGAAGTCAACTTCATGGACGTCTCGCCGATGCAGACCGTGTCGGTCGCCGCGGCACTGGTGCCGTTCCTCGAGCACGACGATGCGAACCGCGCGCTGATGGGCGCGAACATGCAGCGCCAGGCCGTGCCGACGCTGCGCTCGCAGACGCCGCTGGTCGGTACCGGCATCGAACGCGCGGTCGCGCGCGATTCGGGCGTCACCGTGGCCGCGCGTCGCGCGGGTCTCATCGACCAGGTCGATGCGGGCCGTATCGTCGTGCGCGTCAACGAAGACGAGATCGGCGACAACGATGCCGGCGTCGACATCTACACGCTGACCAAGTACACGCGTTCGAACCAGAACACCAACCTGAACCAGCGTCCGCTGGTCAACGTCGGTGATCGCGTCGAGCGCGGCGACGTGCTGGCCGACGGTTCGTCGACCGACCTCGGCGAGCTCGCGCTCGGCCAGAACATGCTGGTCGCGTTCATGCCGTGGAACGGCTACAACTTCGAGGACTCGATCCTGCTGTCCGAGCGCGTCGTCGAAGAGGACCGCTACACGACGATCCACATCGAAGAACTGACCTGCATCGCGCGCGACACCAAGCTCGGTCCGGAAGAGATCTCCGCCGACATCCCGAACGTCGGCGAACAGGCGCTCGCGCGCCTGGACGAATCCGGCGTCGTCTACATCGGCGCGGAAGTGAAGGCCGGCGACATCCTGGTCGGCAAGGTCACGCCGAAGGGCGAGAGCCAGCTGACGCCGGAAGAGAAGCTGCTGCGTGCGATCTTCGGCGAGAAGGCGTCCGACGTGAAAGACAGCTCGCTGCGCGTGCCGCCCGGCATGGACGGCACCGTCATCGACGTCACCGTGTTCACGCGCGACGGCATCGAGAAGGACAAGCGTGCGCGCCAGATCGAAGAGATGGAAATCAAGCGCATCAAGAAGGACTTCGACGATCAATTCCGCATCCTCGAAGGCGCGATCTTCAATCGTCTGCGTGTCGCGATCGTCGGCAAGGTCGCCAACGGCGGCCCGCAGGGCTTCAAGAAGGGAGCCGAGATCACCAACGAGTATCTCGACGGCCTGAAGAAGGAAGAGTGGTTCGCGATCCGCATGAAAGACGAGGACATGGCGGAATTCCTCGAGCGCGCGCAGGAGCAGATCAAGGGCCACAAGGAAGAGTTCGACCAGCGCTTCAAGGCGAAGCAGGCCAAGATCACGGCCGGCGACGACCTCGCGCCGGGCGTGCTCAAGATGGTCAAGGTCTACCTGGCCGTGAAGCGCCGCATCCAGCCGGGCGACAAGATGGCCGGCCGCCACGGCAACAAGGGTGTCGTGTCGATGATCGTGCCGGTCGAGGACATGCCGTACGACGAGAAGGGACGCCCGGTCGACATCGTGCTGAACCCGCTCGGCGTTCCGTCGCGTATGAACATCGGCCAGATTCTCGAAGTGCATCTGGGCTGGGCCGCGAAGGGCCTCGGCGAGAAGATCGAGCGCATGCTGCAGGCGCAGGCCAAGGTCGCCGAGCTGCGCAAGTTCCTCGACGAGATCTACAACTCGGGCAAGGACGGCCTCGGCCACAAGGTCAACCTGAAGTCGCTGACCGACGACGAGCTGCTGACGCTCGCACGCAACCTGCAGGACGGCGTACCGATGGCGACGCCGGTGTTCGACGGTGCGTTCGAGGAAGAGATCAAGTCGATGCTGAAGCTGGCGGATCTGCCCGAGTCGGGCCAGACCACGCTGATCGACGGCCGCACCGGCGAACCGTTCGATCGTCCGGTGACCGTCGGCTACATGCACGTGCTGAAGCTCAACCACTTGGTCGACGACAAGATGCACGCGCGCTCGACCGGTCCGTACTCGCTCGTCACGCAGCAGCCGCTGGGTGGCAAGGCGCAGTTCGGCGGCCAGCGTTTCGGCGAAATGGAAGTCTGGGCGCTCGAAGCCTACGGCGCGGCGTACACGCTGCAGGAAATGTTGACGGTCAAATCCGACGACGTCTCCGGCCGCAACCAGATGTACAAGAACATCGTCGACGGCGACCACGAGATGGTCGCGGGCATGCCGGAGTCGTTCAACGTGCTGGTCAAGGAAATCCGCTCGCTCGCGATCAACATGGAACTGGAAGAGACGAAGTGACAAGGGAATAGGGAATAGGGAGTGGGGAATCGTCGCCAGCCCAAGTCGACGGTTTCCCTGCCCAAATCCCGGTTTTTCGTCGTTCCCGATTCCCGATTCTCGATTCCCGGAGGAATCAAATGAAAGATCTGCTCAATCTGTTCAACCAGCAGCGCCAGTCGCTGGATTTCGACTCGATCAAGATCGCGCTCGCCTCGCCGGACCTGATCCGCTCGTGGTCGTTCGGCGAAGTGAAGAAGCCGGAGACGATCAACTACCGCACGTTCAAGCCGGAACGCGACGGCCTGTTCTGCGCGGCGATCTTCGGACCGATCAAGGACTACGAGTGCCTGTGCGGCAAGTACAAGCGCATGAAGCACCGTGGCGTCGTGTGCGAGAAGTGCGGCACCGAAGTGACGCTGGCCAAGGTGCGCCGCGAGCGCATGGGCCACATCGAGCTCGCCTCGCCGACCGCGCACATCTGGTTCCTGAAGTCGCTGCCGTCGCGCATCGGCCTGATGCTCGACATGACGCTGCGCGACATCGAGCGCATCCTGTACTTCGAAGCCTACGTCGTCGTCGACCCGGGCCTGACCGCGCTCGAGCGCGGCCAGCTGCTCAACGAAGAGCAGTACCTGCAGTCGGTCGAAGAGCATGGTGACGAGTTCGATGCACGCATGGGCGCCGAGGCCGTCTACGAGCTGCTCAAGACGATCGACCTGAACCAGGAACTGATCAAGCTGCGCGAAGAGATCGCCTCGACGAACTCCGAGACGAAGCTGAAGCGCCTCAGCAAGCGCATCAAGCTCGTCGAGGCGTTCCTCGAGTCCGGCAACCGCCCGGAATACATGGTCATGACCGTGCTGCCGGTGCTGCCGCCGGATCTGCGTCCGCTCGTGCCGCTCGATGGCGGCCGCTTCGCGACGTCGGATCTGAACGACCTGTACCGTCGCGTCATCAATCGCAACAACCGCCTGAAGCGCCTGCTCGAACTCAATGCGCCGGACATCATCGTGCGCAACGAGAAGCGCATGCTGCAGGAAGCGGTCGATGCGCTGATGGACAACGGCCGCCGCGGCCGCGCGATCACGGGCACCAACAAGCGCCCGCTGAAGTCGCTCGCCGACATGATCAAGGGCAAGCAGGGCCGCTTTCGCCAGAACCTGCTCGGCAAGCGCGTCGACTACTCCGGCCGTTCGGTCATCGTGGTCGGCCCGACGCTGAAGCTGCATCAGTGCGGTCTGCCGAAGAAAATGGCGCTGGAGCTGTTCAAGCCGTTCATTTTCTCCAAGCTTCAGCGCCGTGGCCTCGCCACGACGATCAAGGCGGCGAAGAAGCTCGTCGAACGCGAGAGCGCCGAGGTGTGGGACATCCTCGAAGAGGTCATCCGCGAGCATCCGGTGCTGCTGAACCGCGCGCCGACGCTGCATCGCCTCGGCATCCAGGCGTTCGAGCCGGTGCTGATCGAAGGCAAGGCGATCCAGCTGCACCCGCTCGTCTGTACCGCGTTCAACGCGGACTTCGACGGTGACCAGATGGCCGTGCACGTGCCGCTGTCGCTCGAGGCGCAGCTGGAAGCGCGCGCGCTGATGATGTCGTCGAACAACATCCTGTCGCCCGCGAACGGCGAGCCGATCATCGTGCCGACCCAGGACGTCGTCCTCGGCCTGTACTACATGACCCGCGCGCTGGAAAACAAGAAAGGCGAGGGCATGGCGTTCGCCAACGTCGCCGAAGTCAAGCGCGCCTACGACAACCGCGTCGTCGAGCTGCAC
>Ga0207712_10003173_pt1 | contig 10471 bp, 6 predicted proteins | sample KBSS44metaG_FD_184402 | JGI IMG/M metagenome (GOLD analysis project Ga0207712, IMG submission 184402) | Switchgrass rhizosphere microbial communities from Kellogg Biological Station, Michigan, USA - KBS S4-4 metaG (SPAdes) (version 2) | ecosystem: Host-associated > Plants > Roots > Rhizosphere >... | reverse complement strand
TTTATGAAGCTTATGGATCTCAAGAAAGGCGTCGGCCAATACCTGGGAGAAGCCGAGGAGGGCCACACCACGACGTTTGATCCTTTCGGGACATCGTGGCATGCGGAGGCGAGCGATTACCCGCCTTCGGCGTTCCGCGAAATGTCCCGTGAATCAAAGAATTCGCCCAGTGCCGTCATGGAGGCCACGATCGAGGCTGCGCAACCGAGTCTGCTCTTCACGGCGGCGAAGACGCTCGATAACTTCCTTAACAATCAAAGTCTCGTCGTGTTCTTCACGTTCGCTGGCAAGAGACTTCTATTCGCGGGAGACGCGCAGGGCGGCAACTGGGAGTACTGGATGTATGGTGGCACACCAGAGAAAGCTCCGTCAGCGGATAAGATTGACAAGGACAGCGCGTCGATTCTAAGCCATCTGGACTTTTATAAGGTCGGGCACCACGGCAGCACGAATGCAACGCCGGTCAGCGCGGTGGAGACAATGGGAGGAAACTTTGCGTCCATGTGCTCGACGCAGGAAGACAGCTTCGGTAGTGTGGCGAACGACAGCGAAGTGCCGCGCGGTCCGTTGCTGGAGGCCTTAGCGAAAAAGAGCACGATCGTGCGTAGCGACCAATACGCGATCACTCTGCCCGGCAGCGAAGTGCCGGCTGTCAAGGGCTCTCCGAAACGGCTGCCAACACCCAAGCGCGGCCGCTTCGAGCGCGGGGCGATCTACATCGACTACTTCCCGTAGAGGCAAAGCAATCACGGGGACAAAGTCAGTGAGGACGTGCGTCCGTGGTCGGTGACGCACTTTTGCCCGCCTTCTTACGCAATAAACCACCGTCCATAGCTCTACGAAAGCGTTGGGCCGCGTGGCAGTCCAGTTGCTTCTGTTCACGAAAAATCGGAAAAGGTATTTTGAAATCGTACAACCGGCGGTTTGGTTTGTAATGCGAGGAGGGGGCAATGTTTCGTATTTCAGTAATATCGATCTTTTTGTTTTCGCTCCTGGTTGGCGCCCGTCTGGCGAGCGCCCAACAAGACTACATCGATCAACTGATAAGACTGACGGAGTTAAGCGACAATCAACAGTATCGCGAGGCGATCAACGGTTACAAGAGACTCGAGTCACAGCCGGGAGCGCCCGAGTGGCTCAAAGCGGGATCCGAGTATGAGATCGCGGAACTGTACGGGGAACTGAACGAGACTGACAACGCCATCGCCGCTCTCAATAATGCAGTGCAACTCGGCTTCGACGACTGCCTCACCCCGCGCACCAGCAAGCGGCTGGCGACGATTATGAAAAATCCGAAAGCGACACAGGTGCTCGCAGGGATCAAGATCACCGAAGGCGACTTCCGTGAACTGATCTGGTTGAAGTCGGAGGTTGAGCATGCGGAACACGACGCCCGCATGATGATCACTGACAATATCAACCGCGTCGACCAGCAGTCGACCGAGATTCCTCAAGCCCAACTGCCAACGCGGCCGACGCATTCGGCGGGAGTGTTGTACTGGCGTCAGCAGCTACTGCTGATCCAAAGAGCGCAAAGACAGTTTGTAAAGAAGTCGGACGAGGAGCGCATGGTACATGCGGCGACAATGGGAGTCATCAACGGGGCATCGCAGTCAGCAGTGCTTGAATCCGCTCGTCAGGCGCGAGCGAGCGCCGAATCGCGGAAAGCGGAGATCCGCAAGCGTGCTTTCGTTCCGGTGACAACCTCCTCAGCTCAGCCAAAGCCGTGTTCCGAGTGGCGGTAACTCACAGTAAAATCATTCCTCACCATGGCTCAGGAACAGCTCAGTCAAATATTCGTGCTTGCCAACGAGTTCAAAGAGGGTGATCTGAACGTCGGCGGAACACGCGATGACCGCATACGCCGAGAGGCACGTGACGCTCTGGCCGCTCTATCACTCGGAGAAATTGCCCGAGCCGAATTCGTCGAAGATCAGGTCACCGATGCTCTTCATCGGTCTTTGGATCCGCAACTGGCCGGCAAGGTGGCCCATCTTACTGTCGCCGAGCTCAAGCAGATTCTGCTCACATCCCAGGGCGCGAGTTGGATCGAACGTCATCGAAACGGCGTCTCCAGCGAAGCCGCCGCCGCAGTGGTGAAGATCATGACTAATGAAGAGCTTGGAGCACTTTCCTGCAAGCTCTTCAATCCACTGCCGGGAACGGGTGTCGCTATCGGGTCACCAGGACATTTCGGCTCGCGGATTCAGCCTAATTCTCCCGGCGACGATGAAACTGAAGTTTTGCTCTCAATCCTCGAAGGGCTCGCCTACGGTTGCGGCGATGTGATTCTCGGTGTCAATCCTGCCAGCGACGACGTAGACACAATCATTAGACTCGAGCAGTTACTGCGGAGCGTGGTCGAGCGACTTCAGTTACCTACTCGATTCTGTGTGCTGTCGGACATAGTTAAGCAAACCACTGCGCGCTCGCAAACAAGAGTGGATGTCGGCTTTCAAAGCCTTGCCGGCGCTTCGAAGGCGATAGTGGGAATGGTGGGACTCGACGTTGATGGCTTGCTCGATCTTGCTCCAGGATTTGACGGACTCTACTTCGAAACAGGTCAGGGTTCCGCAGTCACCAATCAGGCCGCGGAGGGTGTTGATATGGTTACACTCGAAGCCCGAGCCTACGGTGTTGCGAGACTCATTCGTCAACGGACAGGAAGTTGGATGATTGTGAACGATGTAGCCGGATTCATCGGACCTGAAGTTTTCCGCACCGGCGAGCAATTGCTACGGGCGTGTCTTGAAGACACTGTAATGGCCAAGCTTCACGGAATAACAATGGGACTCGACGTCTGCGCCACTTTTCATATGGGCATTGGACCGGCTGAATTGCGGACGCTGACAGAACATATCGTGGTCCAAGCTGCCCCCGCCTATTTGATGGCGGTCGCTGGAAACGCGGATCCCATGCTCGGCTACATGACAACTTCGTTTCGCGAGCATCCGAAGTTGCGCCGCCAAACCGGGCGCCAAATCACGTCCGCAATGCAGGAGAGACTAATCGAGGTATCAACGATGACGGAATCCGGTGCGGTGTCCGGCAGGGGTGCGGAGGCATTGTATGCGGCCTATCACAAAGCTGGCGGTGACACTCGTTCGCTCGATACGCTTTGCGATGATGCCGCAAAAAAGTTTCGTGCGCTTGCTGAACGAGGGTTCGATCTTGGTTATGACTGCGACCAAAACTACGGTGACCCGCCCGAAGCGAACGCTCGAATTAAACGAATCTACTCAAATGCGAGGCGCGCGCTCTACGCAACACTCGATGAGGCGGTGATATCTGATTCGTCACCGCGTTACTTTCGAGTGCACACAAGAGCTTCGGACCGAGACGACTATCTGGCGCATCCGGTAACAGGCGAGCTGATCGACGACGAAGGTACGGCTCGTATCCAGGCGCTCTATCCAGTGCGTCGACCACAAGTACAGATTGTTATTTCCGATGGACTCAATGCTAACGCGATCAATGAAAATTTGCGTTCGGTGCTACCGGCGGTACGGCGCGAACTTCTCGCGGCAGGACATTATCTTGGCGAGATAGACATAGTTATTGAAAATGGCAGAGTGCGAGCAGGTTATCACCTCGGTTCGTTGCTGGAAGCTGAAATGATCATTCATCTGATAGGCGAGCGACCTGGGACGGGGATCAATACGCTTTCGGTATACTTAACGTATGGTCTGGATCACAAGGGCCAATCGCGCTGGGGATCGCCAGCCGGCTTCGACCATTCGTGGACCACAGCCGTTTGTGGAATTCATCGCCGTGGCAAGCCTCCTGAAAGAGCAGTGGAAGAAATAGCGAGATTGGTGGATCGAATGTTCGTGGAACGGTGTTCGGGCGTCGTTCTTCAATCCGGGCGGTAACGTAATCAGATATCATTCGGAGTAGTTTTGCCTCAAGAGTCCAAATTATTGTTGGATCGGGTCAGTACAGGGAGCGGTAGCGACCTGGTCAGTTTCAGCATTCTTGACTCTATGGTTTAACCAGGTCGCTATCGCTCCCTGTACTGACCCGATCCAAGCGAGGATGACTTTTATGAGATACATGCGAATACTTTTGCTGGTTTTCCTGCCGTTAGTTGTTTTTGGGCAAACCCAGAGAACAACCGACACCGCATTTGATATCAACGATTTCAATAAGAAGTTTGAGGTCGCGCAATGGCTTGTCGCTTATGACACAGTGGCGTGGAAGACTACCGATCTGGTGATGGCTGGCGAAAAGACTGAGTTGGCGCGTCTCGGGAGAGAATGGTTCTGTTTTCAGGATTCGAAAGGCCTCTGGCACGCAGTCTACGGCAAGCTCGAGAACAACAAATTCGATCAAGTCTTTCATTATGTGGTCGACGGCGCCGAGAAGATCGCGAGGACGACTGACAAGATCGATGAGGAGTTTCTGATCGCACATGCAAAGGCTCTCCAACTCGCGCAGAAGAAACTAATGGAAGCTATCCCGGAAGATTCGCCTACCCACAACACCTACATAAAGCGAAACGTCGATAAGACGTTTAACGTTTGGATCTTTCCCGCCTTTCAAACGGACGGCGTTGCTGTCTACGGAGGAGAGTTCATTTATACGATAGACGCGACGGCTCAAAAGATAACAAAGGATGAGAGTTATTTTCAGGGAGGTTTTCGTGCTTTTAATGCCAAGCCACCGCGAGAGATTTCGCTAAACTATACCGAGAAAGAAAAGCCCACCCTCGGTTCGATCTTCTTTGTCTGGTATTACAAGGATTACTTCACCAGGATCTACATCAAAAATGCGAAGAGCACGAGCTCGGTGATCAAGAATGGCAGCGAATACGTGTGGGTCCATGTGGAAAAGGATTCGCCGTCGCCGGCCAAAAGCAAGGCGAAACCGTGAATAGTTACGCGTTGATTCAGTTTAGTTGTACCTTCAGTTGAATGCCGGCGCCACGTGGATGAAGCGAAGGAAGGGTGATCGGAAGTCGTCCAGTTATGTTTATTTTGTTTAGTAAAGCGCGTGCGGCAGCCTGTTGCAAAGTGGGCATATCGCCGTAGGCAACCATATATGTTCGCAACTCAGGAAACGTCTGAAGTATATATGGATTACCAAAGCTAATACCGATGATGGGTATTTTCTTGTTGATTAATTTTGTGACAAGATCGACGGATGGTGCAGGGAGACTGGCGCTGAGTGATTCTCCCGCACGGACGCGACCGTAAAGGGAGGCTACGACCAGGTCAGCGTTTTGTGCTTTGTCTAATGCGTCTTTAATCTCTTGCTCCGTGGATCTCGCATCCAACACTACCGTCTCCATGACGGCTCCTAACCGTGCCATTTCGTCAACAAAAGGCTGCGCAATAGTCGAGCGATCATCACCGTTGGTGATCGCCAGGTTGAAAAGCCTGGTGTTTCGTCGAAGCGTCACCGGCATAAGGTTGGCATCGTTACGGACGAGTGTGACTGCGTGTTCGGCAACTTCCTTCGCAAAAGACATCACCCTTTCGTTCGATAACGTTTGGTCTGCTCGTCCAAGGTCTATATAACGCTTTTGGACCAGGCCCAAATCGTATTTTGCCGCCAGAATACGACGAACAGATTTATCAATACGTTCTTTCGGAATCCGTCCGTCCAACACAGCCTGGCGCAAGGCCTGCACTGCAGCGTCAGGATCAGAAGGTTTAATAAGCATATCCGCCCCGGCTTCCACGGCGCGAACTGCTGCTTCACCCTGATTGAAATAGATTGTAAGCCCGCTCATATCAAGCGCATCGGTAACAATCAACCCATCGAAATGCAGCTCATTTCTAAGTATCCCCTGCATGACGAGTGGTGACAGGGCGGCTGGGAGAGTTGCGTTCTCAACGACTATTTCACCCCCAGTTACGAGTTCGCTGGGTTTGCTGGTCCTGTCATTCAAAAGTGGTTTAATGCTGGTAGGATCAATCTGTGGCAACGCAATGAAGGACGCCATGACAGAGCCCACACCTGATGTTATCGCGGCGCGAAATGGAATCAATTCGATCTGGTTAAGACGTTCGCGGCTAACGCTAATAATAGGAAGTCCGCGATGCGAATCTATCGCCGTATCACCATGCCCGGGAAAGTGCTTAGCGGTTGCAATGACACCTCTGCTTTGCGCCCCCTGGATAAATGCCGCTGAGAACTTTGCGACTTCCGTTGGGTCTTCACTGTAGGCACGGACATTAATAATTGGATTACCGGGGTTGTTATTTACATCCGCTACTGGTCCAAAGACCTGCCTCACACCAAGCGCCCGTGCTTCGTCTGCGATGACTTCACCCTGGCGTCGGGCGTAATTCACGTTGCCAGTAGCGCAAACTGCCATATTCCAGGGAATACTGGCTGTGTCATCAAATCGCATTGCCGCGCCGAATTCCATATCCGCTGAAACGAGCAGCGGATATCGTGAAAGTCGTTGCATCGTGTTGGTGAGATGTACTGATTCATAAACCGAACCACGGAAGAGTACGATCCCACCAATATGATTTCGTTCAACCTGCTGCATGAAGTCGCGATACGCCTTGCTATCTCGAGGGTAGAACTTCCCGTTTACCCCAATTGAGATCAGCTGACCAATCTTTTCATCTAGAGTCATTTGGCGCATTTGAGACTCGGCCCATCTCAAGGCCCTGTTAGAAGCAGTGCTTTGGAATGGGGTGACAAGTCCCGACTGAGCTAACGCCGCAACCCGGAAATCGGCGAGTCCGGCTTCAGCTTTTCGTTCGGCGTACGAGCTGGCGGACTGCGTGATTGCCAGGACACTTACAAGAATCCAGGTCGCAATTCGGATAGCACAAGCCTTTAGCAGCAAGCCGTGTTGTGGTTCGGGATGATTTGTCATGGCAGGTTCGATCAGTTGTTAACGCGCTTTACTCGTGCAGCTTTGCTTCAAACTCTTTAAGTGTATTCTTACTTCCATCGGCAAATTCCAGGTTCCTGTTGCAAAGGATACGCGTGTAGATGGCACAGAATATCGCGAATGTGTCGAACACGATAATCAGGAAGATGGGATAAAACGTATTCCAAAACTCCCGAACACTGCCCCATTTGACCTGTCGGATCAAGATCAGCCCCAGCCAGGCGTCAGTCCCGGAGGTTGGCGATTTCATAAATAATGCGGATGCATCCCGGATCAATATAGCGACAATCGCCCAAAAAGGTAGAAACGACAGGAACCGAAAAACCCGGTCAGTAAAACTTTTAGATTCCAGGGTTGCACGTTCAGGCGCTCCAGCTTCCTTCTTTTGTCCAGGTGACACATCAGACGTGTCTACCAGTCCTTTCAATGGTTTATCAGTTACCTCAGTCCTGATGAAAACCAGACTATTTTTGATGCCTTGATAGACCATTTCACGCACTGGTAACCCGGATTTATCTCGATATGTTTTATGTACGTCTCTTAACAAAGTGACGAGCGCTTGGTTTTCGCGTCTTTGACTGTAATAAAACCAGATAGTGATCACCACTAAAGTAAAACTGCCTATGAGTGACAAGTCACTAACGCTCAACCGAATACCGAGAAGTCCGATTTGTATTATTCGATTTTTGTACCACTCTGCCACTAACTGTTGTCTTCCATAAACATGGATTGGCGCCGGGTGAGTTTGATCGATTACGGTGTCACTATAAGACGGCGAGGTGAAAGCTAAATCTTTATCTCTTGAAAACCGGTCATTCCATAGGGTGAACAGAATTGCCGACGAGGCAATAGTCATCACCAGAAAAACAAATCTGCTTCTCTGTAGAGCCTCTCTAACAGAGGATAATCGCAGGTCGACGGTTTTGAGATTGATCTCGTCACCGTTCAATTCCTCCTTGCTGACTTTATCTTTAGCTTTATCTTTATCGTTGTTCATATCGCTCTCCTGGGGGTTGGAGAAGCCAACGTTGGTTACGGACGAGCACGAGGAAGCAAGTGCCCTCGAACGCATGGCTCTTTTGTGGATAAGTTAGGCGAACCGCGACGTAAAGACGAGAGAAGCGTTCGTAGCGGCCGCAATAAAAGCACCGGTTAGTACGTGGGTCGGACAGTCAGCCCCTTGATTTTAGGGGATAAGACTCGAGCAGACGATGGTGTCCTGCGGTAACGAAAAACAAACGGTGTGACGCGCGGAGTCTAGCAGGTTACTGGTCAAAAAGTACACTTTGTACACTTGCCTCTACGAGCATCAATGACACCAACAACAAGGCCCATGGCCTCTGCGTTGAAATAGCCCTTTAACGCAGAGAACGCAAAGATACGCGGAGAGCGCAGAGATGATTTCGGCCAGCGTGCCATCCCCGGTCAAGTTAGATATTATCCCAGCTATAGTTTAGAACGCTTAATCAGACGGAGAATACAGTAACGTGGGTATTGAGACTGAACTTGCTGAGACTTCATCAGAATCGCGGCCCTCAAATTTTATTCGAGACATCATTATCGAGGACATCAAGAGCGGTAAATATGATGGGCGGGTACAAACCCGATTTCCTCCCGAACCAAACGGCTACCTGCATATCGGCCACGCCAAAGCTATCTGCCTCGATTTCGGACTCGCGGCGGAGTTTGGCGGCAAGTGCAATTTGCGTTTCGACGACACTAATCCGTCAAAAGAAGAAACAGAGTACGTTGACGCCATCATGGACGACGTGCGGTGGTTGGGCTTCCAGTGGGATGGACTCTTCTACGCCTCCGACTACTTTCAACAGCTGTACGACTGGGCCATCCAGTTGATTACGGCGGGGAAAGCTTTCGTCTGCGATCTCAGCGCTGATGAGATTCGCGAGTATCGCGGCACGTTAACCGAGCCGGGCAGAGAAAGCCCGTACCGCAATCGTTCTGTTGAAGAGAATCTCGATCTATTTGAGCGCATGAAGAAGGGAGAGTTCCCGGATGGTTCGCGAACCCTGCGCGCGAAGATCGACATGAGCTCCCCAAATCTTAATTTCCGCGACCCGGTCATGTATCGAATTCTGCACATGGACCACCATCGCACGGGAAATCAGTGGTGTATTTACCCGATGTACGATTACGCGCATGGGCAGTCAGATTCTATCGAGCGTGTAACGCACTCGATGTGTACGCTGGAGTTCGATAACAACCGTCCTTTATATAACTGGTTCATCGAACAGCTCGGTATATTTCCTTCGCGGCAATACGAGTTTGACCGGCTGGCCCTCACCCACACTCTGCTTAGCAAACGCAAGCTGCTGAAGTTAGTTGAACAAGGACATGTCGAAGGTTGGGATGATCCGCGTATGCCAACGCTGTCGGGCATGCGCCGGCGCGGTTACACTTCCGAAGCTATCCGCAACTTCATCGCGAGTGTTGGCGTCTCGAAGACGAACGGCATTACTCAGTTACAGCAACTCGAATATTTTTTGCGCCAACACTTGAATCAGATCGTTCCGCGGGTGATGTGTGTGCAGAAACCATTACGCGTTGTTATCGAAAACTATCCCGATGACCAGGTCGAAGAGATGGACGCTATCAACAACCCCGAAGATAGTTCCGCCGGGAGCCGAAAGATTCCGTTTTCAAAGACGCTGTATATTGAAGAAGAGGATTTTCGTGAAGACCCGCCGAAGCAGTTCTACCGGCTTGCTCCTGGTCGCGAGGTGCGGCTCCGTTATGCTTACTTAATCACCTGCACGGAAGTCGTTAAAGATAGCAGCGGCAGGATTGTAGAGCTCCGTTGCACTTACGATCCGGCTACACGCGGCGGTAACACGCCTGACGGTCGAAAGGTGAAGTCGACTATTCACTGGGTCTCGGCGGATCACGCTTTACCAGCAGAGGTTCGTCTCTACGACAACCTCTTTGTTAAAGAGGATCCGAACGAGGTTGAGGAGGGACACGACTTTACCGAGAATTTGAATCCAGATTCATTGCAGGTAGTGCAAGATTGCAAGATAGAACCGAGCATGCGCGACGCAGAGCCTGGGACTAAGTATCAGTTTGAGCGCCTCGGTTATTATTGCGTCGACCGCGATTCTGCGGATAGGTTGGTGTTCAATCGGACCATTGGTCTTCGCGACACGTGGGCCAAGATCGAAAAACGCGCGGGCAAATAGTAGCCACAAAAAGGCACAAAAACACAAAATGTAAGATCTCTGCGCGCCATGCGATACCTGATCCTCTCCGCGCTGCTTTGTATCCTGCCGATTTCAGTACTCGCTCAAACCACGCGTGACTGGGCGGATCGTGTAATGTCGAAAGACGCGAAGGTCCGGGCAAACGCCGAGGATGCGCTGGTCCAACGGGCGGGGCGTTCGCTGCCTTTATTGAGACGACTCATCAATAGTGGCGATGAAGACCTGCAACGGGAGACTTTCGAGATCATCCGGCGGATCGGTCCGCCAGCTATTCCGCTTCTCGTGGAGCTGCTTCGTCATCGGCAGGTTGAAATCCGCCGCCTCACCGCTGATGCCTTGATTGACCTCGCGCCCGACACAGTTTGGATCCAACCAGCGCTGCGACGCTCGCTGAGAGACG
>Ga0207712_10003168_pt1 | contig 10486 bp, 8 predicted proteins | sample KBSS44metaG_FD_184402 | JGI IMG/M metagenome (GOLD analysis project Ga0207712, IMG submission 184402) | Switchgrass rhizosphere microbial communities from Kellogg Biological Station, Michigan, USA - KBS S4-4 metaG (SPAdes) (version 2) | ecosystem: Host-associated > Plants > Roots > Rhizosphere >... | reverse complement strand
GCCAGTAACCGTAGCGCATCGCCTAACCTCCTCTTCGAGAAAATCGACCAGTCTGGTGTGTGGATCGAATCCGATCACGCGTGTTGCGTCAGCGACAAAGTTCGAAAGCGCGTTGATGTCGTAATAAAGCAGCGAGCCGTCACGGTCGTCGATGATGTACTCAACTCCGCCGACGTCGATCTGCGCTGTCTGAACGATTCGTTCCACTGCTTTGATCACGTCGCGTGGCGGTTCAAATGCTTCCACTCGCAGACCCGATCTTGGCGCATCGACGGGACATGCCACGCGCGCCAGCTCAACGCCGTCGGTGGTCTGGCAGATGTCAGCCGGGCAAAGATTGAAAGTGTCGCCCGTGGTGAAGACTTTGATGGCGTAGAGATACTTGCCGCCGAGTGTTTCAACGCGCGTGATGTGACCGTTGTGCGGCGGGATGAACTCCTGGACCAGACCAGTCTGATCGATACCCAGATCGAGCTTCCCATGCTCTGCGGCGTGGACCAGCGCGTCGCGTGAATCAAAGCGCACGATGCCGGCGCCGCTGCCGCCAATATTGGCTTTCAACACGATTGGGAAGCGGAGACTCTCTGAAGCTTTGACGGCGAGCGAAGTCGAATTGATAACTCGCGCTCGTGGATAAGCGAGATTGAGTGAGTCGAGTAAAGAGAGTTGTCGTGCTTTCGAGATCTCCACGGCGAAGGCTGTTTGCCCGTTGATAACTCGAGTTCCCTGCTCCTCGAGATAGTTTAGGTATTGAAGTGTGTAGAAGATTCCGTGGCCGTGGCCGCGCAGATATGCCGAAGGGCTCATGCGATTGAACACGACCTCGTAGGTTGTTTCGTGCTCGCCCGGATCGTAGCTGTGGGCGGTCGCGTCAAGAGTGACGTAGGGAAACTTCCGGCGGTCGAGTTCGGCGAATAGCGGCCGAAACCAATCCGGGTGCTCGTAATAGATTGCCAGAGTGCTCATAGTTCTTTCTCCTCGCGTTTTTGTTTGCAGGCACAAAAAAAGGCCGCTCGAAAGGAGCGGCCCTGGTGAATGATAATGATTGCTATGAATCTATGTCACATACACGTCAGTCCGCTCAATCGTCGGCATACAACAACACAAACAAGCACACATCTGATCGTTCTTGCGAGCGATGACTGGTTGTTTGGTCGTTGCGGTCATTTATTTATTTGCGATGCGGTAAAAATACTTTAGCGCCCCACACACTGTCAACGTTAGGCAACCCAGCTCGACCGGTTCACCGCATCGTCGAGAAACATTTCGAGGATCTCACCACTCGGGCTCATGACAACGATCTTGTTCCTGGTGAACCCGGAACCGCACAAGCGACCGCAGACTTGTCCCCAGGTCAGGGTCATATTCGCGACGTAAACATTATTGAAGCTCTTGCCGGATCGTTCATACACATCCATCTTCTTGATCGAGGCCTCGTACTTCAGATTGGAGCTCAAAAACTTGAACGAGTCACTGTTTACCTTTCCTTCGTTGCTTCTGAGAGTCTGCGAGATGTTGTAGTAGTAGAGAACGGCTCCAGTCGACACGAGCTCGGCCGTTTGAGTCCCATTGGACGGACCGCCCCACCATTTAGGCTCACCATCGGGAAGGACCACATACGGCTCAGCGTTATAGCGCCATTGTTTCAGTAATTCGAGATCAACCCCATCCGGGTTTTTGTAAAGCGTCTCGGCCTTGGCAAGCAGCTTGTCCTCATCAGGCGAACCATACTCGCGCTTGATGAGAATCGCATAGTTGCCGATGCGACTATTCTCGGTTGGTATCGTTGCCAGCAATCCCGGACTAAACACTGCCCATTTGGTTGTCTTCTCCGTAAAGTAATTTGCCGGAACTGACTTTAACCACTGTGAGATCTTCCTGTACGCCGTGATGAACTTCCCGACAAACTCGGTCTGGGTCTTGTTGTCGTTCGGATACTTGTTTAAGTAGTCAGTGCAATACTCGAAAGCCTTGTGCGGATCTTTTTCGATATGCTCGACGCAGAGAGCGTAAACGGCGTGCTTCGCCTTGATGTCTTCCTGAGCCAGCACAGGGCCACTAGCGCACATCAGAATTGCGGCAATGAGGAAATACTTCATAAGACTACTTTCTACTCCCTGATCGTTCAGAGTTCAAGTCTCTGCGCGGAAACAAAATCTCCGATGGTGCGTAACAACTCACTATATGGCGAACGCAATCGAGGTTGAAGGACTTTCCCGCACTTTCAACAGCCGGCGCGCTGTAGATGATATCTCCTTCGCCGTCGAAGCCGGTGAGATATTCGGTTTCCTGGGCCATAACGGCGCGGGTAAGACAACTTCAATACGGATGTTGACGGGCCAGTTGCGGCCCACCTCAGGACACGCACGTGTCGCCGGTTGTGACGTGATGGCGGAACAGCGACGACTTAAACCACTCATCGGTGTGGTCTCCGAGACTCAGAATCTCTACGAACGTATGTCCGCCAGAGAGAACCTCACCTTTGCCGCACGACTTTACGGTACAGGTAACAAGCGGATAGACGAGGCGCTGGATCAGGTCGGCCTCCTCGATCGCGCTAATGACAACGTCCAGCAGTATTCCAATGGTATGAAGCAACGGCTGCTCATTGCGCGCTCGCTGCTCCACCGTCCACAGATAATTTTTCTCGATGAACCGACCAGAGGATTGGATCCGATAGTCGGGCGTGACATTCGTCGGCTGGTGATGGATCTATCTCGCGAAGGAATAACGGTCTTCCTCACTACTCACTACATGGAAGAAGCAGACCAGCTTTGCAGCCGTGTAGCTTTCATAAGCGCAGGAAAGATTGTCGCTTTGGATACGCCCGATAACCTGAAACTGGCCCACGGACAAAAGTCTCTACAAGTAAGACTCAACGATGGCCAAAGCCTGATGATCCCGCTGGACGATCAAGGTTCCGGAGAAAAGATCAAGCAACTGGTAACCTCCGGCCAGATTCGAACGCTGCATTCAGCCGAAGCCACGCTCGAAGAAGTATTCATTCAAATGACGGGGAGAAAACTATCTGAATGAACTCGCGAGTTGTCTCAGCCTTCGCGCAGAAGGACATCGTTGATGCAATCAGGAATCGCTATCTCCTTGGCGCGTTACTGACGCCCGTTTTCGTGGCAGTTCTTCTTCGTATCCTGCTTCCTGGCATCAGTAACCTGAACTTCACCGTACTGGTCCACGACCCTGGCAGCTCACGCCTCGTTTCTGAATTGCGCTCCATGCCGCAGATGAAAGTGATCACGGCGACTTCGCCTGAAGGAGTAGCAAACGAGCTCGAGAAGTCGAAAGCAGTCGGCGGTCTCGTCATACCCGCGAGCTTTGATTCAGATATCGCCGCCGGAAAACAACCCGAGCTTGTCGTTTACGTCAACAACAAGCAGAACGACATCGAACAAGCCATGTTTAGACAGTTGGTGGAACGGCAGTTTCTCGCTTCGGTGAAAGAGCGCCTTCCGGCCCATCTGACGTGGATCGACGTCAACCAAGAAGCGCGCGGTGAAACTCCAGCGTTGAACCTCAATCAAATGCTGCTGCCGATGCTCTTGTTACTCACCTTCGCCATGGCCGGCGCGCTGGTAGTGCCCTTGTTGCTGGTGGAAGAGAAAGAAAAGCGCACCCTGGATTTCCTGTTAACGTCGCCTGCGAGTTTGACGGAGATAATTGCGGGAAAAGCTTTGACGGGTGTGGTCTACAGTGTCTTGTTCGCGGGAATTCTGTTAGCTGTCAATTACAAGCTGGTCGGCAACTGGCCACTGACGCTGCTGACTATTCTAGTAGGAATACTCTTCGTTGTAGCTGTCGGTTTGTTCATGGGCGCGCTCTTTGAAAACACAATGCAGGTCAACACATGGGCCGGCCTGGCCCTGTTTGTGTTGCTGGCGCCAAGCTTCCCTTCCCTTCGCCTCCCGGCCATGCTGGAGAGAGCACTACATTTTGTTCCGACGTACTACTTTGTTGAAGCGCTGAGATTGGCGTTAGCCGGAACTGCCTCAGCACGGTTCTGGGGACACATGGCTGTGGTGCTGGCCAGTACGGTGGTGGCGTTTGCCGCAACGATCTGGGCACTGCGTCGCCAACAGAATTAGGGTTCAGCCGGCTATCGCAAAATGTACGCTAGCGAACCGAAAGCTATCAACAACATGTCTGCAATAAAAAACAAAGTAAACACAAAAAAAACAAAACTCGCTATTAAAGTCTGCCACACAAATTTCGTCTGGCAACTTTCCCCAACTGGACGATTTCTCCCAATTAGCTTGATGCCGGGTCAACTCGTTATGACCTCAGTGCGGCGCGGTCATCCCCGATAACGAAGCGGCAAAAGCCCTGAGTGCATAGGTTTGTCTAACTTTCGGTACGGCAGCGTTCTGTCTGTTGATCGTGTCGTTCCGTCAGAAGCTCAGGGAGCCGCTCGCATTGCAAGCTAGGAGGGGTTTGGACTTCAGCTTTAAGTGCCCTGAGTTGAGGTTCTTTTTGCGAGGCTGCTATCAAATAGCATGGGAGTGCCGAGTTGTTTACTTTGGAGCCTGCTTTCAGGACTCCTGACGAACGAGGGAAAGATGAAAATCAACTTTAGAAAAGTCTTGACGCCACTGTTATGCGCCGGAATTTTGGCGTTTGCCGCAGCCACGGCTCAAGCCGATCCGGTGACGTTTAGTACGACTGGCGTTTTCAGCATCAGTGGTACTAACGTCGTCAACTTCTCCAGCGTTAACGGGACGACGACGATCACTTTTAATGGCACCACCAATCCGGTAAACACACCGGCTGGCACCAGCTTTGGTGATATCGTCGTTACTACAACCGTACCTGCGAATCTCATGGGTCCGGCAATCGCAGGAAATTTCACGTTGAATATATTTCAGGTTTCGCCGGCCGGAACGGGTAGTCTCGTGGGTACCCTTGCCGGATCGCTCGGTTTTAACACGGGTATAGCGACCCTGAGCTTTTCAACAACAACAATAACAATCAACGGTTTCACTTACACGCTTAATCCAACTTACACAATCGCGTTGCCGGTAACCGGTGTTGGTGGAGGAGCGGGAACGGGGACCACGACTATTCAGGGTACCGTAACGGGCAGTGCTGTTCCGGAACCTGCGAGTATGGTGCTTCTCGGCACAGGGTTGTTAGGCGCCGCAGGCGCTATGAGACGTCGATTCAGGCGTTAACAGTCCGCGTCGGAACTTTACCCGATCGGGACCAGGTTAAAACCTAATCTGGTCCCGGAAACCTTGTTGTATTTGGACCATCTTATGCGCGCTTTGTGCGTGACGGCGAACTGTTGTGTAAACACGCTCGAAGTGATTGGTCCTTAACCAAATATAAGAATGCTCATAAAAAAACTTTTTGGCCTCATCTGTTTATTGTTCGTAACCGCCGGAATCACTTTCGCCCAGGGAACACCCAGCCTGAGTATCAATGATATTACGGTGCCTGAAGGTGACATCAGCACCACGCTGGTCGGCTGGGATTTCACTATCAGCTTGTCTGCTCCGAGCACTCAGACAGTAAGTGTCACGGTTTCGACACAGGCGGGAAGCGCCACGGACAACGTCGATTTTGGAGCGGGCTCGATCGTTTTGAATATTCCAGCGGGGCAAACTTCACAATCGCTTACTGTCTTCATCAAGGGCGATACAGCCGTGGAAGGAACTGAAAACTTTTTCGTGAACCTGAGCAATCCCGTCAATGCGACGATCGCAGACGCTCAGGGAGTGGCAACGATCGTTGATGACGACACGCTTATCCTTCTCGAACAAACAGGGTCGACACGAGGTGTCGCACTTGATTCCGTGACATTCGTGGCGGAGACGCTTCCGATCGTCACCGAGCGTAATTTCAGCTCAGATCACCGTACAAGACTACTTGTGTTTGCGATCGGAACGAAGTTGGGGGATGGCGAACAAGCCTCTCAGGTGACTGCTAGTGCGGAAGACTCAACGGGAACAGTTAGGCCACTCACAGTTGAATCCGCACGCAATGTTCCAAACTTCCCGTGGCTCGCACAAGTGGTGGTCAAACTTACAGATCAGATCGTCCCGGGCGACGTTAAGATAAGAATCTCGGTGCACGGACAGACCAGTAACCCAGTACCCGTAGCCTTGAAAGCGCAGTAACACGGATTACGCAGTTAATAATTCGATGTGAATCGCAGTAGATTACCTGCGAACGCGAACCACAGCACGCCTACACAGGCCAATAACATTGCTGCCGCCTGTAGCTTCACCCAGAAACCTTTTCTGTTGATCCAGGTGAACACTGCATTAAAGAGCACGATCAGTGTTCCTGCAGCTCCGAGAATCCCGACTATTTGGACAAGCCAAAACTTCAACGTGCCACGGTCGCTGAAGACCTCGAGATGCGTCAGGCCATAAGTAATGAGTCCAAACAAAGCTGCTATGAAGATCAAATCGAGCGCAAAAACAATCCGTACCAGAACGCGCAGCAATCGCTCCTTCGGCGTCAACTCCAACCTCACCCCGAAATGTCTTCTCACAAACCACGCAATCGGCCAAAGAAGCAGCGTAGCCAGCATAAACACGAGCGACGCACCCACCACGATCGAAATCAGCTTGCCATTTTGCAATGTACCGATTCGATGGCCCACAAAGAACGGGTATGGCAGGATCAGCTGCATGCTGCCATTCTGATCCGGCTTGAAAATCAGTTTGTCAGATCCATCTCGCTCGAGGAACGTCATTGGACCAACGCCCTGCCAGCGTTTTGGCTTACCGTTTGGTCCGGTGAGTTGTGGCACTTCGATGTCTCCATCTCCAACCGGTGAAACTGTGAACTGCTGGAGCACCGAAGCGACTTTCAAAAACGAATTCTCACTGCGCCTGCTCAAAACATATGTTCCGGCTACGGCCTTTGCATCGTCTTTAGCGCTCGCCGAAGTCGTGGCGGGCACAGTGTAAGGATAGTAGCGATCAAGAAATGCTTCCCAAAGGTTTGCCCTCGGCGAATCGCCCAGGCCAGAGCTGTTTCCGGCACTGTTGTAGGAAACAAAGAAGCCGACTTTCTGGTCGAGGACCAGATGCAGATCGCTATGAAAATAGACCGTGTCGCCGCCGTGTCCGATGATGCGTTGATTGTTACGCGACTCCTCGTAAAACCCGTAACACATTGCGTTGGCTGCATCGTCGAGAGCAAAGAGACGCGAATGCATCAAGCGCGCGGTCTCCGGCTTGAGTATTCTCGCGTCAGCTAACTGCCCGTCCTGCAAGTGAGCCATCATGAACTGGGCCATGTCTGCGGCAGTACTACTCAAGCTTCCCGCAGGAAACGGATTGACGACTTCAAACGACTCCGCACTGTCCGAGCCCATCCGGTAACCACCCGACATGAATGGCGCAAGCTCCTGGGGCAGTGGCTGGCTGAACGTCGAGTGGGTCATCTTCAGCGGCCGCATGATGTTCTCGGCAACGTATTGTTCAAACGGACGACCCGATATGCGCTCGACGATGTAGCCGGCAACTGCGGTGGCGTAGTTGGAGTAAGCAGGAACAGTTCCCGGCGGATAAATACGCGCGGGAATGTGAGTCTTTAGATACTGTCCGAGATTGGGAGCGATCGGTCTTATGTCGAATAGATCTTTAATCTGCTCCTCGAATCCCGGCGTGTGCGTCATTACGTTTTTCAGCGTGATGGGCTTGCCAAACGCGTCAGGAATTTTGAAATCGAGGTAGTCGTTGATGTCGCGATCGAGGTCGAGCTTTCCCTGTTCGTAGAGCTGCATGATCGCCGTCCAGGTGAAAAGCTTCGAGATTGAACCGGGGCGAAACAATGTCTCTGCTGCTGAGACCGGCTTTTTATTTTTCACGTCGGCGTAGCCGTAACCCTTCGCGAAGAGTAGTTTTCCGTCTTTAACTACGGCAACCGTGGCTCCGGCGATATCATTGCGCTTGAGCTGAAGGGGCACAACGCCATCCAGAAACGATTCGACATCAGCCGCCGTCATTTCGTGCGCGCCGTTTGCTGATGGCTGTGGAGGCGGTGGCGATGACTTGTCCTCGGTAAGAGGCTTGGGCTGATTAGGAGCCTGGCCCATCACGCCCCACGCAAAAATCAAAGCAATCGCCACTAACACGATCGTTGTTCTCACGACTCACACTCCTTCGAAATTTTTCGGACTCAAGTAGTCCAAATCTGCGCGAGCACGCGTTCAAAGTTGCCGCCCAGGATTCCTTCAATTTCTGAATCGCTATACTTCCGCCGCACCAAACCTTCCGTGAGGTCAAACATCCGCTTCGGGTGGTTCAGACCTTCGATGTCGATCTTTTCGCGGAAGGCGTAGCTTCCCTTGTAACCAGCGCGTAGTTGTTTATTCAGCTCCGGCGGCATCGCGTCGTAGCCGTAGAGATCCATGTCACTGCCAACTCCAAGATGCTCCGGCCCAATCAATTTCCTGACGTGATCGAAGTGATCGATAACATGCTCGACAGTCGTCGGCTCATCGCCCTTCACAAACATGCGTACACCCGTAATGCCGATGACGCTGCCGGCTTCGCCAACTTTCTTGATCGCCTCGTCAGTCTTCAAACGCGGATGACCGGGAACAAGCGCGCGACAGTTTGAATGGGTAATCAGCACAGGCTTCTTCGAGATCTCAAATGCATCCAGAGTCGTGCGGTCGCCGCAATGCGAAACGTCAACAGCCATCCCCACCTTGTTCATGCGTTCGATAATCGAAACGCCGAAGTCGGAGATTCCTTCGTCGCGCCGCTCCGTCGAACCGTTACCGATGAGATTTCGTGTGTTGTAAGTTAGCTGCGACACGCGTTGGCCCAGGCCGCGAAAGAAATCCACGTCCTCCGGTCGCCGGAAATGCTCTGAGTTCTGAAGACCAAGCATGATGCCGATCTTCCCGGACTTCTTTACGCGTTTAAGATCGGCGAGGCTGTCGATGCGCATGAAATGGTCAGTGTCGTTAGCGATAAAACCATTCCAGCGGGCGAAGTATTGCAACGCGCTTTCATAGGCGTTAGGACCGCCGAGGCCAACAGACTGGTGAAACACGTTGATTGCGGAGTCTGTGTAGGGCTGCACATCTGCCGGCTGGAACGTCTCCGGATCATTGAACCACTTTGCCTGTTTGTTGAAGTCGAGCGTCAAGACGGCAAGCATGTCGATGACTGTCGCTCGTCCGATCAGATCTATGGCGCGCGCGGAGTATTCGGCAGAAGAAGTGGCAAACAACCGAAAGCGCCCGCGATTGAGCATTGGCGCCACTGATGCAAGCCCAATACTTTTAAGCAAGTCACGTCGAGTAATTTTCATAATTGATGAGAATCTTGTTAATCCTGCAAATCCTGTAATTCTGTGAAAGACTTAGACAAGATTTCAGGATTTTCATGATTTACAAGAGAGGTGGTATTTCCCAACATCATTCTCGCGAGTGAATCCGACTACCACATAACCCGCTTTGATCGCGTCAGTGAACGCCCGGCGAGTTTTTTCACGCCACTCTAATGCTGTGCGCGGGTCTTGCTGCTGCACCGAATTGATATCGGCCGGTATCTCGATCGAAATATCGGCCGGTAAATCAGTGCGATCGCCGCTGATCGTTTTCTTCACGTGGTCCGACGTAAGCCACCACGACACCCACAAACGATCCGTTCCGGTTTGATGTAGAAAGCTCGCCGCCTCCGCACCATAAAAGTCGAGCAGGTATCGATCCGCCACGACCCCAAGCTTGCGGAAATTGAAATGTGCATTCAGGCTCTGCAAAGGATCGAAAGTCCATGTCATCACCGCGATGCCCTGGGCCATCACATGTTCGCGCTGGGCCAGTTTGAGCCTGCGTCCTAAATCAAAATTTCGATAAGCAGGCTTGACCGCCAGCATGTGTGAATGATGCGCCGCCTGACCATATTCGAAGCTCGGGAAGCCATAGACGAAGCCCACTAGCACATCAGCATCGTATGCACCTATTAGCGTGCCGCCAGCTTCTTTCGCCGCCACGAGCTGCGTAACCGGCACGACTTCAATATCGGGAATACCCCAAACTTCTTTTTGTAAATCTTCGACGGCGCGCATGTCCGCGACATCATCGATCGGCTGGATTGTCACCGCAGCAGTTTGCATCTGACTTCACTTCTTCTCGATTGGCAAAGCGATGTATGACGCATTGCGCCCGGACCGAAATATCTTTTGCGTTGCAGTCTGAAAGTCAGTCTCTTTCGCCTGGAAGATGTTGGGAACGAAAGTCTGCGGGTTTCGATCGATCACGGGGAACCACGTGCTCTGAACCTGGATCATGATCCGGTGGCCACGCTTGAACGTGTGATCGTTCGCCGGAAATCCGATCTGGTAATGGTAGATCGTGTTCGCCGCCAGCGCTTCAGGCTTTTCAAAGCTTTTCAGATACCGCGCCCGAAACACGTCTCCGGCGATCATGAGCTGGTATCCGCTCATCGTCGCATCCGCTTCGTACTTTTCCGGATAAACGTCAATCACCTTGACGATCCAA
>Ga0207712_10003161_pt1 | contig 10505 bp, 10 predicted proteins | sample KBSS44metaG_FD_184402 | JGI IMG/M metagenome (GOLD analysis project Ga0207712, IMG submission 184402) | Switchgrass rhizosphere microbial communities from Kellogg Biological Station, Michigan, USA - KBS S4-4 metaG (SPAdes) (version 2) | ecosystem: Host-associated > Plants > Roots > Rhizosphere... | reverse complement strand
CAGCCGCGCGTAGTCACCCTCGGCTTCGACCCAGCCGATGCTGTCCCGTGGCACCAGGTGCGTGACGCCGCCGAGCTCGGCCGGGATGACGTCGGAGTCGTCGTCACCGTTGTCGGGCTGGCCAGAGCGAGCCGCGGCGACCCTTCGCACCGCCTCGTCAAGGCGATCCTCGCGGATCGGCTTGAGCAGGTAGTCGATTGCACCGACGTCGAAGGCGGCCACGGCCTTGTCGTCGTGGGCCGTCACGAACACCACCGCGGGCCGGTTCGAGAAGTTGGCAAGCACGCCGGCCAGCTCGATGCCGGACAGTCCCGGCATGTTGATGTCGAGGAAGATCGCGTCGATGTTGCGGCCGTTGAGTTCCCGCAGCGCGGACGTGGCGTCACCGGCGCGGTACACCTGACCGACATCGGGATGCCTGCCGAGCAGATAGGCGAGCTCGTCGAGCGCGGGCGCCTCGTCGTCGACCGCGAGCACGGTGAGCGTCTTGTTCACCCGACACCTCCGCTGGCCCGGACACCTGACCGGAACTTGGGTACCCGCATCACGACCTTGGTGCCCGCGCCGATAGCCGTCTCGACCACCAGACCGTAATCGTTGCCGAACGCCGCGCGCAGGCGATGGTCGACATTCGTCAGTCCCACATGGGCGGCGTCACCGGTGCCGTCGGCCAGCGCGTCGCCGGGCCCGGCGCGAAGGATTTCGGGATCCATTCCGACCCCGTCGTCCTCGACAGTGATCACGCAGTCGGATCCCTCGTCGCGGGCGATGATCTCTACCGAGCCCTCGCTCTGTCCGGCGAAGCCGTGCCGGACGGCGTTCTCCACCAACGGTTGCAGCGCAAGGAAAGGCACGACGACGTTGAGGACTTCCGGGGCGACTTGCAGTTTGACCTTCAGCGCGGTGCCGAACCGGGCCCGTTCGAGGGTGAGGTAGCGGTCGATGTTGCGCAGCTCCTCGGCCAGCGTCGTGTACTGGCCCGCGGCGCGGAAGGAGTAGCGGGTGAAGTCGGCGAATTCGAGGATCAGTTCGCGGGCACGGTCGGGGTCGGTGCGCACGAACGATGCGATGGTGTTCAGCGCGTTGTAGATGAAGTGCGGACTGATCTGGGCCCGCAAGGCGAGGACTTCTGCTCGGTCGAGGCGGGCGCGCGACGCGTCGAGTTCGGCCAGTTCGATCTGGCTGGCCGCGTAGCGGGCGACCTCGCCGACCGCGCCGAGCATGCCGGGGCCTGGTGCGCGCGTCGTGACTACGACCAGCACACCGAGCACCTCACCGCCTTCCTCCAACAGCGGTTGGGCGATGACTTGTGACGTCTGGCCGTGAGTGAGCACGCGCCGCTGGCCGGAGACCGATTCGAGCGCGGCACGCTGGCATGCGTCGAGTTCCCAGACCGAGGCGTCGGGCGGGTCCTGCGCGAGCAGCCGGCCGTCGCCGTCGAACAGCGCGACGCCGTCGGTGCCGGTGAGGCCGCGCAGGAACGGTGCGGCGGTCTGGGCGGACTCGGTGTCGAGGCCATGGCGAAGGGCGCGCGCCGCCAGCGAGGCGGTGTGCAGCGCGGCGTGCACGGCACGCTCGGTCGGGGTGGCCACGACGCGACGAGTACGCACCGCGATGACCGCGGCGGCCACCGCCGCCAGGATCAGCGCGGCGGCCAGTGCTATCGCGAGCTCGCCCGACATCTCACCTCACCAGGGACCTTAGACTGATCGAGTGGCGAAACTGCGAGATCCCGCGGCCGACGCGCTAAGTGAAGCCACGTTGGCGGAATGCATGGGCCGATAGATCTCGTTTCTCAGCGGTCAAGCACTGAATTGTTTGGCGGCAATGCGCGTGGCTTGTCGATAGCGCGCGCCGATGTGCTGTTGGCTTGTGCGCGCAAGGTGATGATGTATTGGCCGGGAGACTGGGCGACGTCGAGCTGGGTGCGGGTCAGGTATAGATCGCCAACATCTGGATGGCGCAGGTGGCTGCTCCCCGTGAGGTATCCACGTCGGCCTGTTCCCAGAGTTGCTTGAATCGCTCGCTGGCACTGGACAGTTCGCTGATGAGTGCGCGCAGTCGGGGATCGTCGGGATCGTCGGCGGAGCCTTGCCGCAGGCCCCGGACGGCCAGGGCGGTCGCTTCGTCCCAATCGGAAAGACCTGCTTAGCCGCGGGATCCACAAAAGGCCAGCGCGAAAGATTTTGTCCCACTTGAAGACCGGGTGACAGTGCCCGCGCAATCGGGTTTGCGGCCAGCATCGCCAATTCGTCGCGGCGCAACCTCGCAAGCCGGCGTCGCGGCCCCGGCACCAGTCCCACCTCAGCGGGCGTCACCCGCGCGCGCCGCGCCTGCAGGTATTCGCCCGGGTGGTTGGCCTTACCCACGTGACCAAGCGTAAACGTCACCCTGCCACTACCAACCTCAATGGGGTTACCCGGTCCTGGCTACGGCTCGACACGATTGACATCAGCAGAGCAGTGCCACGTTCTGCGGTCCATCTACATACAGCGGAGAACCAGAGAAATGATCACCGACCCCTTCCAGAAGAAGGCCTACGACACTGTCTCGGCCGCAGTTCCCTTCGCGATTGATCCTGCGAAGATCACCGTGGAGCCCGGAGTGTCTTACCTACCGAGCCCGATCAAGCTGCATGACTACGCCGTCGGCGTCATGGCTGCATTCGGTTCGGTAGTCGAACATCTCGGCCGCGTCCGCGGCCTGCCGTCGCAGACCATGACCCTGAACCGCCGACTGTCGGGATTCCACCTCAACGAGCTGCAGACCCAATTCCTCAACGGCTATTCGGTCGTGCTGGACACCTGGCCGGTGGGCGCCGACAACGGGACCTATCGCACGAAGGACGAGCGTTATGTGCAGATGATCGGGCTTTTTCCGCACATGTTCAATGCGCTGACGAGCTATCTCCAGTGCGCGAACAACGCTCAGGCGATCCAGGCCGCGGTCGAAAAGTACAGCGCGCAGCAACTCGAGGACGAGGTCGCCGCTGGGCTCAACCTGGCGCTGGGCATGGTGCGGACGCCGCAGGAATGGCTGGCCCACCCGCAGGGAGCTGCAACGGCCAAGCTGCCGTTGTTCGGCATCGACCAACAGGGCACCGCCAAGGAGCGCGTGCTGGGCAACGCCCAGTATCGCCCGCTGGAAGGCGTGCGGGTCGTCGACCTGACCAACGTCGTTGCCGGTCCCACCGCCGGGTTTGCGTTGGCCGAGCAGGGCGCGGATGTGATCGCGGTCCATGCGCCCCGCGGCGACTGGGTTACCCCGATCTGGCTGAGCGTCAACTGGGGCAAGAAAAACATCCTGACCGACATCAAGAGTCCCGATGGCCGCAAGCGCTTCGTCGATTTGTTGGCCAGCGCGGACGTGCTGATCAGCAGCCAGCGGCCAGGTGCGCTCGACCGTCTTGGTCTCGGCGAGGCCGAGTTGCGGGAAATCAATCCCAACCTCGTTTACGGGTCCGAGTCGTTCGCCTCCCCTGGCACGCCGTGGGCAGGGCGCCGGGGATTCGAGCAAATTGCGCAGGCGGTCAGCGGCACCATGCACGTGCATTCCGAGGGTCTGGCACTGGACGCTCCCACCGTGACCCCTGGGCTGATGAATGACCACCTCACCGGTTATCTGCTGGCCATTGCGGTGGTGGCGGCGCTGGCCGGGCGGGAAGAGCAAGGCGGTTTCTGGCGAGTCGATGCGTCGCTTACCCGTACTTCCATGTTCGGCAATGAGCTCGTAGGTCCGGTCGATGACGAGCCCTATGCGCCGGTCACCGAGCAGGACCTGATCGAGCACGGGGTGGACCAGGTCAGCCCGTGGGGTACCTTCACGCGGTTCACTCCACCGGTCGCGTTCAGCCATACGCCGTCGATGGCGCTGCGCCCGCCCTCGTGGCCGGGCACTGCGCCCGACACCATTGGGTGGACGACGAACCCGGCAGGCGATGGGCCACCGCAGGTGCCGCACTATCCGTCGAAGTTGGTGCGGGAGGGCCGCATTCGCAATTTCGTGCCGAACTTCGGCATCGAGGATCGCGGGGATGGCGGCGGCGTCGTCGGCCTCGTTTCCAAGCCGGAGGCCCTAGAAGCCCAGCTGAAGAAGTACGCAGCAGCCCGCGTCTAACCACAAAGCACCTGGCCCCGACCCGACCGCACTCACGGCGTCCGGTCCCGCATTGATTATTGCTCGCGTGCGTAACGCCGACGCTGGTCGGCTCACGTGGGCAACGTCACCGCTGTGCGGTCCTAGAATGGCCGGGTGCCGAACCTGCAGTTAGTTCAAGATCCCGCGGCCGATGCGCTGCTGGAGTCCAATCCGTTTGCGCTGCTAATCGGGATGATGCTTGATCAGCAGTACCCGATGGAACACGCGTTCGCAGGCCCGAAGAAGATCGCCGACCGCATCGGTGGGGTGGACCCCTTCGAGATCGCCGACTACGACCCCGAGGAATTCGCGGCCTTGTGCTCGAAAACCCCTGCGATTCATCGCTTTCCGGGGTCGATGGCGAAGCGGATCCAAACGCTGGCGCAAATCGTCGTCGACCAGTACGGCGGCGAGGCCTCAGCGTTGTGGACCGCCGGTGATCCCGACGGGGCAGAGGTGCTGCGGCGGCTCAAGGGGCTGCCGGGATTCGGTGAGCAGAAGGCGAAGATCTTCCTTGCGCTGTTGGGCAAGCAGTACGGCGTGACGCCGAAGGGCTGGCGCGAGGCGGCAGGCGACTACGGCAAGGCCGGCTCGTTCATGTCGGTGGCCGACGTGAAGGACGCCGGGTCGCTGGAGAAGGTGCGGTCGTACAAGAAGCAGGCGAAGGCAGCAGCGAAGGCCGCCAAGGCCTGAGCCAGTCAACCCAGCGAAGGCCGCCAAGGCCTGAGCCAATGCGCTAGCTTCTTTGGTGCTCGCGCTCCAGGTCGAGCTGGGCCAGTGACGTGATGATGTGGGCGACGACCCGTCCGGTCGCCGTGCCGGTGTCCAGGCCTTCTTTCAGTGTCCGCAGCCTGATTCCGCGATCGGTGAGGTCGGCGATGGTGCGGGTGACTTCGCCGGCCGACCGGCCGAGCCTGTCGAGCGCGACCACGATGACCGTGTCGCCCGAACGCGCGTAACTCAGCATCGCGTGCAGGCCGGCGCGCACCCGCTCGGCCGAGTCGGACAACTTGTCGGTGAACACGCGTCGCGGATCGACGCCTGCAGCATTGAGTGCCGCGAGCTGTCCCTCAAGGTTCTGCCCGACGGTGCCGGCTGTGGCGTAGCCCAGCGTGCAGGTCACGAAGCCAAGGTCTCACGACAAGTGTCATCTGGGGAAGAGCCATGGCCCATTGAGTCTGGCAAACTGCCGAACTGTTATCCAACGTCGACATGACGACCTGACGTGGCGAAAGTCGGGTAGCCGCATACTCTAGGCACTCGCCCGAGCTCGGGTGGACGGTGCTGTGCATGACAGACGAACTCCAGCCGACGACGGTCTCGGGCCTCGAGGTGGTCGACAAAGGATCGCCAACCGCGGAACACCCTGCGCCCCTGTTGTTCATCCACGGCGCCTGGCACGCGGCATGGTGCTGGCAGAATTTCCTGGATTTCTTCGCCGACACGGGTTACCGCGCGCTGGCGGTCAGTCTCCGCGGCCACGGGGGCAGCGCGACGTCGAAACGACTGCGGCGCTGTTCGCTCGCCGACTACATCGAGGATGTGGAATCGGTCGCCGCGACACTACCGGCGAGGCCGGTCGTGATCGGTCACTCGTTGGGCGGCTTCATCGCGCAGAAGTACCTCGAATCCAACGATGCACCTGCGGGCGTGCTGATGGCGTCGGCGCCACCACAGGGCAGCCGCGGTTTCACGCTGCGCCTGATGCGTCGGTACCCGTGGCTTGTGACCCGGGGCATGTTTACGGGTGATGCCCGTCATGGCTTCAACACACCGGTGGTGGCCCGAGAGCTGTTCTACTCGGCGCAGACTCCGGAATCCGACGTCGCACGCTATGCGGCACTGCTGGGCAACGAGAGTCAGCGCGTCTCACTCGACGCATTGATGTTGAACCTGCCCAAGCCGGTGCGGGTGACGGCGCAGCTGCTTGTGCTCGGCGCGATACACGACGGCTGCATCACCCAGGCGGAGGTAGACGACACCGCCCGTGCGTATGGCACGAACGCGGAGTTCTTCGAGATGGGACACAACATGATGGTCGAACCCGGTTGGGCCGCGGTGGCCGAGCGCATCCACAGCTGGCTCGGCGGGCGAGGACTGTGACGGCTGGATGAGCGTTGGCGGGACGCCAGCGCGGTGCGGGCTAGCGTGAGGCTCATGCAACACGTCTCACTCGGAGGTCTCGACGTCTCCCGGCTCGGCCTCGGCTGCATGGGCATGTCCGCGTACTACGCAGGCGCGGGTAGCGATGACGCCGAGTCGATCCGGACCATCCACCGCGCACTCGACCTCGGCATCACATTCCTGGACACGGCAGAGATCTACGGCCCGTACACGAACGAGGAATTGGTCGGCAGGGCCATCGCCGGGCGCCGCGACGACGTAGTGCTCGCAACCAAATTCGGTTTGGTCTCGCACCGCGACGGCAACGACGCGCCCGAAACGGTAGACAGCTCACCGCAAAGCGTTCGGGTCGCTGTCGAAGGTTCGCTGCGGCGGCTGAACGTCGACCACATCGACCTGTACTACCAGCATCGGGTCGATCCCCAGACGCCGATCGAAGACACCGTCGGAGTGCTGGCGGAGCTAGTGGAGACGGGCAAGGTCCGGTACATCGGGCTGTCCGAGGCGGCGGCGGACACCATCCGGCAGGCGCACGCCGTGCATCCGGTGGCGGCGTTGCAGACCGAATACTCGCTGTGGACACGCGATCCGGAGGCCGAGCTCCTGCCTCTCACGCGGGAACTGGGGATCGGCTTCGTCCCGTACTCGCCGCTGGGCCGTGGCTTCTTGACCGGTCAGATCCGCTCACGAGCAGACTTGGACCCCAACGACTTTCGCAGTCAGAACCCCCGCTTCTCGGAAGAGAATTTCGAGCAGAATCTGCGCATCGTCGACCAGGTGCGCGCCGTCGCGGGGGAGCTGGATGCCACGCCGGGTCAGATCGCACTGGCGTGGCTGTTGGCGCAGAGCGACCACATCGCGCCGATCCCGGGAACGAAACGAATCGAGCGGCTCGAGGAGAACGCGGCCGCGGACACGATCACACTGAGCCAGGATCAGTTGGCGCGCTTGAACGCCATCGCCCCCGCGGCAGGCGACCGCTACGCCGACATGTCCAACATCGACCGCTAGGCGCCGAACGGCTCGCCGTCGAACCGCTCGCGGGTGGCGAGCTCGGCGACCGACTTCCGGGTGAGCTTGGTGAACTGCTTGACCGGCTTGCCGATTGGGAGAACGGCGGCGATCGCGTAGTCATCCGGTATGCCGAGAAGTTCCTTGAGCCGAGGTTCCTCGGCCACTGCCATGGTGGTCAACACGCCTCCGTACCCCTCGTTGCGCGCAGCCAGCAGGATGTTCCAGACGAACGGATACACCGATGCGCCTGGGATGACGCCGATGCGGTCGAGGTACTGGTCGAACGCCGCCACGACATTGAGGTCCACACAGATCACGAGCACGGCGCCGGCGCTCAGGACGGGTGCGCCGAGGTACGGCGGCACCACGGTTGCGGCCACCTCTTCGGCGGAAACCTGCATGGGCTTAACGGGATTCCACGGTCCTTCACCGTTCGTGGTTTGCGCGATATAGCGCCGCGCACCCGTGACGCTGTGCTCGACGATCATGTCGCGGGTGGCCCTGTCCCGGACCACGATCACCCGCATGCCCTGACGGTTGCCACCGCTCGGGGCGAATCGGGCGTTGTCGAGGATGCGCTCGAGCACATCGTCGGGCAGTGGATCATCGGTGAACCGCCGGGCCGCGCCCGTGGTACGCATGACGTCATATAGCTCCATGCGTGTCATCTTTCCTGTGGGATGGTGAAGTTATGAAGACTCATCTGAACTGCCCGTGCGGCGAGGCAATCACAGGTAAGGACGAGGACGACCTCGTCGAGAAGGCGCAGAAGCATCTGTCCGAGGCGCATCCCGGCCGCGAGTACGACCGGGACGCGATCCTCTTCATGGCCTACTGACCGTCCGCGAGCGTGCGTGTTCTGCATGTGATTCACGGCGTGTCGCCGTGGGAACACGCACGCTCGCGGAGGTGATGGGCGAGACGGGTTACGGAACGACGGTCGAGCCGATCGTCGGCATGAACTGGCACTGCCTGTCGAGGGTGGTCACCTGGCCGAAGATCGTCGAGATGATGCTGCCCGAGCCGGTGTCCACGATCGCTGACATCGTCGTCGGCCCGTTGGGGTTGATGTCCGGACGCGGCTTGAGCGTGGCACTGCCCGACTTACCTGTGCTCAGGTTCACCCACGTGACATTCAGCGGCAGCTTCTGCTCGGCTGCCGGCGCGGGCGTCCCGACCGCGGTGAACACGTAGGCCGTCTGGCCGGGTCCCGGCCCGGGTGCCGGGATCTTCGCCGGACCCGCGACCGATATCGCGGTCGCCAGCACATTGCCGCCGTCGGCCAGGCACCCGTTACTGATCGACGGGTACATGAAGTCCTGCGTCGGCGGGGCGTCGGGACCGAACGCAGGCGCAGCGGCCGGGGCGGCCGCGGGATCGGGCGCCGGCGCAGGCGCCGGATCGGGTGCGGGCACAGCGGCCGGCGCGGGCGCCGGATCCGGTGCGGGCGCCGCCACCGGAGCGGGTGCCACCTCCGGAGCCACAGGTGCCGCCAGCGGAGCCGGGGCGGCCACCGGCGCGGCGTCCGGCACGGGTCCCACGGCGTGCGCCGGGTCGACGCCCGCAGGCAGATGCGCCTCCTCACCCGGCACCGCGCCAGGCGCGGGAACGTGCGCGACGAACTGGTTCACCGCCGTCGCCACGTTCCTCGAATCCGGTGCGATTGCCGAATTTCCCGCGAACGCCGCCGCGGCGGCCATCAGCGTCGACGCCGCGTTGGTGGGGTCGGCGGCGGCTTGCTGGATCGCAGGGCCGATGCTTTGCACCGCCGACAAGCCCGGCGCCTGCAGCGCATCGATCGGCAGCGGCGGCGGCGCCGGGTCGGCGTGGGCCACCGGTGTCATTCCACCCAGCAGTAGTGCGACCGACGAGCCAACGGCTGCTGCGGCGCCTGCGAACGTCGTCCTGATCGATGACATCTTTCCCCGATTCGTCGTTGCGGTTGTCGATACGTGCCGGCCACCCGTCAGGGCAGAGCGGACAGCGGCATCACAAGCGGCGCGATGCCAGCGCCGGGTGCCGCCGCCGGCGCCGCGGGCGCGGGGGCCGCCGGAGCTGCCGCCGCCGGAGCTGCCGCGGCGGGAGCGGCGGGCGCTGCAGCGGGCTTGACCGCACCCGACACCAAACCGGAAGGCATCAGCGCCGCCAGGTCAGCGGGGAACGAAAGCTGTTGCGGCAGAGGCACGGGAGAGAACGGCACGTTCGGCACATTCACCTCGCCCGACGGGATGAGGCTCTGCGGCGCAGCAGCCGGCGCGGCCGCAGCAGCCGGCGCGGCCGCAGCAGCCGGCGCAGCGGCGGGAGCCGCAGGCTGCGGGAGAGTCACCGATGCGGTCGCCGCCGGGGCGGCAGGGGTGGTGGGGGCGGCCGCGGGGGCCGCAGCCTGCATGCCGCCGAGCAACGACGTGAGGCCCTGCACCAGCTGGGTCGCCGCGGCCGGATTGGTCACCAGCTGCTGGAGGAACGGCAGGCCCGGCACGCTCGGCGCTGGCGCCGGCGCCGCGACTGGGTCGGCTGCGGCAGTCGCGCTCAGCCCCAACGAGACCGGTATCGCGGTCGCGGCAGCGATCATGCTGGTGGCAAGCATTTTCCTGGTGAATTTCATGGTTCTTCCAATCCGTTGACGGCACGCCTGCGCCCGAGAGTCGTCCAGTTACTGGTGTTACTCAAGTGACACGTGTGGCGGTTATTCAAACGTTACGGATGCGAAGGGATTCGGTGATCGTCGCTAGAGTCGGGCGCATTGACAGAGAAACGGCCTCCACCGCAGCCGCTCCGACCGCTCCGCGCATGCCCGCCCGCCTGGCCGCCGCGGCGCCGGTGCTGTTGGCGATCAGCATCGCCGTGCGATTCGCGTTGACGTACCTGGTGCCGCACGGCGCCAACTTCGTCGACTTGCACGTCTATGTCGGAGGTGCGGCGACGATCGGCCAACCGGGCAAGCTCTACGACTACGTCTACGCCGACCAGACGCCCGACTTCCCGCTGCCGTTCACGTATCCGCCGTTCGCCGCCGTCGTCTTTTATCCGCTGCACCTGATCCCGTTCGGCATCCTTGCGTTCGCATGGCAACTCGGCACCATCGCAGCGCTCTACGGGGTGGTGCGCATCAGCCAGCGGCTGCTGCCCGGACCCGCCGGCGACCGGCGCGTCGCAATGCTGTGGACCGCGATCGGCATCTGGATCGAACCGCTGCGGAGCAACTTCGACTACGGGCAGATCAACGTGCT
>Ga0207712_10003157_pt1 | contig 10514 bp, 7 predicted proteins | sample KBSS44metaG_FD_184402 | JGI IMG/M metagenome (GOLD analysis project Ga0207712, IMG submission 184402) | Switchgrass rhizosphere microbial communities from Kellogg Biological Station, Michigan, USA - KBS S4-4 metaG (SPAdes) (version 2) | ecosystem: Host-associated > Plants > Roots > Rhizosphere >... | reverse complement strand
TTCCGGCCAGGAGCATACGGTTTTTTATTCGTTCGACGAGGACGAACATTTCATCGAGGTCTTCCTGCGTTTCCGTCGGCAAACCGACCATCATATAGAGCTTGATCGTCAACATTCCGCGGTCGAATACGGCACCGCAGATGTCTACTATTTCGTCATTCGTCAGATTCTTATTAATGACACGACGGAGCCTATCAGAGCCGGTTTCAGGCGCAACCGCAATCTGCTGATCCCTCGATTCAACAAGTGCGTCCAGAAGTTCCTCGGAGATCTGGTCGAGCCGAAGTGACGAAACCGAGATCCTATAATCCATTGTCCTAAGTTCACTAAGGATGGTCGAGATCTCTGGATGGTCACACACAGCGGTAGAAACTAGGCCGATCTTGTTCGTTCGTCCACGCCATTCGGCGGCCTTTGCCAGGATATCTTTCGCTGGCACAACACGCGGCGGATAGTAGTTGTATCCGGCCCAGCAGAAACGACACCCCTGCGAACACCCGCGCGAAATTTCGACCAAGAGACGGTCTCCCATTTCAGCCTCGGGTGCCCAAACCGCCGTGGAAGGACAAAATATCTCCTGATTCACCAAGAATTCTGCTAATTCCTTCTCACCCCGCTTCAACGCCCTGCGGAGCGTTCCCTCTTTTGGGTTGACCGATGCAAGCGCCCGGCCGACACGCCGCGGTACTCCCTCTTCTTTTGGAAGGTAGTCGAACGTCGTTCCGTCGTCGTTGTATATGACGTCGTACAGACACGGAATATAGAATCCCCGGCCGATCCTTGCCAGACTGAGCAGGATCTCGTCTTTCGACCCGTTTTCCAAAACGGCGTCTACGAGCTGGTACGCCAGGATCTCGCCTTCGCCGACTGCGATTATGTCGGTGAAATCCGCGATAGGTTCAGGGTTGAGAAACGATGCGGCCCCACCCATGACGACCAGCGGATGAAAATGATTACGATCCTTCGACCATACCGGAGTACCCGAAAGCTGAAGCATTCGGGCCATGTTCAGATAGTCGGTCTCGAACGAGATCGAAAACGCTACGATGTCGAAATCACGCACTGGTGACTGGGATTCGAGCGAGAGCAAAGGCGTACCCGACTTCTCGTACTCGTGCATCTCTTCCTGATCGGGAAGAAAGACGCGCTCGCACGACACATCCGGGATTCCGTTGAAAAGCTCGTACATCGTATGAAGGCCGAGATTGGCCATCCCTATGGCGTACGTATTTGGATAACAAAGAGCTATACGAAGCGACGCGCTGCCTGAAATATGGCCTTCTTCCGAGGCCAGTTTCTTTCTGTAGCTATCGATGATCTTCCTGCTCATAACCGTAACCAAGAAGCCTAACAGAATAAGGCCGGCGTATCCACCTCGGGATCGCCGGCCGAATCTCCATTATCGCTGTGATAAACCAATAATTATTGTTTCTTCTTGTCCGCGGGTTTGGCCGTAACGTAGAAAAGCCTGTGCTGTACGACGTATTCCTTGTCGTCGTATTGTCCGTCACCATCTACGTCGACCTTGACGTCAAGCTTATACTTCTTACCCGCGTCATGAGGCCCATTGAGATCGTAGGCCAAACTGTATTGGCTTCTTAGCAGGGCGTTTATCGAATTCAAGTACTGAGGTATCTCGCCTTCGAACGTCATCGGGTAATGCATGCCGCCGGATTCTTTGGCAAAGGTATTCATCGCGTTCTGAGCCTGCAGGAAAGTCAGTCGACCCGGAAGCTGAGTTGTGATGCTGTCGGTTGCTGGCAAGTATTGCTCATATTTCTTATAGAACAAATTTCCGGTGCTGATTATGTAGACCGGGATTCCCGATTGCTGAACGATCCGGCGTGCCTCGTCGTAGTTGATCTTACTGAAAGTATCGATTCCAGATGCAACAAGAATGATCGCTCGGCGCTTTGCTTTGACGTCAACCATTCCGCCGTATTGGGCGGTGCTTTCTTTCGAGTTCTCAAGGACAACCGAGTCACCCCGGCCGCCGACTAAGGAGAATTTGAGAGCGTCAAAAAGGTTATTCTCACGAAACGCCGGAGAATTCCTAAGAAGAATATCGACGGTCTGACGAAGCCTGTTCGGATCGTTCGTAAAATCCGTGATCGGAGTGGGCCGCATGTCGAAGGCGATCACTGAGGCAAAATCGTTGGGTGGCTTGATAAACTTCGAAAGGAATTGCGCAACCGGCCGTATCACCTCGTATGTTCCCGGTTCGAACATACCGCCTCCGGCGGAGCCAAAGACTTCGGTCCATTTACTGTATTCGACGACGAGGGTCACCGTGATCGGAGCTTCCGGAGTGGCGAAACTGGAAATATCCTGCTTGACCCCGTTCTCAAAGATCGCGAAATTCTCTTTCTTAAGGCCCGTGATCACTTGGCCCGTTTTTTTGTTGTACACGACGGCGTCAACACTGACAAGATTTGTTTCGATCTTTTCGACACCGGTCTCGAGTGGGGTATTCTTTTCCTCTTCAGCTCTTCTCTTATCCTCGGCTTCCTTCTTTAACTCCTCTTCGGTTTTTGGCTTGGGGCGCTGGTTTTTTTTCCCCTCGCCTACGTTCGGGTCCGGTCGCTGCGGTTTCGATTGAGCGAATCCGGGGGAGAATAATACGAGGACAGTAACGAGGATCGAGGCAAATGCCACGAAGAGGAAGCGCGGACGTGAATACAACATAAATTTACCCTAAATCGGCCGAAGTCTTAGTGTTTAGATACACATTGTCCGTCTTTGGTTGGTTTTCTACAAATTACGTTTCGCCAATCGTTGTATTCAGTTACCGACAGGTATTATTTCCACCTTAACGCTGAAAGACCCGGAATTGTCATTTAGATTGCCTTCGTTCACTCCCAGGAAAAGCGTTCCATCCCGCGACGCCGTAAACTCCCGCTGGGAGCCGACATATATAAAATCGTTATTGTCATCACCGATCACAGCGATCAGGGCTCCGGTGGCAACGCCTTTCAGAAGCTTCTGATCGTCAGCCAGATCAGGGATCCCGGCGGCGGTCGATTTCTTGCCGTTTCCCAGTGAGATAGTTCCATCGCCCGTGATTCGGATCCGCTGTCCCTTTCGAACAACCCAACCGCTATTCGTCCACCCATTCGCGGTATTGTCGGCCAGCACCTTCAAGTTCAGCTCTACCGGCTGGGTTTTGGAGCCAGTCGGATTCGCTACGGGCGTTTTCGGCGCTGGCGTCGCCGTGACCGGATTCTGCAATTCTGCTGGCGGGTTTTCTGCCGTGGTAGTCGAACTTCTCTTAGCCGACGTCGTGTCAGTTGTGATCACCTTTGGCGGCAAGGATCGTGATTCAGTCCGATCGCTGCTGTTGGTGTCCGTACTCACTTTGATGATGCCCGGACTGTTACTGCGGGACTGGGCCGTCTGCCTCAGGTCCGGACCGTCAAACTGGATAGACTCTATCTCATCCGACGAGAACGTCATCTCACGCCTGCGCGTTCCTTCGCCGATCTCAACGCTGAATCGTCCGCCTGTGAATCGAACGATCTTACCTTTGATCAGGCTCCCGTCCTTTAATCGGATAGTGTCCGCGAATATCGAAAGCGAGACGATAGATAAAAGGGCAGTGGCTCCAATTACCCGACGAAATAAACTTCTGGACTGCATATTTTTCTCCTTCGGCAGGCTTCGAAAACTCGAAACACTTTCTAAATGCGACATTTGACCCGATCCGCAAAACTCGGGGCAGCGACAATTCCTAGCTGGACAATTGATGCTAAAATAACGGGCAGAGTTGTAAAAATTGACGAGAGTAGCGTCCAGGCGAAATTATACCCCATTTCTCCGATTTCAACTCACAAAAATATGTCCGAAGAACGAACCCGCGATCGCAATTACGGTTGGGTCATTGTTTTTGTGTCTATGCTTGCGCTAATTGTGAGCAACGGTCTCTGCATCGGAGGAATTCCAGTTTTTTTCAAACCGATTCAAACCGAGTTTGTTGCCATCGGAGCGGTTCCTGCGGACCAGGCGCAAACCTTTATAGCCAACGGAGCAAATCTAACCTTCCTGTTATCGGGAGTATTCTCGATGGCGGCCGGATGGCTGATCCCGCGACTCGGACTTAAGCTATTGATGATTGTCGGTTGTGTTTGTCTCGGAATGGGCCTGGTGATTCACTCTCAGGCGACGTCCGTTCCGACGGTGTACTTTTCTCGGTTTTTAATGGGCGTCTCGCTTGGTTTTGTTGGTGTCACTCCGAACGTCGTTTTGGTTTCGAATTGGTTTAGAGAAAAACGTGGAACCGCGTTGGGCATTATGCTCACCGGCACGAGCATAGGAGGCGTTTTGATCCCGATTTTGGTGACGCCTCTTATCCTGAGCTATGGCTGGCGCAATGCGATGCTTGCCGTGAGCATGATAGTTTGGCTGGTGCTTTTGCCGTCCGTGGTTTTTCTAGTGCGCTGCAAGCATGAGACCGAGGAAGCCGGCAAGCCATTGGGCCAGATCGGGTTGACACTTCCGGAGGCCGCCCGAACACAATTGTTTTGGGTTCTGGGTTTGTGCGCCGCCTTGGTTTTTTATCCAATATTTGCGACGACCCAGCAGTTTATTTTGTATTTACAGTCCCCAAGGATCGGAATGTCTCTGGAGACCGCCTCCTGGATGCAGTCGATCCTGTTCGCGGTTAGTGTTGCCGGAAAGTCGATCGTCGGATTCTTAAGCGACCGGTTCACAGCTACGCGCATGATGTTGATTTGCGCTGTCGTGATGTTTCTTTCGACCTTCGTGCTTCTGGCCTTGAGCGCCCATAACGCACTGTTGTTCCTGGTGCCATTTGGATTGGGATACGGCGGCACATTTGTGTTGTTGCAAAGGCTCGCGGCCGACTACTTTGGAATGAGGGAATACAGCAAGATCCTTGGCACGATCGTCATGATGGAGATCGCTGGTGCGACGATAGGCGGCAAGGTCACTTCCTACCTTGCAGATTCTGCGGGCGGTGACTATACGGTTGCTTTCTACGGCGTTGTGGCGGTCAGCGCGGGAGTTCTTTTGTGCGTAATTCTTCTGAATATGATGAATCGCCGAAATGAGCTAGCGACGGGTTAAACCGATGCAAGAATTGAAAGTATTTCCGTTCTATTGTTGAGGCCGATAAACGAAAGTTTATGAAGGCCTCAAATCTTGTGATCTAGCGGAGATCTTGAACGAGCAGGGAGTAGAACATGACAAAGAATATTTTCAAACTCTTATTCGCGGCAGCATTTCTAGTCACGGTTCTTGTTTTGGAAGCCAGTGCGCAGGCACGCGATTTGGGGTCAAAACAATGGACGCTAACGAACCTTAATGGCTCGGCGGTTCAGGAAAGTAACGCACTTATTGAGATCGATGCGACGATGGGTCGATTCAATGGAAACGCGGGCTGCAATCGAATGTTCGGTTCGGCAAAAGTAAGCGGAAAAAAAGACATCACCTTTTCAGGGATCGGGACCACCAAGATGATGTGCGTTGACCAGGGCGTAGCGAAACTCGAATCAGAATTTGTGGCGGCTCTGGGCAAGGTGACCAGATACAAAGTCAGCGGAAATGTGCTGACAATGTACACGAGCGGACACCGTACGATTCAGTACAAGGCTTTGTCAAAGCAAATCGACGGATCCGGTACCGCCGCAAAGCTGGAAGACAAAAAGTGGGTATTGGAATGGGTCGCGGCAAAACCCACAGGTGCCCTTGGCTCTCAGGCATCCATCTCCTTCTTTCCTGATCGGGGAAGTGCCGGCGGAAGCACGAGCTGCAATGCGTACGGCGGTAATTATGTCGTAAAGGGGAAGTTCTTGGCTGTGAAGCAAGTGATCTCCACGATGCGGGCGTGCGCTGAGGATGATCGTATGCTGATCGAAAGGTCTTTTCTCGATGGCCTTCAACGAACCGACAGGTATGAAATACGCGGCGGAAAACTTTACCTTTATCACGGGGCTGAGCTGCTTCTCACTTTTCGCGGTGAAGACAAGAGCAGATAGGGCGCCTTTCTCCGGCGGCCATCTCCCTAACCAGTCCTATATTTTCCTTCTTTCTTGATCATCCAGAAATAGATGTCGAGTTTTGGTCTGACCATTCACGATTTAAGGCCGCGTTGTGTATATTGATTTATATTGATCGTTTGACACGATCGGTTGAACCGATGAAAGGCAATATAAGAAACTCCTACAAGATGGTTGATGTCCATGATGTGCGCGATATCAATCAGACAGTCTTCCTCCATCTGATCCGTGAGCGCCAACCGATCTCTCGAGCTGACATTGCCAAGTTTACCGGCCTCCGGGCTGGAACTGTCTCGACTATCGTCAACCGCCTGATAAAGAACAATCTGGTTTACGAAGGGACCGAAGGCCCGTCAAGCGGTGGTCGACCACCAAAGAATCTTTACATAAATGCCGAAAGCTTTTATGTGCTGGCCGTAGACATCGGTGTCCTAGACACGGTATTCGCTGTAAGCGATTTCAACGGCCGGATCCTCAAACAAAAATCTCTGCTTACGCAGGGAACCGGAAAGGCCTTCCTGAATAAATTGGCCGATGAGATCGAGAAGCTGGTAAAAACCCAGTATCAAAGCGCGAAGTTCGGCTCAGTCGGCGTCAGCGTTCCCGGACTCATCAATCGCGAGACAGGCACACTTGAGATCTCGCCAAATCTTGAGTGGGAAAACGTTCCGATCCGGGAGATCCTGGAACGAAGGCTTAATCTTCCCGTCTTTGTCGAAAACGATGCAAATGCTGCCGCATTTTCCGAACTCTGGTACGGTCCAGTTGAAGAATCAAACGTAAGAACACTTCTGTTTATTCTGGTCGTCGAAGGATTGGGAACCGGGCTGATAATCAATGGCGAACTTCACGTAGGTTCAAAACTTGGACTCGGCGGTTTCGGGCATATGAGCATCGATCCGAATGGCGAATTATGTTCGTGCGGGCGACGGGGCTGCTGGGAAACTTTCGCCTCCGAACGTGCGACCGTCGAGCGGTTTCATAGGGTCACGGCGAAACAGGGACTCCCGCTCGTAAGCCTGCCCGATCTCATCGCTCTCGCCAATAAAAATGATCCCATGGCAGTTGAATCGATAAAAATAACGGGTGAATATCTGGGACAGGGTATCAGCAATCTGGTGCACGGGATATATCCGGAGACGGTTGTTATTGGCGGGAACATAACGGCCGCCTGGGGCCTGATCGAGCCGATCATACATGAAAAGCTTAAGAGTAGATACCTTGTCTCGCCGAACCGGATCGTCGTGCGTCCGGCAAGCGTTCAGAGGCCTAGCCTCTTTGGTGCTATTCCAATAGCTCTTCAAAACTATTTCCGCTCGCCGGTCCGCACCCCATCGATCGCAATGAAAGCGATCGGAAAGATATAATTCTCAAACTTTTTGTTGACACCTGAGTTGCTGTGTGATATCTCTACTTTATCTTCGGCTAAGAGAAAGTCGTCCTAATTCTAGAAAGGTTATTTCAAATCGGATCATGTCGAGACATGTCGACAGAGCTCTGAAAAGTTCTTTGATCCAGAAGGACATATGGTATCGGGTACTTTTGCCGGACGACTATCTGCGGTCTGAGGGTCGATATGCAGTTCTATATCTTCTGCATGGCCTATTCGGATCTTTTGAAAATTGGACCGATCTTACTGGGCTTGGTGAGTACATTCGGAACTATCGGCTGATTGTCGTCATGCCGGAAGGCGGAGATAATTGGTATACAGACACGTTGGCTGGCGAAGCCAATGAAAGTCATTTGATACACGAACTGCTCCCCGAGATTGACGCGACGTTTAGAACCGTGACAGATCGGATGGGTCGGGCGATCGCCGGAAACTCAATGGGCGGGTATGGGGCATTTAAGTTCGCGCTGAAATACCCGACATTATTCGGCATTGCAGTTTCTTTCAGCGGGGCGTTTCACGTTCCGAAATTATTCGGACCTTCCGAATACGGAAACTGGGATGAGCTCGGACCTTCGATATCACGAGTTTTCGGAAACCCTAAGAGTCGAACGCGAGTTGACAACGACATCGAACAGATCCTGGCCGGGCTCACAAGGCAGCAGATCGCATCTCTGCCGTACCTTTATTTGGACTGTGGATTGCAAGACGGTTTTCTCCAAGTAAATCGGGAGATGGAAACGACACTCTCGGGGTTTGGAGTTTCACACGAATATCATGAGTTTGAAGGCGGGCACGAATGGCCATACTGGGACGCACGGCTTCCTGATTTGTTGGATTTATTGTTTCGAAAACTAAATGTTTCCAACTTGAAATAATTGGTAAATCCAATTGCAAATTAGCTAATGATGCGGGGTAAATGTTTTGCTTAATCAACATCGAGGATAAAGTCCCAACGCCCGATATTGGGTAGTTAGAGGCGATCATTACTATGACCCTTTCAACGATCGATCAGATCATCGTCGTTCTTTATCTCGCCGCGATCATGAGCATTGGTTTCGCGATGAAGCGAAAGGCGGCCAAGGGAATGTCGTCGTACTTTCTGGGCGGACGGCAATTGCCGTGGTGGGCCTTGGCGATGTCGGGCTCGTCGAGTTACTTCGATATCACGGGAACGATGTGGATCGTCTCGACGTTTATCGCCCTCGGCTTAAAAGGAATGTGGGTGCACATGCTCTGGGGGTTTCCGATCACTGCATTTTATCTTGCATATATGGGCAAATGGATCCGCCGTTCGGATGCCATGACCGGTGCTGAGTGGATGAAAACCCGATTTGGACCAGGGAAGGCCGGCGATATCGCCAGGCTTTCCTATACGCTATTCGCAATTCTGACGATCTCCGCCTTGCTCGGGTATAGTGCGATCGGAATGGGCAAATTCGGGTCGATATTTTTGCCGTTCTCACCAATCGTTTGCGCCATGTTGATTCTGGGTATTACCGGACTTTACGTTATTCTTGGCGGATTTCACGGGATCGTCCGGGTTGAGATCGTTCAAACGGTCGTCCTTAGCGCGGGTGCAATAGTCTTCGCGATCATTGGCTACCTTCACTTTGACGCCGCCGTCTTCGCGTCGAAAATCCCGCACGGTTGGGGCGACATTCTCCCATCACTGCGTCCCGATTTTATGCAGGGGCTTGTTTCTGGGGGAACGGACTATTCGCTTTTCGGGGCCTTAGTTGCGGTTTGGGTTGCGAAAGGACTGTTGCTTTGCCTGAGCGGCCCCGAACAACTTTACGATTTTCAACGGTTTCTTGCCGCAAAAGACGAACGCGATGCCTCGAAGCTCGGTGCTTTGTGGGGGTTGATCCATACGGTCCGTTGGAGTTTTGCAATGGCGATCGCCGTAATGGCGATCATGGGATTGGGCAATGCGGTTCTTGATGAAAAGCTCAAGGCGGATCCGGAGACGGCTCTGCCGTTGATCATCGGTTCAATGCTGCCGATAGGTGTGGTTGGATTCATGCTTGCTGCTCTGCTCTCCGGTTTTCTGGCGACGTTCAGCTCAACGGTCAATGGTGGGGCGGCGTACCTGGTCAAAGACGTTTACCAACGCTATATCAATCCTGACGCTGACAACAAAAAGCTTGTCTGGATAAGCTACCTCTCCTCAACACTCCTTATCGTCGTTGGATTGATCATTTCAGTTTTCGGAACCTCGATCAATACGGCCTTTCTGTGGATCTTCGGCACGCTCGCCGCGGGTATTCTGCCTCCGAATGTTCTGCGGTGGTATTGGTGGCGTCTGAACGGGCAGGGTTATGCAGCGGGAGTTTTCGGCGGGATGGCGTTGTCGTTAGGCCAGGTGTTTGTCGATACCATGTACCTCGACAAACCGCTCCCGCTTTATATCGGCTTCCCGGTCATCGCGATCGCGTCGACGTTGATAACGATCACGGTCTCACTATTGACAACGGCCACGGATATGGAAACTCTGAAAAACTTCTACCGAAAAGTGCAGCCCGCCGGAGCCTGGGGCCCGGCAAAAGATAGATTGTTGGCAGACGAGCCGACTTTCAAAAAGCAGAGTCCGTTCTGGCGTGAAGCAATGAACACTCTTATTGCGATGATCGGGGTCACCTCCCTTTACGTTTCGATGCTTTACATAATTCTTCATCGGCTCGAGATCGGATTTACGCTGCTGGGTACCACCCTGACAGCGGTCATAGTTTTGTATTTCACATGGTACAAATACCTGCCGCCTCCATCGATACCGCCATCCGAGGATGTTCAGAATCTCGAAGAGCAACTAGACATTGACCTGGCACGAGGGAATGCATGAGATTCGATGATCGAGTTGTAGTTGTTACTGGCGGGGCACTCGGGATCGGGCGAGCGGTAGGCGACATCCTCGCGGAACGCGGAGCGTCGGTCGCGATCCTTGATTGGGACGAATCGGCGGGTAGCGAGGCCTGTGGCCAACTTGAAGATAAGGGCGGACGTGCAATATTTCAACGCGTGGATGTAGCCAACAGCCAGGATGTACAGTCCTCGGTCGAAAAGGCTTATTCAGCGTTTGGCCGAATTGATTCGCTCGTCGTTAGCGCTGG
>Ga0207712_10003154_pt1 | contig 10516 bp, 8 predicted proteins | sample KBSS44metaG_FD_184402 | JGI IMG/M metagenome (GOLD analysis project Ga0207712, IMG submission 184402) | Switchgrass rhizosphere microbial communities from Kellogg Biological Station, Michigan, USA - KBS S4-4 metaG (SPAdes) (version 2) | ecosystem: Host-associated > Plants > Roots > Rhizosphere >... | reverse complement strand
CTGGAAGGATTCCGGTCCAGGGACTCGGGCGATGTGCGGGTGCTCGGCCACGACCCCGCGAAGCCGGACCGGCGGTGGCGCGCACGGATCGGGGTCGTCGCGCAGACCACCGGCGCGGCGCTCGACCTCGGCGTCGCCGAGACGATCCGCCACTTCGCCGCCTACCACGGCGCGCCGCGGCCCGCCGACGAGCTGATCGAGGCCGTCGGCCTCACCGAGAAGGCGGGCACCCGGGTCGCCGACCTGTCCGGCGGCCAGCGCCGGCGGCTCGACGTCGCGCTCGGTGTGCAGGGCCGGCCGGAGCTGCTCTTCCTGGACGAGCCCACGACCGGCCTCGACCCGCAGGGCCGCCGGCAGCTGTGGGAGCTGGTCACGAGGCTGCGAGCCGAGGGGACGACCATCCTGCTCACCACGCACTACCTGGACGAGGCGGCGAAGCTGTCCGACCGGGTCGGGGTGATCGCGCACGGGCGGCTGCTGGAGGTCGCGCCGACGGCCGAGTTCGGCGGCGACCTGCGCGCCGGCGCGACCGTCCGCTGGCGCACCGGCGGGCTGGTCCACGAGGTCGCCACGCGGACCCCGACGGCCCTCGTCCGCGACCTGCTGGCCGAGACGCCAGACGGCGAGATCGAGGACCTGGAGATCCGCCGCCCGACCCTCGAGGACATCTACCTCGAGCTGCTCGCCACCGCCGACGGCGACACCGTCCGACCGGCAGCGTCCGACCGCGAGCCCGGTCCGCCGTCCCAGTCCAGCTCACCGTCCCAGTCCGGCCTGCCAGCCGAATCCGAGCTCGCGTCCGAATCCGGGCTGCCCCGCCAGCCGCGCACTGCCACCAGGAGCTGGTCATGACCGTCGCCACGGGACCCGCCACCGGACCTGCCGCCGCCCGCGGCCCCGACCGTCGCCGGGCCGCGGCGCCACCGAGCGCGGCCCGGATCGCCCGGGCGCGGGCCGCGCTCGAGCTTCGGCTCTATGTCCGCGCCCGGCAGGCGATGGTCTTCTCCTTCTTCTACCCGATCATCATGCTGGTGATCTTCGGGTCGATCGACATGGGCGGCACGGTCGCGGGCGGCGTCACCTACGTGCAGTACTTCGCCGCCGGCATCGCCGCGACCGGCATCATCCTCAACACGTTCCAGCAGCTCGGCATCCGGATCGCGAACGAGCGGGACGCCGGCGAGCTGGCCCGGCTGCAGGCGCTCGGCACGCCGGCGATCTCCTACCTGGCCGGCAAGGCGGCCCAGGTGCTGGTGACGACCGTCGCCCAGCTGGCCCTGCTGGTCGTCGTGGCCCGCTACGCCTTCGACGTCCCGTTCCCGGTGGACGGCGCGCACTGGCTGACGTTCGCCTGGGTGACGCTGCTCGGCACGCTGGCCGGGACGGCGCTCGGCTTCGCCGTCTCGCTGCTGCCGAAGTCAGCGAAGAACGCGGACACGATCATCGTGCCGATCGCGCTCGTGCTGCAGTTCTTCTCCGGGGTCTTCTTCGTCTACACCGACCTGCCCGGGTGGATGCAGGCGATCGCCAGCGTCTTCCCGTTGAAGTGGCTGACTCAGGGGATGCGCTCGGTGTTCCTGCCGGACGGGGCCGCGAGCGCCGAGGTGGCCGGAAGCTGGGAACACGGCCGGACAGCCCTCATCCTCGCCGTCTGGGTCGTGGTCGGCATCGCCATCTGCGCCCGCAGCTTCCGCTGGCGCCGTGCCTCCTAAGCCCCACAGATCCACCTGAAGATCGCGGGGCGCGCGAAAATACTTCTCCTTCGCACACTCCGCGACCCTCGTCCCGGAGCCGTTAGACCATCGGGGAGCACCAAGCCGAGGAAGGAGATCGCGGTGAGTTCAGGCTCGGCAGCGGTGGCGAGGCGCCTGCGCGGCGTTGGCTCGTTCCTGCTGCCCAACCAGGCCGACCCCTCGGCGCACGAGGGCCCGCCCATGGGCGAACGCGTCTGGCGCAGCGTGCTCCTCGGCCTGCACGCCGCCTTCGGCATCCTGTCGATACTCGCGGCGCTCACGATCCTGACCAACTCACAGCCCGAAGCCTGGTGCCGGCCGGTGGCGCTGGCCGCGATCGGCGCCATCGTGGTCACCTACGTGGTGGCGGGCCGGTTCGGCCTGAGCGCGGCCCGCGTCACCCCCCGTGGCCGCAGGCTCATCGTCGTCTACCTGGTCGTGCTCGTCGTCGGGACCGGACTGCTGGCCAGGACCGAGCCGGACACGCTGTTCATCTACTTCATCGTCTACGCCCAGATCTGGTCGCTCGTCGACCGGCCACTGCCGGGCACCTTCTGGTCGTTCATGCTGGTCACGGCCAGCATCGTCGGGATGGCGCTGCGCCCCGCCCAAGACCGGCCGGATCTCGTCAGCCTGATCTCCAACCAGTTGGTCGGCGTCGCGTTCGCGCTGCTGATGGGCATCTGGGTGCACAGCCTGTTCGACCGCAGCCGCGAACAGGCTCGCCTCATCGAGAAGCTGGAGAGCGCGAGGGCCGAGGTCGCGGCGCTGGAACGGGAGCGCGGCGCGCAGGCCGAACGCGAACGGATGGCCCGCGACGTCCACGACACGCTCGCGCAGGGCTACACGAGCATCCTCATGCTGGCCCGTACCGCCCTGGCCCAGCTCGGAACGGACCCGGCGGCCGCGCGCGAGCGCCTCGAGCTGGTCGAGGAGGTCGCGAGCGAGAACCTGGCGCAGGCGCGGGCCCTGGTGGCGGCCCAGTCGCCGGTGGAGCTGGACGGCACCAGCCTGCGCGACGCGCTCGCCCAGCTCGCCGGCCGCTTCACCCGGGAGACCGGCATCGAGGTCGACATCCGATTCGCAGCCGAGCCGGTCGGCGCCGCCGCACCGGTCGGCGGCAGCGCCGCGGGGTCGAACGGCGGCGCCGCCGCGGGGTCGAACGGCGGCGCCGCCGCGGAGCCAGTCGGCGGCGCCGCCGGGTCACCGGGCCTTCGCCCGGCCGAGGAGCTGGTGCTGCTGCGGGCCGCCCAGGAGGCCCTGACGAACGCCCGCCGGCACGCGTCGCCGACCAGGGTGAGCCTCACGCTGGCCTCGGCCCGGTCGGGTGAGGTGACGCTGCAGGTCGTGGACGACGGGATTGGCTTCGCGGTGGGCGCGGAGACCGGCAGCGGCCTCGTCGGACTGCGCCGCCGGGTGGAGGAGGCCGGTGGCGAGCTGGTCGTCACCTCGACGCCGGGCGCCGGTACCCAGGTGGTCGCGCGGGTGGTGCGTGGACAGTGACGGCACTGGACCAGGCACGCGGACGGAGGTGGGGATCGTGACGACCGACGAGACGACCACCGACGAGACGGTGAGACGGCCAGACGGCCAGACGGCGACGGACGAGATGACGAGACGGCGACGGACGAGACGATGACGGAGCCGACGGAGACGATGTCGGACGGGGACCTGGCGACGATCGGAGTCCTCGTCGCCGACGACCACCCGGTGGTGCGGTCGGGGCTGGTCGGCATGCTCGCCAGCGAGCCCGGCCTGCGCGTGGTCGGCACCGCGGCCGACGGCGAGCAGGCTGTAGCCCAGGTCGGGGAGCTCTCGCCCGACGTCGTGCTGATGGACCTGCGGATGCCGCGCCTGGACGGTGTCGCCGCCATCGAGCGGATCAACGCGAGCCATCCGGGCGTAGCCGTGCTCGTGCTGACCACGTACGACAGCGACGCGGACATCATCCGCGCCGTCGCGGCCGGCGCCGCCGGCTACCTGCTCAAGGACGCCCCGCTCGACACGCTGGCCGAGGCGATCCGCGCGGCCGCGCGCGGCGAGACCGTGCTCGCCCCGCCCGTCGCCGCCCGCCTCGCCTCCCGGCTGCGCGCACCCGAGCCCGTCACCCTGACCCGCCGCGAGACCGAGGTCCTCGCCGCGGTCGCCCGCGGCGGCACCAACGCCGAGATCGCCCGCGAGCTGTACATCGGCGAGGCCACGGTCAAGACGCATCTGCTGCGCATCTTCGCCAAGCTCCAGGTCGACGACCGCACCCACGCCGTCACCGCCGCGCTCGAACGCGGCCTCCTCCCACCCATCACCCCGGCCTGACCGCCGCGGGATTCCATATCGGATTTCGATCGAAGCCCAAGAAGCTTCTACTGAATGCTCCTATGAAATTCGCGAAGGCGACGAGGTTGTGATCGACTCCAAGCCGGAGGAAAACTATTATTGCACAGCCCACTGGGAAGATGACAGCAAATGCACTACTCCTGTATCCGAATCGGAATCGGAATCGGAATCGGAATCGGAATAGACGTATCCCAGTACCTGCGCCTTCCGTATGACGGATGACACTGTCGTGCCACTTCGACTCGGGGACTGACCGGGCCGAGCCCGTTCGGACCGCCGGCTCGCCGGCCGTCCGAGAGCTGGCCGCCGCCGCGGCGGACAGTCAGCCCAAAGGCGTCAGGCGCCTACGGAGCCCGAGCCGGTGGCGGTGGGGCCGTTGGGCTCGGCGTAGTCGACGCGCAGGAGGGTGCCGTCGCCACCGTAGACGGCGGAGGTGACGCTGGCCAGGGCGCACTGGCGGCGGTCGGGGCGGTGGAAGAGGCGCAGGCCCTCGAGGGCTCGCCGGGCGGTCCAGACAGGGAGCTGGTGGCTGACCAGCACGACGTGCCGGCCGGGGAAGGCGTCGCGCCACTCGCCGGCGGCGCGCAGCATCCGCTCGGCGATCTCGGTGTAGGGCTCGCCCCACGATGGACGCAGCGGGTTGCGCATCACCGACCACATCTTCGGGTCGCGCAGCAGCCGGGGGCTCGCCTCGAAAGCCCTGCCCTCGAAGAAGTTGCGGCTCTCGATCAGCCGGTGGTCGGCGACCACGGACAGCCGGTGGGCGGCGGCGATCGGCGCGGCCGTCTGCTGGGCACGCAGCAGCGGGCTCGCGACAACCGCGGCGACGTCGAGGCCGGCGAGGAACTCGGCGGTGACCTTGGCCTGCCGCTCCCCCGCCTCCGAGAGGCGATAGTTCGGCAGCCGGCCGTAGAGGATCTTCTCCGGGTTGAACACCTCGCCGTGGCGGACCAGGTGGACGGTCGTCGTCCCCTCTTCGTCCGCCTGGTCCGCGACCCGCGGCGCGGCGACGGCCCGCGGTACCGCGCTGGCCGGCGGTACCGCGCTGGCCGGCGGCACCGCGTCGGCGAGGAGCTCACCGTCGGCGCCGGGGAGCTCCTCGCCTGCGGCGGCCGGTGAGCTCGCCGGCCCGGGCTGGGGCTCGGTCACGGTGCCACCGCCCCACCATGGGCGCCGGCGGCGATCGGGGGGTCCGCGACCGATGCGGCGGCCCGCGCCGCGGCGGGGGCGGCGTCGGCGATCCGTTGGACGGCTTCGTCGTCGTGGGCCGCGGAGACAAACCAGGCCTCGAAGGCCGACGGTGGCAGGTAGATCCCGGCGTCGAGCATGCTGTGGAAGAAGGCGGCGTAGCGGGCGGTGTGCTGCGCGGCGGCGCCGGCGTAGTCGATGACGGCGGCGGCGTCGGTGAAGAAGAAGCTGAACAGGTTGCCGGCGTTGGCGGGCAGGTGTGCGACGCCGGCTTCGGTCAGCGCGGTGGACACGATGCCGGCGACGTCCGCGGCGCGGGCGTCGACGGTCGCGTAGACGTCGTCGGTGCAGGCCCGCAGTGTGGCGAGCCCGGCGGCGACCGCCAGCGGGTTACCGGACAGGGTGCCGGCCTGGTAGACGGGGCCGGCCGGGGCCAGCCGGCCCATCACGTCGGCGCGGCCGCCGAACGCCGCGGCGGGCAGCCCGCCGCCCATGACCTTGCCGAAGGTGAACAGGTCCGGCTCCCAGCCCTCGGCTGCGCCTTCTATCCCCCACCAGCCGGCGCGGGAGACCCGGAAACCGGTCATGACCTCGTCGAGGATGAACAGCGCGCCGTACTGGTCGCACAGCCGGCGAAGGCCTGCGTTGAACCCGGGCAGCGGCGGGACGACGCCCATGTTCGCCGCCACCGCCTCCGTGATCACGGCCGCGATCGTGTCGCCGTGCTCCGAGAACGCCGCCTCGACCAGAGCCAGGTCGTTGTACGGCAGGACGATGGTGTCGGCGGCGGCCGCGCCGGTCACCCCTGGGGTGTCGGGCAGCCCGAGGGTGGCGATGCCGGACCCGGCGGCGGCCAGCAGCGCGTCGACGTGGCCGTGGTAGCAGCCCGCGAACTTCACGATCTTCGATCGGCCGGTGAACCCGCGGGCCAGCCGGATCGCGCTCATCGTCGCCTCGGTGCCCGAGTTGACCAGGCGTACCTGCTCCAGCGGGGCCACCCGGTCGACGAGCGTCTCGGCGAGCTCGACCTCGCCCGGGGTCGGGGTGCCGAAGCTGGTCCCGGCGGCGGCGGCCCGGCCCAGCGCGTCGACGACGTCCGGGTGCGCGTGCCCCAGGATCATCGGCCCCCATGAGCAGACCAGGTCGACGTAGTGCCGGCCGTCCGCGTCCGTCAGGTAGGCCCCCTTGCCGGACACCATGAACCGCGGCACGCCCCCGACCGCGCGGAAGGCCCGGACCGGGGAGTTGACGCCGCCGGGGACGACCCGGACGGCGCGGGCGAACAGATGCTCGGAGGCTGGTGCCGCGGACGGGGTGACCGTGCCGGCCGCTGGAACGCGCATGCCTCGATCCTCGCAGGTCCACCAGGCGCGGCTCGCGACCTGCTCGCCCTTATTCGACCGCCGGTACGTGAGCCAACTCACAGTCAGTCACCGCCATCGGACCGATGATCATGGCGGCACACCGGCCGGTCCGAGATAGCGGCAGGCGCCACCATCATCGCCACCACTATGTGAACACCGCCCCCGTTCCGGGCGCCAGGCGCCCAGGCGTCGCCTCGTGCCGCTTCGCACGGGGCCGGACGATCGGAGTAGCCATGCGCATCGGAACCCTGCTTCCGGACCCGACCGGGCCGGACGCGCTCGCGAAGCTGCGGGACTTGCTCGCCCAGGCCGCCGACGACGGGATGGCATCCGCCTGGGCGACGACCATCTTCGGTCTCGACGCGCTGACGGCGCTGGCGCTCGTCGGCAGCCAGGTGCCGGTATCGAGGTAGGCACGGCCGAGGTGCCGACGTACCCGCGTCATTCGGTCGTGCTCGCCCAGCAGGCGCTGACGACGGCACTCGCCACCGACCGGCGGCTCGCCCTCGGCATCGGTGCCGCGGTGGGACACCCGCCGCAGGAGAACATCCGGTGCGGTGAGGCGCGCCGGTTTTGAGGTTCGGTCGACCGGTCGTATCGCCGGCCGTCAGGAGACGTGAAAGGCGGAGCCGTCCCCGTCGCCGCCGAAGCCGGCGTGGTCGGCGTGGCCGGCGTGGTCGGCGCCGTGCGCCCAGGCTTCCTCGTGGCCGGTGTTGACGTAGTGGTCGGTGGCGCCGTGCTCGTCGTAACCCGGGCCGTCATGACCCGGGCCGTCATAGCCAGGCCCGTCGGACGACGGCTTCTCGTGGCCCCCCCGGTCAAGGTGCTCCTGGTCGAGATGGACGGTGGCGGGGTGTCCCGGAGCGGGGCCCGACTCGGCCTGGCCATGGTCGGCGTGGGCCGGCTCGGTTCCCGTCGACTCGGCGAACATCTGATGGGCCGTCCGATCGGCCACGCCGCCGAAGCGGTCCGACTCGTGACCGGCGGCCGCGGTCTCGGCGTGGCCGCCGGCCGCCAGCCGGTGGCTGGACTCGGCGTCCCAGCCGTCATCCCAGCCGGTACCCCAGTTCGCGCCCCAGGCATCGGCATGCCCGTGGGCCGCCACCCCGCCATCGCCTGGCGACCCGACGCCACCCGCCTCGGGTGCCGGCGCGCTCACCATGCCGGCGTGCGCCCCGGCCGCATGGCCGTCCAGGTGACCGTGACCTTGACCTTGACCGTGGGCGTGCGGGTCGGCCGGGCCCTCCTGCGGGGCGGCGTGATGGGCGTCCGCGCCGGTGTCGCCGTCGAAGAACGCGTCGATGGCGGCCGCCGCGGCGACGCCGGCACCCACCCCACCCGCGGCGAGCGCCACGACCGCGGCGCCGGCGAAAAGCCCGCCGCGACCCGTCGCGGCGCCACGGGTCGTCCGCCAGGCCGTGTCGTCGGCCTGGCCGGTGTACATGCCCGTATAGACCCGAGCACGGTCGAACTGGCTCGCGAAAATGGACATCGAGGCTCCCTCGCGGTTCATCTAAGGGAATCAGAAATCGACGAACCGGGGGGTGCTGACCGAGTCGCGCGCCGCGCGCAGATGGTGCGCGATCTCGCCACGGGTGAGCTTGATGCCGGTGTTGGCCGGGTAGCGGCGCAGTACGTCGAGCCGGGCGAGCCGCCGGGCGACGCCGCCCATCACGGGCCCTCTCGCAGCCGGCGCCGCGCGTCGCAGCTCCTCGGTGAGCCGGCGCGCGGTCTCCCAGCGCAGCGCGAACAGGTTCTCGGTAAGCACGTAGCCGAGCACCGGAAGCGTGGCGTTGACCAACGTGTTCCACCGGTCGAGAGCGCTCGCCCAGCCGCTCGCCGCCTGCGTGCTCATCAGCGCTGACCGCTGCGCCTTCTGGTTGTACTGGTTGAAGGCCTGCGTCGCGCCGGAGACGAGGAACACCGGGTTCAGCAGTCCCGCTCCGAGGGCGAGGGCGGCACCCGCGTAGTTGGCCTTCGGCAGAGCGGACGGGTCGAGGTCCATGAGGCGCTGCACCTGCGCCGACAGCGCGCCCGTCTCAGCCGCCGCGCGCTGGGCGGGAGCGAGCGCCGAGCGCAGCCGGGCCTCCTGCGTCTTCAGCCACTCCGGCTCCACCCGCCCACCGATGACCGGGCCGAGCAGCAACGCGTCCCGGTGCCGGATGAAGGCGGGCAGGACCGAGCCGACCTGGTCCAGGTGGCGGCGCAGCTCGTCGAGCCCCTCGGAGAGCGCCGCCGCCGTACGCAGCCGGCCTTCGTCGTCCGCCGGCAGCGCCACCTCGTCGGCCAGGCCGCCCGCGCCGGCGTCGCCGAGCAGGGCGGCGTGCAGCTCGTAGAACGGGCCGAAGATCGTATAGAGGAAGTAGTCGTCCTCGAGGCCCGCGGCCGCCCGCAGCATGTCGGGCAGGTGCTGGGGGTCCTCGGTGGCGTAGTTGCCAGCGGCGATGTCGATGTGCAGCGCGCGGACCACCTCGAGCTGGCCGACGACCGTCACGGCCCCGTCCTGCGCCGCGACCCGCAGGCTGGCGCGCGCCTCGTCCGCGGCACCCTCGACGGACTGGATGATCGGGAACGGCACGCGCAGGTCGACCCCGGGCCCCTTCACCCGCAGCGAGCCCGCCGCGACCGCGCACGCGACCGGTCCGCCGTCGGCCAGCTCGACCGGGTAGGGACCCATCGCCAGCGTCCGCTCGGCGGCCGCCCGCACACCGGGATGCGCGGCGACCCGCTGGCCGAACGCCTCCGAGTCGCTCTCGACGGCCACCGGGCCGTGCTCCGGGTCGAAGATGACGAACCGTTGCGCCGACCCGGCGACCCGCAGCCGCGAATCGGTCAGCTCGAAGCGGGCCAGCGTCGTGGCGCCGGCACGGGCCTGCAGCTCCAGCACGGTGTCACCGAGCACACAGTCCGCCCGGCTGCGCGCCGCGTCGCCGCCGAGCCCGCCCACCCAGACCGGCGCGGACGTGCCGATGGCCGTGGGCTCGGCCTCGCGCCGCTCGGCGCGCGCGATCGTCAGGAAGGCGGCGAGCACGTCCGGGGTGGCCAGGTGCAGCGTCACGCCGGTGAGGAACCGGCCGTCGAGCACGGCGCCGCCTCGCACCGCGGCGCTCGTGGGGCCGACCGGTTCGACGGCGACCCGGTTGAGCGGCCAGTCGATGATCGTCCGTCCCCACGAGCGCAGCTCGAGCCGGCCGTCCTTCACGACGACGTAGGCGGTGAGCTCCCCGTCAGTGGGGCCGGCGAGGCCCGCCGGCGTCTGGCCCTGCCCCCCAGCCGCCGCGGGGCCGCGGGCGGCGGCCGCGACCTTGGCCGCCGCGCTCTTGAAGGTGGTCGAGGAGATCGTCCCGGCGGCGCCCGCAGTGGGCGGCGCCGTGGCCGTGGCCGTGGGCGGCGCCGGGGCCGGGCGCGGCGTCGGGCCGGAGGCCGGTGGGGACCCGGCGGCGGCGTCGGCAGCCGCGTCCCGCTCGTGGTGCGGCGTGACGGACACGGCGCAAGGACTGACGAACGGCGACTGGGCGGCGTCTGGCATCAGCCGGCCGAACAGGCCGGTGATGGAGATGAGCAGCTCCGGCGGCAGCGGGCTGACGGTCACGGCCTGGTAGGTACGCCCGTCGGGGAACGCGACGTCGACGGCGAGCCGGGTGCTGCCCTCGACGAGCGCGACCGTGGCCACCGGGTCGAAGGCCGGCTCCAACGTGCTGAGGACCGCGGCGCTGAATCCGCCGGTGTCGTGCACGTACACCGCCGGCAGGTCGGTGAGGAGCAGCTGGCGGCTGCCCATCATCGAGAAACCGCTGGTCTTCCCCTCCCGTAGCGGGCTCCACGTGCTGTCGAACACGACTCGGCCCCGCACGTGCGCCCAGTGCGCGGGCGCCGGGGGCGGCCCACCCCGCGCCG
>Ga0207712_10003152_pt1 | contig 10519 bp, 10 predicted proteins | sample KBSS44metaG_FD_184402 | JGI IMG/M metagenome (GOLD analysis project Ga0207712, IMG submission 184402) | Switchgrass rhizosphere microbial communities from Kellogg Biological Station, Michigan, USA - KBS S4-4 metaG (SPAdes) (version 2) | ecosystem: Host-associated > Plants > Roots > Rhizosphere... | reverse complement strand
TGCCCACGGCCACTCGCACGCGCACCACCACACGCACGGGCACGGGCAAGGCCACACGCATGGCCACGCGCCCGACCGCCGCCTCGGCACCGCCGGCCTCCTCAGCATGGGCGCCGCCGCCGGCCTCCTCCCCTGCCCGTCCGCGCTCGTGGTGCTTCTTGCCGCGATCTCCCAGCACGAGGTGGCGCTCGGGATGCTGCTCATCGTCGCCTTCAGCCTCGGCCTCGCCGGCACGCTCACCGGGCTCGGCATCGCCGTGGTTCACGCCCGGCGCTTCGTGCCGCCTCGCGTCGCCACGTCGCGGGCAGCGGCCCTGCTGCCCGCGCTCTCAGCAGTTCTGGTCATCGCCATCGGACTGGTCCTGGCCGCTCGGGCCGTCCCCGGAGTTGTCTGACACAAGGAGGACTCGCAATGAGCTTCGACTTCCTGTTCCAACCCGCAGAGCAACTGGACCACCTCATCGAGGGCCTGTTTGCCGGAGCCACGCTGCCGGTCGCGCTGCTCGTGGCGTTCCTGCTCGGCCTCCGCCATGCCTCTGACCCGGATCACCTGGTGGCCGTGACCTCGCTGGTCGCGGCGGAGGACGGAGACACCCGCAAGGCGGCCGGCCTAGGCGTCTGGTGGGGGCTCGGGCACGCCGCGTCGCTGCTCGCCCTCGGCATTCCGCTGATCGCCTTCAAGGCGCAGCTCCCCGCGTGGCTCGAGAGCGGCGCCGAGAAGGCCATCGGCCTCGTGATCCTGGTTCTCGCCGCGCGCGTCATCTTCAAGTGGGCGCGCGGCGACTATCGAGCCACCGCCCACGATCACGAATACGGCCACTCGCGCCGACGGCACCTGCGGCCCGGCGGTGGAAGCGACCACCGGCACGTGCCCGTCCGCACCCGCGGGCAGGCGCTGTCGATCGGCCTCCTCCACGGCCTCGCCGGCACCGGCGCCGTGGTGCTTCTTCTGATAGCCGCGCTTCCGACGCAGTTCGAGGCCGGCCTGGCGCTGGCCGTGTTCGCGCCGATGTCGGTCGTCTCGATGGCCGCGTGCACCGCAGCCTTCGCCTGGATCCTCACCCGCCCGCTTATCGAGCCCGTGTACCGCTCGGTGCTGATCCCGGCCCTAGGCCTGTTCGGGGTCCTGTTCGGGCTCTCCTATGCGGGGCTCGCCTAGGGGCACGCGGCCTAGCCGCCCGTCTGGAACGCCCGCAGCGCAAGCGTGAGGATCAGGAGCGCGCCCACCGTCATGACGCCCATCTCGCCAAGCGCCACGCGCTTCGCGAGCGCCACCTGCTCGGCGCGGTCGAGCGCATCGATGTCCTCGACCTCCTCGATCTCGCGCTGCGCGACGGCCACGCGCAAGCCCTCGCTCACCAGCGAGACGATCAGCGGCGAGATGCCGTAGGCGATGTGCAGCCCGTCCGGCGCGGAGGCGCCGCGGGCCACCAGCAGGAGGCCCACGACCGCCTGAATCACCACCGTCGCCTGCGCCGCGCGGAGGAGCGGCCAGAAGACGATCGAGGCGCGCGCGTCCTTCCGAATCCACCCGATCGCGCCCCATACAGAAGCCACCAGGTTGGTCGCCAGGACGGCGATCCCCATGACCATGTGAAATTCGCTCAGCGAGTGTCCTTCCGCACTATGTAGCACCCCCGCACAAGGGTGCGTTATACCTCGCAGTTGGAATGCTGAAGAGCTACCTGCCCGCCCTGGTCTTCCTGCTGCTTGGAATCGGGATCGGCACGGCCTTCACGCTCGCCAACTACGCGCTCGGTCCTGCCCGGCGCCCGATCGGCATGAAGCGGGAGCCGTACGAGAGCGGCCTGCCGTCGGACGTGAGGAAGTCGTTCCGGTTCGGAATCAGCTTCTACCTGATCGCGATGCTCTTCATCCTGTTCGACATCGAGGTCGTCTTCCTCTATCCGGTCGCGATGAAGCTCGAGGTCTTCGGCGTCTTCGCGCTGGTCGAGACGGTCGTCTTCGTCGTTCTCCTCCTCATTGCGCTCGTGTTCGTCTGGCGAAGGGGAGCACTGGAATGGAAGTGACGCGCACCAAGATCGACGGCGACAGCCTCCGCGTGCGCCAGCTGAAGGCGCAGCAGCTGCTCCGCGGCGAGCTGGAGGACGCGGACCTCGAGCGCGAGGTCGAGCAGCGGCTCCTGTTCACCAAGCTCGAGACCGCCCAGAACTGGGCACGCAAGAACGCCCTCTTCCCGCTCGGCTTCGGGCTCGCGTGCTGCGCGATCGAGATGATCACCGTCATCGGCTCGCCGCGGAACGACCTGTCGCGCTTCGGCGCCGAGGTGACCCGCTTCTCCCCGCGCCAGGCGGACCTGCTGATCCTGTCTGGCCGGGTGTCGGTGAAGATGGCGCCGATCATCCGGCGCCTCTACGAGCAGATGCTCGAGCCCAAGTGGGTGATCGCGATGGGCGCCTGTTCGTCGAGTGCGGGCATGTTCAACAACTACGCCGTGGTCCAGGGCGCCGACAAGTTCCTTCCCGTCGACATCTACGTGCCCGGCTGCCCCCCGCGCCCCGAGGCCCTGATCTACGGGATCATGAAGCTGCAGGACGAGATCATGGGCGACCCGTCGATGGGATGGCGCGAGCGGTACCGGGCTGAAGGGACCGAAGAGATTGCCTGACGCGACCGGCCTCGAGCTGATCGCCCAGCGCGTTCGCGAGAGCGTCGGCGACGACTCGGTGACCGACACGATCTTCTACCGCGGCCGGGCGACGCTCGACGTCGCGCCGCAGAGCGTCCACGACGTGATCGCCTACCTCCGCGACGACGACCAGGAGCCGTGGGACCGGCTCATGAGCCTGCACGGCGTGGACTACCTGCCAGCGGAGCCGCGCCTCGGCGTCCACTACGAGCTGCTGTCGATGGAGCGCGCCGACCGGTTCAACGTGCGCACCCGCGTGGGCGTCGAGGACCCGCGCCTTCCAACAGTCGTGGACGTCCACCCGACGGCGAACTTCCAGGAGCGCGAGGTCTACGACATGTTCGGCGTGGTCTTCGAGGGCCACCCCGACCTGCGGCGCATCCTCATGCCGGAGGACTACGAGGGCTATCCCCAGCGGCGCGACTTCCCCATGGGAGGCGAGCCGGTCATCTACACCTTCAACGAGCCGAAGCTCCCGCGCTGGTATGACTGACCTTCGCCGCCCCGGCACGATGACCGAGGCGCTCGACGTGCCGTACCGCGAGCGCGAGCGCTCGGTGACGATGGAGTCGATCGGCGAGGAGCACGACGAGCTCCTCACGATCAACATCGGCCCACACCATCCCGCGACCCACGGCGTGCTCCGCCTGCTCACGACGCTCGAGGGCGAGATCGTGCGCGACGTCACGCCGATCATCGGCTACGTCCATACCGGGATCGAGAAGAGCTGCGAGGACCAGCAGTACTGGAAGGTGATCCCGTTCGTCGAGCGGATGGACTACCTCTCGTACTACTTCAACGCGATGGCGTTCTGCCTGGCCGTCGAGAGCCTGCTCGAGGAGGAGGTGCCGGCGCGCGCGCAGTGGCTACGGGTCATCCACCTTGAGCTGAACAGGATCGCCTCGCATCTGTTCTGGATCGCGACCGGCTCGCTCGACATCGGAGCGATCACGATGCTCTGGTGGGGCTGCCGCGACCGCGACCTGGCGCTTGACCTGTTCGAGATGTCCGGCGGCCAGCGTTTCCACACGCGCTACTTCCAGGTTGGCGGTGTGATCGAGGACATCCCGCCCGGCTTCGAGGAGATGACGCGCAAGTTCATCAAGACGATGTACACGCGCATCGAGCAGTACCTCAGCCTGCTCGACCGCAATGAGATCTGGCTCCAGCGCACGAAGGGCACCGGCATCGTGCCGCTCGAGACGCTGCTCGAGCTCGGCGTGACCGGCCCGCTGCTCCGCGCCGCCGGTCACCCCTGGGACCTCCGCAAGGCCATGCCGCACTCGGGCTACGAGAACTTCGACTTCACGGTCCCGGTCGGCACCGTGGGCGACAACTACGACCGCTTCCGTGTGCGCGTCGAGGAGATGCGCCAGTCGCTGCGGATCGTCGAGCAGGCGCTGGACGGCCTTCCCGAGGGGCCCTACATCACCGCGAACCGCAAGGTGGCGCTCCCGCCACGACACGAGCTCGCCACCTCGATGGAGGCGCTGATCCACCACTTCAAGCTCGTGACCGAGGGCTTCCGCGTGCCGGCCGGCGAGTCGTATGCGGCGGTCGAGTCGCCGCGGGGAGAGCTCGGCTGCTACGTGCTCGCCGACGGCTCGTCGAAGCCCGCGCGCGTGCACGTGCGCGATCCCAGCTTCGTGAACCTGCAGGCGCTGCCGGAGATGGCGCGCGGCCACCTGCTGGCCGACTTCATCACCTGCGTCGCGATGCTCGACCCCATCCTGGGAGGGGTGGACCGCTAGCCGTGGCAGACCGCGCGGAAGAGGTGCGCGACCCGGGCGCGCTGCGGGCGACGACGCTCCCACCCGGCTGGGACGAGGCCGTCGACCTCGAGGCCGATGCGGCGACCATCCCGGACCCGGCAGAGGTCGAGGTGCCCGCCGAGCTGCGCGCCGAGATTGAGCGCCTGATGAGCCTCTATCCCGACCGCCACTCCGCCACGCTGCCGGCGCTCGGAGCCGCGCAGGCGGTGCACGGCTGGTGCTCGCCGCTGGCCATCCGCCAGGTGGCGGCGGTCATGCAGGTGACTCCCGCCTACCTGTCGAGCGTCGCGACCTTCTACGACATGCTGCGCACCGAGCGGCCGGCGCGGAGCTATGTGTACGTGTGCACGAGCGTCGCCTGCCACTTGCGGAACGCGCGCAGGGTGTACCAGGCGCTCGCGGGCGAGGCCGAGGCGCAGGGGCTCGACGATCTCGACCTGCGCGAGTTCGAGTGCCTCGGCGCCTGCGATATGGCCCCGATGGCCTCGTTCGACGGACGCTACGTGGGCCCGATGTCGGAGGAGGACGCGGCCGAGGCGATCCGCCAGCTGAAGGCCGGTGAGACGGTGCTCCCCGGTCGCGGGCTCGAGGATCCCGGCTTCGAGCTGCCGTTCCCCGCGCCGCAGCCGGAGGAGGAGCTCGAGCACCCGAAGGTCGAGCCCGCCGGCGGCGCGTGGCCGGAGGCCGACGAGCAGGAGCCGCCGCCCGCGGAAGGGCCGCCGCCGCACCGGCGCGAGATCCGCGAGCCGTTCGCTCCGGGCACTAGCTACGCGGGTGAGGAGGTCGATCCCTTCACCCGCGACGTGGTCGAGCCGGAGGAAGAGGAGGAAGGCGAGGAGTGAAGGAGACGCGCGTCCTGCTCGCCAACATCGACGAGCCCGACCTCGACAAGATCGAGGTCTACGAGCGGCTCGGCGGCTACCGCGCCATGCGCAAGGCGCTGCTCGAGCTGGGCCCCGAGCAGGTCCTGCACGAGCTCGAGGCGTCGGGCCTGCGCGGCCGTGGCGGCGCAGGCTTCTCAATGGGGAAGAAGGCGAGCTTCATCCCCAAGGGCGCGATGGACAAGTACCTGTGCTGCAACGCCGACGAGTCCGAGCCCGGCGCCTTCAAGGACCGGCTCCTGATGCAGAAGAACCCGCACATGTTGGTCGAGGGATGCATCATCGCCTCGATCGCCGCCGGCGCGAACAAGGGCTTCATCTTCATCCGCGGCGAGTACGAGCTGCAGGCCGACATCCTCGACGCGGCCGTGGCCGAGGCCTACGACAAGGGCTACCTCGGCGAGCGCATCCTCGACTCGGATCACAGCTTCGACCTGGTCGTGCATCGCGGCAAGGGCGCGTACATCTGCGGCGAGGAAACGGGGCTGCTGGATGCTCTGGAGGGCAAGCGCGGCAACCCGCGGCTCAAGCCGCCCTTCCCGGCGAACCAGGGCCTCTACCAGGGACCGACGCTGATCAACAACGTCGAGACGCTCTGCAACGCGCCGCTGATCATCGAGCACGGCGTGGACTGGTACAAGCAGTTCGGCGTCGACAACTCGACCGGCACGAAGATCGTGTCGATCTCGGGCAACATCCAGCGACCGGGCAACTACGAGGTCGAGCTGGGTGTCACGGTGCGCGACATCATCTACGGCCTCGGCGGCGGTCCTCCCGAGGGGCGCGATCTCAAGTGCTTCTTCCCGGGCGGCTCCTCGGCCCCGGTGCTCACCAAGGAGCATCTCGACCTGCCGTTCACGTACGAGGCGATGGCCGAGGCGGGCTCGATGCTCGGCACCGCGTCGATGATCGTCGTCGACGACTCGCAACCGCTGGTCCCGCTCGCCCTCCGGCTGGCCGAGTTCTACCGCCACGAGTCGTGCGGGAAGTGCGTCCCCTGCCGCGAGGGAACGAACTGGACCGTGAAGGTGCTCGAGCGCGTGGACGAGGGCGAGGGCACGCCGATGGACCTCGACATCCTCGAGCAGGTCCAGGGCAACATCATCGGCAACTGCCTGTGCGTGCTCGGCGACTCGATGGCGATGCCGGTCGCTTCGATGCTCAAGCACTTCCGCGAGGAGTTCGAGCAGCACATGGAGGCGGCGCGGCGGCGGCGCGACCTAGCCGAGCTCGAGCACCTCTCGGCGCCGGAGCTCGCGGCCGTGCCAGAGGCGGGGCCCGCCTAGACCATGGCCCGCCCCGAGCAGAACTGGATCACCTTCGAGATCGATGGCAGGCAGGTGCGCGCGCTGGAGGGCTCGATGCTCGTCGACGCCGCCAAGTACGGCGACGTGGAGATTCCCTACTTCTGCTACGAGCCGAAGCTCGGCCACCCGGTCGGCGCATGCCGAATGTGCCTCGTGGAGATCGAGGGCATCCCGAAGCTCCAGACCTCGTGCTCGACGCCGGTGCGCGACGGCATGGTGGTCAACACCACCTCCGCTCGCGTCAAGCACGCCCAGAACGCGGTGGTCGAGTTCCTGCTCGTGAACCACCCGCTCGACTGCCCGGTGTGCGACAAGGGCGGCGAGTGCCCGCTCCAGGACATCTCCTTCGGCTGGGGCGCCGGCCGCTCGCGCTTCATCGAGCCGAAGCGCCACTTCAAGAAGCCTCTCGAGCTCTCGCCCCTCGTCGCGATCGACCGGGAGCGCTGCATCCTCTGCTACCGCTGCGTGCGCTTTTCGCAGGAGATCGCCGAGGACCACCAGCTCGTGTTCCTCGACCGCGGCGACCACACCTTCGTCGGCACCCACGACGGCCGGCCCTACGTCGCGCCCTTCAGCGGCAACATCATCGAGCTGTGCCCGGTGGGCGCGCTGACATCGAGGGCGTACCGCTTCCGCGCGCGACCCTGGGACGTCGAGGGTTCCGGCACGGTCTGCACGCTCTGCCCGTCGCAGTGCAACGTGGAGCTCACCGTGCGCGACGACGCGAAGGTCGTCCGCGTGCTCGCGCGCGACAACGACGAGGTCGACGACGGCTGGCTGTGCGACAAGGGTCGCTTCGGCTACCAGTCGTTCGCGTCGAGCGAGCGCATAACCGCTCCGCTCGCGCGCATCGGGGGGTTCCTGCGCGAGACCACCTGGGAGCGCGCTCTCGCCGAGGCGGCGTCTGTCCTCCAGCGCTCGGGCGAACGGACCGTCGCGCGCGTGGGCGGCCAGGCGACGAACGAGGAGGGCTTCCTGGTCCAGCACCTGCTGCGACAGGGCCTCGGCTCGCCGAACGTGTTCTCGGGCCTGGCCGCGGACTCCGGCGCCGGCGCCGGCTCTGCAGATGCCGGCTCCGCGCCCGGCCCGGACGAGGCGCGCTCTCTCGCGCGCGCGCTCACGCGCGTGGATATGTCCGCGCAGGTCTCGGACATCGACCACGCCGACGCGATCCTGGTGCTCGACACCGAGCTGGTGGACGAGGCGCCCATCATCGACCTGCGCGTGCGCAAGGCGGTCAGGCGAAACGGCGCCCGCCTCGTCACGGCAACGAGCCGGCCGTCCACCCTCGACAGCGCCGCCTCGGCCGCGCTCCGCTTCGCGCCCGGCGGCGCCGAGGCCGCCCTCGGCGCGCTGGCCGCCGCCCTCGGCTCGTCGCGCGCCGACGCGGGCGCGCTCGACGATCTCTCGCGCAGCGCCCGCGCGGAGGCCGGCTTCATCCCCGGCCGCACGCCGAGCGAGAACGGGGCCGCCCCTGCCGGCGCGGCCCCTTCCCCAGCCGGCGCGGCGCCTTCCCCCGCCGGCAACGGCGCGACCGCGGCGCGACCCTCGCCCGCCGACGCCGTGCGACAGGTTGCGCACGTCTTGCGCGACGCGGGCGACGTCGTGGTCATCTGGGGCGAGCGGGTCGTCTGCGGGGGTCGCGGCATGCAGGCCGGTCAGGCGCTGCTCGCGGTCGCGGACGCGCTTGGCATCGTGGGCAAGCCGGAGTCGGGCCTGATCGGGATCCCCGCCGAGACGAACGGGCGCGGCCTGCGCGAGGTCGGCTGCGCTGCCGGGCTCGGCCCGGGCCTCGCCGACGCCGAGCCGCCGGTTGAGGCGGCCGGCCCCGCCGGCGCGCTCCTGCTCGTCGAGGCCGAGGCCACCGAGGCGGAGATGGCCGGCGCGGCAGCGGTGGTCGCCTTCGCGGGCTTCCAGAACGAAGCACTCGAGGCGCAGGCCGACGTGGTCTTCCCCGCCGGTGTGTACGCCGAGAAAGAGGGCACCATCACCCACCCGGACGGGCGCCTCCAGCGGGTGCGCCAGGCGCTTGGCCATCCAGGCGGGGGCCGACCCGCCTGGAGCGTGCTGGCTGAGCTCTGCGAGCGGCTCGGCGCAGGCACGGGCGCGATGTCGTCATCCGCAATCACCGGCCTCATTTCGGAGGCCGTCCCCTTCTACGCCGGCCTGACGCTCGACGAGATCGGCGGCAACGGCGTGCGCTGGCAGGAGCGGGACGCGGCGGCGGCTCTCCCGCAGGAGGAGCTCCCCACCGACCGGCTCGAGCAGCCGCCCGCCGCACAGGACCGGCTCCTGCTCGCCTCCGCGCCAACCCTGTGGAGCGGGCCCACCGTCGAGCACTCGCCCTCGCTCAGCTTCCTCGCCACCCACGACCGCACCGCGCTGATATCCGTCGAGGACGCCAGGCGGCTCGAAATCGACAGCCGCGACGAGGTCGAGCTGGAGGCGAACGGCGAGAGCGTCCGCGCGATCGCCATCGTCCGGACGGGCGTGCCGGCGGGCAGCGTCTTCCTCACCCCGCCTGCGCTCGCCGAGGGGCCGGTCGAGATCAGGGCCCGTGAGGCGGTGGCGACCTGATGGTCATCGGACTCGAGAGCACCATCTGGCTGATCGTGAAGCCGATCGTGATCTTCGCCTTCGTGCTCGGGATCGTCCCGATCATCCTCTGGCTCGAGCGCAAGCTGCTCGGCCGCTTCCAGTCGCGCATCGGCCCGAACCGCGTGGGCTTCCGCGGCCTCCTCCAGCCCGCCGCCGACGTGCTCAAGCTGCTCTCGAAGGAGGCCTCGACGCCCGAGACCGCGGTGCCTTGGATGATGGCCATCGCGCCGGTGATCTCGATCGTCACCGCGGTCGCGACGCTCGCGATCATCCCGTGGGGACCCGTCGGCGCATGGGGCGGCGACGTCGGCCTCTATGGCATCGACGTCTCGATCGGCGTCCTCTATTTCTTCGCCTTCGGCTCGCTCGCCTTCTACGGGCTGATGCTCGGCGGCTGGTCCTCCGGCTCGAAGTACTCGTTCCTCGGGGCCATGCGCTCCGCGGCGCAGCTCATCTCCTACGAGGTGGCGCTCGGCCTGTCGCTCCTCGGCGTCGCGATGACCGCCGGCTCGCTGTCGATCGTCGACATCGTCCAGTCGCAGGACAACATCTGGTACGTCGTCCCGCAGTTCGTGGGCTTCTGCATCTTCCTGGTTGCCGGCTTCGCCGAGACCGCGCGCGCCCCCTTCGACCTGCCGGAGGCCGACGCGGAGATCGTGTCGGGCTACAACACCGAGTTCGGCGGGATGCGCTTCGGCTCGTTCTTCATGGCCGAGTACATCGAGGTCGTGATCATCTCCGGCATCGCGGCCGCCTGCTTCCTGGGCGGCTGGCACGGCCCCGGGCCCGAGGCGCTCGGGCCGCTCTGGATGTTCCTGAAGCTCATGCTCGGCGTGATCTTCTTCATCTGGATCCGCGCCTCGCTGCCGCGGCTCCGCTACGACCAGCTGATGTCGTTCGGCTGGAAGATCCTGCTGCCGCTCGCCACGCTCAACGTCCTCGTGACCGCAACCGCATTGGTGGTGTTCTGATGAGCCCGTTCGCCTGGGAAGACGACGTGGTCCAGGTGGAGCGCGGCCCTGAGCCGGGCGGCCTGGGCGGCGCATATCGCGCCTTCGGCGAGACGCTCCGCGGCCTGCGCACGACCTTCGGCCGCCTCGCCGAGGGCACCGCGACGATCGAGTACCCGGAGGAGAAGACCCCGGTCTACCCGCGCTTCCGCGGCCGCCACAAGCTGCACCGGTTCGAGGACACCGGGCTCGAGAAGTGCGTGGGCTGCTCGCTCTGCGCGGCCGCCTGCCCCGCGAAGTGCATCCGCGTCGTGGCCGCCGAAAACACGCCCGACAACCAGGTCTCGGCCGGCGAGCGCTAC
>Ga0207712_10003151_pt1 | contig 10522 bp, 10 predicted proteins | sample KBSS44metaG_FD_184402 | JGI IMG/M metagenome (GOLD analysis project Ga0207712, IMG submission 184402) | Switchgrass rhizosphere microbial communities from Kellogg Biological Station, Michigan, USA - KBS S4-4 metaG (SPAdes) (version 2) | ecosystem: Host-associated > Plants > Roots > Rhizosphere... | reverse complement strand
TATATCCCGGCGGGGCACTGCCGGTTTTAATATTGTATTCCCACCCATGCCATGGACAAGTCACATACAATCCATCATATTTATTTTCCACCAGGCCTAATCCCAATGGTCCTGCTTTATGCAGGCATGCATTGGCGATCGCTGATATTTCATTGTTGAAATGAAACAATGCAATTTTATGCGGACCTAATGGAACTATTTTTTGTGAGTTGTTCGGCAACTCGCTCAGCGAACAAACTTTTATGAAAGCCATAAAAAAGTTTTTGATTGACTATCAAGTTGAGGAAAATTTCCGGGGTATGGAAATTAATTTTAATAAACAAAGGATAATGCTACTATCGAGCTACAGCTGTGTCACTCACTTGTACGTTCTGTTCGCTATTCATCTTCATCTCACTATCAATTGTCAGCTTGAGTCTGTCGAAAGGCTATTCGGCTTCTTGTCTTCACCTCCTCAAATCTTTCATCATAATCATTTCTGATCGTTCCCATCATTCTATCCCAGAATAAAAAGTACAATCCGTAATTGCCTTTAAAATATTGATGATGGAGATTATGATTCACAGATGTGTTGATCCATTTACCAAACCAGTTCTTGCTAAATCCTCTTGGATAGATCTCATAACCGGTATGACCATATACATTATAAATTATCGACATTAAAAAGAAGATGGGCAAATGAAGATTGTGAATAGGGATTGTAAAAAGAAAAACTGCAGTTATTCCAACTTCCACAATTGCTTCCAACGGATGAAAAGCATAAGCGGCCCACGGCGATGGATTGGTAGATTGATGATGTACGAGATGAAATATCTTAAAAACTTTTGGATGATGCATTATCCGGTGTGTCCAATAGAAGTAGGCATCATGCATAATGAACATTAGTGGGAAAGCTGCAAAAAAATAAAACCAACCATGCTCTTCGATCTTTGTGTAATGTGTTGTGTAGGGTTCAATGTTCGGGTTCTTGATAAGAAAAAAAGGAACAAATGCAAACATCAGCATAGTGATAACGGAATAAGAAACCTCGCGGAGATAATCGGTTACTTTCGGAAATTTTTGCTGTATTTTTTTATTACCGATCCATTTGCGTAACAAAACATAGCCAAGTACAAAAGCAATGCCTGCTATATAGAAATATCTTAGACTGATATTCTGAAGTATTTTAATATAATCATCCCACTTCATCTGCTATTTTATTTTTTCAAGTGTTGCCATTAGTTTTTCATTAGCGCAATAGATCGCTTTTGGTAATTCTTCTTTTGTGATTAATACTTTTTCAGGAGTGCCACCACAAAAAATAATAGGAATATGCTGAAGCTTTTTCGCTTCCCACAACCACTCTGCATATCGTCGGCCGTGTGAAGGTAACCTGTCTAAGCAGATCACTAAAACATCAGGAAGATCTTGCCGGAAGTCAGCAACTGATTCCGTGCTGAAATGATAATCCACTTTATATCCGGCTTGTTTCAGCGGTTGAATTTTTTCTTTAAGCTCCACCTCATGAAAATGAATAAAGAAAATCTTTTTCATAGCTGACTATTTCCTCATAATCTTTCAAAATCTCATTAATCAAGGTTCTGCACTAATGTGCATCCAGCCAATTCTTTCCTTCGCCACATTCCGCGATCACGGGAACCTTATTTGGCAAAGGCATTGCGGCCTGCATACACTCAACAATCAATGGTTTTAATTCTTTTACTTCATCTTTTGTTGCATCAAAAACCAATTCATCATGTACCTGTAAGATCATCCTGCTTTTAAACCCTTCTTTTTTCATAGCGGCATGAACTTTTATCATTGCTAATTTTATCATATCAGCTGCAGTTCCTTGTATTGGAGAATTGATGGCATTTCGTTCTGCAAACCCTCTTACTGTAAAGTTGGATGAATTGATATCTCTTAACCAACGCTTGCGTCCCATCAAAGTTTGTACATAGCCATGTTCGCGGGCAAAGTTGATCGTGTCATCCATGTATTTCTGTATACCGGGGAATTGTTTTTTATAATTATCAATGATCTCTTTTGCTTCGCTTCTTGCTATACCAAGATTGTCTGCTAAGCCAAATGCTCCCTGGCCGTAAATAATTCCAAAGTTGACACTCTTAGCCTTGTAACGCATTTCCTTAGTCACACTTTTTTCATCCACATTATAAACTCTTGAAGCCGTTGCGGTATGAATATCGGTTCCATCCTTAAATGCTTTACACATATTCTTGTCACTGCTAATGGAAGCAACAATTCTCAATTCAATTTGTGAATAATCAGCAGATAAAAGAGTATGTTTATTATCTCTTGGAACAAACGCTTTACGAATTTCTTTCCCACGGTCTGTTCTTACAGGAATGTTTTGAAGATTTGGATTATTACTCGCAAGTCGGCCTGTAACTGCTACAGCTTGCCCATAAGTTGTATGTACTCTTCCTGTTTTTTTATTAATAAGCAATGGCAATGAATCAACATAAGTTGATTTCAACTTTGTCATTTCCCTGAAGACTAGAATATCTTCAGCGATCTTATTTTCTTTTGCTGCCAATTTCAACAACACATCCTCACCGGTTTGGTACTGACCTGTTTTTGTTTTTTTAGCAGAAGGATCCAGCTTGAGTTTATCAAACAATACTTCGCCTAACTGTTTTGGAGAAGCAAGATTGAAACGAACGCCAGCTTGTTTGTAAACACTCTCCTCTGCTTTCTTTGCATCTTTTTCTAATTCTTTAGAATAGTCTTTTAAAAACTCTTCGTCGATTTTTACACCTTCAAACTCCATGTCGGTCAAAACTTTTACAAGTGGATTCTCCACTTCATAAAAAACTTTTTCAACTTCTTTTTCTTTTAATTGGGGTAAAAAGATCTGTTTCAATTGTAGAGTGATATCAGCATCTTCAGCAGCATATTCTTTGATTTTTTCAAGTTCCACATCACGCATGCTTCCCTGTGGAGTTCTTCCTTTTTTCCCGATCAATTCTTCAATATGCACTGGTTCGTAACCAAGATATTTTGCACTCAATTGATCCATGCTTCTTTTCCCATCCGGCTCTATTACATAATGAGCAAGCATAGTATCAAAAATTTTCCCTTTTAATTCTATATCATACCATTTCAATACGAGCATATCGTATTTAGTATTTTGCCCGATCCATGTTTTGCTTTTATCGTTAAATAACGGGTCAAACAAAGCAAGGATCTCTTTTGTCTTTTTTTGATCCGGTGGACATGGGATATAATAAGCTTCGCCAGGTTTTATAGAAAAACTCAGGCCAACTAATTCTGCCTCATTTGCGTCGATCCCTGTTGTTTCAGTATCAAAACATATTTCATCATGTTTCTTTAATTCTGTCACCAATTTTTTTATGGCAGCATAGTCTTGTACTGCTTCATATTTATGCGGAGTATTATTAATATTCTTACTAACTGATATTGATTCTCCTGATTCATTTCCATTTGATGAAGCTTGTTCAACAGGGATTGTCGGTGCAGCACTTTCTATTATATTTCCAAACAGATCGGTTTGTACGCCAACAGGCTGTTCTTTTTTAATAAAATCTTTATTGGAAACAGTAATAGCAAACTCATCACCCAACACTCTTTTGCCAAGTGTTTTAAATTCCAGCTCTGCAAAAACATCTCTTAGTATGTCTTTGTTTATGTCTTTCATCCTGAAATTCTCTTCATGAAATTCTACAGGCACATTGGTAATGATCGTTGCCAGCTTTTTACTTAATATGGCAAGATCTTTACCTGCTGCTACTTTTTCCCCCAGTTTACCTTTGATATTGCTGGCATTCTTTAAAACATTTTCCAATGTTTCATATTCAGCAAGAAGTTTCGCGGCTGTTTTTTCTCCAACACCAGCAATGCCCGGAATATTATCTACTGCGTCGCCCATTAAACCCAACACATCAATTACCTGGCTTACATCTTTAATATTCCATTTTTCACAAACCTCCTTTGGTCCCATTAATTCAACATCACCACCCTGGTAGCCGGGCTTATAGATTTTTACTTTATCATTTACCAATTGACCATAGTCTTTATCGGAGGTTACCATGAACACTTCATAACCTTCTTTTGCAGCCAGCTTACTTAATGTACCTATTATATCATCAGCTTCATAGCCATCAAGTTCAACAACTGGAACATTAAAACCTTGTATTATTTTTTTTATATCGGGTAAGGCTGCTATCAGGTCTTCGGGAGCTTCCTGGCGATTCGCTTTGTAGTCTACAAAATCTGTGTGTCGTTCTGTTGGAGCTTCTGTATCAAAACACACGGCTAAGTGGGTTGGCTTCTGATTATTGATCAGTTCAAGCAAAGTATTGGTAAAGCCAAACTGTGCATTTGTGTTTTTTCCTTTTGACGTTATTCGCGGATTGCGGATGAGTGCATAATAGGCTCTGAACACCAAAGCAAGGGCATCGAGCAGAAAAAGTTTTTTTGACATTCTGCTAAGATAAAAAAATCATAGCGAGCTAATAAAAATGCCTTAACCGGATATTTCCGGTTAAGGCAGGAATGTCTTTTTAGTAGTCAGTTTTACTGCTGGTGATCTTTATTAGATCCTTCTTCTTGCTTAGGCAAATATTTTTCAGGATTCTGAACAAGCACAGTTCCTGTATAAGCAGAAGCATTGGTAGCTGAAGTGCTCACAACTGCAGGAGCCGTATCACTATTCGCCCTGTCTTTATGAATAAAGTTCAGGTAAAGAGCAAAGAACAGCAGGTTGAATGCAAAAAAGTTAACGATTTTACGGATGCGTCTTTTCATAAATATTGGATTTAGATTCGTTCGACTAAACTATAAAACGAATAATGGGACTCAAAATTTTATAAAGACTAAAAAAAAAATCGGGCAAATGTACACGAGAGAATTTCGTAATACTACGAATATTTTTTTCGGGTTGTACTCATTTCTTCAATTCTTCCAGTTGCTTCTGCAATCTGAACATTTCATCTCTCAGTCTCGCAGCTTCCATAAAATCGAGATCTCGTGCAGCTTTCTCCATTTCTTTTTTAATTTTCGAAATGGCTTTTTCTGCCTGCGGGATGGTTTTGTATTCGGCCTGGTCTTCTGCAGCAATAGTTACAAGATCTTCACCGGGTAAAATAGCATAAGGATTGGCGGGATCATATCCTTTGATATCTAATACAGATGTTTGCGCAAAAACATCCTGTGTGGTTTTTATAATTGTTTTAGGTGTGATGCCGTATTTAATATTCCATTCAATTTGTTTTTCACGGCGACGGTTCGTTTCATCAATTGTTTTCTGCATGCTTTCCGTCATCTTATCTGCGTAAAAAATTACAAGACCATCTACATTTCTTGCAGCCCGACCCGCGGTTTGGGTTAAACTTTTTTCATTTCTTAAAAAACCTTCTTTATCTGCATCAAGGATGGCAACTAAGGATACTTCCGGAAGATCCAAACCTTCACGCAAAAGATTTACTCCAACCAATACATCGATCTTCCCCAACCTCAATTCGCGAAGTATCTCCACTCTTTCCAGAGTATCCACTTCGCTGTGTATGTATTTTGATTTTATGTTGATGCGATGTAGATATTTATCCATCTCTTCAGCCATTCGTTTGGTGAGAGTTGTTACCAGCACCCTGTCGCCTTTAGTTACTCGTTTATCAATTTCATCCAGCAGGTCATCAATTTGATTTACACTTGGCCTAATTTCAATTGGCGGATCAAGCAAACCTGTTGGGCGAACAACTTGTTCCACAACAACGCCCCCGCATTTTTCCAATTCAAAATCATCGGGTGTTGCAGAGACAAAAATTGTTTGATTCAGCATCGATTCAAACTCGTGAAAATTCAGTGGACGATTATCCAATGCAGAAGGCAAACGAAAACCATAATCAACAAGAATTAATTTCCTGCTTCTATCACCTCCATACATGCCGCTTACTTGTGGAATCGTTTGATGGCTTTCATCAATAACGCATAAAAAATCTTGTGGAAAATAATCAAGCAAACAGAAAGGCCTTGTACCTGGTTTTCTTCTGTCAAAAAATCTTGAATAATTTTCTACTCCATTGCAATAACCCAGTTCACGGATCATTTCAACATCATAGTTCACTCTTTCACTCAAGCGTTGCGCTTCAATATACTTACCAGAATTTTTAAAATAGGAAACCTGTGCATTCATTTCATCCTGTATCTCATAAAGGATTTGCTGGATCATATCTTTCGGCGCCAAATAAAGATTAGCCGGAAAGATCGCAGCATTATCCATAACACTAATTCTTTTTCCCGTCACCACATCAAAACTTTCTATCTCCTCAATTTCATCGCCAAAGAAGGTAATGCGATATCCTGCATCAAGATAAGGCAGGTTGATATCAACCGTATCTCCTTTTACACGGAATGTTCCTCTCTTAAATTCAATCGTTGTTCTTGAATAAAGAATATTAACAAGCGAATGAAGAAATCCCTGGCGGGAGATCGTTTGTTTTTTATGAATACGAATAATGCCATTAGCAAATTCATCCGGGTTTCCTATACCATAAATACAACTTACCGAGGCAACAACAATAATATCCCTGCGGCCACTTAATAATTCGGATGTTGCATGTAAGCGAAGCTTGTCTAACTCATCATTAATAGAAAGATCTTTTTCTATATACACATCGCTTACTGGTAGATAAGCTTCTGGTTGATAGTAATCGTAATAGGAAACAAAATATCCAACAGCATTTTCGGGGAAGAATTGTTTGAATTCACCGTAAAGTTGAGCCACCAGTGTTTTATTATGTGTAAGAACCAGTGTCGGTCTTTGCACATTTTGAATAACATTGGCGATAGTAAAAGTTTTACCACTACCCGTAACCCCAAGTAATGTCTGGTATTTTTCTCCGTCCAAAATTCCCTCTGTTAAATTACGGATCGCATCCGGCTGATCGCCGGCAGGAGGATAAGGTGTATGAAGTTTAAAAGCCATAAAATACAGGGGAACAAATTTACTATCTTATTACTTCAGTTTTCTCTTAATATAAACGGAGTAATCTTCGATCACCGGTTCATACGTTTCCTGCATTAACGGTGATGTAAGAATAAAATCTGCAGTGGCCCTGTCGCAGGCGACCGGGATATTCCAGGTTGCGGATATACGTAATAATGCTTTTATATCGGGGTCATGAGGTTGTGCTTCCATCGGGTCCCAGAAAAAGATCAACACATCAATTTTACCTTCGGCGATCTTAGCTCCTATTTGCAAGTCGCCCCCTAAGGGACCGCTTTGCAGTTTTGTTATTGATTGATCGAGCTTTTCTTCCAGCAAGCTGCCTGTAGTTCCTGTTGCATATAAGCGATGTTTAGCAAGCGTTGTTTTATTAAATACTGTCCACTCGATCAATTCCTTTTTTTTATTGTCATGAGCCACCAGCGCAATGCGTTTCCGGCGTTCCATTATTCTTGTAATCATAATAAAATAAGTTAAAAAAAATGCCTAACCAATAAGGCAAGGCATTGAATGCTAAAGTTACGGTTAATTAATTCAGTTCTGCTGATACGCTGATCTTTGGTTCAGCTGAAACTTTTCCTGCAGTGATCGGCTGGCCCTCTACTCCAAAGTCTGCCAACTTAATATTAAAAGATGCGTTTGTTTTTAAAGTTTTGCCTGCAACGACAATAATAGCTGGCGCTTTTACTTTTTGAGTTTTACCTTTTATAGTAAGGTCGCCTTCCACGGTAACATTGTAAGTTCCGTCTTTGCTGAAATTAACTGCAGATGGACTTGTGATAACTCCGCTAAAAGTTGCTTTAGGAAACTCATCCGAGTTTAGCCAGGTTTTCTGGTTAAAATGTTCCTGTATTTTGGGGTTCGAAAAATTAAAATTTTTAATTGAGGCTTCAAACTGTACTGTGTTCTTTGAAGGGTCGATCGCTGCTATAGCGGTTTTATTTTCTGCTTTTGCCAGGTCATCTATCGCGGTAGTAGCGTCAAATGCAACAGTGGCAGATGTTGAAGTTTTCTTTTGTGCGAAAGCCATCATCGAGGCCGTAACGATCATTAGAGATAAAATTATTTTTTTCATTTTTGTTTTAATTTATTTATTGGTTAAAGAATTAATTTTTTTCTACAGTGCTCCGTTTAAAACTAATAAAATAAGAGCCCAGAATTTCACTATAAATACCATCGCTGCATGACCCTTTAATAAGAACATTTTCTCCGGGCTTTAACTTTTTTGCTTCGGCCATGTGTTGGTCTTGAAAAGCAAAAATTAAATAGGAGCCAGTTGTCGTATCTGCCATTTTTATATTCATCGTTGTGTCTGCCGGTTCTATAGTCGTTACTATTCCTTTTACTGCAATTATTTTTTCAGCATATTTTTTATTGGCGGTTTTATAGTCTTTTTCGAATTCTTTGATAAAGGGAATTGCCTCAACAGTATAATCAGCTTTTAGGCTGGCAGTATCGTCATGTGACAGGTTCGCAAAATAAAAATAAACGGCGAAGCCGATAAGCAATAAACTGCCACCGGTAATCAGCAACCATTTCAAAATTTTCTTATTCTTAGGATTTTTCAACATTACCCGGTAATCTATTTGACGTATTTTCTTGAAAATCTCTGCGTCTTTTAATAAACAAATAAGCAATGCAAAGGTTGATCCGACTACGCAAACTTTACTTGACTTATGATAATAAAAAAACCCGTCCTGAATTTTAGGACGGGCTTAACTAACCCATGTTTGTTTAATTCTAAAAACAGAAATTATACAGCTTGCATTTCTTTTATTTTCTCCCTGATCTTGATTTCAATTTCATTTGCCAGTTCAGGATTATCAATAAGCAGTTGTTTTACAGTATCACGGCCTTGGCCAAGTTTATCATTATTGTAGCTGAACCAACTTCCGCTTTTTTGCACAATACCCAGTTCCACACTCATGTCAACGATCTCACCTGATTTAGAAATACCTTCTCCAAAAATGATATCAAACTCTGCAGCACGAAACGGCGGAGCCACTTTGTTTTTTACCACTTTTACTTTTACACGATTACCAACAGCCTCTTCACCGTCTTTTATTTGTGCCATACGACGAATATCGAGACGAACCGAAGCATAAAACTTTAATGCATTACCGCCTGTTGTTGTTTCGGGATTGCCAAACATCACCCCGATCTTTTCCCTTAATTGATTAATGAAAATGCAAATGGTATTTGTTTTAGAGATCGTCGCTGTAAGTTTTCTCAAGGCTTGGCTCATCAGTCTTGCATGCAGTCCCATTTTACTGTCACCCATTTCACCTTCCAGTTCACTTTTAGGAACAAGGGCCGCTACCGAGTCAATTACCACAACATCCAATGCACCCGAAAGAATAAGACGATCGGCGATTTCAAGTGCCTGCTCGCCATAATCCGGCTGAGAGATCAATAGATTGTCAACATCCACTCCTAATTTTTGCGCATACGCACTGTCAAAAGCATGTTCCGCATCAATGATAGCACACATGCCGCCCTTTTTCTGTGCCTGTGCGATCACATGAGTGGCAATGGTTGTTTTACCAGAAGATTCAGGGCCATAAATTTCTACAACCCGACCTTTTGGTAGTCCACCTATACCAAGTGCTACATCAAGCCCGATGGAGCCGGTGGAGATTACTTCCATTTCATGGATTCCTTTTTCATTCATCATCATGACGCTGCCCTTGCCATAATCTTTTTCGATCTTGTCAATGGTCAGCTTTAGCGCTTTTAATTTTTCATTGTTGGTTGACATATCGGTAGTTTTTTCTTTTGCTGTTTTTGCCATGTCTCAAAATTAGGTTTTCAGGGGGCTGTAGTTAAAAATTTATTTGAACAGCGAAACTAATGATTTTAGTATTTAAACACTAATTTATTTGGATATTTTTTTTAAAATTCCACTTTTGGGGTATCCGGTCAACTCAAAAATCCATTTCAATTCCGGAAAATTAATTCCGATATTTGATGTCCAAAATATTTAGGATTATGAAACAGTTATTTTCTTTATTGATCGCATTGTCAGCAATGGTCATGGGAAATGCACAGGATGCAGAATCTGCAAAACCGGGTGTTGTTTATGGAAAGTATTCCGAAGCAGGAATGAGTCCGATAAGCATTAACGATCTTGAAAAAAAAATGACTGATAATAAGTTTGATGGAAAGATCCAGGGTAAGGTAGTGGAAGTATGCCAGGCCATGGGTTGCTGGGCCAAAATACAAAAGGAAGACGGCAGCACTGTAATGATAAAAGTAAAAGATCATGAATTTGCTATGCCAAAAGATATTGTTGGAAAAACAATAGTTGTTGAAGGCAAAGCGGAGTTAAAAGAAACTTCAGTAGCTATGCTAAAACATTATGCTGAAGATGCTGGCAAAAGCAAAGAAGAGATCGAAAAGATAAAAGAGCCAAAGAAAGAAGTGATCATGATGATCAAAGGAGTGAAAGTAGTTGAGTAAAAAACTTATTTATTAATATTTAATCCCGCAGTTGCGGGATTTTTTATTTCTATGATTTCTCAATTAGCTGTTGGATACTGAGAATGCTCATCCAAC
>Ga0207712_10003149_pt1 | contig 10523 bp, 8 predicted proteins | sample KBSS44metaG_FD_184402 | JGI IMG/M metagenome (GOLD analysis project Ga0207712, IMG submission 184402) | Switchgrass rhizosphere microbial communities from Kellogg Biological Station, Michigan, USA - KBS S4-4 metaG (SPAdes) (version 2) | ecosystem: Host-associated > Plants > Roots > Rhizosphere >... | reverse complement strand
AATCCTATATATAGTTTTCATGGAAAAAAAGCAGATGCAAATGTGAAAGAAAAAGTGGTTGCAACAACAAATATGATTGAAGAAAAAGAGATAAAAAAAGACAGCTTGAAATATGTCGCAACAACAACACAATCTTCAGAATTTGTGAACTATGCTAAAACATTAATTGGTATTCCTTATTTGTATGGTTCGGCCGATCCATCTAAAGGCCTGGATTGTTCGGGTTTCATCAATGCCGTTTCTAATCATTTCGGAATAAAAGTTCCAAGATCATCCGTAGAGTTCACAAATTTTGCTCCTGCTATCGAAACGAACAATGCACAGCCAGGCGATCTTATATTATTTACGGGAACTGACCCTGGAAAGCATGTGGTTGGACATATAGGAATCATTACAGATAACAACAATGGACAAGTTCAATTTATTCATTCATCATCCGGCAAAGCGAATGGTGTTACCATTTCCGATCTTGATGGTTATTATGAAACAAGATTTGTGAAAGTGATCCGCATATTTTCAACTGAGAACAGGGATAGAGTTTAATGAGTTTTATAACCCAATTTTTTTCATCATCGCGTCAAACCGGAGGTCGGAGCGAAGCGAATCAAGTTTCGGATCAATCTTGAGACTGCATAAAGATTCTTCATGATTTTCATAACTTTTTTCGAGCCAGTAAAATGCACGGTCTTTCTTTCCCAGGGCAGTATATATTAATGCCATTCCCCTGTAATCATTTCCGCTCAATGTATAATTGCTCACCACATCATCTACTATTTTTTTTGCTTCATCTTTTTTACCGGCCGTAGCATAAATATGAGCTAATGCAACTTTGGTTTTTACATCATTTCCTGTTAACATTCCCCACATTTCATTTTGTTCAATCGCTTTTTCAAACAGGCCTTTGCCCTGGTAAGCAAGAGAAAGCAGCCGGTGTACGGGAACAAAACTTGGATCCAGTTCCATTGTTTGCATGGCCATGTCGATTGCTTCATCATACTGCCGTAAATAATAATGAACGATGCCCTTGTCTTTAAGAATGCCTTGTGAAACCGGGTCCAATTCAACAGCCAATGATATTTCATGTAATGCCTCAGTTGTATTGCCTGTAAACAACAACCATTCAGCATACCAATGACGACCTGTTGCATAATTAGGATTCAGCTCAATTCCTATTCTGAATTCTTTTTCTGAATTAACCCAATCCCAGTTGTTCAACATGAGTGATATGCCCAAAGAAATATGTGCCTCCGCCAATTGATCATCAATGGCAAGTGCCTTGTTGATTGCAGCCATTTGTTTTTGATACAATACCCGTCGCGAAATGTTTGTGTACTCACCCATTAAGCTATACGTGTCTGCGAGTCCCGCCCATGCCAGGGCATACCCGGGGTCTTTTTCAATGGCTTTCTCGAAAAATCTTGCGGCTGTTTTGAGTCCATCTTCATTTCTCCTGATCCAGAAATGCCGGCCCTGGAGATAAAGTTGGTAAGCTTCCGTATTTGCAGTAAAACGTTTTTGCAGGTTATTTTTTTCATCATTGCTTAGTTGCATTCTTAAGGCATCAGCAATTTTTACAGACACCTTATCCTGTATATCAAACACATCTTCTACCAGGCCCCTGTAAGTATCTGCCCACAGATGTATGTCGCTCCTTGCATCAATGAATTGTGCTGTTATTCTAAGATCCTTTCCTGATTTTCTCACACTTCCCTCCAAAATATAACTTGCATCAGTCTCTGTTCTTATCGTTTTAACGTCCTTATTCGTGTTTTTGTATTGCATGGACGTTGTCCGGGAAACCACCCGTACATTACGCAGCTTTGAAAGATTTGAAATGATCTCTTCAGTAAGTCCATCACTGAAATATTCCTGTTCGGGATCATTGCTCATATTAATGAATGGCAATACAAGAATACCTTCGGAACGGACTTTTTCACCTTTGCCCTCCAGGCTTTTGGAATCAGGGATTTTTATCCCTGCATTACTGACAGCAAATATCTCTACTTGTTCTTTTACATTTTTAAGAATATATTTTCCCAGTGAAACAGTTTTAATATCTTTTTGATTCTTGATGTCATCATGCGCTTTGCCGGAAATAAAAATGCTGCCGGGTACTGCAAAGGACTCCATCCGGGAAGCAATATTCACTCCATCACCATACATATTGTTGCCATCCACCATTACATCACCCGTGTGTATACCGATGCGCAGGGGTACGGTTGGAAGAATTTGCATTTCAAGCTGTACAGCAAGCGCTGCTTTTACACTTTCAATCGTACTGGAAAAAGTACACAGAGCACCGTCACCTCTTAACTCGAGTATACGACCATTATGAATATCTGTTTCTTCTTTTAATTTTTTATGGAGCTTGCGCCTCACTTGCACCGCTGTTTTCTCATCTTCCTGCATCATGGCGGTATAGCCAGCAATATCGGCAAACATAATAGCTACAAGTTGGCGTGACGTAGACATGATTGATCAGAAAAATTGAAGTTACCAAAAAAGTTGATGAAGAAAGACCGGCTGACACATAAAGAAAATTTGTCAAAGTTTGGTCAAATATAATTTGGCCAATGAAGATTAAAGAGGTGTTTTCGGATTTGGTTCTTCCGACTATTATGATCTGTCACAAACTCTCTGTGAGAAATACAAAATGCTCGATGTAATATCCCAATTGTGCAATGCTTGTTGTAAACAATCGATCTTTAGCGAATCTTTGTTTTCAAAATAACACGATGAAACAAATCATATTTATTTATTTTTCGATCCTTATCAGTCTTCCTTCAACAGGACAAAATGTTGGAATTGGAACAATGACCCCATCTGAAAAACTCCAGGTTGCGGGTAATATAAAATCTACCGGAACTGTTAAGGCAAACGATATTCAATTCAACTCGCCAAAAACTTATTATTATTCTGTAAGTGGAGCCGATTTTGTTGCAAAAAACAGTAACGATGAAATACATCGGGAAAGCCTTACCTCCGGCGGCGCTTATTTTTTAACTTCAACAGAAGGAATGGTGGCATCGGCGCATCTGCCCCATGGTGCTACGGTAACAAAGATGACAGCTTTCTTTGAAGACCAGGGACTCGCTGTCGATCTAATGGTGCGTTTGCGACAGAACTCAGGGCTTTTAACTCTGGCCTCTGTCATCAGCTCAGGCGTTTCGGGACAAGCAAGTCTTTTCGACAACACAATTTCAAATGCTGTGATCAATAACTCAACTACGGCTTATGTCATAGATGCGATACCTATTGGAGGCCCATGGCCGGGGCTTAACATGGTCATTCATAAGGTAATTATAGAATACCAGCTCTCACAACTTTAGCGCTATATTATTGAGTACATCGGAATCATCATAATTTTTCAGTATGCTTCTGTGCTTTGAGCAAATTATTGACACGATAGACCTGGATAATATTTGCAATAATTATAACCACTATTAAATACCCGAGTGTGTTATAATGCTGCAAAGGACTTGTTTTTGTTTTTTGAACAACGATTAATCCTCCGACACCTGCAGCAATGCCGCCTGCTATCTGTTGTAAGGACGAGTTGATACTCATGAATGCTCCGCGATCCTGCATTTTTGGTAAAGCTGATACAAGCGCCATAGCCGGAACAATACGGCTCATAATGCCCATCATCATCAGGATATTCATTAGCATGATAACAACAAACGGAACCGGATCCAGGTTCGTATAGATCACTACGATGATCATCATCCAAACAGCGGCCACCGTAAATATTTTTACCTTGTCGATTTTATCACTCAGTTTACCTACGGATGGCATTATTATTAGTGCAGCGACACCACTCACCATAAAAAGAACAGGAAGCTGTTCATAAGACACCTGCAGATTATTAACGGCAAATGCGCTGCCCCATGGCATCATCATAAAGCCGCCCAGTGATAATAAAGCCGTCATTAAAAACCCGGTTCTGTATTTGCTCTCTTTGAGGGTATGCCATAAATGAAGTACCGGCGTTTTTTCAGTTTTTAAATGCAGGTGTTGTGTAATGGGATGTAATTTTAGCATTGTTGCTAACCAGATGATCGTAGCAAGACCAACGATCATGATAAAAGGTGCCTGCCAATTCCAGTGATTAGCTATGTACAGGCTGATCGGAATACCCAGCACCTGGCTTGCACCAAATCCCATTTGCATAAAACCCATTGCTCTTCCACGCTGATGTAATGGAAACAGGTCTGCAACAATAGCAAGGGATATAGAACCGATCACGCCGCCAAATAACCCGGTTATAATTCTTGCTCCAATAAGCATTAGATAAGAATTGGCTAAGCTACAAAATAGAGTGCCCGCTATAAAACCGATGTAGAAGAATAGCAATAATTTTTTTCTATCAAACCGGTCGGCAAAGCCAGCAGTTAATAAACCGGATACACCGGCGCTGAAAGCATAAGCGGATACAGCAAAACCAAATTGACTGGTAGTAAGTGACATTGATTTCATCAGCATATCACCCAGTGGAGACATGACCATAAAATCAAGCACAACGGTAAACTGGGTCAATGCAAGTAAAATAATTACCAATACCTGGTATTTTGTAAATTTTTTTTCAAGTGTTGGGTCTAACGTCTCTAGTGTGGTAGTCATTGATTTTTGTTAATAGCATCTAAGATGAAATAATGATTCTTCAAAAATAATCAATTGTGTGTGGTTGAAATTATTTTCGGGTGAATTTATAGAAAGCCCCTAGAATAAAAATATGGTTTTGCCGAATTTTAAGGCACCAATTCTATCATCATGCTTTTGTAGATAAGAGCTATTAGCATTCTATGCAGATGATAAGAGATTCTATTTTCTATTTTTATTCTTTTTCCAGCAATAAGGACAGTAGCTTCCCCTGTACTTATGTCCGCGGCTGCAGACCTTCCATCCTTTTTTTGTAACTGCTTTCATGAAGGTTTTCTTTAATAAAGTTTTTATTTGCTTAATGGTGATAACCGGAGCAGTTCTCCCTCTTTTGCATCGGTCAATAACCAGATCGATCCATCTGATGCTTCTATTACATCACGAATGCGACGGCCTAATGGTATACGTTCTTCAGCTTTTACTTTATTGGTACTATCTACTGTCAGACGGATCAATCCTTCCAGGTTAAAACTTCCCATCAATAAATTACCCTTCCAATCTTTGAATAAATTGCCTGAATAAAAAGCCATGCCCGATGGTGAAACAGAAGGATGCCAGTAATAAATGGGTTGAGCAAAACGGGGATTAGTTTCATGATCGGGGATGCGGCTGAAATTATAATTGTCACCATTACTCACTGCAGGCCATCCATAGTTTTTGCCTTTTACAATGATATTGATCTCATCACCGGCCATCGGTCCCATTTCATGTATCCATAATTGTTTTGAAACCGGGTTGATGATTGCACCTAACGGATTGCGATGTCCAAGCGTCCATATATCTGCTTTTGCACCTTTAGTACTGACGAATGGATTATCTGCAGGAATAGAACCATCTTTATTTATACGAATTATTTTTCCAATATTGTTCGTAAGACTTTGTGCAGGTTCAAATCTTTGCCGTTCACCGGATGTAATAAATAAGTGTCCATCAGGCGCAAATACCAGGCGACCTCCAAAATGTCCGCGGCCCATTGTTTTCGGCGTCTGTCTCCATATAACTTGCACATCTTTTAATTGGTTACCGTCGAGACGGCCACGGGCTACTGCTCCGCCTTTTATAATAACATCTTCATGATCCTGGAATTCTCCAAACCGTGGATCGCCAGGTTCCCGTGTTGGTTTCGGCGTTGGTTGTGGTTCTGCTCTTTCGGTAAAATAGATGTAAACGAATTTATTTTGAGCAAACTCAGGATCGATCTCAACATCCAACAATCCACCCTGTTCATGATATTCGATCGTATTGGGTAATCCGCTGATCGGTTCGGATAGTTTTCCATTTGCATAAATGCGTAACCGGCCTGGCTTTTCTGTAAGCAATAAACCACCATCAGGCAACCATGTCATTCCCCATGGCTCACTTAACGAAGCAAGATGTTCGATCCAGATCCAACCGGTTTTTGTTTTCACGACCATTGGTGGATTGGGAAGTGTATCCTGTGAGAATATGTTTGCAGAGATGAAAAAAGAAAAGATTAATGTCAGTACGATAAGTCGAAAAAAGCTTAATCTCATATTTCTATTTTGGAAAAGGCAACAATCATTATGCCATGGGATATTTCTAAAAAAACGGGAGGATCGAAGTTTATCCGCTTATTTGCCATCAGCATCTTTTGAATAAGAAACAATATCTCCAGCCTTTTACTTTAATTGAGTTGTAATTTTTGGCTCATGCTTTTTGATGATCGTTCCTTTGCCATGGTTAATCCGAGTTTACCATTGCGTCTATTGGCATGAAGTTTCAGGTCTTGTTCAAATGCGTTATAAGCTAAAGATGGCTGATCCATTTCCAACAACATCTCACCTAATAATTCCCGCGCAGGAATCACGGGTCCGGGAGTAACAGGATGTTTCTCCATTGCATCTTCAGCATCCGCTGCCGTATTCATAAGTTGTAATGCTTTTTCTTTATTTCCTTTTTTAAATTCAATCCATGCTTCTGCAATTTTTATTTGTACAATTACCTGTGCAGCTTCGTTGGCTTTATTGGGTTGATCTTTTAATTGATCATACAATATTTTTAAAGTATCCAGGTCTTTTTGTGCCGCGATCACATTATTTAAATGAACATTGCCCATCACCCTCGCAAAGTGTGTAATGGCTTTTTGCCACGGAAACTCTTTCCATGGAAAATTTACCGGGTGTATATTCAATCCCGCAGCCTGGTTCCAATCTTTTTTTTCCAATGCATAACGGGCAGGTGCTGCCGCAAATGCATAAGCAACTTTAAAATTTTTCGGTAACACTTCGCTAATAGATTTTATATACTCCACGTATTGTTTCGCTTTACTATCATTATTGTTTTGTAAATAAGAGTAAACAAGGTAATCCAGGCTATGTAATTCTTCGTCCCAATGACCTTTGATACCTGCTTTTTCAGCATAGCACTGTGCTGATGACACGGCTAAAGAATCCGATTTGATACTTTCGTCCCACAAACCAAGCCTGATAAAAATATGCGAAGGCATGTGTTGCGCATGAGCTGAGGCAGGAGCAATGCTTGCATATTTTCTTGCTGCAGGTAATGCCAGCGTCGCCAGTTCCGGGTTGTCCATGTTATGAATGATATAATGAGCGATGCCCGGATGCAACGGCTCCCTTTTGAATATCGGTTCCAGCAACCCGAATGCTCTTCGTTGCCGTGAATAAGTTTTATCAGTAGGATCGGCAGCAGCATTTAATGCCAGTGCATAAAAAACAGGTGCTTCCTTGTCATCCGGGTAACTTTTATAAATTTCCTCCATTGCCTTTTCAAACTTCAGCACACGACTGCGATGATCAAGCTGATCAGCATTTTCATAAAATTTCCCAATGGCTTCAATATAATCCGACTCTCTCTTTGTTTTATTTTCGATTGAACGGGCTATTTCAATTGCCTGCATTCCTTTTTGTAATTCGGCAGGAGAGGGAGGCGCCCATAATGGATGAAAATTACTCATAGCTACTCCCCAGTAAGCCATTGCACAACCGGGTTCTTTATCGATGACCTTTGCAAACGATTTTTCTGCTTCATCGTATTCAAATGAATGAAGTAAAGCAATGGCCGTATTAAAATCCTTTTTCGCTGCTGAAGAAACAGTCGCATTGAAAGAAACGCTTCCAAATAATTCACCTTCCTGCGGGCCGCAGGAAATGATATCTCCTCTTTTCAGATCTATCGGGGTTGCGGCGGGTGTGGTTTTACTACTGTTATTACAGGAAAATGAAATGTATAAGAAGGCTAGGGGTAAAATATAAACTCTCATAAGATGGTTTGAATGCGATTTTGACATGGAGCCGATTTATGACCCGCAAAAATTGGGCTGATTTTTTATTAGCCAATACTTTTCAACTAATCACAATGCAATAAAATCGATTGGTAACAGATACTTACTCGCCGTAAATGATTTTTAAAGTGACCGAATGATATTGTTGGAAATAAAATTAAAAACTACTGACACTGCGGACTTGTTTATCCGGTTCAAATATCTGTCAAATAAGTTCAATTTTTGCTGAAACATTACTGAGTATAGGCCGGGTTGCTACTTCAACTGGCTTTGCAGTTTTTCACTTAATGCTATTTCTAATCCATCAGGCAACAGGGATGCATCATCATCAATGGCACGAAGCATTTTCACTTGTGAATCCCATGTAAACAGGTGTTCTGTGTCTCCATTGATGATGATCCGGAAACGCAGCTCATCATTAAATACAATTGGTATCGACCGGATAAGATAAGGCACACCGTCAACCACGATGTTGAAATTTCTTTCATCGGCCCGGGGACCATTTGATTTTTTTGTAGAAATAATATTGTTGCGATCTGCAGCTTTTATATGTGGTTTATGTTCTGCCATAAAAAATCATTTTAATACTAATAAACTGAACAGTAATTATGCCAGAGAGATAATATCAAAAGGTCTACTGAGTTCAATCAGCCGGCCAGGATCATGATCGAAGATTTTTTTAAAAACATTTGTTATTCATCCTGTTGAGCACAAAATAAAGTTCCAGCGCAGTCTTTTCAAGACCCACGCTGGAACAGAAATCTATCAACAAAATCAATGATGTACCGCTTCGGGAATTTTTACTGCAAGTACATCAAGTTTTTCAATAACCGGTGGCTGAGCAAAAAGTTCCGAAGACCTTTCTTTTAGTGCTTTGGCAACTTCACCTGAAAGATGTGCTTCACGTCCGTTGTTATCTGGAAATGTATCAAATATTCCAAACGTAGAAGGCCCAAAGCGGACAGCATACCAGGTAACAGTCGCCGGCTCATTCTCTACAATAGATAAACCATTGCGAAGAAATTTTTCTACCTCCATTTCTTTACCCTTTTTTGCTTCCAGCCGAACCAGTAATGCAACATTAGGCATATTAACCTCCTTTTATTTGATCAGGAAATTGAATAACGACACTTCTGCACAACAACCATTCCATAAGGCTCCGGGGCAATTTTATTTGTGAACAATTGCATGACTGAAGAAACGGAATTGTTTAAACTTATATTGAATAGGCGGAAATAAAAAGCAGGTTATTCCTGGACTTTATCAATGGTCTTTATTAAACATTCAGTTCCTAAAATGCAATTAGATATTACAATTATAGGCAACTCATTTTTTCTGTCTTATCTCTTTATAATATGCACAAACGTCTTTCATCGGGCATTCCTGATGTTTAGGATTCTGAGGCCTGCAAATTTCTCTGCCCAAAAATGACATTGCCATACCGGCATCCCAGTCTTTTTTAGGAAGTATTTCCATTATTTGTTTTTCAATCTTCTTTGGATCTGCCCCTGTAGCAATGCCCAATCTCGGCGCTACGCGAACCACATGCAAATCAACAATTACTCCTTCAGCAGGTTTACCGGCTTCTCTTAAAATGACATTAGCTGATTTACTCCCGATACCTTTTAATGCAGTAAGACCTTCATGTGTAAGCGGGATGTTTTTATCTTCTTTGATCGTCTTAGCAATTTCTATTAACCATTTTGCTTTATTTCCAAAATTTCTAACCTTACTGATATAAGGAAATAAAACTTCTTCACTTGCTCTTGCCAAAGCTTTCATATCAGGAAAGGCTTCAAATAATTTGGGTGCAATGCTGTTAATATTCCTGTCGGAGTCCTGGGCTGATAAAACAACCATCACTACCAATTGGTAGATGCTCTCATAATCCAGCGGATGTTTTTTACTCTTATATTTCTTTAACAGCGGTTGAATGGCTTCGGGCCAGTTGGTTTTTGGAGGCATAAAAAAAAATTTATTTGAAGTTCGTTAAATAAAGTTTACAATATTGAGATTTAAAAGTCATTTTGTAACCGTATGGCAAATGACGCCATAAGAACCAGGTTGGTAATGGTAGTAATCATATCCATTGACTAGAATTTTCTATTCCAAATTTAATTATTTATTCAGGCATCGGCTACGCTCAGCCTTTGGTTCTTTTTCTTAAAGGCCTGTGCAGCTAACTATTCTAAGGTTAGAAATATTTGAATTTTGTAAGTTGTGGGTTCATTTTAAATGCTAATTTTATTTCAAGATGAAAAGAAGAATTATTATTCTCTTGTTTGTTGTGTTGTTTGTTCAAATAGTTTTTGCTAAGGATCAGCCAACAAAGAGCAAAATTACATTTACCGTTTCTATGGAAAACCCATCTGCACATTACTTTCATGTTGAAATGAACTGCCAGGGGATAGAAAGACAAACCCTTTTACTTAAAATGCCTGTGTGGTCACCGGGCTATTATCAGCGTTTGGATTTTGCAAACAATGTTGAAAATTTTCATGTCACTGGTACAAAGGGAGAAGAAATTAAATGGAATAAAGTCTCAGCCAATGCCTGGCAATTGCAATCTAATAATACAGCCACTCTCAAAATAAATTAT
>Ga0207712_10003144_pt1 | contig 10529 bp, 21 predicted proteins | sample KBSS44metaG_FD_184402 | JGI IMG/M metagenome (GOLD analysis project Ga0207712, IMG submission 184402) | Switchgrass rhizosphere microbial communities from Kellogg Biological Station, Michigan, USA - KBS S4-4 metaG (SPAdes) (version 2) | ecosystem: Host-associated > Plants > Roots > Rhizosphere... | reverse complement strand
CTCAGAGGAGTTCCTTACGGCTTCTTCAACCGCGCACCGCCGACCTTCTTCTTCTCCATGGTCACGTTCGGGTCGCCGAAGATAACCACGCGCTGGCCAACCCACTTCTCCGTGTTCGCCGATCCCAGCACCTCAGCAAACTCCTTCGCCACGTCTCCACGCGGCCGAAAGCTCAAGCCCTGCGGAACCTCCTTGAAGTAAATGACGAACTTCTCCTCCGTCTCCTGGCCCTTCCGCCCAAACTGCTCCGCCACGACCTTCGTGATAGTAGCCTCAATCGGCCCACTCTCCTTAAGGTCAGCGTACGAGAAGTACTTCCCAATCAAAACGTTCATTAGCTATTTCCTCCAGCTCGGGGTAGGTAAGCTCCCTACAGGTTCAACCTTCACGACCTGGACTACCTTCTCCAGGCCCTTCTTCTCCTCCGGGTAGCACCGCTCGTAGAAGCCACAAGCTGTCCTCGAGCACCATGAGCACTGAGGGGCGCACTTCGGGAAGTCTCCCGTCTTCAACGCCCCCCTAAAGGCTTGGATCGTCTCAGCTACCCACGACAGGACCCTCTCCCAGCCCCTGTCAGTCGCCGGCACCACACCGGTAACCTTCGTCGTAGGCTTCTGCCTTCCACCACTCACGAAACTGACGAAGTCCGCGCCGTCTGATCCTGCTCCTTTCATATAGAGAGCGGTCTGCAGGTTCACGTCCGCCTCTGCCTGCGTTACCGCCCGTCCGCCAGTCTTGTAGTCCCGGACGCGGGTCTTGCCCGTGCGTTCGTCTTGCATGACCACGTCCACGAAACCGTCTATCTGCGCTTCTTCCGTTCCTTCCTGCTCGTCCACCAGCGACGGCTGATAGATAAAGCGGCTATCCACCTGCACCTCCGGCTTCGCCGTCTTCGCCACCTCCAGGCTAATCGAGAACGCCCCTTCGATCGTCCCTTGCACCGGCTTCAGCCCCTTGTTAACCCCAGCTTCCTCTCCCTTCTCCAGCTGTATCCGGTGCTCCGTCGCAAACCGGTCCACATTGCCCCGGAGGTCTTCCTGTTTCAGCTCGCGGTCGTAGGTCTGGACTGCCACGTCAAGCGTGCCGGCAATCCCCAGCCCCTTCCCCGTGAGCAGCTCCTTGTTGTTCTCCTCCTGCCCCTTGTGGACAGCCCGGCCCTTCACGAAGAACTCGGCGCCGGGCTCCTTCAACCCGCAAGCAAAGCGATAGTACGCCTTGCGGGGGCACCGACCAAAGGTCTGCAGCTTCGAAAAGGAAAAAGTCTTTCGGACCCAATCATTCGCCTTCAAGGTCTTGTCTCCGCTCGTAGTCGTCGTCGTTCATGTAGTAGTAAACGTCAAACATTTCACCGCACGAAGCACACTGCTCCACGTCACCGCTATCCACGTAGCCAACGTATCCGCAATGTGGGCACTTAATCTTCTGCACACTCGGCCTCCTTCTGCTTCAGGGCCAGGAACTCCTCGCATGCTGGGAGTGACAGCATTCCTCCTTCTCTGAGCGCTTCAAACGCTGCCTTTCCTACCCTCACAACCTTGCGCCTGCCGTGAGAACATTCTGCCGTCACAGCAAACACCAACAGAGAGACGCTGGAAACGTGACCTCTGACAACACCGTCGCTCACGTCGGTTGAGGCAAGTACGTCCAGCCGCAACACTCTGTACTCTTCCTCAAGACACGCAGCGGGTTCTTTATGCCCCCCATTGCATCCGGGAGGCGGAGCCCCCTCGTTCAGAATACAGAGCCCTATTAAACCCGCCGTGAACAAGCCCAGCAGCGCAAAGACTGCAGCAATTATTTCCTTGTCAGTCACCGTCAGATCCTCCAATCGCCTTAACCTGCTCAGCCAGCTCTTCGGCAATCATTCGCACAAGTATCTCGTCCTGCCCACTGTCTCTCCCCTCTCCCTCCAGCGCCTCCGTCAGGAGCCCGCCTATCTGCGCTACAGCAACTATCGATCCCCTTGCAGCCTGCGCTGCCTTCGGAAATCTATCGCAAAAGAAAGGGTCCTCCGTCAGATCCCACAACAGCTCAATCTCCGGCATAGGCGATATCACTTAACACCTCTTTCCGAGACATGGGCGCAGCCACAGTGGCAGTCTCCTTGGTAGGCATGCCCCAGCACAAGCAGCCCGCACAGCGCCAGAATGACCACAACCACCGCAACGACGCCGTACCAGATACGATCGCACTCAGCAACCTCAAGGCGCTTCACGTTCGATACTCCTTACACACTTCTGCACCAACTCCCACTCCCCGTCACTCATTCCCGGCCACATAGGCAGGGTCAACCTATCATTCGGCGGGAAGTTCCAAGCCGTCTGAATCGGCCACTTCCACACACGCTCCCACCGCTCTCTATTCCATTCCCTGCTCGTTTCCACCTGGAGCAAGTACGGTTGCAAGCTCACGTCCACCACCCGCTCAATGGTCCGAGCCCGCTTCAGCCACTCCTCCTTCACTCTGTCTCGGTACTCGTCAAAGCCCTCCAAAGCCTCTAAGTTGAGGGCCGCGTTCACGTCTGTCATGTGCAGCTTCGCCCCTGGAGTCCGTGTCAGGTAATCTCTTGGCCAGCCCCCAAATCCACAATGCACCATTCGCCGGAGCTCCTCATGCCACCCCATGGCCGGCTTAAAGATCATTAACGCCCCGCCCTCCGCTCCAGCCAGCAGCTTCGTTGGGTAGAAGGACGTGAATGCCAGGTCAAGGTCCCCTCTCCGGGGGAATCCTATGTGACAGCAGTCCTCTACGTTCCAGTCTCCGCGAGCGATGCTCCACTGAAGCCCTTCGCCCCAGCTTGCCTCTCTGCCTCCGATGCTCGTACTCAGCTTAATAATGCGGCAAGTGTCTGGCCCCCTCGCAAACTTCGCCACCATGTCATGCACTACGGGGAACGTATCTTCCCTGACCCATACGTAGTCGGGAGCCCTCACCCTCAGCACCGCCTCCCACGCCGCACACGCCGAGGACGTGCATATCACCGCCCCCGCCCCCGTCCTCTCGCGCAGGCGTCTCTCCAGCTCCTCCACCATAGGCCCTGCCGTCAGGTGCCCGCTGGCAAGCACCTTGTCGAGGTACTTCCCTCTGAGCTTCGGCGTATTAAATAGCGGCAGCTTCCCTGACATTACGACTGCACCATTCGCAAGATAGGTCGCGCAGGCAGCCCAAACCTATCGTCCAGGGTCGACCCCGCAGGACGTTCCCGAGGCTCAAGTAGATGCCCAGAAATCTGCAGAAACCATTCTCCCGGTCGAGGCTCTCTAAACTCCCCGGTCAGCGCAAAGTGGACCAGAGGTTCCGGCTTCGGCGCGTCGGCAGGCACAATCTTCCAGTTCACTTCCCGATCTCCTTGTATCTTTTCACCTTCACCTGGTCCTTATTCTCAAGCGACCAGTAGAGGAGCTGCTTCAACTCCCTCGTCGGAGCAATCTCGAACGTCGTCCCATAGCTCCGTGTATCCTTCGCCTCCTCCGTCTCGATCTCCGGCACCTTCACCGGCCAATCCAAGTCCCCGCAGAGCTCCTGTATCTCCCGCGCAAACGCTCCCACCGACTTGCACTCTCCGTACTGGTTAGAGATACGCCCCTGCAGCCAGATCTCCCCCAGCTTCAAATGCTCCGCCACCTTCACCACCTCACCCGCCGCACTCTCAACCGGCAACACCGGCCGCACCAGGTCATGCCCCCTCACCTTAATCGCCTCCCCTCTGGCCGCCGCCAAGCACATGCTATTCAGCAGCAAATGCTCCCTGTAACTGTCGAGCCCCCTGGGCGGCCCATAGAGCGTCCCGAAGCGCAGGACAGATACCTTCGGCCAGGCCCCGCACATAACCTCCGGCTCTGCCTGCGCCTTCAGCACGGGATAGGTTCTCTCCTGCTGCGGTCCTCCCCACTCCTTCACCGACTTATCCAGCACCGACAGCGAGCTCACAAACACCAGCGGCACATAGCTCCGCCCGCACTCATACGCCATTCGCATTGGCGCGTCGTACGTATGCATTGCCCCCGCCTGCGCCCCCAGCCTCCCCTCCGGATCATGCGCCACCGCCCCCAGATAGATAACCACGTCCCAAAGGCCCTGCCTCACCAGCTTCAGCGCTTCGTCACTGCCACCAGACATTACCAACGTCTCGGGCGCCAGCTGCTGCCCCTCCCACAGCCCCAGGTCCATGCCCGTAACCATGTGCTGCCTCTCTCGCAGCATATGCACCACATGCCTGCCCAGATACCCTTCGCTGCCAACAACAAGCGTTCTCATACGTCTCCATTGCTCTCAGGTCGATCGCCTTTGATACAAGCGCCGATTAGGCTCAGCATCAGCAGTCCCAGCAGCGCAGCAAAAGGAGCAATGACGAGCCACATCAGCAGTGTCATAGGCCACGCGTACCAGGCCTCGAGGTCTGGCACGCCACCAGTGCATACCAGCACGCCTACCGACCAAGCCATGCACGCTGCGAACAAGGCTCTAAAAACTCTCTGTATAACGTATAGATCTCCATAACTGCCGACTTAAAAACCTACGGTCCCCGCGAGTAGGCCAGTTTGTATAGTGCTACTCGCCACAGCACCCCGCACAGCGCCCGACAGGACCGTACCACCAAGTTCGCGGGACTATATGCTAAGCCACCGGGGCACACCGGTTGTTGTCGGCTCAGCAAGCTCCTTATTGGGTCTTTCTGAGTATCCGTTTACACCACGTCGTCCCACGTGTCAAGCGCGCTGAAGAAATCCCTCAGCTTCCGCGCCGTCCAGCAGCGCTCTTCCCTCGCATACTTGAGCGCCTTCGAGAAATACCCCCACCCCGTATCCATATCCACCACCTCGTCCCCCTTCGTCTTCAGCTCATTCTTCAGCGTCGGCGGCCATGCCAGCTCCCTCACCTCCCACCTGTTCTCTGCTGCGAATCTCACAAAGCGCTTCTGTCCTCGTCTGGTTGCGAAGACATTCCACTCAGACGTTTTCATGCTTCACCTCTTTCTATTTCGTCGATCGCAATACACAGCTGTCGTCGACAGGTATACACGTCCTCCACGGCCGGGAAGCCTCGCAGGCCCTCATAGCCCGGCAGCATTAAAATCGGAGCGTCAACCTCCGCGTCCAGCTCCCACGCCAGCCACTTCCCCGTCACCTCATTCTCCACTTCTTAGCCCTCCTCAAATGAAAGGACCCGGTGCCGCTCCTTAGTTGGAGGGGCCCGGGTCCAGAGGTGGTTGTGGGCTCAGTCAGCGACCCTGCGTGCCTCTTCGGCAGCATGGTCCATTTCCATTACACGGCCCACGTCATAGCGCTCGACCGGCAGCTCGACCGTCTTGTGCTCTTGGTGGGTGAGCTGAGCACCCTCCTCGAGCACGTCCAGTACCCGCTGCCCGCCGTCTCCTTCGTACAAGACAGCCGCGCCGCCAACAGCCTCGTGATAGTGGCCGGTGACCTCCCCCTCAGCAAGGATCGTGTGGGGAAGTTGCGTGAGCTTCTTTGCATTTGCTCTATCTTCTGCCAAGTTCATGACCTTTCCGGGCTACTGCCCCTTCGTGACTCCAAAACAACTGCCGTCTGGGCTATCTTTTACCAGCAAAATCGTCCTCAAGCAACCATGCTCTCACCCGTCTTGCAGGCTCGCTCGCCTCTTCCTGCACCCACCCTGCGCACACGCCAGCAACCGCACTGATCAGCACAAGAATCCCAACAATCACCATGTGAATCTCCTGGCCTCACGGCCTCAGGTACACGACTTTAACACCCGCGCTTCGCAGGAGCTCCAGCCCCTGCTCCTCTCCGTAGTGACTCCCGTATACCACCTTCGTGATACCAGCATTCACTATCAGTTTAGCGCACTGCCTGCACGGCTGCGTCGTCGAGTACATATATGCCTTATCAGTGCATACTCCGTGCCGGGCAGCCTGAATCAGCGCATTTGCCTCAGCATGCACGGCTCTCACACAATGCTCATGTTCCAGTAAACATCCGGATTCTATACAATGTGTCGCCCCCCTTACCGCCCCATTGTATCCCGTCGACAGTATGTTCCCGTCGCGTACCACCACTGCACCGACTTGGCGGCGAGGGCAGGTTGCTCTCGAAGCAACCACGACTGCCACTTTCATAAAGTATTCGTCAGCGGATGGTCTCACTTCCTCCCCACGCTCCACGCCGAGTACACCATAACCACCACAGCCACAGCCCACGCCAGCAGCCACCATAGCATGTGTTACTCCTTTAACGTCAAGATTACGATAGCATGCTCCAGCTCTATCCCCATTCCATAAACGTCGTTGATAAAGGGCATAGAACCCGGAGCCCACTCGACAATAGGCCCCATTGCCGTTAGTAGCCTGAGATCCTGGCTAAGTCGCTCCCCGTAATCCCCGAACTCCTGCATGATTCCGCTCCTCAAAAGTGTCACCTGTCAAGCGCAGCACGACGTCCATGCCCAGCCTGAAAATCTCGTTGTCGTACAAAACGACGTCGAAGTCGATATCAACGCCAGGGAGGTCATGCACCCTGCCCGTGCCCAGTCCCTTGTCTATCCACTTCCCATAGTCGCGGGGCTCACTCACCACAGCACCTTCGGGAACAGCTTAAACTTCTTGGCCCCCTTCGGCCTCAGTATCACGTCTCCCTGTTGCAGCCACTCCGCTCCATTCTCCTCGTCCACCTGGTTCACACTCAGCCCATTGCGAAAGCACAGCGCCTCCTTCACCGTCTCCAACTCATTCGGCACGCCTTCAAGGTGGTACGTCCCCGGCAGCGAAGGGTTCTCCATTTTCAAGAACTTCCACGGCTGCACTCCGCCAGCGTCCAGCACCAGCAGCTCGTAGGAATGCGTGCCCGATTCGTTTTTGAACGCCGCCTTGTTCAAAGTCTTCGCATTCAGTTTCTGCGCAATGCGTTCGATCCCAACCTTCCTCACAAATTCCCGCCTGACCTCCGCATTGTCTATCGTCGCCACCTTGGCCGGGTCAAGCTGCGAGTCCGGCGTAACGGCCAGCCATTTGGGTACGGCCACGCCGTTCAGGCGGTAGATCCCCCACCCGTCCCGGTAGCTTGCAGCCATGGCTCCGTCCTTGTGCAGCACCCGCTGCGTCGGTGGGCCCTTCCAATGGCACGTAGCCAGGCGCTCTACCACAATGCAGACCTTACTCCATGGGTAGATCCAGCCGCAAGACTGAACGATCCGTGACTGGATATCGAGGCGCGCCTTGGCGGAGGGCTCGTACTTCACGCCCAAGACTTCCTCGCAGAAGCGGTAGAGAGCCACCCAATAGGCGTCCATGCTTCCCCAGTGAGGCGTTGAAATGAGCTCTTTCTTACCCAAGTCCTTGGAGTAGATTTTGTACGCGTCCAGCGGAGATTGCGCCCAGACGAACTCGGGCTTTTTGCGCTTGATCGTAGCGTAGGCCTCGGTAATCGCCTCCTCGGCCATAGGGCGGTTCGCGGGTTCGCAGGAGCACCCGATTTGAAACCATTTTTCTCTCCACTCGTCTCGCAGGGCCTTTTGTTCTGGCGTCAGTTTCTTAATCAAGCGTCACCTCGTGAGTGTCTGTCCATGTAGCTTAAAACCTTCCAGGCTCGTTCAACGGTTTTCAGATAGCCCTCTGCCAGGTTGCAGTCGCGGCAAAGCATGCCTCTGAATTTTCCTGTGGCGTGGCAGTGGTCAGTGTGCCGGTCATTTGAATTCTTAAACGCGGCTCCGCAGCATTCGCACAGAGTGGTGTGCAGTTTTGGGGCCAGGCTCTCTGGGGTCTCCCGTATCGGAGCAAATCCCCTGACCTTGGCCTTCTTCCTGTCTTCGCGAAGAATGCGTTTCGCTTCAGACACAAGCGCCTTGGGGTCCCCTGCGAGCGTTCTTTCCTTGAGGCGCGCGAGAGAGATCTTGTTTTTCCGCGCAGCCTCTTCAGGCCAGAGGCGCGCCGCCTCTACCAGCCCGTAAATTTGCGCTTCTTTGCTCTGCATGCCACAAAACCTGCCCGCGGCAACGAATACTCTCTGGGTCTTGTTGAAGGCCTCGCGGACAGTCATTCGTCTGTCTCCTTGTTCTCTCTCGGCGCCCTCGGCGCACACAACGCCAGTCCGGCCGCTACCAAGAAGCCGAAGAAGGCGAAGAGGTCGAGGAGGATTGTGGTTTCGGGGGATTCGGGGGAGTTCATGCTCCTGGCTCCTTAAATGCCAAAATGTCCTTCGCCAGCTCCCGCAGCTGCTCATCTGTTCTGTCTTTTCTGGCCCAGTTCACTTGGCTCGTAACAAGCCTCACGTTCCCCAGCAAATATCCCTTGCTATTATCTATCCTGTCGGGCGACGCCGAGTCCGCCCCGGATATAAGCGACATGAGCCGGCCAGTCAACGCACACTTGCCGGCCTGCGCTTTGTACAATTCGATAAGATCCCTCGGCAGAATGTTGACCGAAAAGCCCTTCTTCTTGGCCCGTGGCAGCAGCGTGCGCATGCGACCGGTAGCCCATTCCCACTCTTCTGGGTCGAATCCGTGTGCTGGCGCCTCTTCTTTAAGAGCTTCGTGCCCCCACGCGTCCCAACCTTCCACATTGTCGCGAGCAAACATTTCAAGGTAAGGGCCCGGTGTCAGGCTCTCTATGATCCCTCGCATTTCAGCCGGCTTGGCCGAATGCTTGGAGGTCTTTTTAACCCTCAACACGTCCCTGCAATCATTCCGCTTCAGCAGCTTCTTCATACCCGGCTGCGAGACCGCCAGCAGGCATACTTCCGTTTGTTTCCTCAACCAGTGGCCCGTGCCCATGTTCTCTTTGTCCCACAGAAGCTCTGACGTCCACTTCAGATCCCAAGCGTCAAAGATCCGTTCATGGAACCGGTCTCGCAGCTTGGGCCACGTGATCCACATGAAGGCGAAGAAGCCGTCTGGGTCTCCAAGCTCCCTAATGGGCAGCTTCTCTATCTGATCCAGGCTCATTGTTCCGCCTTGGTAGATCTGATCCAGGCCCTTTCTCTGCGGAGGGGCCCGGTCGTACTCCCATGGAGGATCGAGGTATATGGTCTTGTACCTCTTGGCCCCTTTGAGAGTGTCAATCTTGGTCATGCTCTGGCTCCACAATCAAGGGCTTTTGCGTGTTGCTCGAGCAAGGCCGCCCACAATGCCACGCTCGGGTCGGTATCTTCACGGTTTGTGTAGCGGTCCGTGCTTTCGACCAGAATCTTGATCAACAGTTCGATCTCTGCGCTCACAACTTCACCTCTTTCTTTGGCGTTAGACGCCGCACACAACCGTTAGATAGTAGATTCCGTACGCCGCAAATCCTGCGTAGGCTGCAAGAAGTCCACAACGTGCAAGAGCGATCATGCTTCACCTCTTTCGTTGCCTGGCCTTCTGGGTCAGGCTTCGAAGTTAGAGATCAGCAAGAGCTGCGCCCGATTATCGGACTATCATAAATTGAGGTGGCGCCTCAATGAGTCCGAAAGCGACACTTCAATAGTGACGCGATTGAGCGCTTCGAAGTGACAAGGTTGCGCTCAATGTGACAAATGTGGGTCGATAACGCGGGGGAAAATTCTTAGTATTAACAGTATCGCTTTTCATAGCCAGGGCCGATCGCAGACTGTTTATCGCCTACGTTCCTCGAATGCAAGAGAGATACGTAACAGATACCGGCCCGACGCTATGAAATGCGTGTTCCGCTTGCGTTACCAACACACAAGGAGTGTTTCGCAAGCCCTTGTTCGAGCGTACGTTATGCGACAAGTATGCCCGCTGCACCCGACCCAGGCGCTTGACCACCCGGTTTTCGACCCCCACCCCCGGGGTCCCGCTGTGTGAATATTATGGTAAGTCGGAGTACAGGAGGGAGTTAGGATTTTCCCCCGGGACACAGCGCTCTAAGAAGGGAAGGAGGAAGGACTTAAAGTTCCCCCGCGTGTCTCCGGGGAGGTCAGAGGGAGGAGGGGAGGTCAAAATTGGCAGGTTAGGGCCGACTTCACCCTTCAGAAGATAGGGTAGGAGAGAGAGATAGAAGAAGAGGATAAAGTACAACCCCCTAGAGAGAGAGAGAGAGAAAAATATACATAGAGGCTAGGCTTCTTACTGCTCAGCTCCTACCTCCTTTACAGACCTTTTTATCACCGCTTGAATTATAGGCCTTTCGCGAGGTTGCGTCCTTTCGGCAACTCCTCATTGACTTCCTCGAGTGGATGTGCGAAAATACCGTCTTTTCGATCGCTCGAGTTTAACCCTTTAGGAGGCAGTTGATTGTGAGTGACCCGGTAGCGTTTAGTAAGCGTTCCGACGAGGATGCCGGCGAGTTTTGCCGTCGGTTTTATGGCGTAGCTCGGCAATCTGGAAGGTTTTACAGATCCGTCGGCCCCTCCAGCGAGCTCCTCTTCGTCTACGGCGAGTCCGGCCCGCGCCCTGTCCGTACTATAGAGGCCCTTATCGGCGTCCTCCCCGAGGTAATCAGCGTCACCAAGCCCAAGCAAGTGGCCGGGACCTGGATGGACGTCCCCTCCCGCCTCAGCCGCGAGGACCTGGCCTACCTCTTCCACAGTGAGGAGAAGCGCCTTCTCCCAGTC
>Ga0207712_10003139_pt1 | contig 10535 bp, 7 predicted proteins | sample KBSS44metaG_FD_184402 | JGI IMG/M metagenome (GOLD analysis project Ga0207712, IMG submission 184402) | Switchgrass rhizosphere microbial communities from Kellogg Biological Station, Michigan, USA - KBS S4-4 metaG (SPAdes) (version 2) | ecosystem: Host-associated > Plants > Roots > Rhizosphere >... | reverse complement strand
CTGGTGCTGAGGCCGGACGTCTCGGTCGGATCGTTGACCACCGGCGGAATCGTCGAACCCCGCGCCGACTGGACCGAGCAGGCGCGGACCAACATCATCGCAGCCCTTCAGACGCAGCAGTCGGGAAGAGGCGGAAAAATCCAGATCCTCGAGCGCCGCAGCCAGCTGCAGGGCGCGAGCGAGCAGGAAGTCGCCGATTTCGAACGGCTGTTCTACGCGGTCGGCGAATCGATCGTGATCCACAAGTACCTGGGCGAATACCTTCCGACCAAGCGGCGCCAGGGCCTCGACTGGACTCTCGGCGAAGACGCCGTCTCGCTGGGCCGCAAGACGGGCTACGATTATGCACTGTTCCTCCACGCCGAGGATTCGGTTGCATCCGGGGGCCGGATCGCGCTCGGAGTCCTCGGGCTCGCGGGCTGCTTCGTCGGCTTTTGCGCACCCAATATCGGCGGTGCGACCCAGCTCGACTATGCGGGGCTGGTTGACCTCAAGACCGGCGAGGTCGTGTGGTTCAACGTCGTTCGCGCGGGCAGTGAAATTCCGGGCATTGCGTTCGGGGACCTGCGCACTCCGCAAGGGGCCGCACAAATGGTTGACCGCCTCCTTGGCCGGATGAAGCCCGGAAATGCCGTCCGCCAGGCGGCGGAGAAGAAAAGCTGATGTGCGCGCGATGCTACGAACTGAGCCGCCGCTCGCTGCTGGTTGGGGGCGGAGCGACCGCGGCCGCTCTCTCGACGGGAATCGCCGATGCACGAATCCTGCCGAAGGACATGCTTCCGCTCGTCGGGCCGGGTTACCGGCCAACGGAGAAGGATGAGCAAGGCATCTGGCAGCTGATGGACCGGGCGGAGGAGGAGATCGCCGGATCGAACCTGCTCATGACCGATCCGAAGCTCACCGGATATCTCAAGGATCTGATTGGGAAAGTCGGCGGCCCCGCCGCCAGGGATTTCCGGATCTATCTGGCCCACATTCCCGATTTCAACGCGATGATGTTCCCGACCGGCTTTGCGGTCGTCTTTTCGGGTCTTTTGCTGAGGATGCGCAACGAGGCGCAGCTCGCCGGGGTCATCGCTCACGAATCGGGACATTTCCTGCGCCGTCACATGATCCGCAGCTGGCGCGACCAGAGGCGCAAGACCGACATTTTCGCGATCGCCGCCATGGCGGCGGGGGTCGGCGGCGCCGCCGGCGGAGTCTACCTCGGCGACTATGTCCAGCTCGCCCAGCTCGGAACGATCCTCTCGCTGTTCCAATATAGCCGCCAGATGGAGGCCGAGGCCGACGCGATGGGCGCCAGGCTGATCGCCGAAGCGGGTTACGAACCCGTGGAAATGTCGAACATCTGGCAGCAGCTGATCGGCGAGGAGACGGCGAGTGCAAGGTACCGCCGAAAGCGCCGCCGCCGCGGGTCGCTATTCGATACGCACCCATCGGAGGGCTCGCGCATGGCCGACCTCAAGGCCGACGCGCTCGAAGTGAAGGATCCCGGCCGCACATATGAGGTGGGCCGCGAGCGCTATCTGGCGACGATCGGCGGAATCCGGCCCCTGCTGCTCGACGATCAGGTGAAGCTCAACGATCCGGGCGCGAGCCAGTACCTCATTGAAACCCTGGCCCAGGACGGATGGAACGGCCTTCTGCGCTATTACGAGGGCGAGGTCTGGCGGCTTCGCAATCGCCACGGCGATGATGCGCGCGCCGCCCTGAGCTATGCATCTGCGGTCTCCTACCCCGACGCTCCGGCGGATGCGTGGCGGTGGCACGGAATTTCGCTGATGAAGGCCGGACGCAATGCCGAGGCCAAGTCGGCCTTCGCCCGCTATCTCACGATGAAACCAGACGCGACGGATGCTGCCTGGGTGCGGCAGATGATCGGCTGAGGGGAGCGCTCGCACAATGAACCGTCTTACCAAGCTCGCTTTGGCTGCCGTCTCGGTACCGGCCCTCGGCGCCTGTTCGAGCATCGGCACCGGGGAATATGGCTTCAGCAGTTACGCCCTCGTCGGGGTCCGTCGGGTGAATGTCGGTGACGGGTCGCTGACGGTCACTCCGCCGCGACCGTACAACCGCCATCGTTCGTTTTTGTGGTCCGATGTCCAGGACGTCGAGGACTGGACCCAGAACGGGCCCTATCTGGATGGGATCAGCTTCGTCTCAGGGCTGAAGAGCGGGCGATATCTCATCCGCCAGAGCAAACGTGCCGACCAGCAGGTCCCGAAGTTCCGCTCCGACATGACTCCGCCGGAGATCGTCGCGATGCTCGAGAGCCTGTATCGGGTGAAGGGCGGCGCCGTGGAGTTCCGCACCCTTTCGCTCCAGCCGCGCCCGTTCCTCGGCACCGGCGGTTTCCAGCTCGATTATGAGCATCTCGACAGCGACGAGCTGTGGCGCAAGGGCCGCGCGGTCGGGGCGGTGATCAACGGCCAGCTATACTTGATCCTCTTCGATGCTGCCCGCTCGCACTATTACGGGACGATCCTGCCCGATTTCGAATCCATCGTCGCCTCGGCCCAGCTTCGCCGCTAGCCCACGGGCGAGATCGGGCCGGGCGATGGGTCGGTCCCCGGAGACGGCGGCGTTGGAACGTCGATGTCGGGACCTTGTGGCGGAGTTTCGGGCGGGGGCTCGGTCGGCTGTCCAGGCTGGCTAGGCTCAGGTGGCTGCTCGGGCGGCGTTTCCGGGATCGGTGGTTGCTGCTGCATGGAGATCTCCTGCGAAGTCAAACGAACGGGTCTCCCCGCGGGTTGCCCGCCGCCCGATCCTTGCTATAGGCCGCACCTCCTTGGGCCGCGCGCGTGGCGGAACTGGTAGACGCGCTGGATTTAGGTTCCAGTATCGCAAGATGTGGGGGTTCGAGTCCCTCCGCGCGCACCATTTCGCCGCGTAGCGTGTCCGGGGGACAGGCGAGCAGGGAAATCGCGCAGGTTGTTAGAATTTTGGGATGTTGCTGCTGTGACCATCAAGACCGTTGAGACCGAAAACCAGGGCCTGAAGCGCGCCTTCATGCTGACCATTCCGGCCGAGGACATCGAGGCTAGGGTCAATGAGGAAGTGAAGCGGATCGCGCCGCAGGTCCGGATGCCTGGCTTCCGTCCCGGAAAGGTTCCACCGAACCTGATCAAGAAGATGCATGGCGACGCGATCCAGCGCGACGCTCTCCAAAATGCGGTCCAGGACGGCGTTCAGCAATTGCTCGAAGAGCAGAAGGTGCGTCCCGCCCTGCGTCCCGAAGTGGTGCTCGATGAAAAATATGAGCCCGGCAACGATGCCGAAGTGCGAGTCAGCCTCGAGGCGCTTCCCGACATCCCGGAAGCGAAGATCGACGGGCTTCAGCTGGAGCGGCTGACGGTCGATGCCGATGAATCCGCGGTCGACGAGCAGCTCAAGCAGCTCGCGACTTCGACCAAGAACTGGGTCGACGCGCCGAAGAAGCACGCCGCCACCAACGGGGATCTCGTCACGATCGATTTTGAAGGCTCGGTAGGCGGCCAACCGTTCGAGGGTGGCAAAGGCGAAGACATGGCGGTCGAGCTCGGCTCGGGCAGGCTGATTCCCGGCTTCGAGGAGCAACTCATTGGTGCGAAGGCCGGCGAATCGCGCCAGCTCAACGTCACCTTCCCCGACGACTATCCGTCCGACACGGTGAAGGGGAAGCCCGCGATTTTCGAGGTCACGGTCAAGGACGTGAAGACTTCCGGCGAGACGAAGGTGGACGAGGATTTCGCCAAGGCGCTGGGGCTCCAGGACCTCGATCAACTCAAGGGGCTGGTCCGGGAACAGCAGCAGCAGGAACTCAACGGGCTGACCCGCACGCACATGAAGCGCCAGCTGCTCGACCAGCTTGCCGCCCGGCACGACTTCCCAGTGCCGGAATCGATGGTCGAGGCCGAGAATCAGAACATCATGAACCAGCTTCGCCACGAGGCGAGCCATGAGGCCGATCCGAAAGCCGCGCTCGAAGAGATCGAGAAGGACGCGGCGGAGTATCGCAAGATCGCCGAGCGCCGCGTGCGCCTCGGCCTGCTGCTGTCGGAAATCGGCGCGGCCAACGGAGTGGATGTCACCGACCAGGAAATGCGGACCCTGATCGCGCAGGCCGCATCGCAATATCAGGGCCAGGAGCGCGATCGCTTCCTGCAGCTCGTCCAGCAGGAGCCGATGTTCGCAGCCCAGCTTCGCGCACCGCTCTACGAGGACAAGGTCGTCGATTTCCTTTTCTCGAAGTCCGAGATTAGCGAGCGCAAGGCGAGCCGCGCCCAGCTCGAGGCCGATCTCGAGAGCGAGGAGGGGCATGTCCACGGCCCGGGCTGCGGACACGACCATATCGCCGCGAAGCCGGAAAAGGCCGCGAAGAAGGGCAAGGCCGAAGCCAAGGCTCAGCCCGAGGAGCCAGCCAAGGGCCCGGTGAAGAAAGCGTCGGACAAGCCGAAAGCGGCCAAGCCGCTGAAGGACGGTGCCGGCGCCAAGGCTCCCGAGGCGAAGGCCCCCACTAAACAGGCCCCCGCCAAAAAGGCGGCTGCCCAGAAGCCGGCGAAGAAGCCGGCGAAGAAGGGCTGATCCAGACCGGCTCCGCAGACGAGGTGACCTGCGCCGATCTCAATGGCGCGATCGACGACCTGCGCTCACAGGGCTTCCGGCTCGACGTCATCTATCCTGCTGACGAGCCGCATTCGGCTGCGCTCAGCCGGGGTAGCGAGACCCGCCGCCTGACAACGAGACCGGGGTCAGAGCCGCCGTCCGGCGAGTTTCCGCCGTTCGTTCCCGAATTCCTCGTCTCGCGTGGCGGCCAATCGGGCGAGGGCAGGGCCGGCATGCGCTACCGCGACCTGATCCCGGGGCGGCTCGGTGGACGCTACATCGCCTCGCACATCACCATCGACGACGGCGGGCCGGTCTCCGACTGGGTCCATTTCCACCGCATTGCCCTCCAGCTGATTTACGTCCGGCGAGGGTGGGTGCGGGTGGTCTACGAGGACCAGGGCGAGCCGTTCGTGATGAATCCAGGCGATCTAGTGCTCCAGCCGCCCGGCATTCGTCATCGCGTGCTCGAAAGCTCTCCCGGCCTCGAAGTCATCGAGATTACGGCCCCCGCGCTCCATGAGACCTTGGCCGATCATGACCTGATCCTGCCCAACGCGAAGGTCGAGCCAAACCGGCTGTTCAGCGGACAGCGCTTCCTTCGCCATGTCGCTGCGGACACGCCCTGGACCGGCTTCCACGGTGCCGAAGCGCAGGACACGACCATGGATGAGGCGAGTGGCAAACTGGCGTCGGTCAGGACGCTTCGCGTGAGCAGCGGAGACGAGATCGAATTCGCACCGCATGATGGTGAGCTGATGTTCGGTTTTGTCCTCGACGGTTCTGCTTATCTCGATTTCGGCGATAGTCACGAGCTCGGCCCGGCCGATGTCTTTGTGATTCCACCGGGCATGCCCTGGCGCCTCTCCTCGGGCTCGCCCGACTTTCGGTTGTTGCAGGTAACCACCTCGCGGCTATAGCCGGTTGCAGCAGATGGGGGATCGCTTGGACAGTCCGCAGTCGCAGCCGCGCATCGCCGTGCTCCTGCCATGTTACAATGAGGAGGCGGCGATCGCCGCCACTGTTGCCGGCTTCAAGCAGGCGCTGCCCACCGCCACCGTCTACGTCTACGACAACAACAGCTCGGACCGGACCCGCGAGATCGCTGCCAAGGCTGGTGCGATCGTCCGCTCGGAGCGCCAGCAAGGGAAGGGGCACGTCGTCCGTCGGATGTTCGCCGACGTCGACGCCGACGTCTACGTGATAGCGGACGGCGATCTCACCTACGATTCCAAGGCCGCTCCGGCGATGGTCGACATGCTCATCGCCGAACAGCTCGACATGGTCGTCGGGACCCGCCGCCACGAAGAGAAAGAGGCCTTTCGCGGCGGCCACGTCATCGGGAACAAGCTGTTCACCGGCCTGCTTGCCGGCCTGTTCGGACGCAGCTTCACCGACATTTTCACCGGCTACCGGGTCTTTTCCCGGCGTTTCGTGAAGAGTTTTCCGGTCCTCTCGTCCGGATTCGAGATCGAGACGGAGATCAGTGTCCACGCGCTCGAGCTCAGAATGCCGGTAGGAGAGGTCGAGACGGCTTACGCGGCGCGGCCCGAGGGCTCGCACTCCAAGCTTTCGACCTATTCGGACGGCTGGCGGATCCTGAAGACGATCGTAACGCTCTACCGCATCGAGCGGCCGGTGTTGTTTTACGGTTCGATCGGCGCGCTTTTGCTGCTGGCCGCGATCCTGCTCTCGATTCCGCTGGTGATCACCTACCTTCACACCGGGCTCGTTCCGCGAGTTCCGACGGCAATCCTGGTCACGGGAATGGTGGTTGTCGCCGTGCTCTGCTTCTTTGCGGGTTTGATCCTCGACACCGTGACCCGAGGACGCAGGGAGGTCCGGCGGCTCGCCTATCTCGCGCTACCAAGGTTTTAAGAGCAGTGACTCTTATGCATCACCCCACGCGAATTGTGTCGGTGGAGTGACAGAAGCGGCTTCCTCCACCCCAACCGCCTAGGGTAACGGTTGTTTCAGACCCGTTCTCACGGGGGCGACAAAGGGGAACTAACATGATCCGGACTAATACGGCACTTCGCGCGGGCGTGGCTTTTGCGGCGCTGATCGGTGGATCGACCGCCGCGCAGGCGCAAACCACACAACCGCCGGCTGACGTCAGCCAGACGCCGGCGAGCGCGGCGCCCCCGAGCAGTCAAGGCGACATCGTCATCACCGGGTCGCGCATCCGCCGCAATCCGCTCGATCTCGACGCTCCGCGCGTGTTCCTCGACCAGCAGGATATCGCGAAGACCGGCCTCAGCTCGATCAACGATGTGCTTCAGCGCCTGCCAAGTTCGGGCGGCGGGGCCAACTCCAAGTTCAACAACTCAGGCAACCTCGGCAACCCGCCGGACGGCGGCGGCGTCGGCGCCGGCGCGGCGGAAATCGACCTTCGCTACCTCGGTTCGCGGCGCACTCTCGTCCTCGTGGACGGCCTGCGATTCGTGAACGGCGCGTCGGCGTCGGGCGTCCCGGGTTCGGTTGACCTCAACGCCATTCCCGAAAGCATGATCGAGCGCGTTGAAGTCCTGCAGGACGGTGCCTCGGCGGTTTACGGCTCCGACGCGATCGCCGGCGTAGTCAACATCATCTCCAAGCAGCACCAGCGGGGCATCGTCGCCAGTGCTCAATATGGCACCTTTCAACAGGGTGACGGCGAGACCCAGAATTATCAGCTGAGCTGGGGCAATGGCGACAACCACCGTCTGTCGGTCGTCATCGGCGGTAACTACGTAAATCAGAGGGGCGTGTTCGCCGGCGACCGAGCAATTTCTCGCTGGCCTGCGCCTTATGGCAGTTCGTGCGCGGACGGAGGTTGCTCGAGCTTCCTTCCCAACGGCCGCTATGCCGGAGCGATCTTCCCGAACTCAGGTGACGAGACTTTGATCAACGCGCCGACTGCGACGCCAACGATTGCCAATTTCCGTGATTTCGTCAGCCCGGCCGACCGGTTCAACTTCGCGCCCTTCAACTACATGCAGATCCCGCTCGAAAGGTATGGGCTGTTCGTCAACGCCAAATATGAGCTGGCGGACAATTTCAACTTCTCGATCAAGGGGTTGTGGAACGAACGTAAGTCGAAAAACCAGGCGGCGCCGCTGCCGTTCGGAATTGGACCCGCGGCAGGCATCACCCCGGTGCTCGATTCGACGGAAATCGACGCAACCAACCCGTTCAATCCATTCGGGGTTTCGCTGAGGCACGATGATCCCACGACGTTGGCTAACGAGGGCAACTTCGATTTCATCCTGCGGCGCTTCGTGGAAGGCGGTCCGCGCCGCTTCTCGCAAAAAGTCGACTCAAGCTACGTCGTTGCGACCTTCGACGGCAATTTCAACATCGGCGGACGCGAATGGTACTGGGATGTCAACGGCGTCTACGGCCACAACCAGGCCAGGCAGCGCATGCTCGGCAACATCAACTCCGACCATCTGAGGACCGCGCTTGGTCCGTTGGCAACCTGCACCGCGACCCCCGGCTGCGTACCCTTCAATTTCTTTGGCGGAGCGGGCTCGATCACGCCGGAAATGATGGACTGGGTGACCTTCATCCAAAACGACAGCAGCGAACAGGACATGTGGGACGCAACAGCGAACGTCTCTGGCGACCTGTTCGACCTTCCGGGCGGGCCGCTGGGACTGGCGATGGGTGTCGAATATCGCGAGCTTAGCGGACGATTCGACCCTGACCCGGTGGTTGCCGCGGGCTTCAGCTCCGACATTCCAGCCCAGCCCACGCACGGCTCTTACAATGTCAAGGAAGCCTATGCGGAGCTCAACGCGCCGATCGTCAAGGGCATTACGGGGATCCAGCTGCTCGAGTTCAGCGGTGCCGTGCGCGTCTCCGATTATTCGACGTCCGGCTCGACAACGACCTTGAAGGGATCGGCCAACTGGAAACCGATCAAGGACCTTCGTTTCCGCGGCTCTTACGCCGAAGGTTTCCGGGCGCCATCGATCGGCGAATTGTTCGGGACGGCGTCGCGCTTCGACCAGACGATCGACGACCCCTGCTCGAACGCCAGTGCCGCGCCGCGCAACTTCAACAATGATGCTACGGTGAAGGCCAATTGCATCGCCGCGGGCGTTCCGGCGGGCGGCACCTATCAGCAGACCAACCCCCAGATCTCGGTCCTGGTGGGCGGTAACGAGAATCTGAGGGCTGAATCTTCTAAGAGCTGGATCTTCGGCGGCGTGTACAGCCCCTCGTTCCTGCCGGGCTTTTCGGTCGAGGCCAACCACTACAGCATCAAGGTCAAGGGTGCGATCCAGCCCGTCGACGCTGCGTTCACGCTGACGAACTGCGTTGAGAACAACGATCCGGTCTCTTGCGCCTTAGTGACCCGCGTCGGCGGAGTTCTGACGCAGGTTTCGGGCATTCTCGGCAACATTGCCGGAATCAGAACCAAAGGCTGGGACCTCAACGTCGCTTATCGCGGTCGGAAGACGAGCATCGGCAAGTTCGGGGTGACCTGGAACAACACGTTCCTCAAGAACTATGACGTGCTCGTTCCAATCACCGGCGGCGTGCAGGTCATCAGCCGCGAGGGTACGGAGCAGGGCAGCCCCTCACAGGGTTTCCCGAAGTGGAAGTCGATCGGCATTCTCGATTGGGATCTCGCCAATTTCGGCGCGAGCCTGACGGGCCGCTACGTTTCCAAGCTTCGTGAAGCTGGCGGCAACGTCATGCATGAGAAGTTCTACACGGACCTCCAGCTGCGCTGGGCGCCGACGTTCCTCCGGCGGCAGTTCAGCTTCGCGGTCGGTGCGAACAACCTGCTCAACACGAGGGCGCCGGGCTGCGTCACCTGCGACCTCAACAACTTCGACCCGACGATGTACGACATCCCGGGCCGTTATTATTACATCCGCGCCGGCGTGAAGCTGTAAGCGCGAAGCCCATCGGGCGAGGGGACAGGGCGGTTCGGCAGGTCCGGGCCGCCCTTCTTCTTTTGCCACGGACGCCTCCGGCGTCCGATCTCGCGCCATCGGCATGCCCCCGGCATGCCGCGCACTTCGATCCTTGAACCTTTCGGGTTTCACGCCGATGTAGGCCGGACCATCAATTTATCAGGATCCGTCTCCCGTGATTGACCATCAGGACATCGTTTCGCAGCTCGTTCCCATCGTCATCGAGCAGTCCAACCGGGGCGAGCGCAGTTTCGACATCTATTCCCGGCTGCTCCGCGAACGGATCGTCTTCATCACAGGGCCGATCGAGGACCATATGGCCTCGCTCGTCACGGCCCAGCTGCTCTTCCTCGAGTCCGAGAACCCGAAGAAGGACATCTTCATGTACATCAACTCGCCCGGCGGAGTGGTCACCGCGGGCCTCGCGATCCACGACACGATGCAATACATCCGGCCGAAGATCAGCACGGTGTGCATCGGCCAGGCAGCGTCGATGGGCAGCTTCCTGCTGGCGGCGGGCGAGCCGGGAATGCGGGTCGCGCTTACCAACAGCCGGATCATGGTTCACCAGCCCTCGGGCGGCGCCCAGGGCATGGCTTCGGACATCGAAATCCAGGCGCGCGAGATCCTGCGGATGCGCCAGCGTTTGAACGAGCTTTACGCGCAGTACACCGGCCAGAAGATCGAGGAGATCGAGAAGGCGATGGACCGCGACAAGTTCCTCGAGGCGGACGAGGCCAAGACCTTCGGCCTGATCGACGAGGTATTCGACAAGCGGCCCGATCCCGGCGAGGACGCCGGCACCGGCGCCGGGGACGTCACTCCGGCCTAGCGCTTCGTCATCCCGGCTCAAGGCCGGGACGACGGTTGAATTTGTCCCAACGCTATGTCCGCTTTCGACCCAAAGCAGACATAAGCCTCAGATCGCTTTTAATCGTGGGTCGTTCCACCGCGACCGGTGTACCTCGAGAGCATTCAGGAGCGTCCGCACCTTGATCGACAGAAGACGTGTGGTGGGAAACACCGCCTGAATCGGCACCT
>Ga0207712_10003135_pt1 | contig 10543 bp, 10 predicted proteins | sample KBSS44metaG_FD_184402 | JGI IMG/M metagenome (GOLD analysis project Ga0207712, IMG submission 184402) | Switchgrass rhizosphere microbial communities from Kellogg Biological Station, Michigan, USA - KBS S4-4 metaG (SPAdes) (version 2) | ecosystem: Host-associated > Plants > Roots > Rhizosphere... | reverse complement strand
CGACGGAGCGCTGGCGATGGCCCGATCGGCCGTCGAGGACGGGATCCGAATGCTCGCGGCGACTCCGCACGTGCGAGACGACTACCCGACGAGCGCGGCACGCATGGAGACCTCGCTGGCCGACCTACGGCGGTCCGTCGACGAGGCCGGAATCGACCTCGAGCTCCGCCCCGGAGGAGAGCTGGCCCTCGGGCACCTGGCGCGGCTCGAGCCGGCCGAGCTGCGCCGCTTCGGGCTCGGCGGCTCCGAGCGGTGGCTGCTGTTCGAGTTCCCGTACGCCGGCTGGCCGCTCGGGCTCTCGCAGCTCGCTCTGCGCCTGAGAGAAGACGGCTTCGGGCTGGTGATCGCCCATCCCGAGCGCAACGAGGAGGTGCAGGCCCGGCCGGAGCGCCTACGCGACTTCGTCGACGTCGGGATGCTCGTCCAGTTGACCGCCGCTTCGGTGGACGGGCGGCTCGGCCGGCGGCCGCGGGAAGCCTCGCTCCTGATGCTCGAGCTGGGGCTCGCGCACCTGCTCGCGAGCGATGCCCATGCACCGTCCGTCCGGGCCATCGGGCTCTCCAACGCGGTCGAGTCCATCGGCGACCCGGAGCTCGGCCGCTGGCTGACCGAGGACGTGCCCGCCGCCCTCATTGCCTCCGAGCCGCTCCCTCAGCGCCCGGCCTCCGCCTCGCCCGGCCGCTCTCGCCGCGCGAAGCGACGCTGATACGCTCGCGCGCGGTGGCGCGGCTGGACAAGGAGCTTCGCGAGCGCATCGACGAGCCCGCCTCGCAGGAGGCCGAGCGAGAGGCGCGGCTTACCCCCGCCGAGGCCACGGCGCAGATGCGGATCAAGGTGCCCGCGCAGCGCAACGCGAAGCTGCGAACGGTGCTCGAGCGCGTGAACGCCGACGACGGGCTGAAGGCCTGGTGGCACGTCGCCAACGTCAACGCGATCAAGCGCCTCGGCATCAACGACCACTCCTGGGTCCACATCCAGATCGTCGCCAACATCGGCCTGCGCCTGTTGCGCCTCTTTGCGAAGCGCGGGATCGAGCCGGCGATGGTCGAGGACTACGGCATGAAGCGCGAAGACGCCGAGGTCGTCGTCGTGCTCGGCGCGCTGCTGCACTGCGTCGGCATGAGCGTGCACCGCGACCGCCACGAGGACTGGAGCCTCTTCCTCGCCGAGCCGAAGATGCGGGAGCTCCTTGCGGGGATCTACGAGGAGCCGGAGCTGACCGTCGTCACCTCCGAGGTGCTGCAGGCGATCACGAGTCACCGCGAGTCGGGGCGGCCGCTGACGCTGGAGGCCGGGATCGTCCGCGTCGCGGACGCGCTCGACATCGAGGAGGGCCGCTCCCGGATCCCGTTCGAACGAGGCAGCGTCTCGATCCATTCGATCTCGGCGGCGGCGATCGACGAGGTCGTGATCTCCGAGGGAACCGAGCGGGCCGTCTCGGTCGAGATCAAGATGAACAACTCGGCCGGGCTCTACCAGGTGGACGAGCTGCTGAAGGCGAAGCTGCACGGCTCGGGCCTCGAGCCCTACGTCGAGGTCGTGGCGCGGATCGAGAACGAGGCCGAGAAGAGCCTCGTCCCGCTCTATCGCCTCGAGTAGCTACTTGGGGATCGGCTCGAGCTTGTAGCCGACGCCGTAGCGGGTCTGGATGAACGTGTGCCTGGACGCCCGCTGGTCGATCTTCTCCCGCAGCCGCCGCACGCACACATCGACCGTGCGGTCCCGATGGGTCGCGCGCCGGCCCCAGATGCGCTGCAGCAGCTCGTCTCGGCTGGCGACGCGCCCGCGGTCGAGCGCGAGCGCGTGCAGGAGCCGGAACTCCGTCGGGGTGAGGCCGGCGTTCTCGCCGTCGACGAAGGCCTGCACCGAGCGCGGGTCGATCCGGAGCTCTTCGATCACGAGCTCGCTGCCCCGGTCCTCCTGGAGACCCCGCACGCCGCGCCGCGCCGCGGCCTGCACCCTCGCGACCAGCTCCTTCATCGAGAACGGCTTGACGATGTAGTCGTCGGCCCCGATCTGGAGCGCGTGCACGCGGTCGTGCTCGGTGCCCCGGGCGCTCACGACGAGGATCGGCGTGCCGATTCCTTCCGCGCGCGCCTGCTCGATCAACGACCAGCCGTCGAGGCCCGGAAGCATCAGGTCGAGCACAAGCACGTCCGGCCGCTCGTGGCGGAGCCGCGCCAGGCCGACCTCGCCGCCGCCGACGCGCACGGGCTCGAGCCCCGCGGCCGCGAGATGCTGGCCGATGCCCTCGGCGATCAGCTCGTCGTCTTCGACGATCAGGACCTTCGTCACGCGATACTCAGCTTATGTCTCGCTCCGAGTACGACGAGCTGCGCACCGGCTTCACGGCCGCGGTCTCGCACGAGCTGCGCACGCCGCTCGCGCGACTGCTTGCGCTGCTCGAGTCGGCGGAGCTCCCCGGGGCCGACCTGCAGGCGCTCCTGCGGCAAGCTCGCGAGGAGGTCGAGGAGATGACCGAGCTCGTCGACGACATCCTCTTCCTCAGCGAGCTCGAGCAGGACCGGGAGGTGGTCTCGCTCGGCGAGACCGAGGCCGCGCCGGTGCTGCGGGAGGTGGTGGCGGGGCTCGCGGAGCGGGCGGAGCTCGCCGGCATCACGCTCGACCTGCGCATCGAGGACGAAGAGCTTCTCCTGCCCCTGCGCCGGCGAATGCTCCAGATCGTGGCCGAGAACCTGCTCGTGAACGTCATTCGCTACGCCGGCGAGGGCGCGACCTGCACGATCACGCTGCGCCGAGAGGGAGACGACGGCGTGCTCGAGGTCGCCGACGATGGCACCGGCGTCCCCGACGAGGACGTCCCACGGCTGTTCGAGCGCTTCTTCCGCTCCGACCGCGCGCGCACCACGCGCGGCAGCGGCCTGGGTCTCGCGATCGTCAAGCATGTGATCGAGTCCGCCGGCGGGAACGTCGAAGCCCGCGGCGGGCAGAGCCGCGGGCTCGACGTTCGGTGCAGCCTTCCGAGCTGAGCTAGGTATGGATCTTCTTGATCGTCGTGCGGGCGGCTTTCACGACCGGCTTGGGCATCGGCGCAAAGACAAGCGGCACGCCGAACGGTTGGCCCTTTGTGACAGCCCAGTCGAAGAAGCTCTTCAACTCTGCAGCCTTGCTCGACTTGGCGGGAACGATGGCCCACGTGAACGTGCAGATCGGGTAGGCCTTCGGCTGACGCGGACTCGGATCGACGATCGAGATCGCGTTGTCCTTGCGCGTGACCTTCTTGATAGCCGCGGCTGCGGCCTGGATGTTCCTGATGCCCGGTAGCACGAACTTGTTCGCGCGGTTCTTCAGCTTCGCGATCTTGAAGTGGCCCTTGAGCGAGAACGCGACGTCGACGTACGTGATACCGCCGGGCGTGCTGTTCAGCTTCGCCGAGACCCCGGAGCTACCACGAGCTCCGACTCCGGCCGGGAAGCTCGGCTGCGTGCCCTTGCCGACCTTGCCCTTCCACTCCTTGCTCACGCGAGACAGGTAGTCGGTGAAGTTGTAGCTCGTGCCGCTTCCGTCGCTGCGGTAGATCGGCGTGATGTCCTCGTTGGGCAGGTTGACACCCGGATTGATGGCCTTGATCTGGCTCGCGTTCCACTTCTTGATCTTGCCGAGGAAGATGTTCGCCAGGATCGGACCGGTGAGCTTGAGGCCGTAGCCAACTCCGCTCACGTTGTATGGGATCGACGTGGCGAAGAACGCCCAGGGGACCATCAGGCAGTTGTTGCAGGCCTTCGCCTGGTCCGGCGTCAACGGCGCGTCGCTCGCGCCGAAGTCGACGGTGCGCGCGGTGACCGCGTTGATGCCGCCCCCGCTTCCGATTCCGCTGTAGTTGACCTGGTTGGCCTTGTACTTCGTCTGCCAGACCGCCACCAGCGGAGCGATCGCGGTCGACCCCGCGCCGGTCACAGACCCCAGCTTCCGGGACGGAGATGCTCCCGCGAGGCTCGTCCAAGCGGTCAGCGCCACGGCCGTGAGAGTCAGAGCCGCGAGGACCGCCGCAGTGATTCGCCTGCTTTTCAAGTGGGTTTCTCCTCTCTCCTTGGAACTTCGCAGACAGCGACTTGCACGGTCTGCGAACTGCACCGCGGCCAGGGTGCCCCTCCTCGAACTGCGCGTGGGCTGAGAACGGGTTGAAGTCCGGTAACAAGCTGGTGACAAGCGCCTGTTCAAGCGGCTCAGGGCGTTAGCGTGGACGCTTCGTGAGCACGCTTCCCGCTACCGAGCGGATCCCCGCCACCCGTCGCCTGCGCGACCGGCTCGGCGACCGGCTCCTACTTGGCCTCACGCTGGCCGCCTCGGTCGCTGTGGTCGCTCTCATGATCGCGATCGTCTACAAGGTCCTCCAGGGCGCGAATCCGGCGTTCGACAAGTTCGGGTTCTCCTTCCTCTGGAGCTCGGACTGGGACGCGAACATCCAGAAGAACCTCTTCGGCGCGCTGCCCGGTCTCTATGGCACCGCCGTGACCTCGGCGATGGCGCTGATCATCGCCGTGCCGCTGGCGATCGCGATCGCCCTTTTCCTGAGCGAGCTCGCTCCTCGCGGCGTCCGCGGGATCGTCGGCTCGCTCGTCGAGCTCCTGGCGGCGATCCCGAGCGTCGTCCTCGGTCTCTGGGGCATCCTCGTCATGGCGCCCTTCGTCTCGACCCACGTCGAGCCGTGGCTTCACCGGTGGTTCGGCTTCATCCCGCTCTTCAGCGGCAAGCCGGGATCGAGCGGGCTCTTCATGGCCGGCCTGATCCTCGCGATCATGGTCGTCCCGATTATCGCCAGCATCTGCCGCGAGCTCTTTCTCAGCGTGCCGCGCGAGCTGGAGGAGGGTGCGATCGCGCTGGGCTCGACCCGGTGGGAGATGGTGCGCGGCGTCATCCTCTCGTCCTCGCGGCCGGGGATCGCCGCGGCCATCGTCCTCGGGCTCGGAAGGGCGATCGGGGAGGCGATCGCGGTCACGCAGGTGATCGGCGCCGGCTGGTCGATCCAGTCCTCGTTGTTCGTCCCCGGCGACACGCTGGCGAGCCGGATCGCCGGCCAGTTCCAGGGCGCAGAATCCAACCTCCAGCGGGCCTCGCTCTTCTACCTGGCTGCGATTCTGCTCGTGATCGGCCTGCTCACGAACCTCGCGGCGCAGATCATCGTCAGGCGCTTCGAGTACCACCGAACGGGGGCCGACTGATGTCCGCGGTTCAGCCGAGCATCACTCTGCAGGGGGACCGGCGGGTACGGCGGCGCAAATGGGGGAACCGGCTGGCCGAAGGGCTTGCAACGCTCGCGGCGCTCGCTGCGATCCTCGTGCTCGCGATCGTCGTCTGGTCGGTCGCGAAGCGCGGTGCCTCCGAGCTCAGCTGGAGCTTCCTCACCAGCGACCTCCCGCTCTTCGGCCTGCCCGGCGGCGGGATCAAGCCCCTCATCGTCGGTTCGGCGATCCTGGTCGCGATCGCGACCGCGATTGCCTTGCCACTCGGCGTCCTGACGGCTCTCTTCCTGACCGAGTTTGCCTCCAGGCGACTCGCGTCGATCATCCAGCTGACGCTCGACCTGATGAACGGCCTCCCGTCCGTGATCATCGGCGTCTTCGTCTTCGGCCTGCTCGTCGACGGGCACAAGATGAGCGGTTACGCCGGAGGCTTCGCGCTCTCGGTCGTGATGCTTCCGCTGGTTGCCCGCTCGACGCAGGAGGTGCTGCGCCTCGTCCCGAGCGCCCAGCGCGAAGGCGCGCTTGCACTCGGCGCGAGCCGCTGGCGCACCGTGCTCGGGATCGTCCTGCCCAGCTCGTTGGGCGGCATCCTTACCGGCACGGTGCTCGCGCTCGCCCGCGCTGCGGGCGAGACGGCGCCGCTGTTGTTCACGACGGCGATCTTCGCGAACAGCCTAACGTGGGATCCGGGCAGCGCCATGCCGAACATCCCGGTGCAGATCTTCATCTGGTCCGAGTCGTCCGATCCCGAAGATCACAAGCGAGCCTGGGCTTCCGCGCTCGTGCTGATGACGTTCGTCCTCGTCACGAGCATCGTCGCGCGAGCGCTGCTCGCCCGCAGCAACAGGAAGCTCGGCCGTTGAGTCAGGAGGAGGAGATGAACGAGACGGTTACCATGCCGACGATGAGGCCGGTCGACGTTGCCGAACGCCGCGAGGCGCCGTCCGAGCTGCGTGAGGCGGTCTTCGAGATCCACGGACTGGCGGCGCGCTACGGCACGAACTTGGCGGTCAAGAACGTCGACCTCGAGATCTACAGGAACCTGGTTACGGCGGTGATCGGCCCCTCCGGCTGCGGCAAGAGCACCTTCATCCGCTGCCTCAACCGGATGAACGACGACGTGCCGGGTTTCGCGCTGGACGGCACGGTCAACTACCACGGAATCGACATTTACGGCAATGGCGTCGAGCCGATCGAGGTCCGGCGGCGAATCGGGATGGTGTTCCAGAAGCCGAACCCGTTCCCGAAATCGATCTACGACAACGTGGCCTGGGCGCCTCGCGTCCTCGGCCTGAAGAAGGGCCTGGACGAGCGCGTCGAGAAGGCGCTGCAGAGCGCCGCGCTCTGGGACGAGGTCAAGGACCGGCTCAAGAAGAGCGCGCTCTCGCTCTCCGGTGGCCAGCAGCAGCGGCTCTGCATCGCCCGGGCGATCGCGATCGAGCCCGAGGTCCTACTCCTGGACGAGCCGGCCTCGGCCCTGGATCCGATCGCGACGCAGAAGATCGAGGAGCTGATGCGCGACCTCAAGGAGGAGTACACGCTCGTGATCGTCACGCACAACATGCAGCAGGCCGCCCGCGTCGCGGATCGAACCGCCTTCTTCAGCCTGGAAGTCGACGAGAGCGGGCGCTCGGGCGTCCTGGTCGAGTACGACGAGACGTCGAAGATCTTCACGGCGCCGTCCGACAAGCGCACCGAGGACTACGTTACGGGTCGCTTTGGCTAGCGGTGAGAACGTGAGAGTCACCTTCCAGGACGAGCTCGACCAGCTCGAAGCGAGTCTCCAGGAAGAAGGCGCGCTCGTCCTGCGCGTGCTGCGCGGCGCCCTGAACGCGCTCGCTCAGCGCGACGTCGAGCTCGCGGACGACGTGATCTCGTTCGACGACGACGTCGACCGGCTTTACCTCCACATCGAGAACGAGATCGAGTCGCTGCTTGCGCGCCAGACGCCGGTGGCGACCGATCTTCGACTCGTGCTCGCGATGCTCCACGTGAACCTCCACCTCGAGCGGATGGCGGACTACTCGGTGACGATCGCGAAGCTGACCAAGCTCGTCGCCGACGTGGAGCCCGATGCGATGCTTCTGCAAAGCCTGCAGGAGATGGGCGAGCGGGCCGAGGAGATGATCCGGGTCGCGCTCGACGCGCTGGCGAACCGCGACCTCCAGGCGGCCGAGTCGCTCGTCGACCTCGACGAGCTGATCGACCGCTCGAACCGGCGCTTCGTCGAGCGCGTGGTCGAGATCGTCGCCGAGCCGGGCCTGCGGGAGTGGGTGCTGCGGATGGTGCTGGTCTCGAGGACGATCGAGCGGATCGGCGATCACGCGGTGGACATCGGCGAGCAGGTTGCCTACCTGCTCACGGCCGAGTTCAGGGAGTTCACCGACGCCTCGGACCCGGAACGCGCCTGAGGGATAGAGGGCTCGGCGAGTCTCGAACCGTCGGGCCGCCCCCGACGAGGAGCGAGCCTGCCGCCGAGCCCTATTGGGGGAGGCGGAGGGCCGGGGTTCTGGGAGGCCGACCCTCCGTCGACTGAACGACCGCTTCCGGTTGGTGGGGGAGAAGGAGCGGTCGACTTGCGCCTTGTTCACACTCGGACGGACGGCCGGCGCGGCGGTTAGGCCCCTTTACGAAAAGTTCACCAGGGCGGCGGGTTGTGCGTCCACGCGCCGCCGAGCATCGTCGCCACGACCCGCACCTCCGGCAGCTCCTCCGGCTCGCAGGTGAGCGGGTCGCGGTCGAGCACGACAAGGTCGGCGAGGAAGCCCGGGATGAGCTTGCCCCGCCTGCGCTCGTCGCCGGCCAGCCAGGCCGGCGCCACCGTGCTCGCGACGAGCGCCTCGTCGACGGTGACCGCCTGATCGGCGTGCCAGGCGCCGCGGTCGTCGAGCGTCCGCAGCACCCCCGCCCGGATCCCCGCGAGTGGATCGAGCTCCTCGATCGGGGCATCGGAGCCGTTGACGAGGACGGCGCCGGAGTCGAGGAGCGAGCGGTAGGCGTACGGCAGGCTCGTCGTCCCGCCCCAGATCCGGTCGGCGAGGTCGCGGTCGGACGGCGCATGGCTGAACTGCACCGAGGCCGTGATACCGAGCTCTGCGAAGCGCGACACGTCCTCGGGCGCGAGCAACTGCGCATGCTCGATGCGCTGACGCAATCCGAGTGGCTCCCAATCGGCGCGGGTCGCCTCGAAGGCATCGAGCGCCTCGCGGTTGGCGAGGTCCCCGATGGCGTGGACGCCGATCGGTAGGCCCGCGCGGGCGGCTCGGCGGATGTGGTGTTCCAGCTCTTCCTTGCTCGTGATCTCGACGCCGGACCCGTCGAGCAGGCGGGCCGTCTCGGAGCCGAGCGTGCCGTCCATGAAGGCCTTCAGGTACCCGAGCTTCAGCAGAGGGCTGCCGAAGCCGCTGCGCACGTCCACGCCGGCGAGCTCGTCTGCCTTCTCGGCCGGCAGCGACTGCCAGATTCGCAGCCCGAGTGAACCCTCGGCCGCGAGGCGCTGCCAGAAACGCAGCGCGCCGAGCCAGCCGTCCTTGTCGTGGACCGCGGTCACGCCCCGGGTGGGGGCCAGCTTCACAGCCGCGCGCATCGCCTCGACGTACTCGTCGTCGGTCGTCTCGATGTAGCGGTCGCGGAAGTTCCAGCAGGACTCCTCGCGCAGCACGCCGGTCGGCTCGCCGCGCTCGTCGAGCTCGACCACGCCGCCGGGCACCTGCAAATCGCCTTCGGCGAGGGCGAGCCCGGCCGAATTGAGCCAGACGGAGTGCGAGTCGCGGGCCATCAGCGCGACCGGCCGGTCCGGGGCGATCGCGTCCAGCGTGTCCTTCGTCGGGTCGACCGGCGGCGACCAGTCTCCGCTCCGCCAGCCACGCCCGCGCAGCCACGTCGACCCGGGCGCGCTCGAGAGCGCGCCGCGCACGCGTGCGAGCGCCTCGTCCAGAGAGCTCGTGTCCTCGAGCCGGACCTCGTGCTGGGCCAGCGCCCAGGTGGGGAAGTGGACGTGCGAGTCCGTGAAGCCGGGCAGCACGCATCTCCCGCCGAGGTCGACTCGCTCGGGTCCCGGTAGCGCGGTCTCGTGCGTGCCGACGCCGCCGGCGATCGTGTCCCCCGCGATCGCGAGGCTGCGGGCCAGCGGCAGCGAGGGCTCCATCGTCCGGATGACGCCGTTCTCGAGGATCACGTGCCTCGGATCGTACGGCCGCGGCGCCGGGTAGGTTGGGCCGCTACGCCGTCGGCGAGGGCTCGAGCCGCTCGGCCAGCCTGCGCAGGACCGCAGCGGACGTGGATCGGATCGCCGCCACCCTCCGGCGTTCGTGCTCGGCCGTCGGTGCTCCGAGCTGCGGGCGGTAGTCCGGCTCCATTGAGCCTCTGATCTTGTCTCGAGCCGCTTCACTCGCTACGAACAGTTCGAACATCTCGACCCTCCTTCAGATGAACCGATTCAGTTCCTATGGTATCTGAAACGGTTCAGACGGGCGTAGTATTCCGTCTATGGCGCATGACGACGGCCGCCGGGTTCGTTTGCGAGACGTCGCAGAGCGCGCGGGCGTCTCGGTCGGGAGCGCCTCGCAAGCCTTTGGCCGGCCGGAGCTCGTCTCCGAGGAGACGCGCAAGCGGGTGCTCGCGGCGGCGGACGCTCTCGGGTATCCCGGGCCAGACCCTGCTGCGCGGCGCCTGCGGACCGGACGTGCGGGTGCCGTCGGCCTGATCTTCTCGGAGCGCCTCGGGTACCAGTTCACCGATCCCACCGCTCCGGCGTTCCTGCGCGGGATCGCCCGCGGGATGCAGGAGGCACCGACCGGTCTCCTTCTGATCCCGGACTCGCGCTACCGCGAGGAGGCCGCCCGGACGGTGAGAGAAGCGGCGGTCGACGGCTTCGTCATCTACTCCGCGGCGCAGAACGATCCGCGCGTCGAGGCCGCGCTCTCGCGTCGGCTGCCGGTCGTCACCGTCGATCAGCCGCGGGGGGCAGCCACGCCGTTCGTGGGCATCGACGATCGCGCCGCGGCGCGTAGCGCCGCCGAGCATCTTCGCGAGCTCGGCCACGAGCGGGTCGGGGTCCTGTCGTTCATCACGGCGCTCGACCCGTCAGGAACACTCGAGCTGGATCTCAGCGTCGAGCGGCTCGAGGGCTACAAAGAGGGCTTGGGCGAAGCCTGGGACCCGACCCTCGTGCGGACGTGCCGGCCCAACGTGCCTGAGCCGGCGCGGGAGGCCACCATCGAGCTTCTTCGTGAGCCGAATCCCCCGACCGCGATTCTCGCAATGAGCGACATGTTTGCCCTCGGCGCTCTCGAGGCCGCAGCCGACCTGGGGGTCTCGGTTCCGGAGGACCTCTCGAT
>Ga0207712_10003132_pt1 | contig 10544 bp, 10 predicted proteins | sample KBSS44metaG_FD_184402 | JGI IMG/M metagenome (GOLD analysis project Ga0207712, IMG submission 184402) | Switchgrass rhizosphere microbial communities from Kellogg Biological Station, Michigan, USA - KBS S4-4 metaG (SPAdes) (version 2) | ecosystem: Host-associated > Plants > Roots > Rhizosphere... | reverse complement strand
GATCGGGATGATTCCCGCGCGACTCACGAGTCCGACCGTCGGCTTGATACCAACCAAAGAATTTGCTGACGACGGACACACCACGGAGCCGTCAGTTTCAGTACCGACTGCGGCAGCACACAGGTTTGCCGCGACGGCAGCGCCCGATCCGGAGCTCGAGCCACACGGATTGCGCTCGAGGACGTACGGATTCCTTGTCTGTCCACCACGACCACTCCAGCCACTCGACGACTTCGTCGATCGGAAGTTGGCCCACTCGCTCAGGTTCGTCTTGCCGAGAATCAACGCGCCGGCGTCACGGAGTCTCTGGGCGACGAACGCGTCGCGCTGCGGCTTCGCGCCGACAAGTGCGAGCGAGCCGGCCGTGGTCATCATTCGATCTTGTGTGTCGATGTTGTCTTTGATGAGGATCGGAATGCCGTGCAAAGGACTGCGTGGGCCTTTTTCTTTTCGCTCGCGATCGAGTGCGACTGCGATCCGCTCCGCGTCGGGATTCATTTCGATGACGGAGTAAAGGCCTGGGCCTTTTTTGTCGATGTCGGTGATGCGATCGGAGTATTTCTCGACCAGCTCGCGCGAAGTGTATTTGCCGGATTGCAGGCCCTGCTGAAGATCCGTGATGGTTAGTTCTTCGAGATCGAAAGCAGGTGGTGATTCGGCTTTTGCGATCGGTACAGAATGAGTGATGGCCGCAATGGTGCTTGCGGCAGTTGTTTGCAGAAATTGGCGACGCTTCATTTTGAAGGTTTATGTTCAGAGTTCAAGCTTTAGCTTGCTGCTCGTCACCTCAGATGCAGCCTAAAGGCTGAACTCTGAACTCGATGTTAGTTCGCTTTACCGACTTTGAATGAGTTAAAGAACCGTTCCACCAGCGTCGTGTCGTCCATTCCCTTCGGCGAGCCGATGACGATCTGATACGGCCGGCGCCCAACCAGGAACACGCGCGACTTGAAGATCCTGTCCCCGGCCTCCGCTGTAAACTCGATCGCGTTATAGCCGTCGATAGTCGTTGCCTTACTGCTCAACAACGTCGCCTTGATCCCTTTGACGAAGTTATCGCGATTCGCTTCCAGCTCGGCCTGCCGGTTGAAGTTGAAACTCGGATCGTAATCAACCCAGCCGATGAGGTAGACGCTCGTTGTGTCTCTCACGACGAACAGATGCGTAGTGTATGGACCATTAGCGCTGTCCGTTGTCTCGGTCTTCTCGGGTGGTATCTCCGGCATCAGGACCGAGAAGCGTCCATTCGGGGAAGTAAACTTCACCCAGCCGCTGTCGTCCGTATTGCTGGGAGCGGGAGCGGGAGTGTTGCTGGGCGAGCTGGGCGGACGGTTCGAGTGTTCCTGGGCGCTAAGCGGAAAACTCATCCCTACTGTGATAATGGCCAGTGCCAAAAACCTTTTCATATTCGACATCCCTTCGGTCAGGACTTAAGGACGGCAGATTATAACCGTAGATCGCTGCGGATGACACAGTTATTAAGGCCCTGTAAGCTATCCAGCCATGTCTAACCTCGTTGCTATTGTCGGCCGTCCGAATGTTGGGAAGTCTACGCTGTTCAACCGTCTCATCGGGGAGCGGCGAGCGATCGTCGGCGACGAGCCGGGAATCACGCGCGACCGGATTTACGGCGAGGTCGAGTGGGCGGGCGCGAAGTTTTCCCTCATCGACACTGGCGGTATCGTGCCTGACGACGACGCTGTAATTCCCGCAAACATTCTGAGGCAGGCCGGAATGGCGATTGACGAGGCGCACGTGTTGATCTGGGTTGTGGATGCGCGCACGGGCGTCACCCAGCTCGACGAAGAGCTCGCCGCGCTGTTGCGATCCACCGGCAAACACGTGCTCGTGGCGGCGAATAAGACTGATTCGTCGAGACTCGAGAGTGAAAGCACGGAGTTTTATCGTTTCGGCTTTGACGACGTGTTTCCGATTTCCGCGGAGCAGGGAATCGGTATCGGTGATCTGCTCGACAGCGTCGTCGAGCTAATCAAGTCGGGTGAGGAAGAGGCTCCTGAAGATGAGACTAAATCGCGCGAGTTGCGACTGGCGATTGTCGGACGCCCAAACGTCGGCAAGTCTTCACTGCTGAATCAACTGCTCGGCGAGGACCGTGTGATCGTCTCGCCAGTTGCAGGCACGACTCGCGACGCCATCGATACCGTTCTACAAACACCTGAGCGCAACTTCCGCATCATCGATACGGCCGGTATCCGTCGCAAAGGGAAGACAGACGAGATGGCGGAGAAGCTTTCGGTGATCATGGCGCGCAAGAGTCTTGAGCGTGCGGATGTCGCGATCGTGCTCGTTGATGCTGTTGAAGGTGTTACGGCGCTCGATGCGAACATCGCGGGTTATGCGCTCGATGCCGGCTGCTCGATCATTATCGCGGTGAACAAGTGGGACGCGGTGCAGGATAAAGAGACGAACACTGCGGCGGAGTTTGAGCGCAGCCTCCGCGATAAGATGAAGTTCCTGGATTGGGCGCCGGTGATCACGATCTCCGCGCTGAGTGGCCAACGTGTGGAAAGGATCCTCTCGCTCGTTTTGAAGGCTGACGAAGCGCGCAACCGGCGAATTCCGACTGCGCAGCTCAACGATTTCTTCGAGCGCGCGATTGCGCAACCGCGTGGCGGGACGGCGCCGTCGCCCGCGAAGGGTGGGTTCTCGCGGCTGAAAGTTCAGTATTTGACGCAGGTGAGCGTGCGGCCGCCGACGTTTGTTGTTTTCACGTCGGGTGGTAAACCGGGATTGCACTTCTCTTACGAGCGCTACCTCGTGAATCGTCTGCGTGAGGAGTTTGATTTCTTCGCGTCGCCGTTAAGGATCATCGAGAAACATAAGAAGTACTCCCGCAAAGGCGCAAAGGCGCAAAGAGGGTGATTGGGTTTTCTTTGCGGCTTTGCGACTTTGCGGGAAATTTTTCTAATGGATCAAAGACTTCCGATCAAATTCGCGATCGAAGCCACCGCTGGTGAAGCGCGGGCCGGTGTGTTGACCACGCGTCGTGGCGTGATTGAGACGCCGGTGTTTATGCCCGTCGGCACCGCCGGCACTGTCAAAGGCATTCGCTTCGAAGAGCTCGAATCTGACGAGCTCGACGCGCGGATTATCCTCGGCAATACATATCACCTCTGGCTGCGACCCGGCATCGACGTGATCAAATCTGCCGGCGGCCTGCACCGTTTCATCAGTTGGGACCGCGCACTCTTGACCGATTCCGGTGGTTTTCAGGTCTGGAGTCTTGGCGCACTCCGCAAGATCTCAGAAGAAGGCACAGAGTTTCGCTCGCACGTCGACGGCTCGCTGCGTTTCTTGTCACCCGAAGTGTCGATGGAAGTCCAAGCCGCGCTCGGCTCCGACATCGTGATGGTTTTCGACGAGTGCGCGCCCGGTGAAGCGAGCCACGAAGACACCGAGCGCAGCATGAATCTCACCGCCCGTTGGGCACAACGTTCAAAAATCGCTTTCGATCGACTGCAATCGGAAGGCGCAGACACCGGCCGTCGCGAAGCTGAAGATCTGAGCGGACGGCAGGCGCTGTTTGGCATCGTGCAGGGCGCCGGGCATTTGGATCTCAGACGTATCAGCGTCGAACAGACTGTAAATATTGGTTTCGACGGCTACGCCATCGGCGGATTGAGCGTCGGAGAAGAGAAGTCGGTGATGTTTGAAGTAATGGAAGACATCGCCCCGAGAATGCCGAAACACGCGCCGCGATACTTGATGGGCGTCGGCACGCCTGAAGATCTGGTGGAAGCAGTGGCGCGCGGCGTCGATATGTTTGACTGCGTTTTGCCGACGCGCAACGGTCGAACCGGACAGGCGTTCACGTCGCGCGGCAAGCTGAATATCAAGAACGCAAAATGGATAAACGACCAGCGCCCACTTGACGAAGTGTGTCGCTGTTCGGTGTGCCGGAGACACTCGCGCGCCTACCTTCGTCATTTATATACAACGGGCGAAATGCTGGCGAGTATGCTCCTAACGCACCATAATCTGGCCTTCTTCCTTGACACCATGCGAGGCGTGAGGCAATCTATCCGGTCTGGCGATTTCCCGAAATTTCGGCGTGAGTTCACCGAGCGGCTGGGTGCGAATGGGGAATAGCAGTTCGCGAGCTGGCCGCGTCTCTTTGTTCAGTTTGGGAAAACACAGTCAAATCCTATAACAAAATGCAAACTTTACTGATCTTCTTTCAGGGTGGCTTAGGTGGATTTGCCGGGCTCATGCCCTTCCTCCTGATCATCATCATCTTTTACTTTCTATTAATAAGGCCTCAGCAAAAGCGTCAAAGACAACTTCAGGAAACAGTGTCGAGTCTGAGGATTGGCGATCGTGTGGTTACAACCGGCGGCATTCTCGGCGTGATAACCACCGTGCGCGATTCGAGTTTTATAATCCGCAGCGCCGACAAGACCATGATCGAAGTAGCTCGTTCGGCAATAGCCGATATCGATCGCGAGCCAGAAAAAGGTACGTAAGCGAGCGTTAATTTCTGCAATGAAGAAAAAGAACCTTCTCACCCGCGTTATCATCATCGCTATTGTTACTATCACTGGCCTATATCTGGTCATCGGCCCGCGCCGTCGTCCGACTGTGCAGGACTTCAAATGGTCGGGAATCAAGGCCAATCTCAAAAACAATATTCATCTCGGACTCGACCTCCAGGGCGGCTCGCACCTCGTGATGCGAGTGAAAACTGAGGAATTCCTGCGGCGTCTGACCGAAGAGAACTACGTGGCCGCTCAAAACGCCGCGAAAGATGCGGGATTTGAGCCGAAAGGTGGACGAGCCGACACGAGTCCCGGCAACTATCGCGTTGTCCTTCAAATCGCAGATCCGGCAAAGGTGACGGAGGCCAAAGAAGCTGTCCAGAAGAAGATAGAACTTGGCGATACGTCAGTTTGGAATTACTCGGCTTCGGGCGACACGCTCACCTGGAGCATGACCGCGGCAGCCGAGCGTCTGCTCGCCGACAACGCTACGACGCAGGCGCTCAACATCATCGAGAGCCGCATCAACGCACTCGGAATCGCAGAGCCGACACTCCAAACACACGGCGCGCAGAGCTCGCACCAGCTTCTTTTACAGATGCCGGGTGTTCAGGATCCGGAGCGCGTGAAGGACATTCTCAAAGGCGAATCACGACTGGAGTTGGTCCACATTGTCAGTCCGCCAAGCCCCTCGCCCGCGACGGAATACGCAACTGAGCAGGAAGCGATTGCTTCGCTCAACAGCGGTGGTGTGGTTCCACCGAATCGCAGGGTTTTGCCTTATACCGAGCGCATCGAGAAGAGTGCAGATCCCAACCAGCAGAAACAAACACGCTGGGTCGTAGTCGAACTTCCCGCGATCATTGATGGCAGCGAGCTGAGAAACGCTACGGCGATTCCCGCGCAGGGCGGTCGCGCCGACGACTACGAGATCAACTTCTCGTTAAAGAAGAGTGGCGCGGACAAGTTTGGCGCCTGGACAGGTTCGCACATCAACGAGTACATGGGCGTCGTGCTTAACGACGAAGTGAAGTCAGTTGCTTTCATCAAATCACAGATCTTCGACTCAGGACAGATCACCGGACGCTTTACGAAAAACTCAGCCGAAGATTTAGCCCTGACCTTGCGTTCGGGCGCGTTGCCGGCTCCGATTGAGTATCTTGAAGAGCGCACGGTTGGACCAAGCCTTGGCCAGGACTCGATTCGTGCAGGTGTTAGAGCATCGCTTGTCGGTCTCGCCCTCGTCGTTGTCTTCATGCTCTTTTATTATCGCGGTTCCGGCGTGAACGCAGTGATCGCGTTGCTGCTGAACATGATCCTGATGCTTGCCGGATTGATCGTCTTTGGCGCTACGCTGACGCTTCCCGGCATCGCCGGTATCATTCTTACCATCGGTATGGCGGTCGACTCGAACGTGCTTATCTTTGAGCGTATTCGTGAAGAATGGCGGTCAGGAAAGACAATTCCGTCCTCGGTCGATCTCGGATTCAACCGTGCTTTCATCACTATTATCGATACTCACGTAACCACGATCATTTCATCTCTGTTCCTGTTCGTGTTTGGCACCGGAGCGATTCGCGGGTTTGCGGTCACCCTTGTTATCGGACTGCTGGTCAACCTGTTCTCGGCAGTCTACGTCTCGCGCACGATCTTTATCTGGCTGCTGTCACGTAAGAAAATGGAGTCGTTGAGTATTTAGAGAGTCATCATGTTTCAAGTTCTTCACGATATAAATATTGACTGGATGGGTAACCGCCGCTGGTTTATCGGCCTTTCCGTCGCGCTTATGCTGCTCGGTTTGGGATCGGCTGTGTTCCGGCAGGCCACCGGTCGCCAGGCGTTCAACCTCGGCGTTGATTTCAAGGGCGGAACGGTAGTTACAGCCCGGTTCAAACAGCGACCGAGCGATGACGCGATTCGCGCCGCACTCGTGAACAAAAGCATCAATGATGCGGTCGTGCAGCCGGTTACTGACCGTCCTGACACGGTGCTGATCAAAGTTCCACTCGAAGGCGAAGGCCAGGATGGCCGAGTGCGTGTCAGAGAAGCGCTCAACGAGTTTGGCAAGGAAGCGGACGCCAAGACCGAGTTGGAAGCGGATCCGAATGCGTCTTACAAGATCGTCGGAACAGACGCTGTCGGAGCGATCGCCGGAGCCCAGCTACGAAACAAGGCGATCGCAGTCACGCTTGCGGCGCTGGTTGGGATTCTGATCTATATCGCGGCGCGGTTTGAGTGGACCTACGGCGCTGCGGCCGTTATCGCGGTGTTTCACGACGTGCTCGTGACGCTCGGTTTCTTCTCGATCTTCCAGATTGAAATCAGCCTCAACGTGATTGCGGCGCTGCTGACACTCGTCGGATTTTCGGTGAACGACACGATCGTGGTGTTCGACCGTATTCGCGAGAATCGCAAGCTCCACCGGCGCGACTCGCTTTACAAGATCACCAACGACTCGATCAACCAGACGCTTTCACGCACGGTGATCACCAACGGTTTGGTGTTTTTATCAGTGCTGGCGCTCGTGTTGTTTGGTGGCGACGTGTTGCGTGCCTTTTCGCTCGCGTTGTTTATCGGCGTCGTGTTTGGAACGTATTCATCGATCGCTATCGCGAGCCCGATCATGGTTTGGTGGGAGCAGCGACTCGAGACAGCGAATCGCGAAGCGGCAGTAGCTTTTAATCAGGCCAGAGTGGTCAAACCGGCGCGAGGTCCGAAGCAAAGTCTGAAGAACGCTTCGTCGAAACCTCTGCACTGATTTTCAACCACAGATTGACACAGATCGAATCAGACGGAACAAATTGGCCGCCACCGGTGTCCTATTACCGCTTGACTTTGAAACACTATGCGGACTAGACTGCGGGCGTTGCTGGCCAATTAAATATCCCAAGTTGTCGACCCCGTATTGTGTGTAAAAGCAAGAAGTTGGGTGCGGCGGTGGTGTGTTGAGCGGGCCGGCGAGTAATCTCGCGCAGCGGCTTCCAAATTCTAAATTCGGTGTGCTCAATATCGCAGGAGCTGCTGTTATCCCCTTCATTACTGACGGAACGTAAGCGGTACTTTAAATCGACACTTGCGATGTACTTACTGCTTAACTTTTTCCCAAAACCCCTGATCCATTTGGCGCCGGAGTCGGAGGAGAGATATGTTCGATAATCTTGTTGAGTCCAGTTCGCACAAAGACGACATCACGCGAAAAGGCTCATTCGTCGGTATCACCGCACTAATCTACACTGTGCTGCTCGTGACGTTCTTTGTTGCGGGTATCTACTGGTATGACGCGCGTCTCGGTGATATGGAACTCGAGCTGACCACGCTCGTCGCTCCTGTACCAGTGCCGCAACAACAGAAAGAACCTGAAAAACAAGCGGAAGCCAAGCCGCAAAAGGTCGAGCAGAATGTCGACATTCGCAAAGAGCTCGTGGCCAGCGTTGATGAAAGTCGACTCCCGCCGAAAGAGATTTCGGCCAAAGCCAGCGACGTGCCGCCGGTCAGACGCGGTGTGACGACCGTGCTCGGAACCAATGACTCCAATGCCGCGCAGCCAATGCCGGCTGGTCCCGGTTCCGGCAATGTCGTGGGAGCCCCACCCAAAGTTCAGATTGCCGACGAGCCGCCACCACCCGAGGCCCCAAAACCGACCCCGCCCCGCGCCCCTATTTCGGGCGGCGTTCTTAACGGCAAAGCCATCAGCTTACCCAAACCAGCGTATCCACCGATTGCCAGAGCTGCGCATGCTGCGGGCACCGTGGTGGTGCAGGTGACAATTGACGAAAACGGCAGTGTGATTGCTGCACATGCCGTGTCCGGGCATCCTCTGTTACAGGGGGCTGCTGTAGGTGCTGCGCGCCAAGCGAGATTCTCCCCAACGAAGCTTTCGGGGCAGCCAGTTAAAGTTACCGGAGTGATCCAGTACAACTTCGTAGCGCAATAACTGCGGAGAATATTTGTCGTGTCGCCGCGGTTATCGTGGACCGTCCCGGCTTCTCTGCTTGCTATCAATCTAAATAAAACCTTTTGGAGGGGTTCACCGTGACAATTCTAACGAGTATTTTTCTCGGCTTCTTGATGCTGTTGCAGGAAGCCGCAGCCAGTCCAGAGGCCTCCAGCGCCGACCATTTCACACTTACCGAAATGGTTAAGAACATGGGTGGCGTCGCGATCGCCGTCGTCATCGTTTTGCTGATCATGTCAGTTTATTCAATTGCGATCATGGTTGAGCGTTACCTGACTTACTCTGCCGCGAAGAAACAATCGCGCGAGTTTGCGCCGCGTGTGGCCCAGGCGCTCAAGAACGATCGCATCGAAGAAGCGATCAACATCAGCGACAAGCACCGCAAATCGCACCTCGCGATGGTCGTCAGCAGCGGCTTGCAGGAGTTTCGCGCGCATGAAGGCACGACCGACATCTCGGGCGACGAGATCGATGCGTCGAAGCGCGCCCTGCAGCGAGCGATCGCGATCAAGACCGCCGAATTCAAACGCGGCCTGTCGGGTCTCGCGACGATCGGTTCCACCGCGCCGTTCGTGGGTTTGTTCGGAACCGTGTTCGGCATCATCAACGCCTTCCGCGGCATGAAGAACGCGGAGTCAGCGGGTATCGCGGCTGTGGCCGGCGGTATTTCGGAAGCATTGTTTACCACCGCGCTCGGATTGCTCGTGGCAGTTCCGGCCGTGTGGTTGTTCAACTACTTCACGGGCAAGGTAGATGGCTTTGTGGTCGAGATGGATAACTCGGCGTCAGAGCTCGTTGACTACTTCATCAAGAACCGCACAAAGCAGTTGAAGGCGTAACTGAATCGCCAGGGAAGGTGAACCCCTGCGTTGTTTGGTGCGGCTCGGCGCAGCCTGGCCGCACCAATATTAACCGGGACGTTTACCGCTCGACGTAAGTAAAAGGAGATCTGTTATGGGAATGTCAGGTGGAGGTGGCACCGGCGGAGTACAGTCCGAGATTAACGTCACCCCGATGGTCGACATCATGCTTGTGTTGCTGATCATCTTCATGGTGGTCACACCGTTCCTTCAGCAGGGCATCACGGTTGCATTGCCGAAGAACATGAACAACCCGGATGTCGATCCGAACATTATCAAGGAGTCGTCGATCGTGATTTCAGTCCCGAACGACGGTGAGTACTACCTTGGCAAGCAACGCGTCGCGAAAGAGCAGTTGAGCGATAAAGTCGACACGATGCTCAAAGGTATTAAGAATGAGAACGATCGTATCGTCTACATCAAGAGCGGCGTTAACGTCAGCTACGGCGACGTGGTGACTGTCATCAATGAGGTCCGCAAGCTCGGGGTCGATAAGATCGGACTTGTGGCTGACAAGAAGAAAGGCGGCGCCGCTGCTGCAAAGGCGGCTTCGTAAAAGTATTTAAGAACGAGGAGATATTAAATGTCGGTGACTGATAATGAAATAGAGCATAGAAGTACCACCACGGCGGTTCCGTACATCAACGTAACTCCGTTGATTGACGTGTTGCTGGTGTTGCTGATTATCTTCATGGTCGTCACGCCGCTGAAGCCAAGCCGGTTCAAAGCTGACATTCCGACGCAGCGCGATCCGAATGAAGATCTAAGCAAGCTGAAGCCAAATCCGCTGACCCTGGTGGTCACCATCTCGCAGGATTTGCAGATCAAGCTGAACCAGGATTCGCTTGGCTCGGTAAACGATACGGCGCCGCTGGCGCAGAAACTGGCCCAGACGTTTGCACAGCGCAAAGACCAGCGCGCCTACAAAATAGGCTTGGAAAACCGCACCGATCTTAAGGACGACGATCGCATCGAGAAGACCGTCTTCGTCAAGGCGCCCAGAGCGGCGAAATACGGTGACGTGGTCAAAGTAATCGACGCCATCAAGGGAGCAGGCGCGAGTCCGGTTGGATTACAAGTGGACGATCTTCCGTAGTAAATAGGAGACCCGTGAGAGCTTCGAGCGCCGGCCCAGAAACTCGCCTCGTCGGAGCTCAAACGCCGGTCTTATTAAATTGGAGTCACGCATAAATGAAACTCTCTCAGACCGGGATCGTCATGGTTTTGGCGATC
>Ga0207712_10003125_pt1 | contig 10555 bp, 7 predicted proteins | sample KBSS44metaG_FD_184402 | JGI IMG/M metagenome (GOLD analysis project Ga0207712, IMG submission 184402) | Switchgrass rhizosphere microbial communities from Kellogg Biological Station, Michigan, USA - KBS S4-4 metaG (SPAdes) (version 2) | ecosystem: Host-associated > Plants > Roots > Rhizosphere >... | reverse complement strand
TAAGTACAAGTTTTTTCATGAGAATTGGATTTTGGCTTACAAATTGTTGTAACAACAAATTAACGAATCCCGGCCTTAAAAATTGCTTTCCACAGCAACTATTAAGACAGAAATGCGAGTCCTGGAACGCAGTGAAACCTTGTGTGCAAATAAATAGATATTAAAGATTTATATCGATCCATTAAACTTTCAGAGATAAGTAATTAGAGAATACTATATTTTCTGAATAGTAGCATATATCTGTATCCTGCATCCAATCGTTGAGCCTTGTCCTTCCTTTTACCTTATCCTTATTTATATCCTTTATGAAAAACCGTGAATTATAAACTTAAAAATTTACGGTATGAAAAAATTTTGCTCTACAGTCAAGCTTGTTGCCATTTCATTTTTCACCATTATTCATTTATCAGTAAACGCTACAGTTTTCCCGATCAATGTAACCTTTAGTGGTTTGCAGGAAACGCCGGCTAATGCTTCTGCCGGTACTGGCACTTTTGTAGGTACTTACAATGATGCCACTGACAGTTTGATCTACACGGTAACCTTTAGCGGGCTATCTGCAAATGTTATTGCTGCCCATTTTCATGCAGCACCTCCGGGTATTAAAGCGGGTGTGCTCATAGGTCCAGGCGGTTTTCCAACAGGAGTACTAAGCGGAAGTTTTACTGATACATTAGTGTTAACTGCTGGCCAGGAAGACAGCCTGAAACGTGGTCTTTTTTATTTTAATATTCATACCACTGCCTTTCCTGATGGCGAAATAAGAGCACAGATCTTTTTGCAAAATTCATCTTTCCTTGTTCCAGATATATTTTGTCCTGCAGATACTAATGTAAATGCTGATGCGGGACTTTGTTCAGCTTCAATAGCTTTTAATGCAGGTGCTCATGTAGGTTCGCCTGCACCTTTATTTTATTACAGAATTGGAAATACAGCTATCACTTCTCCTCATGTATTTCCGGTAGGTACAACTACCGTTATTGCTATTGCACTTAATTCTGCTGGTTACGATTCTTGTTCATTTAAAGTAATAGTAAAGGATGCACAGTCGCCTATTATTACTTGTCCTGCAAACATTACCAGGGTAAATGATCCTGGTCAGTGCGGTGCTGTAGTTAATTATACAGTTACAGCAACTGATAATTGCACTGCGGTTACGATTACTGTTCAGCCTGCATCCGGAAGCTTTTTCCCTGTAGGAGTTACCACGGTTAATGCAAAAGCAACTGATGCTGCAGGAAATACAGCTACTTGTTCATTTACTGTAACCGTAAACGATGTAGAGCCCCCAGTTATTCATGATCTTCTTGTTACCCCTCCGGTACTTTGGCCACCTAATCATAATATGAAAAATGTGAATGTAGATTACACAAGTACAGATAATTGCCCGGGACCGATAACTTGTCATATAGCTGTAACAAGCGATGAACCGGAAAATGGAACAGGCGATGGCGATACTGCCCCCGATTGGGAATTGACAGATGATCATCATATAAAACTTCGTGCAGAAAGAGCTGGCAATGGTGATGGAAGAGTTTATACACTTACAATAACATGTACTGATCAGTATGGTAACAGCTCAAGTGGAACAAAAACAGTATTAGTGCCAAAGAATATGTCAAAGAAAGATATCAGGCTCCTTGTTTTCCAATACTGGACGCAGGGGCATGGTCATGGAAATGGACACAGAACCGATGCTGGATCTGCATCGGACAAAAATGCCGTGATCATGAACGAAGAAGATCCTGAAACGAGCACATTGGTTCGTGCATATCCAAACCCAAGTACTAGTTACTTTACATTAAATATTCAGACAGGAAATAATAGGGAAAAAATTTCTGTAAGATTGATTGATGTGGCAGGAAGAGTAATGGAAACCAGGAGCAATCTTTCCGGAAGCCAGGTTGTAATGATTGGTAATAACCTCGCTGCAGGACTTTACATTGCAGAGATAAGGCAGGGGAATTCAACAAGGCAAATCAAGCTATTGAAACAGTAATTATAATTTGAGTGACACTACTTAAAGGCAGTGAGATTTCACTGCCTTTTTTCATTGGTAAATGACCACGTATAACTTCAGCTGTTTATTCTTGGTGTTCTTACCAGCACTAAATAAATGCTCAGATCGTTTTATATTAATAAAACACAATAGTTATGATCATGAATTCTGTTTCGGAAGTTGAAAAAATCATTCAGGATTATATTGAGCAGAAACAAAAATCGCATTATTATCATAAGAGAAAGAATGATGCGGAAAAAGAATATAATAAACTGCTCGTTAGTTGCGGAGGAGAAGAAAAGAATTTTTCATTAGAAGAGGCAAACAAAATTTACCAGGCATTCAAAGAAATGCAGGTCAACGAAGAACATTTAAAAATTGCTGAAGATAAATTCAATGAAGCCGATGAAAAACTAAAAGAGTTAGGTAATATTCTTTTCCATGCATCAATAACGGCTGATATAATTATACCGCCAATAAATGGAGAAGGGATTATCTCAAAACAGGTAACAGTGAGCTTCCCAAATGGACAGGCATTAGTTATTCAATAAAAAAAACGTCTCGCCTAAGGCGAGACGGATGTAAAAAAACAGAAACGAAGTTCATTACTGGACTACCAATTTATTTGTAAACGAAACATTATTATTCACACCATTTATTTTTAATAAATAATTTCCCCCGCTAACAGATCTTGGTATTCTTACTTCTTCAATATGCCTACTGCTGTTGACATTAATTTCTTTTGACTGGATCAATTTCCCTGTAATGTCTATCAACTCTACACTGTATTTACCAGCTGGTTGATCCGCGAATGTAACTTTTACAAGCCCGGTTGTTACTGGGTTTGGATAAACTGAAATACCATTGTTAATGATCGCATTCTGTAATGGAGGTTTTTTAGTTAGATCTTCTGTTATTTGTTGTTTTGCTTCTTCGGCATTTTTTCTATCTTTTTTCTTTTTTGCAAAAGCCAGCCTTTCATTCGCCAGGTCAGATGCATGAATACTGATGCAGTAGTAGAAACTTTTTCCGCCAGCATAGTTGTAAGGTCAAATCTATAATAGCCAATTGCGGATTCAGAGCTTGCAACAATTACATTACTTCCTTCTTCTACCATGGCACCGTTTGTTGAAAAGCCGTCGGGTAATCCTTTGATGGTTCCCTGGTAAACAGCCACTTTGGTTTCAATAGATATTTTGAAAACATTTCTGTTTGCTGTCAGCAGGTATAAATTTCCAGAGGCATCGGCGACCATATCACCACCATAACCTTTGCGGTTATGTACAGAATAATTTGCATTGTTTGCATCATCTGATAAAGCACCAAGATCGGTGATCACCGGATTTTTTCCAGTTGAAAAACGAATAAGATGATTGCCATCATTGGTTAATGCATATCCATTTTCATCTGATGCTATTACCATGCGGCATATTTGGTTAGCACCATCGCCAGGGCCACTTACAGTTCCGAATGGCTCGTTTTCGAAATAGTAGATCTTATTTGACTTCAGGTCAATATAGCGAAGCTGGTTAAAGCCCATTGGAGTATAATAAAGCCGCTCATGTTTTTTATCATAAGCCATCGCTGCGGAGTTTGTGGCAAATGGTTTGTCATATTGGTTACTGTTATTATTTACAACAACCGTTTTTACTCTTACATTGCTTCCGTTTGCAGCAGCAAGTTCCTGGTCAAGGTTCACAATTTTTTTGACGGGTGCTTTTGCAACAGTCACATCCTTTTTAACAACGGGATTACCTGTTCTTGCATTCAAAGCTTCTTTTTCCTGTTTGCTTTGATAAATCGATCTTATTTCTTCGCCAGTGGTAATATTTACAAGACGAACTTCTTTCCAACTTCTGCCTCCTTTTTCAACAGCAGTTATGGCATATCCTGTTAATGGTTGTTCTGCCTTTTTTCTTTTTTGTGCGAATGACCCTGTAATGAAAGAGGTCATTATAAGCAGTAGTAAAGTTTTTTTCATAATCGTTAGGTTTTGTACCATTAATCTACGATATTTTTCGTTGAACAAAAAAAATTATTGATGAACAGCTTATTTATTATATGAATGGGGATAGCTAAACTGTATCAAACTTCAGACTCACAGCAATAATTGTAAATTCACAACATGCAAGCACTCACATTTGGAGGGATGGAAGAGATCATTTATCAATCCGTTTCTGAACCACAGATATTAGAATCAACAGATGCAATTGTCCAGATCATATTGTCGGGTATTTGTGGTTCTGATCTTCATGTATACCATGGGAGAGAAACTGGAATTGATGAAGGTACAGTCATGGGGCATGAATTTGTGGGAACAGTTATAGAAACAGGAAATGCTGTAAAGAAATTCCATAAAGGGTCAAGAGTGTTAAGTCCTTTTACCACATCATGCGGGACATGTTTTTATTGCCGTATAGGATTGACATGTCGTTGTGAAAAGGGGAATCTTTTTGGTTGGGTACAAAGTGGTCATGGTCTGCAAGGGGCGCAGGCTCAATATATCCGGGTGCCAATGGCCGATACTACACTCGTTTCATTGAGTAATGATATAAGTGAGGAAAAAGGTTTGCTACTCGGTGATATTTTTTCCACCGGTTATTTCTGTGCGGAAAATGCCGGAGTAAATAGCAAAGGAACATATGTGATCATCGGTTGCGGCCCGGTTGGCTTAATGACGATCCTGGCCGCGAAAGATATTGGCGCTGAAAACTTATTTGCTCTTGATCATTCAAATGAGCGTTTGCAAATGGCGAAAGAATTTGGAGCCATGCCATTAAATCCATTAGTCGCCGATGCAAGATCAACGATCCATAATGCTACTAATGGCCGCGGAGCAGATGCGGTAATGGAAGTGGTAGGTAGTCCGGATGCACTTCGCCTTGCGATCGATTTATTGAGACCTGGTGGAACTATCTCATCGGTCGGTGTTCATACAGCAAAGCATTTTTCTTTTTCACCGGGTGAAGCGTATGATAAAAATCTGGTGTATAAGATCGGCCGATGCCCCGCACATTATTATGCTGAGAAATTGTTGAGGGAACAAGTCATTCAACGAAACCCTGTGGAAAAGATCATCACACATCATTTTAGTTTAACTGATGGCGCAAAAGCCTATGAGGTATTTGACAAAAAAATGGATAACTGTATTAAAGCAGTGTTGCATCCATAGTCAATTAGTTTGTTTTCGCTTATCAATCTATCCTTTTTGTTTTTATACTGTCCCATCATTCTTTTTTTGGGAAATGAAGAAGGATCTAATTTTTATAAAGAATCTGAACAATCTACTTGGAAACGCGGAGGGGAATACACCATTTATGTTGGTATGATGATGAAATAAATCAAGATTTTATCCGCCCATCTATTTCACGTTTATCAAGACATCAAAATCACCTAACTTTCGCATCTTAAAAAAATAATGCACATGAGAAAATCATTTTTATTTATCCTGTCTTTTGTTTTAAGCCTGCAATTAATAAATGCGCAGGAAGAAAAAGTAGACATGGATATGATGAACAGGATCCGCAAAGAAGGGCTTGAAAATTCCAAAGTAATGGAGATCGCAATGTACCTGACTGATGTAAGCGGCCCGAGACTTACTGCATCTCCAGGTTACATGCGTGCTGCTACCTGGGCAAAAAATAAATTAACTGAATGGGGTTTGTCAAATTCTAATCTTGAACCATGGGGCGAATTTGGCAAAGGTTGGGAACAAACAAAATGCTATGTGGCAATGACAGCGCCTTATTATGTACCATTGATCGCTATGCCCCGGGCATGGACAGGAAGTACGCCAGGAAAAAAATCAATGAAAGCCGAAGTTGTTTTAATAAAAGCAAAAGACACTGTTGAGTTAATGAAATATGCAGGCACATTAAAGGGAAAAATCGTAATGACATGGTCTTCTGCAAAACTTACTCCTTCTTTTACAGCCGACGGAAATCGTTTTGCTGATACATCTTTGGAGAAAATGGCAGCAGCCGAAATGCGTCAACCACAACAAGGCGGCGGTCAGCGGAATCAGGGAAATAATCCACAGGTAAATCAATTTATGCTGCAAAGAAGAATGAACGAAATGATCAATAAAGAAAAACCTGCACTCGTCTTAACAATGTCAGCAAATGGCAATGATGGAACAATTTTCGTAAGCAGTGGCGGACAATATGCTAAAGACGCAGAAGTTGCACCGGCAAGCGTTGTGCTTTCTTCTGATGATTATTTAAGAATTCAACGATTGATAGAATCAGGAGTGCCGGTAAGTATTGAAGCAGAAGTAAAAACAAAATTTTATAACGATGATCTGAAGGGGTATAATGTTGTTGCTGAAATTCCAGGTACTGATCCTTCGTTGAAAGAAGAACTTGTAATGTTAGGCGGACATCTTGATAGCTGGCACGCTGCTACGGGAGCTACAGATAATGCTGCAGGTTGTTCGGTAATGCTGGAAGCAGTAAGGATATTAAAAACGATCGGCTATCAGCCCCGTCGTACTATTCGTATTGCTTTATGGAGTGGGGAAGAAGAAGGGTTGCATGGCAGTCGCAATTATGTAAAAAATCATTTTGCTGATACCGCAAAAACATCAACAACCCAAAACAACGCAAAAGTTTCTGCGTATTATAATTTAGATAATGGCACAGGGAAGATCCGTGGCGTTTATTTACAGGGAAATAAAGATGCAGGTCCCATTTTTACAAAATGGCTCGAACCATTTAAAGATCTCGGAGCAAGTACAATTACAATAAGTAATACTGGCGGTACGGATCATCTTGCATTTGATGGTGTAGGTATTCCTGGATTCCAATTCATACAAGACCAGATCGAATACAATACAAGGACACATCACACTAATATGGATACTTACGATCATCTTGTACCTGATGATCTGAAACAGGCTGCTACTATTGTTGCAGCATTTGTTTATAACACTGCACAAAGAGATCAGAAGATACCAAGAAAGCCCATGCCACAAGCACAAACGCAGAACCGGGCATTTTAATAATTCATTAATAAGTAATTTATGGAAGTGAGAAATTTTCTTCTCACTTTTTTATTTCAATAGAATTAAGAGAGGATTTTACTGAGTGCTGCGGGGATCCTCATAAATAAACCTCACCTGGGCACTTTTCTTTTCGGTTGAGGTAAGATAGAGTTGATATCGTTTATTCCCCGCGGTAATAATTAGCAATGCTGTATTTGGAGGAATATCACCAAGATTTTCTGCTACCATAGTTACTTCCTGTTCCCTGTTAATCAAATCAACTTTTATTTCAAGTGTAATTGGTTTTGAAGTAAGTTTTTGATTAGATGCAAGTGGCTTGTTGTTTAATAAAACTGTTATGATATCACCATCTACCTGTGCATTATCATAAAAATCCAAACGTATTGTACCGGTATCAACTTTGATTTCTTTGATATGCTCAAAATCGGATTCTGCCACTCTTGATAAAGTGATCTTCCCGGCCGGGCAACTTGCATAATTATTCATAGTAACACCACCCCAATCACCTGTAAGCACTTCTTTATTATCCTGCTTTTCGTAAACGAGATTGTATTGTTTAATACAAGGAATACAATCAGGCGGCACATGAAACGTCAACACTTTAAGCTCATTTATATTAAGCGATTTGTTTGAAGAGTTATAACTACCTCCAAAATCTTCTTTTACATAGTTTGTGACATCGGAATAATGATAAGAAACGCCATTGATCTTTCCATTTTCTGTTTTTATATTCAATTCGATATTATAAACACGAAAACAACCACCGGGACCTTGCGTCAAAGTACCCCGCCACACACCATTCAGATTTTGTGCAGTTGAACTAATGGAAATGATAAAAATAGTTAACAGGAACGAGGCGGCTCTCATTGCGGGTAAACTTAAATGAAATTCTTTATTTGGTTGAAATGATTTACGGGAGTGGTATTGGAACGCCAGGTTTTACATATTTAAATCTGACCATCGCATTCTTTTGTTCTGTTGAAGTTATTCTTACTTCAAAGCGTTGGTCACCGGCTGTCACGATCATAAGTGAAGTATTTGGCGGGATGCGACCCATATTTTCTGCTACCATGATCAATTCATGATCCGGGTTTGACTCATCCATTTTTAAATTAACAGTTATCGCGGCTGCCGACAATCTTTTATTTGATAATATTAATTTACTATCGAGATAAACGGAAATGGTGTCATCATCTATTTCTCCATTATCATACAACTTTACAGTAACGTTTTCGGAATTGATCATTAGTGTTTGTACAAGACTATTCTCTCTTTTTTTCAGGATATTCGGTGTTTTATTGTTCGATCTTATTGTAAGATCTTTTTTGTCTTCTGGCTGTATCGGATTTACCTCGACTTTTACTGAATCGGTTTTTGGTTTTACCAAAACCGTATTCTTATTTGTATTGGTGGAATTGTTTTTATTCGGATTAGTAACCGGTGGTTTTGTAGTAGTCTTCGTTGTTGAGTTATTTGTAGTCGGATTCGTTTTTACCAACGGAGGATTATTATTTACAGGGGTATTCTTTTTTCTTAAAAAGGGCTCAACATAAAAATCTGATGTGATAACTTTTCTTAAGATCATTTTACCGCCCCCACAATCATCTCCTCTTCTTGATCCACGTAGCGAATCTGTTTTCTCGATAACGCTGCTAAATGTTCCTTCCAAAAACTCTTCTTTACCTGATTTTGCATAAGTAAGAAGACATTTTTGAATACAGGCCGAACTAGAGAGAGACATTCTTACTTCTATTGTTTTTATTTCCTGTATCAATGCGTTGCCGGACGAATTTGAAAAATTACCAATCATGGTACATTTTCCATAGAAACGCTTGTCCTGGTAAGAATAAGTAACACCCGATAAAGTGTTGTTTGATTGTTCCATTTGTATTTCAAAACGGTATTGCTGGCCATCATCCGTAATAAAATATCCACGCCAAATGCCGGTTATGTCCTGGGCAGATGACAAAAAAGAGAAAGCCGGTAAAAAGGTGAAAACGGTGAGTACAAATCTTTTCATAATCCTTACTGTCACAATGTAAAGCTAACAAATAACATAATTTGTATAAATCTGTTATACAAACGATTTGTTAATAAAAACTCTGGTTCGACTTCGCTAAATTTGCAACCTCTTAAAAAGAACAATTTAATGATCAATATTACATTTCCTGATGGCGCAGTGCGGCAGTATGCTGAAGGCACAACTGCAATGGACATTGCAAAATCAATTTCAGAAGGATTAGCAAGAAAAGTTATTGCAGCCGGAGTCAATGGCCAGGTTTGGGATGCATCAAGGCAAATAAAGGAAGATGCGACCGTAAAACTTTATACATGGAATGACGCAGAAGGAAAAAATACTTTCTGGCATTCATCTGCCCACCTGATGGCGGAAGCGGTTGAAGGCATGTTTCCGGGAGTAAAGTTTTGGGTAGGGCCGCCGGTTGAAAATGGGTTTTACTATGATATGGATCTTGGCGATAAGAAAATAAGTGAAGAAGACCTGTCGGCAATTGAAAAAAAGATGAATGAACTGGCGAAGAAAAATAGCCAGTACATTAGAAAAGAAATACCGAAAGCCGACGCTGTAAAATATTTTACTGAAAAAGGGGATGAATACAAATTAGATCTGTTGCAAAATTTGAATGATGGTGAAATAACTTTTTATACGCAAGGAAATTTTACAGACCTCTGTCGCGGGCCGCATATCCCAAATACGAGTTTGATAAAAGCAATAAAGCTTACCAATATTGCCGGCGCCTATTGGAAAGGGGATGAAAAGAATAAACAGCTTACAAGGTTATACGGTGTAACATTCCCATCACAAAAAGAGTTGGATGAATACCTGGCATTACTCGAAGAAGCAAAAAAGAGGGATCACAGAAAGCTTGGTAAGGAATTAGGGATCTATACTATGGATGACGATGTAGGCCAGGGTCTGATAATGTGGATGCCGAATGGTACCGTGATAATTGAAGAATTGGAAAAACTTGCAAAAGAAACCGAAAATGATGCAGGGTATAAAAGAGTGGTGACTCCGCATATTGCTAAAGAAAGTATGTATCTCACCAGTGGTCATTTGCCATATTATGCAGATAGCATGTACCCGCCAATGGAATTGGAAGGGGAGAAATATTATCTCAAATCAATGAACTGTCCGCATCATCATAAGATCTATGCAGCTGAACCAAAAAGTTATCGTGACTTACCTTATCGTGTTGCAGAGTATGGAACTGTTTATAGATATGAGCAAAGCGGTGAGTTGTTTGGTTTAATGCGAGTTCGCTGCCTGCATATGAATGATGCACATATTTATTGCACCAAAGAACAGTTTGAAGAAGAATTCAGAGCGGTAAATGAGATGTACCTGAAGTATTTTAAAATATTTGGGATTGATAAATACGTGATGAGATTGTCATTGCATAGCGCAAATAAGCTTGGAAAGAAATATGTAAACGAACCGCAACTTTGGATAGAAACAGAGCAAATGGTAAGACAGGTGCTTATTAATTCCAAAATACCATTTGTTGAGGTGCAAGACGAAGCTGCATTTTACG
>Ga0207712_10003123_pt1 | contig 10562 bp, 4 predicted proteins | sample KBSS44metaG_FD_184402 | JGI IMG/M metagenome (GOLD analysis project Ga0207712, IMG submission 184402) | Switchgrass rhizosphere microbial communities from Kellogg Biological Station, Michigan, USA - KBS S4-4 metaG (SPAdes) (version 2) | ecosystem: Host-associated > Plants > Roots > Rhizosphere >... | reverse complement strand
GTGCGAGATCGAACGATTTCGAGATTCGTACCAGATCCTCTTGTGACGTATCTGCAGGTAACATCGGACGCACCTGATTCTGCTCCCCGTAAAGCCACGCGATAAAAAGCATCTGGACGGCTCCGCCGCGATACCAGTTGCCTTGTTCGTAATATGGCCCGACGCGGCCCACCCCGGCACCGAAACCTTGGGCGATCATCGTTGTAAAGCCCGGCACGCTTTGAGCGGCAACACCCATCTGCCATTCGGCAGTAGAAGAGCAGCCAATTGTGCCAACCTTTCCATTTGACCAGGGCTGAGACGTCATCGCCTTTATAGCGTCTTCTCCGTCGGTGATAGGCGGGCCGAGAATGTCGTAGTTGCCTTCAGAGAAAAAATGACCACGCTCATTCATCACGACATAGGCATAGCCGCGTTTCACGGCTTCGAGGATCGTCGTCATATCACGCGGTGCACCAAGCCGAACGTCCCAGAAGTTAAAAATGTAAGGAGTCCGCGAAAAGATGATCGGGTACTGTTTGGTATTGTCCTTAGGGCGGTAGATGTCGGCGGCCATCCGCTTGCCGTCGCGCATCGGTACCATGACCTTTCGGTAGATCGTCGCAACCGACTCGAGCTCGCCTTCGATCGCATTTCTTTTGGTGATCGTCTCTGCATCCGTCGCGCTGCGGTTTTGGCTAAAAGAGCTCGAACCGAAAACCATCAAACAGGTCGTCGCTAAAACAAAGTTCCGGATAGAACTGCTTCTGATCATCTTTTTCTCCTTTTTTTTGAAAATGACAGCCGGAATGCCGCCACTATTTTGGATGAAGATAATTCTAACGCGGAATACAGAAGTTTTCTATCGCGGAGCGATCTGTGAACGGACTTCGTTCTATTCGGCCGTTGCCAGTTCCTTTTCTTTCCAAAGCCGATACCAGCTAAAGACCCCGAGCATTGCAAGGCAGAGAAAGATAATGAACTCGATGGCGATCAGTTTTACGCCTTTCACGGAATACAGACCGATGCTCGTAACATCGACAGTTACCCACAACACCCAGGTCTCGAATATGCGCCGGGCGAGGAGAATCGTCGCGAGAATGCTCGAGATTGCGATAAAAGTATCGATATACGGATAAGTGGCCGGATGATCAAATATCTGGGGCAATATCAAATGTATTTGAGAGATCAGCGTACCGATCAGAAGCGTTACCGCAGCGATAAGCATCGCTAGCCGAAGTCGGTCTGCGTTGCTCAGAGTTCGGATCGCACTTTGTTGGTGTGCCGCCCTGTATTTCCACGAAAACCAACCATAAACGCCCATTCCGCAAAAATACATTTGCAGGAACATGTCCGAATAAAGGTGTATTTGGAAGAAGATGACGAGGAAGAATATTGCATTCAATATCCCCGTCGGCCATGTAAAAATGTTTGCCCGGGCCGCCAAAAAGACCGAGATCAGGCCAAGAAGTGTCCCGATAAACTCGACATAGCTGACGTTGTTTTCAAAAACCGTAAAGAAAGTCTCTTTAACATCAAAGAGTGCGGAGACGGACGAAAGATCGGGCATGCGTTTATTGAGTACCTGTTATCCGGAAAACGAATCGATATAATAACTTTATTCGCGAAACATTCATATCCGGGCTTATTCCGGCTGCACAAATGAACCGGTCACCCCGCCTTACCGTCCCTTACAATTCCTTCCAAAACCCCGATAGCAGTGATGTCGCTCTTGTGAAATGGCCGAGTTTTGGGGCGCTTTTATGAGTTTCTCGCGCGCTTTTGCGGGTTTTCAGCGGAATCGACAATAAGGAATAATGCCCCACAATGTTGAAGGACGTCCCTAAATACCCCGTCCTTCTAAAAGAAGGAATCAGAACGAACCTATTAACTATCAAAAAATCATTGTATTTGTGGAGTTATCAGCGAGTTTCGTAAAAGGAGCTAGTGGCCTGACGCTTGCACTACAAATTAGGCCGGACTTCTACGTCCGAGGGCTACTCCTCGCAATTTCTTGAGAAAACGGGTCCCCCCGCCGATTCCAGCTACGCTTCCCTTGTTATATATGCGTTTTAAGATCAAAACCTTAATGCTTGGCTTTGTAGGTCTTTCATTTTTGCTTTTGATCCAAGCCGGAAACGCGCAGGAGCCGGACGCGGGTTCGGCACAGCAAAAGGCACCGACGGTCGCTGACCAGGCTGAAAAGAGAAATTCCGCCCGTGATCTCAGGCGCCTGCAAGATGATGAGTTTCTGGTGGAAACGGCGTACCTCCAGGATGAAAGTGACCTTTTCCATAAACTTACGTTTGAGCGGACGGGCCGGCACTCCTGGTCGGCCGTTTTTAAGGAAGAATTAACTATTGGCAACGAAAACCGTAATTTCGTCTTTTCGATCCCTGCACATCTTGTCGGAACCGGAACGCAAAAGTCGCGAGGCTTCGGTGATGCCGAGATCGAGTTCAGCTATGGCCTATACGGAAACGGCTCATCGCGTATCACGATCTCGCCAGGGATCGGATTGAGTCTTCCGACCGGAAGTGTCCGCAAAGAACTTGGGTCCGGCGGTGCCGGATTGTCAGTCAAGCTTCCCGTTAGCGTTGCGATCACCGAGTGGTTCACCTCAAATTCCATCGTCGAATTCTGCCACACGAGATCGGCGAGAAATACTGACGGCCAGAGCGCCAACACCTCCGAGTATGCGATCGGGCAGAGCTTCGTTTGGTTCGCAAAGCCGAAGTTGAACTTTTTAGTCGAGACAGTGTGGGAACGTCAACAGGAAGTGACAGGCCACGGATCGACGGTGAATAGCCATTCGTTCCTGGTCAGTCCCGCTGTTCGATGGGCATATGAATTTAAAGGCGGATTGACGGTTTCGCCAGGTGTGGCGATTCCCATAGGGTTAGGACCAAGCCGAGGTGAAAATAATATTCTTTTTTATATTGCCTTCTCTCACCCGATCAGAAAAAGGCATGACGAAACCAAATGAAAATCAGCTATAAATTAACACTAAGTTATCTGCTTGTCGCTTCGGTGGCAAGCGTTACGATATTTTTCACGCTGAAATCCTACCGTGAGATCAACAAAACGTTTGCGTCGCTTATGGATGATTCGACCAAGACGATAGAGATTCTCAATGGTCTGAAACAATCTGCAGGACGAATAATCTCTTCGACAAACGAAATTGGTATTATCCACGTTGAAACCAACGGACAAGCGGTCGAAGAACTCGCTGAGGAAGAAATCCAGTTGAACGAATCGGGATATCAGGACTATGAAACTAATCTGAAACGATATGAAGTCATGGTACAGACCCTTCATCCTGAGTCTGCCAACACCTTCGAGATTATCCGAGCATCGGGCCATAACCTGATCGAAACGAGCCACGAGTTGGTCGAGCTAAGGAAACGAAATATTACTGGCACACAACCCGCGCTAAAAAGGCTTGAATTTGAAAGCGATGAAAGTGTGTTCCTCACATTCATAGATAAGGCCTTAGAAAAAGAATCCGTTGAACAGATCGAGGCTCAAGCAAGTGTCAATGACAGCATCACATTCGCCACGCGGGAATCACTGACCGTCACGGTATTAACGTTCATCCTGGCATTGTTTTCGGGCCTATACATTTCCTTTTTGATCTCCCGGCGCGTGATCAAGCTTCAAACCGCGATTCAACGCGTTGGAACGGGTGAACTTGAAACTCAGATCGAAACTGCGTCGAAAGACGAGATCGGGGATCTCTCACGTTCGTTCAACAGAATGGTGGGCGACCTCAAGGGCGCGAGCGAGACGCTGCGGGAATCAGAAGAACGACACCGAAAGCTCTTTGAAAGCAATCCGTTTCCCATGTGGGTTTACGACCGTGAAACCTTTGGATTTCTCGCAGTCAATGACGCCGCGATCATGCATTACGGATATTCTCGTAACGAATTTCTCGCGATGACGTTAAAGGATATTCGACCCGCAGACGATCTCCCCATCCTGCTGGCACATATAGCCAGCGCTAATTCAAGCGAAAACCCAACCAGCATTTGGAGACACCAAAAAAAGGATGGAACAATATTTGACGTCGAAATTACGGGCTATGAACTGGATTTCGGCGGACGTCCCGCGGAGCTTGTTCTCGCAAACGATATTACCGAAAAGCGTCGGCTCGAAGCCGAATCACGCACGATCTCTCAAATCATTCACGGCGTTACGATCACTCATAACCTGGAAGATCTTCTCGCGCTAGTTCATCAATCCATTGGGCAAATGCTCTATGCCGAGAATTTTTACGTCGCCCTCTACGACCCCAAGACCCAGTTATTAAATGTTCCATTCTGCGTGGACAAGTACGACGAGGTTGCCCCTCCCGCAAAATTGGGTCGAGGACTTACTTCCTATGTCTTTCGTACCAACAAGCCGATCCTGATGACGCCAGAGGTTATTACGAGGCTGGTTGACGAAGGTGAGATCGAGGTCGTCGGAACACTTCCCGCGGTCTGGCTGGGCGTCCCGCTCAGAACCGCAGACGGCACTACGGGCGTTCTGGTCGTTCAGCATTACGAAGACCCGAAAGCATACGGTCCGCAAGATATAAGGTTCATGAGCGCTGTAGGTGGCCAAATCGCGATGGCGATCGAGCGGCAGCGTTCTAACGATGCTTTGACCGATTCGGAAGAACGCTATCGCGAACTGATCGAAAACGCCCACGACATTATCTATACCCATGATTTTGACGGCAAGTACACATCCATAAACGGAGCCGCGGAAAACATTACCGGTTATACCCGCGACGAATCGCTCGCGTTGAGCCTGGAACAGATTGTTGCTCCTGACTATATAGAAAAAGCCCGAGAAATGATCACCAGAAAGGTCGCGGGTGAGACCACTACTGCTTATGAATTAGAGGTCATTGCGAAAAACGGTGACAGGGTGACTCTGGAGGTCAATTCTCGGATCGAGTATGAAAATGGAATTCCGGTCGCAGTCCAGGGCATTGCCCGGGACATCACTGAGCGCAAACGTGCGCAAAAAGAGCTTGAGCGACAAAAAAATGAGTTGAGAGTTTTATTCGACTTGATGCCTGCAAAGATCTGGTTCAAGGATACGAAGAACGAAATAGTCCGGGTAAACAAACACGTGGCCGACAGCATCGGGATGACCGTCGACGAGATCGAAGGAAAACCGGCTCGAGAAATTTATCCCAGCACCTCTGAGAAATTCTACAGAGATGATCTTGAGGTTATCCAATCAGGTAGGGCAAAACTGGGGACCGTCGAAATCGTGTCGGATGAAAACGGAAATGAACGGTGGAGTGAGATCGACAAAGTTCCTTACCATGACGATCGCGGTGAAGTGCTGGGCATTGTCGTTGTTGAGAAAGATATCACCGAAGGCAAGCTTTTAGAACTCGATCTACGGCATAAAGAAACTCTTATCCGCATCGCCGGCCGAGTGACTCGGACAGGCGGATGGACGATCGATCTGCCGGGCAATAAAGTGAGCTGGTCCGATGAAGTATTCGACATTCTCGAATACGCGCGCGGTGATGCCCCGCCGCTCGCGGATGCTCTCGCGCTTTACCCCGAGGAATGGCGCGACATAGTAGCTTCGGCGATCGGAGAATGTTCGCGGAACGGAGCTCCGTTCGATCTGGAATGCGAGGTGCTGACCGGTAAGGCCGAACGGATCTGGGTCCGAATATGTGGAGAGGCGGAGCATAACATCGACGGCACCGTGACCCGTCTGCAAGGCGCCTTCCAGGACATCACATTGAGAAAACGGGCTGACGAGACACTGCGGTTAAACGAGGCTAAATTCAGGGACCTCTTTGACAATGCACCTGTCGCCTATCACGAGCTTGATACGGAGGGTCGCTTCATACGAATCAACCGCACCGAAGAATTACTGCTTGGTTATACCAGTGATGAGCTAAAAGGACGCTATCCGTGGGAAATAATTGTCGAGAAAATTTCTCGTGACGCGACCAAGGCGAAACTTAAGGGGAAGGAGCAGTTAAAAGCGGTCGAGCGCACGTTTATTCGAAAGGATGGGACGCATGTCTCGGTTTTGAACGAAGACCGAATGATCCTTGATTCGGATGGAAACATTCTCGGAATTCGCTCAACACTTCAGGATATTACGGACCGCAAGCGTCTCGAGGAGCAGTTGACCCATCAGGCTCTGCATGACCCGTTGACCAAATTGGCGAATCGTGTCTTGTTTAGGGATCGTGTTGAGCATGCCATCAATCGCGCCGCACGAAAACAAACGCCCCTCGCCGTTATGTTCCTGGACCTGGACAACTTCAAAACCGTCAACGACTCACTCGGACATGCCGCCGGCGACGAACTGCTCGTTTCCGTAACCGAGCGCCTGAACGCGTGTTTGCGAAGCAGCGATACTCCCGCACGTCTGGGCGGCGATGAATTTGCGATCCTCATTGAAGACATGGTTCAGGCTGACGAAGCAGTTTTCATTGCCGAACGAATACGTGCCGTTCTTCAAGCACCTTTTATCATCAACGGCGCCGAAGTATTTGTCGGAGTCAGCATTGGGATCGCAACCGCCGGCGAAGATCGCCAAACTCCGGAAGAACTTCTCCGCAACGCCGATGTCGCAATGTATATGTCGAAGAGCAACGGCAAAGACAGATACACGGTTTTTGAGGACAAAATGCACGATCTGTTAATTAAGCGAATCCGACTTGAAACGGATATGCGGTCAGCTATTGACAAGCGGCAGTTTGAGGTCTATTACCAACCCATTATCGACCTTCAGTCAGAGGGGATCATGGGAATGGAAGCCCTGGTACGCTGGAATCATCCGGAAGATGGTCTGATTCCCCCGCTCGATTTTATTCCGCTTGCGGAAGAAACCGGACTTATAGTACGGCTAGGCGAATGGATCCTGAACGAGGCATGTTCACAGGCCAGCTCCTGGCAAGTCGAGCACGACTTAGGCGACCGCTTGTCGATCACCGTCAATATAGGCGGTCGTCAATTCCAGGAAACCGGATTAGTCGAGGCGGTCGCGAAGGCTCTTTCCAAATCGAAATTGCCGCCGCGAAGTCTGATCCTCGAAATTACCGAGAATACAATGCTTGCGAATACGACGGCTACGATCGAGACACTGACTGAACTTAAGGCGCTTGGGGTCGGGTTGGCGATTGATGACTTTGGCACGGGTTACTCGTCGCTAAGCTATTTGCAGAAGTTCCCCGTCGACATCCTCAAGATTGATAAATCTTTCGTAGACAGGATAGCCGCGGACAAGGAAGGGGCGGCGGTCGCGAAAGCGATAATTACAATGGGGGAAACCCTGCATCTCAAGACCATTGCCGAGGGTATCGAAAGCGTGGGACAGCAAGTCGCGCTTCAAGATCTAGGGTGTGAGTTGGGACAAGGCTTTCATTTCGCAAAGCCACTTAGGGCAACGGATATGAATGAATTTCTCCGAGCCTCGTTCGTGACGCAACTTAACAGGCAGGCGAAACCAGTTTGGACAGCAGGCAAGGTCAACACAAGACAACCCGTCCCGGCTGGATAAAGGTTCGAAGAACCTTTTCCTTTTCTCGATCTAATTCACGGCGGTCACGTTCGTGATAGTTACAGTGGTGCCTTCGCCCTTCGCCCTGATCTTTAACTTGGTCGGGCGTCCCGTGTTCTCAGTTGTATTGGCCGTGCCCTGGTAAGTGACGAGGTAGGCGGTGCGGAGCTGCTGGACGATATCTTCGTAGGCAGCCTGGATCTGGGAGATCTGAGTGATCGAGTAGTAAGTGCCGCCGGAAACTTTCGCGAGGCGTCGGCCTTCGCGGTCGGCTTTGGATGTCAGTCCCATGTACTTTGTCCGCAAAGGGTCAACCGACGCGTTCGCGTCATTGTTTGCAGAAGCGGCAATCAGGCCCGATGGAACATAGAGCGGATAGATCAAGGCTCCGCTTTCCTGGATCGTGCCCGCCAACGAGTCGAATGCAAGGAATGAACGGTTGTCGTCGCCGTCTGTCAATACAATTATCGCTGTACGGTCACCTTTGAGCGGGCGCAATGTGTCGGAAAGGGTATAAGCCAAAGCGTCGTAATACGCCGTGCCTCCGCCCGCGTCAAAAGTATCGAGGCTGGTCGAAAGCTTTTGTTTGTCAGTAGTAAAGGTCGAGAGGACCTTAACGTCGTCGTTAAAAATAACTATCGAGATGCGATCGCTGCGGTCAACCGTATCGACAAAATTTCGCGCAGCCTTTCGAATAAAATTGACATAATTCTCAACGCTTCCCGAAACGTCCAGGAGCAGAACCAGGTCCACCGGTGAAGTTACTGTCCGAACAGAAACTACCTCGCGGTCCTCATTATTTTCGGTAACCTCGAAATCTTTTACCTCGAGTCCAGACACAGTTCGATTATCGCTGTCCGTAACACGGATCAAGGCCCTCTTGATCCGCGCGGCCGGTATGTCCGGACCGGCAGGTTTCGGTGAAAAGGCGGGCTCCCGCTTAAACGGCGGAAGGGTCCGCATATAATCGCCAAAATATTTCGGACTGGCCCGCCGGATCGCATCCATCAACATCGAATCGCCGCTGCGGATTATCGCCTTCGCGGCATTTGTCAGCGGACGTTCACGCAGATCGCTCGAAACTTCATTTGGCGGAACATTGAGCAGCATTATTCCGCGGGCGGATGTAAATCTGAGCTCGATTCCGGGGCTAACTTTGTGTTTTTTCTTTTTCTTTTTTGTGTCAGGTGGGTCATCCGCTGCAGGTGGATCAGATGTTTCAGCAGACGGATCGTCGGCATTTTCTTTTGCAGCTGCGGGATCGTGGATTTCCCCTTGGATCACAAATCTACCAGCCGCCTTTTCCTTGATCTTCTTCAGTTCGATGTCGCTTACGTAACGCGGATGCGATTCTGTCCACATCAGATCGTATTTCAGATCATTTATTGGGATATCGACGGCAACAGTCCCCGTAACTGTCGTGGTATCGATCAAGGCAAGATCGCCGGTCACCATCAACGCACCGTCCAGCGTCTCCGCTGAAAGGAGTGAACGCTCGGGCAGCTTTAATGAAACATCGATACGCTTTTGGGGATCCGCGGGCTTGATCTCAATGTCGACGTGCCGGCCCTTTGTCGAGATGGAAATCTCTTTTGGAGTGACTTGTTTTTTATCGGAGGTCGCGGTTATCTGCGCTTTCCTATCCGTCGATCCGGGTTCCACTGCGACGGCCTCGACATCGATCCGTCCGTAACGATTTATAACGGAAACGGTCGTACCTTCGGGAACCGACAATTCCTTGCTGAAGCTCTGAGCCTCAGTAATAAGCGCCGAAAGAATTAAAAGAATTGTCGGGAGAAAAAAATGGCGTACATGAAGCTGCATCGCTTAAGACTTGCTTGTGACCCTTCCCGATTGTATCAGACGTTGGCGAACGCGTTCGCGCCATTTCCGCCGTGGGCCTTCGTCATCCTCAAATCTTTCCATTAGTTCGAGCGTCGTCTCGCCTCCTGAAAGCCGGGTCTTCAGATAAAGAAGAGCGATCATAACGCCCGAGAAGGAGATTACAAGGATCTGTATGGGAAGCCACACCACCTGATTCAGTGATTGAATAAAGGTGCGCTTTACCCGCGTTCGCATGTCTTTCTCACCGTCGCCTTCCTTTGTCCCCTCATCACCCAAATGGAGACCGAAGGTTGTGGTCTTTTTCGGCTCAGCCTGTATCGGTTCTCCAGCCACCGCGTCGCCGTCAGTGACTTGTACAGGCTCGGTCGTCTCGATCTTGCCAACCCTGATGTCGGATGCCGGAGTCCATTTCGGATCAAATGCCTTGGCAGTTACATTTATGAAAAACGCCACTGAACCGGCAAGCACAGCGGGGATCAGGATATTGATCAGTGAGACTCCGGCTGTAGTCCAGATCGAACGCTTGACGAGGTCCTTGGACCGACGCATAGCCGTACGGCCACGCAGATTTTCCATCATCACGACGGGAGCGACAAGCTGCCGGAAAATGTGCGCGATCAGTAGTCCGGCCAACCCTGATAGGCCCCCGATCACCCCCGCGAAAATTAACTGTCCTTTCGTCCACCCTGCAAAAGGCACACTAAGCAGTGATAGGACAAGGCCTGCGGCGAAGCCGCCAATGCACGCCCCAATACCGATGACGAAGATCGTGAATGTGTTTATTAGCCCGGTTCCTGCAAACGTCTTCCATTTCTTGCGGGCTTCCCGAAGTGCGGGCCTAACCCTGACGGGGCGCAACGGCATCGCAAGGTACTGAGTCACGACCCACGAGATCGTACCGAAGTTCAAATACGAACAAAACAAACTGACGACTGAAAGCGTTATGCCCACGATCCCGCTCGCGACATCAGTGGTTGTCTCGCCGATCATATCGCTAACCCTGAGAAATGCGATCGCTATCAGAGCGAGCGTCAATGCAATGATCGGTAGCGAGAAGAACGTTGTCAGGATCAGGAACTTAGGCAGGTGTTCGGTATAGATAACCAATGCTCGCCGAAGAAGTCCAAAAATCCCTTCGGACCGCGCCCGCAATTCGCTTGCAAATGCCTCGGCTGTCGGCGGTCGGTCCTCAGGATCTTTTGAAAGCG
>Ga0207712_10003122_pt1 | contig 10567 bp, 9 predicted proteins | sample KBSS44metaG_FD_184402 | JGI IMG/M metagenome (GOLD analysis project Ga0207712, IMG submission 184402) | Switchgrass rhizosphere microbial communities from Kellogg Biological Station, Michigan, USA - KBS S4-4 metaG (SPAdes) (version 2) | ecosystem: Host-associated > Plants > Roots > Rhizosphere >... | reverse complement strand
AGTGAACGGCTCGGCGGCTCGGCCGCTCGACGGCTCGGCTCTTGGGCTGACTTCGGTGAGCATGCCACTCATGCCGAGCCGACTAGCCGCCAAGCCGTCGAGCCGCCCTTCCAGATCGTCTCGCCCCAGAACGGGGATCGCTACCGGCTGCCGCCGGGCGTTGAATCGCGGTACGCCACCATTGCCCTCAGGGCTACTGGAGCGCCTCCCCTTGCGCGGGTGACCTGGTTCATTGACGGCAAGCTCGCGACAAAGGAACGTTGGGAGCTAGTGTCGGGTCACCACCGGTTCCGGGCGGAGGCTGGACGCGCGAGCGATGAGGTGGAGGTTATTGTAGAGTGAAGGGGATTTGTATTAGGAATTTGTGATTTGTAATTGCAAATCTTCAATCTTCAATCTTCAATCATCAATTATCAATTACCAATTCTCAATTACCAATTCTCAATGCCCCTCCCTACCCGTCCTCTCGGCAACACCAACCTGTTGATCAGCACTGTCGGCTTCGGGGCCTGGGCCGTTGGCGGTGGCGGATGGTCTTTCGGCTGGGGTGAGCAGGACGACGCTGAATCGCTCAGCGCGATGCGACACGCGGTCGAGCTTGGTGTGAACTGGATCGATACGGCGGCGGTGTACGGTCACGGACACTCCGAACGCGTCGTCGGACGACTGCTCAAGGAGCTGCTTCCCGCGGACCGGCCGCTCGTCTTCACCAAATGTGGACTGGTGTGGGACGACCAGCATCCGATGACGCCCGCGCAGTCGGTGTTACGTCCAGCGTCGATCCGCAAGGAGTGTGAGGCCTCGCTCCGACGCCTCGGCGTCGAGCGCATCGATCTCTATCAATTCCACTGGCCGGACCAGGCCGGTACTCCGGTCGAGGATTCGTGGGCGGAGATGGGCCGGCTCGTGGATGAAGGAAAGGTGCGACACGCCGGGGTGTCCAATTTCGACGTGGAACTGCTCGACCGGTGCGAGCGGATGCGCCATGTGGTTTCCCTGCAGCCTCCTTTTTCGATGATACGCCGCGAAGCGGCTGCCGATGTGATTCCGTGGGCGAAATCCCACCGGACCGGGGTGATCTGTTACAGCCCGATGCAGGCAGGGCTTCTGACCGACCGGTTCTCGGCGGAGCGTATGGCCGCGCTCGCCACCGATGACTGGCGGAGACGAGCCGAGGAGTTCCAGCCCCCGCGACTGGAGCGGAACCTGGCTCTGCGAGACGCATTGAAACCGATTGCGGAGCGGCACGGAATCACGATCGCCGCGGCTGCCGTTGCCTGGACCATCTGCTGGCCGGGTGTAACCGGAGCGATCGTCGGCGCACGCTCGGCAACACAGGTGGACGGCTGGATCGCCGCCGCCACAACCACGCTCTCCGCTCAGGACCTCGATGACATTGCCGGAGCCATCCGTCAGACCCGGGCCGGGTCCGGTCCGGGTCGCCCATAACGAAGCGCACTTTCGGCAACTGCGAGGAGCCGCGAGGCGTCCCGGTGGTCGGCGTATCCCGATTCGTCCCGCACCGCGACGGTCAGACCCACCTCCTCGGCGAGATCGAGCGCGGAAATGACGGTGCGGTGGGACTCGAGAAATCGCTCCGAGCCCAGCAGCCTCGCATAGTGAGTCTTACAGCTGGCGTGCCAATGCCAGCCGGAGAGGCCGGTCGGGAGGGTGCGGCCGCCGCAGCGGACCTCTTCGGGATAGCGAGCCAAGCCGAGCGTCAGGGGCTCGACCCGGCTCCCGATCCATGCCACAAATCCCATCAGCTCCAGTGGATCGATAGAGATGAGCTGGTGAGGTGCTCCCGGATCGTCGAGGTGGCCCCACGCACAGGTCTTGAGGAACTCGCCCGGGTTGCTCCAGGCGCCGCTTCCATCGGGACCACAGTCGGGCCCCGCGTAGGACAAGACTCTGGTCAGCTCGAGCACGCCGAGGCCTTCGATTCCCCTTCGAAGATCCTCCAGCCGCTGCGTCGCGAAGGCGCGGGTGTTGAAGCCGGAGAGCCCGAGTTTGTAATAGACGGCAAGTCCCACTATTTCCTTCCGGGTCGAGTCACTTCGCCGAGAATAGGCGTCCAGTGCTGAAGTGCCCCATCGTTGCGACGCGAGACGTCGCACGGTTACGCGCTGATCGCTGGCGCCGGGACGTGGTCAGAAACAGATTGTGCCACCTTCGCTTCTCCGGGATTTTCCATGCGTCGCTCAGCGCTCTTGTCGATTGTCCTTGGATTTTCACTGCCCATCACTTCCGTGGCGCAGGATGCCGGATCCGCAAAGCTGCGAGATCTGATCACCCAGTTCGGCCAGGCGACTGTCGTCACCGGTTACGAGCAGGGATTCGCTCAGTCATTGCGGGCGATGCTGAAGGGATCGGTGATTGACCGGAGTGACAACGTCATTCTGATCCAGGGCAGCGGATCACCGAAGCGCCTCCTCGCCTGTCCGATGGACGAGCCGGGATACGTGGTCGGAGGGATTCGGGATGATGGCTACGTGACGCTCCGGCGGGTTGGCTCCGCTCCCGGGCCACTGTTCGATCAGCAGCTGGAGGGCCAGCGAGTGACGATCAACGGGCGCCGAGGAGAGGTATCGGCTGTGGTGGCGGTGCGATCGGTTCACCTGACCAGGGGACGGAACACCGGCGAAAACCCCTTCACGGTGGACGACGCGCTGGTAGATGTCGGCGCGGCCAGCCGTGTGGAAGTGGAGCGGCTCGGGGTTCAGGTGCTCTCCCCGGTGACCCTGACCAAGCGTGTGCGCTGGTATGGCGACGATTTGGTATCGGGACCGGCCGTCGGGCGCAGGGCTGCCTGCGCCGCGATGCTCACAGCCGTGGCGGCCACGAGCCCTGGCGAGGGTACGCTAGTCGTCGCGTTAGTCGCAGAACAGCGGCTGGGCGCCACCGGGTTGATCGCGGCGTCTCGAATTCTTGGCCCGTTCGATCAAGTGCTACTGGTTGACGGGCAGCCCGATTCACTCGGCCGCAATCTCGAGCCGCAGCCTTCCCGGCTCCCGCCGTCCGCCAGCATGCGGGAGGTGATGCAGCTGAGTCTCCCTGCGCGATTCGCCGATACGCCGGTCGAAACGGTATCTCTCGCGGACGTGGTCCAGATCCAGCAGCGGGTCGCGCAATGGATCGGTGGGACTGCATCTCCAGGCGACCTGATCACGACAAGTGCTTCGAGAACAGCGCCAATCAGCCGCACGACGCTCCCGCCCTCTCTTGCCTCTGCCGACAGCGTGCTGGGTACGCTGGTCGAGAGCTACGGGGCTTCCGGTGCGGAGGACTCGGTACGCGAGACAGTCAAGCGACTGTTGCCCTCGTGGGCTCGTCCCACGGTGGACACCGCAGGCAACCTCTGGCTCGACTTGGGCAAAGGCGACCCGGTGACCGTCATTGTCGCGCATCTCGACGAGATCGGATTCCGGGTCTCCGCCATCCGCGATGACGGCACACTCGATCTCACCGCGCTGGGCGGATTCTTCCCATCGTTGTTCGAGGCGCAGCCTGCGTTGGTTCACACAGCGGGCGGACCGGTGCCTGCGATCTTTCTCCCGAGAGAAAAGGTCGATTCGGCACCGCGCCGTTCGCCCTCGGCGATCCGCGCGGATCCTGGGGTCGACAGCAGAGAGAAGGCGGAAGCTCTCGGGATCGTGGTGGGGAGTACGCTCACCATGCCGAAGCAGTACGTGCGCCTCGCCGGCAACCGGTCTACCGGCCGGTCATTCGACGACCGGGTCGGCTGTACCGCTCTCCTTCTAGCCGTGCGGCGACTTGATCCTGACCGCCTCAAGCACCGGGTGATTTTCGTCTGGAGTGTGAGGGAAGAAATTGGCCTGCAAGGGGCCCAGGCGGTGGCCAATTCGCTGGGCGTTTCGACCTCACGGGTTCACGCGATCGACACCTTCGTCTCAGCGGATAGCCCACTCGAGCCGAAGAGCTTCGGACTCGCCCCACTGGGCAAAGGGCCGGTGGCCCGGGCTCTCGATAACAGCTCGGTGACTCCCCCGGCTTATCTGGATTCGCTGGTCACGCTGGCTCGCGGATCCGCCATCCCGCTCCAGGTAGGCACGACAAATGGCGGGAACGATGGGTCCACCTTCTCGGCGTGGGGCGTCCCCGACGTCGCCATCGGGTGGCCCCTGCGCTACTCGCACTCGCCCGCCGAAGTGATTGACCTCCGCGACGTGGCCAATCTCGGTGCTCTCGTGCGTGCGCTTGCCGAGCGGTGGTAACCGCCTCCTCTACTTCTTCACCTCGAAGTCCTTTGTCCCGGCCGTGGCTCCGTTCAGTAGAATGGCAACGCGGTATTTCCCCTCCGGCCACGCTGTTGCCTTGGCGATATGAAATTCGCTCTGCGCCGGGCCGGTGGGTGAGATCGACTGTGAGGCCTGGTTGATCTGCTTCTCCTTGCTTCCCACATACGTCCATATCGCTTCCAGCGACGCGTCGGTCGCGACACCGGTCGTGCTGATAACGGCGTAGATGGTATCGCGCGGGGCAAAGGTGCTCTTCGGCGCCGTGACCGATTTGTCGGCCCCGATCTGGCTGCCGAGCTGGATCGAGGCGACGGTGACGCCGGTCGGGGCGGTCGGGGCCGCGGTCTCCTGAGCGGGCGGTGGCGCCGGTTTCTTGCACCCCAAAACAATCAGGGCGCCGAGCAACAGCAGCCGGGCGCCTCGGTTGAATCGTTGGGCTCTCATGATGGCATCCTGTCGGTTCATGCAGCGGGGATCTTGAGCACCTGGCCCGGATGGATCAGGTCAGGATTCTTGATGCTGTCGCTGTTGGCCTCGAAAATCTTCTTCCACTGCTTGGCGTCGCCATAGAACTGCTTGGCGATCTTGGAGAGGGTATCGCCCTTGGCCACCGTGTAGGTCTGGGCGCCCTGTCCACTTGGGGCAGTCGAGGAGGCGCCGCCTTGGACATCGGAAAAGTCTGGATCAGAGGGAACCATGTTTGGTCCTTGCAGAAGGCCCCTCAAGCGTAGGTGAGAGGCGTGGGGGGAGCAACCGCGCAATTTGTCCCCGGTGATGAGGGACACAGTCTTGAGTCAGGGGACGGGGTTGCGAGAGACGGCATGATTGCATAAATATCTACTATGCAAACTGTCGCCCTGGCCTTCTCCGGCGGGCTGGATACCTCGTACTGCGTCCCCCGCCTGGCTCAGGCCGGGGCGCGGGTCCATACGGTCTACGTCAACACCGGCGGCGCCACTGCGGAAGAATGCGATGCCATTCGGCGCCAGGCCGAGGCGGTCGGGGCGGTTCAGCATCATGAGGTGGACGCCCGGAAGCAGGTCTACCAGCGCTTCGTGCGCTACCTGGTGCAGGGCAACGTGCTGCGGGGCGAGGTTTACCCGCTGAGCGTTGCGGCCGAGCGTACCCAGCAGGCGATGTCGGTCATCGAGGTGGCGCGGAGCATCGGCGCCAGTGCCGTGGCCCACGGCTCGACCGGCGCCGGGAACGATCAGGTCCGCTTCGACATAGCCTTCCGGGTCTTGGCGTCTGACCTCGAGATCCTCACTCCCATTCGCGATGAAGGAATCTCGCGGGACGCTGCCATCGCCTTCCTGCAGCAGCGCGGGCTGCCGGTACCTCCCAAGGCCGGTGCCTACTCCATCAACCGCGGATTGTGGGGCACCACCTGGGGTGGAGGGTGGACTCACGACACCTGGGCCGGTCCGCCGAACGAGCTGGTCGAGCCTCCCGCGGACTCTCCGGCTCCGACCGAAATCGTGCTGGGCTGGGCCGGCGGGCTGCCTGTCTCGCTCGATAACGAGGTGCTGGACGGCCCGGAGCTGATTCGTCGGCTCGGGGACCTGGGCCTCGCCTACGGATTCGGCCGCAACATTCACGTCGGGGAAACTGCCCTCGGCATCAAGGGGCGGATCGGCTTCGAAGCCGGCGCTGCTCTGCTCCTCATCGCGGCGCACCGCGAGCTTGAGAAGCTGGTGCTCACCCGATGGCAGACCTTCTGGAAGGATCAGCTGGCCCGCTTCTACGGAGACCGGCTGCACGAAGGGCACTACTTCGACCCGGCCCTGCGCGACATCGAGGCCATGATCGCGAGCTCGCAGCAGCGGGTCGAGGGCGAGACCCGGGTGCGGCTCATGCCTGGACGCTTTCTCGTCGTCGCCGCCCGCAGCCCTCACTCGATGATGGACCGCAGTGTCGCCACCTACGGCGAGGAGAACCGGCTCTGGTCGGGTGACGAAGCCCGGGCCTTTGCCCGAGTCTCGGCGATTCCGGAGGTGCTGGCGGCGCGGGTGGCTGGGAAGGGAAACGGGTCGGTGGTCGATGGTCGATAGTCGATGGTCAATCGTCGCAGGCCATGAGTCTTCGGTCGCGAGACTCAAGACCCAAGATTCAAGGCAATGACCCAAGACCATCGACCATTGACCATCGACAGTAAACTCAACAGAGATCTCTAATGGTAAAAACGACAAGACTCCACCTCGACCGCATCGCCTCTTCCACCCGGAACGCGCACCTCTCGCCCGATGTCATCGTAGGCGACGAGATCGTTGCCGGGGAAGGCTATGTGCTCGCGGTTCGTATCCTGGCCGACAAGTCGACCTACAACACTGTTGAGGACGTAACCGGCCGGATGGTGTCACTCCGGGCGGGAGATCTTCTCGCTGGGACACTCGGCGCACGGCGGGCGCTCCGCGGTTACGCGGGGCAGGTGCCTGAACGGATCGCCATGGGCGATACCATCGAGGTGCTCAACCTCGGCGGAATCCTGGGTCGCTGCACCTCGGCCAATCCCGAAATTGGTCCGCCCTTCCGCGCCGAGGTGCTGGGTGCCGTGCTGAGCTTCCCTGACCTGGGTGACCGGATCGGTCGTCCCGCGCACATCAAGGATCATGCGGTGCCTCCGGCGGATCGTCTGGAGTCCCAGGTTCCGGTGGTGTACGTGGCGGGCACCTGTATGAACGCCGGAAAGACAGTGGCCGCGACGGAATTGGTCAGAGGTCTCAGCCGGTCCGGTCTGCGGGTTGCCGCAGCCAAGCTCACCGGCGTCTCGCTCATGCGCGACGCGTTGTCCATGCAGGACGCCGGGGCAATCGCGGCGCTCACCTTCAACGACATCGGGATCGCGACTACGCGCGCCGGAATCACGGTGCCGGCGGCGAAAGGCATCCTGAACAGTCTCGCCGGCTTCAAGCCTGACGTCATCGTCGCCGAGTTGGGCGATGGAATTCTGGGTGACTATGGGGTGCAGGACATCCTGCGTGACCGCGAGCTGATGAGCGTTGGGGTATCCTACGTCATGGCGGCGCCCGATCCGGTGGGCTGCTGGGGCGCCGTCGCCCTGATGCGTGATCTCTTCGGGCTCGAGGTGAGCGTTCTCACGGGTCCCGCGACCGACAATGAAGTTGGCCGTGACTACGTGAAGAAGCAGCTCGACCTTCCGGCGCACAACGCGCTGCGCGACGCGGGCAAGCTCGTCACCATCGTGCGGAGCGCCATCGAGACTCGTCAGGCGTCTTCCATTGGTGGCCAGCTGGCCGCCATGAGCGCCTGACTGCCAGCGGAATAACCCGATGGGACTTAGCGTCGCGGTCATCGGCGCCGCCGGCTATGCCGGTGGGGAGCTTTTGCGGCTCCTCTCTCAGCATCCTGAGGTGAACGATTACACCGCTACCAGCCGAAGCCAGGCTGGGATGCGGGTAGGCGAGGTACATCCGGCGCTCGCCGCGGTGTCCGACGCAATGTTCTCCGATGCGAGTCCCGCCGAAGCTGCAGCGCGGCGGGATGTCGTATTTCTGGCCCTGGAGCACGGCGAATCTTCCAGAATCGCAGCAGAGGTCTTGAACTCGGGTGCCGGCCTCGTGATTGATCTCGCGGCTGACTTCAGAGTGCAGGACCGCACGCTCTACGAAAAATTCTACGGCGCGCACCCTGCTCCGGAGCTCGTGCGCTGCTTCACCTACGGGTTGGCCGATGTCCTGGGGACCTCCCTCCGGGGCAAGCGAGCAGTTGCCGTTCCCGGCTGTTTTGCGACGGCCGCGGAGCTCGCGCTCTATCCCCTGGCCCGCGCCGGTTTGTCGCACGCTCCGGCGCTCTTCGCGGTGACCGGGTCGAGCGGCGCCGGTGCGCATCCCAAGGCGACCACGCATCATCCGGCCAGGGCGCACAACCTCTTCGCCTACTCGACCATGGGTCACCGGCATGAAGCGGAGATCGCGGGTTGCTGGCGGGAATGGACCGGCAACCGCAACGCAGGTGTCCGGCTCATGGCGCACTCGGGCCCTTTCGTGCGAGGCATCTATCTCTCCACCCATGTCCAGCTGGATGCGGATCAAGCGGGGAAGGACATGAGTGCCTGGTATCGTACGGTCTACGAGGGCCGGCCATTCGTACGGGTGCTGAACCAACCTCCTGAGCTGACTCACGCCGTTGGAACCAACTACGCTCTGATTCACGCTGCTCAGTCCGCCGACGGTCGAGAACTGCAGGTGAGTGTTGCAATCGACAATCTCGTCAAAGGCGCCTCGGGGCAGGCGATCCAGGCGATGAACCTCGCGTTGGGGCTGCGGGAGGATGAAGGATTGCGTGGAGGAGGGATATTCCCGTGTTGACGTCTCCGAGCCGTCCAGCCGCCCTGCTCCCGGTCTACTCCCAGTTCCCCATCCGTCCCGTCAGCGGCCGGGGCTCCTGGCTGATCGATGAATCGGGCGATGAGTGGCTCGACGCCTACGGCGGGCACGCGGTCTCCTCCACCGGCCACTCGCATCCGGACGTCGTTCGGGCCATCGCGGACCAGGCGCAACGTTTGCTCTTCTATTCGAGCGCCGTTCCTCATCAGAACCGCGGGGTACTCGCCGAGAGGCTCGCCGAGTTGTGCCCCCGCCCGCTGGACCGGGTCTTTTTCTGCAACTCGGGCGCGGAAGCCAACGAGAACGCACTTCACATCGCCCGCAAGCACACCGGACGCCAACTCGTATGCTCGTTAGAGGGTGGGTGGCATGGCAGGACCGTCGCAGTGCTCGCGGTTACCGACGGCGAGAAATACGCCTCCGGAGCGCGCCGAGCGGGAATGCCCCTGTCCCGAAAAATTCCCTTCAACAACGTCGAGGCGCTCGAGAAAGCCCTCGATGAGACAGTCGCGGCGCTGATCCTCGAGCCGGTGCAGGGCATGGCCGGTGCGCGGGGCTGCTCCCCCGAATTCCTCGCGGCCGCACGCCGTGCCGCGGACCGGGTCGGTGCGGTGCTGATATTCGACGAGGTGCAATGCGGTGTCGGGCGAGTGGGGACCTTCACCGCAGCAGAATCTTTCGGCGTCACTCCCGATATCCTTACGCTGGCCAAGGGCCTCGCGTCGGGACTACCGATCGGGGCGGTGATCTGCTCCGACCGAGTGAGCGCCACTATTGCGCAGGGAGATTTGGGCAGCACTTTTGGCGGCGGGCCGGTGCCCTGCGCCGCGGCGCTGGCCACCCTCGATGTTATCCAGCGGGAGCGGTTGATGGACAATGCCGGAGAGATCGGCGCCTACCTGAGTCGCGAAGCGATCAGAGCCGGCGTGGTATCGGTGCAGGGGAAAGGTTTGCTGCTCGGTCTCCGCATGCCGAGCCCCGCCGCGGAGGTGCAGCAGGCGCTCTTCTCCCATCGCATTCTGGCCGGCACCGCGAGCGACCCCGCCATCCTCCGCCTGCTGCCTCCGCTCAGCTTTTCCCGGAGCGAGGCGGCTATCCTGGTCGGCGCATTGAAGGAGATTCTCTCGTGACCAAGCGGGACTTTCTCGCCGCGGAGGATTGGCAGCCGGAGGAGATCGACGCCGTGCTCGCGCTCGCCCAGCGGATCAAGCGGGGCGAGGTGTCCGGCGGCCTGGAGCGGAAGATCATGGCGATGGTCTTCATGGATCCGAGTCTCCGCACTCGGGCCAGCTTCGAGGCCGCCATGTTCCTCCACGGAGGGCATGGCATCGTGCTGGAACCCGGCCGGGGCAGCTGGAGCATGGAGACCCGACAGGGCGCCGTGATGGATCAGGACACGGTTGAACACCTGGTCGACGCGGCGCGAGTGCTGGGGCGCTATGCCGACGCGGTCGGTCTGCGATCCTTTCCGCGAGGCACCGACTGGTCGGTCGTTCGGAACGACGGCGTCCTGCGCGACTTCGCCCAGTACTGTGAGAAACCGGTCATCAACATGGAATCAGCGCGGCGGCATCCCTGCCAGCAGCTCGCCGACGCGATGACCCTCGAGGAGCGCCTGGGAGACCCGCGCGGCAAACGTTTTGTACTCACCTGGGCGTGGCATCCCAAGGCGTTGCCCACCGCGGTCCCCGCCAGCGCAGCGCTCGCCGCCGCACATCTCGGCATGGAGATCGTCATCGCCCGCCCGGACGGCTACGAGTTGGATCCGGAAGACACTGCTCTGATCCGGAAGATCACCCAGCATCAAGGTGGTGAGTTCGTCCACATCATCAACGATCCTGACGAAGGCGTGGTCGGGGCCGATGCGGTGTACGTGAAGTCGTGGGGCTCGGTGAAGCTGTTCGGCAAGCCGGAGGAGGAATCGGCCTTCCGCTCGACACTGCGTGACTGGCGACTCACCCC
>Ga0207712_10003105_pt1 | contig 10597 bp, 13 predicted proteins | sample KBSS44metaG_FD_184402 | JGI IMG/M metagenome (GOLD analysis project Ga0207712, IMG submission 184402) | Switchgrass rhizosphere microbial communities from Kellogg Biological Station, Michigan, USA - KBS S4-4 metaG (SPAdes) (version 2) | ecosystem: Host-associated > Plants > Roots > Rhizosphere... | reverse complement strand
CTCTCGCACGTGGGGAGCTAAGCAAACGTGAGATCGAAATTTTGAGCGGTGACCCTGCGTGGGATTTCATTGGCCGACTTGCAGATTTCATCCGCGAGATCGGTCCGGAACTCAGCATGGATCAGCTCCGAGACCGAGTGACGATGCCCATACCGCCAGACTTGGAGCGCAAAGTCTGGAAAACTGTAAATCGTATCCCCAACTTTCTAAAGCATGCGGACTCGGATCCAACCGGAGACATTGCCGAGAGCGAGATCGACCCTCGCGAGATGATTCTAAAGAGTTGCGTCCTCTATTCTGACCTCGCGGGCGGTGTTAGCCCTGAGATGCAGGTCTGGTACGCGCTCGAGATATGCACACATGCGGACGTTCGGCCGACCTACGAGCCGGTAGCTACCATGATCAAGAAATTCGAGGCGACGCCGGCCGAGTGGCGCAAAGCTCTTGCCATTGAAATGATCGACGCGCTGAAGGAATTAGAGCGGAGTGACGAGTCGGAACAGACGGCTGCGTCAGGTGACCAGGACGCCTAGCCCGTGTCGGGCGCATTGCGGCAATAGGGACCGCATCCCATCCGCGGTTGGACGCACCTGTGACGCTCCACGGCGGCATGGTTGGTACAGGCTTCGGCTGTAGAATCTCAGCGTCATTGAACAAGAAGAACGAGAGCATGGAACGACTCCTCAAACTAGCACTGAACAAGTTCGATGAAGTGCCGGCGACACTCAAAGACTCCGCAGGAGCTGCAGTCTCGGAGTTCAAAGTCAATCTCGCCAGCATCTACCATCACTACTATTTAGACACGCACGGCTGCGTACCTCCAGATCCGGACCCCGCGCACTTCGAGCCAGTGCGCTTTCTGGCAGCGACGGATGACTTTCGGTTCTTAGGCAGTGGCCTAGGAATCGGCACGATGGCGAGACGCAATCGCTCATCGGAGCTCGGAAGCGCATTCTGCCGCATGTTCCTGCACGATCATCTGGGCATCACGTACTTTGAGCACGTGGAACGAGTGCTGAACAAGAGCGCGAGTGGCCCGCTCAACGGGTTCCGTCTTGAGCGTACAGTGTCTGGCGACATTCCCGACTACCTCTGCGCAAGCAGCCCTGAATTGGTGTTCCTAGCTGAGGCGAAAGGTAGCTACCAGTCGATCAACTTCAAGAACAAGGAGTTCGAGAAGTGGCGCAAACAATTCACTCGCATCATTGTGAAGGACCCCTCGGGCGAGGAACGTCCGGTGAAGGGTTATATAGTTGCAACTCGCTGGGCGACGGAGGACGGCCCGTCCTCGGTCTCGTCCACTTTGCTTGCCGAAGACCCAGTGACTGCAGGACGCAGGCCGCTCAGTCACGAAGAGGCCCTGCCGCTCGGCAGGCAGATCGTGTCTCGACACTACGCGACAATCGCCGACAAGCTCGACCAGCCCGTGCTAGCCGCAGCCCTATCATCCGGTTCCATCATTCCGCCGGAGCTGCGTTTACGGGCAGTGGTCTGGGAGATCTTGCTTGGGCCAATGCAAGGACGCCGTTTTGTCGGCGGCTACTTCTGTCCACCTGGGACCGACCTGACCATCCGCGAGCAAGACGACAAGTTCTTTTTTGGACCCGCACATCCGTTTCGACTAGGCCGCGAGCGCGGAACATTCTTCGGACTGGAGGAATCGATTTTTCGAGCCCTCGTCCAGGCCGCGCGCTCTGCGCAGCGATTGCCCCAGATACCACCGCTCCAAGAGATAGTTCCCTTCCACAGCGCGGTGAGCATTCTTAGAGACGGTTCTATCCTAGCTCCCGTCGGGCTTCTAGCCGCATCAAACAGGTTCGTTGAGTACTGAGTTCGAGAGGTCCGGGCGGGAAAAACAAACGAGTCATCGAGAACGCACAGATTAAATGACCCAGCGAAGGTTCTTCACAGACTGTCAAGCGCGTCGCGAGGCAAGCACGGTGACTTTGGCTCTCAAACATATCGGCAAATCTCCCCGAGAGGTATGACCGTCAAGTGCTCAGATTGCGGGGCTCATCGTCCTCCAGAAGTGGCCCAAACGGTTCCTCGCCTGCCTTGCCCGGAGTGCGGAGGAACATCTCTGACCACGAACGCCGTCGTAAGTGAGGCCCTCACCGTTTCGGAGCGGTTCTGGAGCGAACTGACGCCCGGAAGCCAGGTTCGAAATTGGGAACTTCGCTGGAAGCTGATTAAAGGCCAGTTGCAGTCGATTCTGGAGCCGCGCATTGAGGCAATGAGTGGAGAGTTGATTCACTTCGCCGCGCAAGAGCTCTTTTCTTTCTTTATTTCCACCTATCACCTCAAAGACGCCCTAAAGGAAGAGGCAAGCGCTCCTGGACTCAAGCCCGCGGACATCGAGTCTGCGATCTCTGGCGATTCAAGGCTGGCGCTCTTGGCCGATCTCGCGAATCTCGACAAACATTTTCGGCTCAAAAGACCGCCAAGAAGCGGCGTGGTGCCTGTGGTCGGGAAGATTTCTGGGGTCGACCATTCGAGCGGGAGGGGCTGGCAGGTCTGCGTGAAGATTCAGCATGGCAGCCGGACAATGGATGCGTTGCTCGTAGCACGCGACTCAGTCGATGCGTGGCGTCATTGCCTAACCGGTTGGCACCTCATCTAAGCGGGGCATCTCGCCGACGCTAGCGGCGGATCAACCCCAAGTCCGCGGTTCGCCGGGCGCTGTGCACGAGTTCATTGATGCCTAGCTACAATCCAGCTCTGGAAGTCGGGTGCTATGCGAACTAACCACGTAGGTGCGTTGCCGCTTGAGAGATCGAGCTGGGTGACTGAATACACGTATTCGTCTGTCACCTGGCCGTGCAAGCCGATCACCCACACGTCATCAAAAAGCAGCGGCTGCGGAAGGCTGCGCGCCACTCTGTTTGGATACCATTCGCCATTACCCGAATCCAAAAAAACAACGAGCTGCTTCCCGGAGGCGTACGCCGCGCCGCCTTTGGCTTGCTTCGCGGAAACGGCTTCTAGAATCTGAGTCTTGACGGGCTTCAAGTTTGCCTTTTCTGCAGGAGAGAGAGCCCGTCGAACCATGACGTGCTCCATCTGCCACGTATTTCCCGTCGCGGCGTCTTGGAGAATTCCGTCGCCGCCGATTGGGTCGCTCGCGAATGACATCCGATCCGTGCCGTACTCATGGTTGGCCGCGACGCATATCAGCCAATTCGCAACCGCTTCCCGCGAGCGCATTCCGTGCAGGTTTTCAAATGGTTTCCCCGACTGGAGATGCTCGCCAGATCGGATAAACGGCTCGAGTTCCTTCAGCGCGACTGTAAGGTTTTTGAAGCGGACTACCGGATGTTTCATGCACGCTTTCTTATGAGCGGCCATTTTCTCATGGATAGCAAACGGCACCCACTGAGGGGCGGGCCAAGAGCGAAATTCAGGCGGCCAGCAAGTACAATGCCCCAAAGAACAAGCAGGGATTGGCGGATGGCCGGAGAATACAGCTTCAAGAAGCATCAATTGTCGACGGATGAGCGCCTATGGCTGACGGAAGCGGCGCGCCCTGGGTTCTCTCCTCGCCTCGCGTTTCAAAACCTGAAGGAAAGGATTCCGAACGACTTCGCCCAGACTTGATTGACGCTCGCCTCTATTCGGGCAATCGCATCAGTCCCATCGGCCTTTGGCATGTGGATGCGCGCCATCCTCAGCTGGATATTCTCGATCGCGTCATCCGTGCAATTCGTGAGCGTATTCCCACGGACGACGTTGAGATCACGATTACTGCTCAGCAAATCGGGCGCGATATTGCGTCCGATGAAGAATCAGTGGCGCGTGCCTTCGAGCAGCTACTTTCCTTCGGATCGGGCTTCTTCAATCAAGCCCATGGACCCGCCAGCGCAGGTGGCGAGGGATTCGACCGCATTCAGTTCAGCAAAGGCGATCTCTTCGACTACTACCGTCAGTACGAAGGAATGGATGATTTACTGGAGCGTGCCTATTCGCGGCGAGGCAAAGACCTATATGCCACCGAGGGAGCAGCGCCTGTCAACAAATCTGCTGATTCAATCCGCACTGCTGCGGATGAAGCCACTCCGACTGCTTATGATACGACGGTCAAGAAGCTGAAGAATCGACGCATCGTTGTTTGGATTCTAATCGTCTCGGCTGTCGTGATTGGCGCCGCAAACTTCTGGACGCGTTTCATAAGATTTTAGGACTGGGCACTACGACGCCAAAGGCCACGTCCACACCATACGTGTCCGAGTTCGTTGCGACACTGCCTATCAACAAATCCTTTGATCAAGTCCGCACGCTTTTTTTTGAAAACGAGCTCCTGCGCACACGCGCTGGCGGCTCACGTGAATGGGCAGCTCCACAGGTCTCGAAACTGGTCGATCACTATGTCGCGGAGCGTAGGAAGTATTACCAAGACGCTCGCGAGTCTTTAAGTCAAGCAGGTTCGGCCACCAAGGGCAGCAGCGGCGGTCACAAGCGGGCGTTTCTGGCCGTCAACTGCCCGGCCGATATGGTGATTGAGGACGGCAGCGCCAAAGTGGTCCGAGACGAAGGTGGCTGCTATGGACCGGATCTGCTACCTGATAAAACTGGTGCGCGTGGAACGGTTTCGCAAACGGGCAAAGGCCGCTCTGCCTGCACGCTAGTCGCCACCTGCCAGTATACAAAAACCTTCATTGAAGCCGCCTTAGCGCGTGAACGCGCAGTGCTTCTGAATATGACTCGATGAACTCCATCCAGAGGTCACGATGCAGCACGACCCGCCGCTCCCACCGGCTTCTGAATCCTCGTTACTTCGTGTGGCGCAGTCCTGTTGTCAGGCGACAAAGGTACTGACCGAGGTGCCCGATGGCTTTACGCTCATCGCGCTCGCAATCGTCGTCTCGCATGGAATGGAAGCGACGCTGAAATGCCATCTGCTCCAGAAAGGAAAGACACTCGAATTCTGCACAAAGATCGGACACGATCTCGCGAAAGCATGGAATGCCGCAGCTCAGGAAGGGCCGCCAATCAGTGGCCCCCCTCCAAATTGGCTGATCGCCCTTCAATGGGGACACGCAAAGCCGTACGCTTTTCGATACCTGCCCGACATGCATGGCGTAGGCGTTCCTCGGGCCGATGAGTTCCTTCCTTGGTGGGAACCCGTGCTAAAGGAGCTCTACAGAAGTTCCGGCAGGTTGTAGTTTGGCCCGCTCTTCGGAGCAACGATTTCGTGGAGAGCTGCGATGTCAATTGATGAGAACGGATTTCTCGATGCAGATGCGGCCACTTGCATTCAAAAGCATCGGCAGGATCACAAGGACCTCTTTGCCGTCTGCGAAGAGATCAACCGCCTTGGCCAGACACATCTGCACAAGCTCGCGATCCACAACGAAGACGTTCAGGAGATCCTGGTGGCCTTGTTGTTCATCCGAGCACTGGGCGCACATCAAACAAGCATCCTGCTCGTAGAGCGAGGGCTCGTGGCCGAGGCCCGGATTATTCTGCGTACTCACCTGGAGGTGCTGTTCAAGCTGCGAGCCATTTCCAACGACCGGGAGATCGCGAAAGCATACGTTTACGAAGATGATATCTTCCGGAAGAAGTTCCTCAACAAGTTCAAGCTACTCAGTGACGACGTCAAGCAGGCGCAAGGAAGTCCGCAACTGGATGACCTGCTGAAGGCGATCAAAGAGAATATCGACACAAAGGAAATCGTTGAGCGGCAAACTCAGTGGTACGCACAGAAGGCTGGTTTGAGCGACTACTACAACGCCGCCTATTCGCTGTTCAGCGGGGCCGTCCACGCGAATGTTCGGGAGCTGCAGGAGCTCGTCAGAGTCGACGAACAAGGCAAGATCCAGGAGATTCTATACGGCCCTGACACCGCCACAGCACTTGATAAGCTGTTGCTAACCGGTGGAGAGACGCAGTGTCTAGTGCTTGAGGATGTTAGCCGCACGTTTTCCCTGAAAATAGAATCGCAGTCCACAGAGCTTCACTCGCAACTGAAGAGGCTGTTCGAAGCAAAACACAGCGGTGCGTGAAGCTAGCCGCTGAGAAGTTCCGGAAATCGAATCCCCAAGGATCCCGACGCCGTCGATCGGACGGAAGAGCACGCTCCATTTGCAACTAACATATATGGGCAACCACGCGCCACGATCTAAGGGATCAAGATTCTCGACCCCTACGGCTCGTGCCGCGCGCCGACGCGAGCCTCATCAGTAAGCCCGCAAGCTGCAGCATCTCCACCGCTTCGGCGGGGTTGGCAATGTTTACCTCTCTGTGGTTGGCAGGGTTCTTGAACCGGCCGATTGCGCCCATGAAGAGCTGCAGCAAGGATTCACGCTCGGCCGGAACCTCGTCGGGATCAGTGAGAAGCCCATTCTCTGGGTTGAACGCCTTCATCATGAGTTCCTTCCCAATCACGCGGTCATCCAGGTCACATGCTTTTCTGACGAACACTTCAATCGCCTTGAAAGCCTTGAACACTGCAGTTTCGTAGTCGCCGCGAAGGAACTCGGCGTACGTCTCCTGGTCGATCAGCTTGTGAATTGATCCGCGCGGATAGAGCGACAGCTTCTTGAAGTGCTCCTAGTCCGCGTCCGTCCTTACTGACTTTCCTCGGTCTGAGAGAACAAACCACCCGTATGGATTGGACTGAACGTTCGGAACGAGCATGCCGATATTGATCAGGTGCTGAAAGGCTGCCGCGATCGTTCGCGTAGACTGCGGTTCCGGGATGTCAGGGTAAGACCGGGATTGGCCTACGCAGTAATTCGATATCGAGAAATTCTCGCGCCGGCCCGACGAACGCCGAGCCTGGTTATCGTTGTGGGCGTTCAGACTTCTGAGGACGATCACCGCAAGGTCTTCAGGGGGCAATGCAAGGAGCGTCTCTCCATCTGGAATGTACGAGATCAGATCCATGCGACGCTCCTCAATGCGAGTGGGCACCGTCCATCACGTATCGAGCATGTCCCATTCATCTCCGAGCACCCAGCGGAGCGCCGACAACTTCCCATTGATCATCCCCCACTCGAAGTCGTCCCAAGGGCCAACGTTCTCGCTGCCAAGTCGTTTCTTCGTTCTCTCAGCTGCGGCCAGTGCGCCCTGCCAGACCGAGTCGATCGTCGTGTCCTGGTAGTCTCTCGTTTTTCCCCATTCTTCCTTGCTAACCAGTTTGTGCTGCCCGTGCTCAATTTTCCATGCGAGATTCTTGTGACGGTTGTGCCAGACCTGGTGGAAGAGAAACTCTTCGGCTTCCAGAATGTCGTGAAGGCCACGCGGCTCCTGTTCGAACGAGTGCTCGAACATGGTTTCGGTTACGAACGTGGGGCCGACCCTACGCAGTGCTTCGACCAGATTGATGAAATACAGGGACTTTACACGCGAGAACAGGGACTCAAGATCGGCATGCGGAAGTTTCTGGTTGCCGTTCTCAACGCTGAAGTCAGCCTTGTTGTGAGTGATGAAGCCGAAACGGCTGCCGCGTGATTCGGGCGTCGCGATGCACTCAGCATAGGTTTCGATGATCAGTGCGTCTGCCATCGAATTTCTGTCCCTATGAAACGGCGCCTTGCGGTCTATAGCGCGTTGGGCGGCGCGGAGCTTCACCTGATCCGATGCCTCAATTGGTAAGGCAGCCGTGAGCAGCTTCTCGATGCGGTCAAGCGCCTGAACCGCAGCACCTCCGACTAGGGGAACCTTGTGATTGACATCGTCAAGGTGAGCTAAGACTACTCTTGTTCGCCACTTACTCCCACCGGCCTTGTCGACGGCCTCTTTGACTAGCCTAAAGTGGGTGGAGAGACTTCTCGCACTTTCCTTTTCGATGCGCTGCCGGTTGCGACGAAATTCATCGAGAACAATACCGGGAACGAGCAGAGTGATCATCTTTTCTCGGACCATCTGCTCCACCACACCAATGACTCGGTGCTGCTTGGGGTCCCTTGCCAGATCGAGCCACACGCAGGTGTCCAGTAGCAGGCTGAACATTGTTTTTCTCCAGAAAATCCCACGAAGATTCTATCAATCCGGGTGCTACAGATTGTCCGGCTTACCGTGCCGCTTCGTCCCCCGGTTCGCGGCACCCGCGCGCTCAGGTCTCATGCTGAACGACACGCAAATCCGCAGTCAGAGCTGGCATGAGGCATGGACACTAGAAACAATATTCTCGGGAGCACCTACTTCGGGTTGCCAGCCGAGTTCGGAGAAGCCAACATTCCGTTGGAACGCGCGTCATGCGCGGATACAAAGTCCGTTCGTTCGGTCCGGCATCTCGCCGCTGACTCAAAAGTTCGGCGCGTACCGACGCTCGCTCAGCTCGGACAGTTCAATGAGACTGTGAAAGGCGCGATCAACGGAAGCGATTGCTGATCGTGCTTCCTGTTCATAGGTATCGCTGGCGTACGGGCTGATGACAATCGCATCGACAGCATTGTGTGTGGCCCAGTTGAGAAAGAAGTATGGCTCGAGTGCCGGAGGAACGGGCGCCTGTGGATCACGAAGTGTTTCCATCAGAGACTGATACTGCAGCTCGTCGTAGCGCAGAACGCGCAGTTCGCTTTCAGCTCTGAACCCACGACGCTTATGAAATAGCGCATCTAGATGATCACTGAATGCAGGCCCTTCATGATAGGGGCGATATCGAACCGGACTAATGATCAAGTCATTGCCGGCGACCGCAGATTCCAGCTTTAGGAGTGTCGTGCGCAGCGCGACGCCTTGACCGCTCCGTTCCGTGTGGTTGCAGTAAAGCCTCCACAGAGCCTCGGATTCATCACCAGCCGCCCAACAGATTGCATGCGATGAGGCCACTAGGGCACGCCGTCGATGCGTCATGTCGGCCCAGAGATCTCGAAACGGATCCGCGTCAACGCCACGCATCTGCGGATAGTGCCCTCGAAGGCTGTTGTACTGTCGCTGGCGTGCGTGCGCTGATAGAAATAGCAGCGTTTCATCTTCCATTTGCTGTTTGGGTACAGAGCCTTCAAACGGGTCTCGGAACGTGTCGACGCGTGAGAGTCTCAGGCTGTGGCTACGTAGGATGGCAGCTATTGCGTCAATGCTGCTGTAGTGCCATAGGGAGATGTCAGGCGAGATCTCGGCTCGATTTTTATAGGTCTGCGTTGGCATTGCGACCTTCGCTTCCACTTCGCACAGAGAGTCGAATGGCATCATACCTATGGCGCGAGCCGCTTTGCGTGAGGAGAGCGACGCCACGGATTGCCTCCTGCAAGTGACAATTCATCAGGATGTAGTCGTTGCAGAATGATGCGAGTCGGTATGGCGGGCACTTGGGCCGTCTTGAGGAAGCGAATTCTCGGACTTCAAAGTCAGTCCCGGAAGCGTCCCGGTTATCCGCCGATGTGTTCTCGCGGGACGATGAAACCATGAAACCACCTCGCCGTGGAGATAGCAGAACGCTGCGTGGGCCTGCGATAAGGCCGAATGCAAGCCGGAGCTATTGCGGGTAACACTGGAGCCGACCGGTGCTTATCATCTAGTAGCGGCCAACTCGCTCAGTGCCGCCGGTTGCCAAGTAGTTCTCTGCAATCCTTACCGCGCCAGAAGCTATGCCATCGGTATCGGCAGGCTGAACAAGAGCGACAAGCATGACGCGAATGCACTGGCAGCGTTTGGCACTCAGAGCAAGATCTTCCTGTGGACGCCGCCACCCACTGAAGTTCTAGACCTGAGGGCGATCCTGATGCGTATCAGCCGCGTGGATCAAGAGATCGCTCGCGAGATCTTGCGCAGCCAGAATGCTGAGATTGGCCGGCCTCCAGCAGCGGTCATGGACTCGATCACGCGCGTCAGGCAATTTCAGAATGCAGAACGGAGGCTACTACTTGAGGCGTTGGAGGAGCACTTCGCACGGCATGAACAGCTGGCGGCTGAGCGGGAGCTCCTCATGAGCATCCCAAATGTAGGGCCAACGATCGCAAGCCATCTGCTGTACGTACTTCGCAGCCGTCACTTTCATAGTGCCCGGCAAGTCGCCGCACTCATCGGTCTCGTGCCGCTTCATGCAACGTCTGGAACGAGCGTTCGTTCGACTCCTCGCACCCCAACGACCGGGTACAGAGTACTGCGAGCGGCTCTGTATATGTCCGCGATGGGTATGCTCAGGGTTCCAGAGGTCCGCGCGTTTTACGATCGGCTCACGGGTAACGGATGCCATCCCCGTAAGGCACTCATGGCGATTATGCGAAAGACTGTCCATGCCGCTTTTGGAATCCTTAGGCACCGTCGACCATACCAGGCGGATTGGGAACAGAGCCGCCGACGGGCCACAGGCAGAGTGGATTTGCCGAGTGACTCGAGCGCGTCAGATCCCGCGTCGCCAAGCACCTCAAATATCGCGTGTGTCGGCCGGCGCTCACACGAGAAGATGGAAAATCTAAATAGCGATGTTAGGATCGAGACCGTCATATGCGTTTCCGATTCCGGGAAGCCATATCTATTAAAGAAGCACACAAAGGCTGTGGCTGAGTCGCGAAAACGCGCGCGCGCCGCGAAGCGGATAAGGCCGCGCGAGTCTGAAGCCGAGGGTGCGGCCGATACTGGAAATGGCGTCGCGGACAAATGATTCTAGGCCGCGGCTGACGCCTCTCGCACAGATTGTCTCTTCACTGGT
>Ga0207712_10003101_pt1 | contig 10607 bp, 5 predicted proteins | sample KBSS44metaG_FD_184402 | JGI IMG/M metagenome (GOLD analysis project Ga0207712, IMG submission 184402) | Switchgrass rhizosphere microbial communities from Kellogg Biological Station, Michigan, USA - KBS S4-4 metaG (SPAdes) (version 2) | ecosystem: Host-associated > Plants > Roots > Rhizosphere >... | reverse complement strand
ATCTCGACTGCGAGACGTTGCCCGAAGCCGACGCCCGCGATCACCGGCACCCGATCCTCGATCGCGAGCGCAGTGAGTTCAACTACGCGCGTGTATTCAGCAGGTGTCAACGAATACAACTCGCCAGTGCCGCCAGCAACGACGATTGCGGCGATCGGATGCTCGAGCAGCTTCGTGAGGTTCTCGTGCAGTCCGGGCAGATCGAGCGACAGGTCTTCTTTGAAAGGCGTGACCGGAAACGCGATCACGCCGGAAAGTTTCTTGCGAAGCGTGTTGGGGTGCATTTTGGATTCACTCACAAACCAGCAACCGCCCGGAACGTGCGGGCATGTTTCTGATCTCAAATTTCCCGGAGTGTATCCCTAAAGCAGTCTCGCTCCAAAAATCCGTGATGCGGCAGCGTCGCTTCAAGCGAATCGAAACGTCTTGTGGAGTGTCGTCCCAGTTCAGCACCGCCACCACTTCGCTCGTCTTTAACGGAAATCTTCCCACGCGAAATGAGTCGTCGTCGAAACGTGCGGCGACGCCTGTCGGTGGTTGCAGCTTGCGCAACATCGCGAGTTTCTCGGCGCTGATCTTCGTGAGATCGTCACCCGACAAAAGCATCCCGCCGGACGCGTAAATCGTAGTCGCATGAAACTGAAACTCGTTATCCGGCAGATCGCCTGTCAACACGATCGCGTCGGAGTCGTTCCACCACAAACGCCCGTTCTGCCAGTTACGACAAAGGTTCTGTCGCGCCGTTGTCGCGATGCGTTCCCATGTGCGCTTGATGTCGTTTGAGCTGCGCGAGCCGTGAATCAGTCCGAGCGACGGCCAGATCGGGTGGTTGCAACCGAGGATGAAACTATTTTCAACGCCGCGCAGTATCGCGCGCATCCCGGAGCGATAAGCCTCGATGCGTGTCGCGCGTGGATCGTGGAAACGGCCGCCTTGAATCGCGCCCCAGAAGTTCGCATCGAGCTTGAAGTAAGTGCAGCCCCATTCGCGCTTCATCGTGCGAAAGAACTTTTCAAAGTGCTGCTGCACTTCCGGATGCGTGCCGTCGAGCACGTACCATGGACCACGCCGCCAGCCGCCGAACGTTACGCGATCGGATCGGAGCGGCGCACCGTCTGAGTCTTTTACAAACCAGTCCGGATGCTGTTGGAAGACGTGCGACTTTTCTTCAGCGACAAACGGTGCGACCCAGATCGCGGGCTCGAAGCCACGTGCGCGGATCTCCTTCAACACGCCCTGGACGTTTCCGCCGAACGCCGCGCCGGTTTCGAGCCAGTCGCCCATCGCGGGCTGGTAGCCGTCGTCGATCTGCACGTAACGCAAACCGGGCGTGTGCTTCGCGATGAAGTCGAGATTGTCGAGGACTTGTTGGGCCGTGACGCGCGGGCCGAAGCAGTACCACGAGCACCAGCCGGTCGGTGGTGACGGGAAACGCTCCAGCGGATGATTGGCGAGAAGCTGTGTCGCGAGTCGATCGAGTAACTGTTCGCGATCGTTGCCGGATTGATACGTGAAAGATTCGAGTTGCCATTCCTCGCCGGGACGAAGCTCGCGGCCTTCGATGTCGAGAACGACCTGGAGTGATGGGTGGTTGAGATAAAACTGGCCCATAAAGCGCCGACACGTCGTGAATGCAAATAGGTGATGATCGCGAGCGGAGGGCGAGAGCATCATCATGCCGTAAAGAGCTTTCGAGTTGGGCGGTGCGGGGAGTTTGTAGTGTTTGGCGTCGGTGTAATTGCCGAGGTCTGTTGGCCCGCCCAACGTGCCGCCGGTTTGCGAGAGCATCTGGAATCCCTCGCCGTAGAGTCTCGTGCTTGATGGGAATGAGAGCTTGAGATCGAAGAGAACGATCTCTTTAATCTTTACCGCGGCGCGTCCGTGATTCTTGATTTGCGTCTGGCAGATAGATCCGTTCCAGCGACGATCGATTTTGATTAGAGAGACATCAGCACCGTCGACTGACGGAACGATACGAGCCGGACCATCAAGCTGCGCACGCGGCAACGTGGCTAAAATCGGAGAGACGAGTGCCAGTTGGAGAATCTGTCGTCTGGAGATCATCTTAGACAGGATTTACAAGATTTTTCAGGAATGACAGGATTGATCTTGTAAATCATGAAAAATCTTGTCAATCCTGTCTAAAACTACCTCGTCAGCTTGGCGTCCACCCAGTCAGCATAAACACGTCCACCTTCGCCAACCCTTCGAACACGCAACGTAAGTCGCTTCACGTTTTTGACATCGACCTTGAGAGATTTCGGGCCCTCACTCTTCCACAACTCCTTCCCATCCCCAATCACAAAAAACTCCACCTTCGCCTCCTTGTTACCGAACTCATCATCAATCCCAACGAGCGCGACGAAGCTGTCGTACGTCCCATTTAACTCAAACTCAATCTCGGAATTCGTCGGCATGCCGATGCCCTTCTCGAAAGGCCGTCCGCCGACATAGAGCCCACCGCTGTTGAAGTTGCGATCGAGCTCAGGCTGCCGCCAACCCGGCGTCAGACGCACCGGATCGAGATCGGAAAGAAACATCTCCGGCGGCTGGATCTTCCTGAGCGTAAACGATAGCTGCGCTTTCTTCTCACTCAACGTCCCGTCCTGCCAAACACTTCTCACTTCGGCCGTGTAGCTAGTACTTGGATCGAGCCCGCGCAGCGCGAACGCTTGCGAAGTCGTGTAGCCCAGGACTGTTCCGTTGAGTGAGACCTGATAAGCGAACGTCGGCTGGGCCGGGATCATCCAACGCAGGTTTGCACCGTCGACACCGTAGCGCTCGGCCCAAAGGTGCTGCGGCTCTTTCACCGGAAAGTGATAAGCAGGGGCCGGTTCAAAACGTACTTCCCAGTTAACGTCGATCGTCCGCGGTGAAGTTATCTCGACCTCAGCCCAGCCCTGGTGATTCACAAAACGGACTGGTAATCCGCTCGCGGTCGCGCTTTTGACGACGAAGTTCTTGCCGCGAGGAAAAGCGAAACGCAGATTGTACGGATCGTTACGGATTAACTTGCTTTTGCCCGTGTAGCGATTTCCGCTGATGCTTTGCGAGATTAGATCGAGCCAGCCTTGCGTGATGTGGCGGCTCGTCGAGACGAGTTGGATCTGATCCGTCGCCGGAACAAGCGACAACACACGCGTGCTCGTTGATCCGACGTCGATCGAAATGCCTTTTTCGAAGTCGCCGAGGTATTCCTTGTTCCAAAAATCAAAAACGTGCACGGGCCGATCTTCAGGTAATCCCAGATCTTTCCACGAGACGTAAGTAGAGATCGACTTGCTCTCGTCGAAGTTGAAGACGCCGACAACATCATATGCACGACCCAGATGATTGATCTTGAGATCCCAGATCCGCTTATTACGATCGGAAGAAAATAGATCGAGCGGACGAATATCCACCGCCGGATACACGCGCTTGATCAGCTCGACGCGATCCGCCGACAAATCAACCAGGCGATCGCTCATCAACGCTGCCTGGCCGGTGAGTCCCTGCAACGTGGCCCACGCGCGCGCCTGTTCGAGTGGCAGCGGCGCACGCACGATAAACACGTCCGGATCCGTGTACCACGCGACGTTGTGCAAAAAGTAATACTGCATCGTCGCGCGCATCGCGAACTTGAACCCATCCCAGTTTGGCAATACATCAGCGCCGATACGCGAGCCGTTCATCAGCCCGACGCCTTCCAGCGGCACGACCCAGCAGCCGAGTAGATACCTATTTGGTCCAATCCCACGGCGAATGCTTTTCAACGTATCGCGATAGAGCGCGTCCGTGTCTTCGCCCGCGTTCTTCATGAAACTCTTCTTATTGCGATACTCGCGCACGACGATCGGCTGGCCGTCGATCTTGAAGTACTCGTAACCCCAGCTCGAAAGCTTTGCAAACAAGTCTTGTAAATACTGCTGCGACTCAGGCGCTGACGGATCGACGAGAAACGTTCCTTCCCACGTGCTCGACGCAGTCGTGCCGTCAGGCTTCAACATGAAAACGCCGGGGTGATTTTTGACGACTGCTTCGTTGCTCTGGCCGTGCGGCGCGAGCCAGATGCCGGGCTTCAGACCAAGACTCTTGATATACGCGGCGAGACCGTCCATGCCGCTTGGGAAGCGTTTGTTGATGGTGGACCAGTCGCGATTTTCACCAAGACCGTGACCCGTGCCCTGCCAGCCATCATCGATCTGAACGTACTGCACGCCAAAGTCTTTGAGGTTCTCCGCGATCCACTTTGCAATCAGCTTGATCTCGTCTTCGTTGATCTCCTGGTAGAAGAAGTACCAGGAACACCAACCCGAAGGTGGCCGTGGAAAGCGCGTCTTGTCGATCGGTTGGAAGTATTTAATTTTGAGGGTGTCGCGAAAATAATTCTTGAGGACTGTGCCGTCTTTCAGGCGCAGCTCGTCTTTCGCTGGACTGAACGTACCATCGGCGATTGGTGTTGACACGTCGCCGAGCGTCATCACCATCAGATCTTTATTTGCGCCATCACGAACACGCGCCGGAATCGTTTGAGCGCAAACTATTCGGACCGCAAAAAGGCACAAAAAGCAGCAAGCTAAAGCTTGAACTCTAAACTTAATCACTTTGTGCTCTTTGTGCCTCTTCCTGGCTAAAAACTGAACTTGATCGCAGCCTGCATCACACGTGGCGTGCGAGCGGCGATGGGCGCGCCGAAGCGTGTGTTGGTCTGATTGCCGGCCGCATCAAAAACCAACCCCGCATCGATGTCCCTGAAGTTTGTATGATTGAAAACGTTGTAAACCTCCCAACGCAGTTGCAGCACACGACTCTCACCCATCGGAATATTCTTGAACAACGCCACATCGTTGTTGAAGATCGACGGCATACGCAACGAATTTCGCGGCGTGTTGCCGATGTCGCCAAGCCGTGTCGGCCTCGCGAAGCATGTGACGTTCACGACGTACGGCGTGCCCGTGGGATCAGAACCACTAATGTTGCGCATCGGATCGCAAATCGTATTCGGTCGCGCGTTGTCCTGGCCACCGGTTATGTCGGTGATGCCGCCGTTGTACGTCACCGAAATGTTCTTCGGCTTGCCGCTCGCGTAAGAACTGGTGCCCGTGAGCTGCCATTGATCGAAGATCGCTTTCACGAATCCGTTGTTGAACTTACGGCTCAGATTCGGAATGTCGTAGATGTAGTTGACCGTCAGGATATGCGTCTGATCGAAGTCTGACGGCGCATAGTTGAAGTCCTTGTAAGGACGACCAAAGAACACATCCGACGAGTCATCGTTCGCATAGTCGAACGACTTCGAGTAGGTGTAAGCCAAACCGTATTGAAAGCCTTTCGTGTAACGGCGCGTGATCTGCGCCTGCAGCGAGTTGTAGTTTGAAGTGCCGGCCCAGGTGACCATGTTGATATCGGCATAACCGCGATACGGCCGCAGGAAATCGTTGCCGATGCGCTGACCAGTTACCGGATCGATGTTGTTCGTGCCGAGCCTGGCGCCATCAGGCACGCCGTTGATGTTGATGCGTTGGCCCAGGTGACGAGCAAACGATCCGACATAACTGACTTCCATCACCGTCTGGAAGCCGATGTCCTGCTGAATCCCAAACGTGAAGTTGTAGATCGACGGCGTGTGCGATTCCTCTTCCACCGCGTTCAGCGCAGACGGCCTCGTCAACGCGGTCCCGGTTAGGCTGGCGAGATTGTTGATGTTGCCGAAGTCGATGCTGAACGTCCGGTTCGCAGGTTGATTGTTGACGAGGTTGCCGCCGGTTGTACCACCGCCCACGCGCGGCGCGTGATAAACGCCGCCCTGAAAACGAAGCACTGATTTACCCGAACCAAAAACGTCCCACGCGAGACCAAAACGCGGCTCGTAGTCGATCGACTTCGTGTGCCGGTAGCCGGGCGTCGTATTCGGATCGATACCGAGGGCGAGACCATTGTTGGCGTCGCCGCTGTTCGGCACAATCGCGCCGACGAGACCCGCGTTCGCACCAACCAGCGGGATTAACTCGCCCGTGACCGGGTTGCGCGCTCTGCGTTGCGCTGTCGGGCAAGTTGCCGGAGGAGTAAACGACACTGCGCACGCGCTCTCATACAACGCTACCGCGCGCGCCCTGTTGAATAAGTCCGGCGCAAAGTTGGAACCCTGCCCGTCGATCTGCTCGAACGGCGAGTGATAGCCAAAACGCAGGCCATAGTTAAGTGTGAGACGCCTGTGAATCTTCCATTGATCCGCCGCGTACCACTGCACCTGCGTCAAACGAAGGTTCGTGAACGGGCGCGCGGTTGATTCCTGGTAGTTTCTGAAGTTGCCGATCAAGGCGTTTGCGTAAGCGTAACTTGTGTTGCCAAGCGCGGCAGTGTAGTTGCTGTCGTTACCGGCGAAGTTGAACACACCGGACCATTGTCCACCGGGCGCTTCGCCGTTGAGCAGTCGCTCGAAGTAAACACCAAACTTCAATGCATGATCGCCGTGCGTGATCGAGAGGTTGTCGGCGAACGATGGTTTGACGTAATCGTTTCCGGTCTCACCCCAGCGATCGAGCCAGTTGATATTGGCGACGCCGTTAGTTGGTCCACGAACACCGCCCCAGTTTGTGACTCTGGGAATCGTGCCGAGGTGATTGTTTTGTGGAAAGAGTTGGGGCGCGGTGTAGTTCAAGGCGCCGCGCTGTACGCGCTCGATCTCGCCGTCGCCGGGAATGAAGCCTTCCGAATCGTGACGCATGCCGAAGCTGAATTCGTTGACGACGCTGGCGTTGATGACGCGCACCCAGTTAGTCGTCCAGCCGTCATCTTTGTACAGATAGTGTGAATCGATGCCCCAGCGATTGTTGTCATTGCCGGGCCAGCCGGAAGTGCCGGTGCCGAGATTGTCAGACGTCCACCATTGATACTTCCAATAAATCGTGTCGTTGTTTGACGGTTTGACGTCGAAGCGAAGCACCTGGCTGCGCTTGGGAACGTCCTGCGGGCTTTGCGAAACGTAGTTGAAAGCAGAGCCACCGGAGCCGCCGAAGGTATTAGGCAATGGGAAATAGTTGAGCAACGCGAATCCACTCGCGTTGAAGCGCGCGGTGGGAATGATGTTCAGTCCCGAAGGGTTCGACGCCGTGGCGCGCGACGGATCGCGGAAGCAGCCGCTCGTGTCAGATGTTGAGCAACCGCCGGGCAGCAGTGGATCTTTCACAAACACTTTCTGGTTCGTTGAGTTGATCGACTGTGAGAAGTCGCCGTTGCGCTCGAGCCCGGTCGGCATCGTCACGAAGCGTGGGTCCTGTGGCGTGATCTGGTGCGGCTTCTCGTAAGCGAAGAAGAAGAACGCTTTGTCTTTTAGCCAGAAGTCGCCGCCTTCACCAAACTTCGGCAGCCACATTGGACCACCGACGTTGCCCCCCGGGTAAAGGTGACGATATAGCGGTTTCTTCAAACCGGCTTTGTTGTTGAAAAAGGGTGTAGCGTTGAGCGACTCGTTGCGCAGGAAGTAGTAAACCGACCCGGCGAAGTCTTTGCCGCCGCCCTTGGAAACGATGTTGATGATCGCGCCGCCGTTATTGCCATATTCAGCGCCATAATTGTTGCGCAGCACTTTCACTTCCGCGACGGCGTCCTGGTTGATCGTCATGCTCAGCTTGTTTGAGCCGCTGGGCTCGCCGGCGAACAAGCCATCGATCGTTGGTACAGTCGATCGACCACGCTGGCCCGAGATATTTGGGAGGTCAGTGCCGAAGCCGTCGCCCGCGCCTTCGATGTCATCGTTGTTTGAAGTGCCGGGGAGGAGGCGCAGGAGCGAAGTCACGTCACGGCCTTTGGTCGAGATCAGGTTGATCTGGTCGGCGGTGAGGCGCGCGGTCAAGTCACTGCTTTCACGTTCGACGATCGCGCCCTCGCTCATTACGCTGACTGTTTCAGTCACCTGTCCGGGCTGGAGTTTGAGATCGCCGAGCGCGAGGTTTTCGTTGGCGCTGAGGATTACTCCGCGCTGTTCGAGTGTTTGAAAGCCGCCGCGTTCGATTTTCAGGGCGTAGGCTCCTGGCTGGAGAGCGGCAAAATTAAAGCGGCCCTCACTGTCAGAAGTGGAGCCGCGTGCTTGTCCGGTCTTCTCGCTGGTTAGCGTGACGGTAGCGCCGGGGATCATTCCGCCCGTCTGGTCCATGACTGCGCCTGAGATTGAGCCGGTAATCGTTTGTGCGTTTGCTAGTGCGCCGAACGCGAGCAGCATGACGACAACCGCCAGGATAGATGGCTTACCACGCAGAAAACTGAACATGGGACTCCTCCTTCGATTGGCAAATCTTTTTGAAATGGCTGCTACACTCAAATTGTCTCTAGTTGGGACAATTTGAATAAAAGACGAGGGAAATAACAGAACCAAGCGGTAGCGCCGGGTTAAGTTTCCTTATCACGACTGGTGAAAGAGTTTGGCCCGACGCTACCGCGCTCGGTTCTGTTTTGCGCTTCCTCGAGCGCAAATGCTTTTTGGGCTCGAACAATGTGCTCGCGCATCGCTTCACGCGCTTCTTCCGGGTTGCGCTCGCGAATCGCGCGATAGATTTTTCGATGGAGCTCGAGTGCTTCGTTGAAATCGTGGGCACGCTCGATCGTTTCGCGGCGACGCTCGTAAAGGATCGCCGAGACCATCTCGACGAGTGTCGCCAGCGTTGGATTGTTTGATGCGGCCGCCACCGCGCGATGAAAGGCGACGTCGTGCACGAGAAACTGCTGCGGATCCTTCAACGATGCAAACATGTCGGCGATCTGTTCCGACATCGTCGCGAGTTGCTCTCCAGTGGCGCGTTCCGCAGCCAGTCCGGCGGCGCCGACTTCCAGCACCGATCTCGTTTCAAACATGTGCTCGAAACTGAAGCCGTGAAGCTGTGCGAGCAGGCGCAGGGGTTCACTGTCGAGAGCTGGAGGACCATCGCAGATGAAAGTACCTGCGCCTTGTCGCGACTGCAGCACGCCCATCGAGATCAAAGAGCTTAGGCCCGCGCGCAAAGCGGGACGGCTGATGCCAAGCTGTTTTGACAATTCACGCTCGGGCGGCAGGCGTTCTCCGGGCTGCAAATCCTGGCGCTTGATCAGATCGTAGACACGCTCGACAACCTGCTCGGTCGTCGTCGCGGAACGCACCGGCTGAACAACTTTCAACTTCGGAGCCGTAGAATTGGTCATAACAATTTTAAGCCGAGCGCGAAACTTATAATACCAATCTCAGATGGCGTCAAGGTTTTTTAGCCACGGATTTCACGGATTGAGGCTGCCATAGCGACCGGCTGCTGCCGTTGAGCGTCTTGTTCATGAATTTTTCATTCATGATCAGAAATGCGCCGAGACCGTGGAAGTCGTTCGTGTTGCGCTTGCGCGCGAAGTAGTAGGCGAGGTCTGCGACGTTTGTGCCTTCGCAGATGTCAACGATATTTGTTTGACCATCCTTGTCGAGCGAGATCTTCGTGAGCACTCCGGCGTATCCTCGATTCACACCGCTCGCATACTTCTTCTCAACATAGCCCCGATCGACGGCCATCGCAGTCACGTACGTGTACATGCTGGAGCTCGACGTCTCGAGCCAATTCGCAGGATCATTGCCCTTATCAACAACCTGATACCAGAGCCCGGTCTTTTCATCCTGGTAACGCGCCCACGCTTTCACGAGTAGGCCGAGATGGCCAATCAACAGCGGGCGCTGCGGATGATCGCGCGGCAATAACTCGAGCACCTCGATAAGCGTCATGCCAAACCAGCCCATCGCACGGCACCACTTCTCCGCGGAGTGCTTTGTTTCCTTGTCCGCCCACGCGGATTGCCCGCTCTCGTCATAAGCGTGAAACATCAGGCCGGTGAAAACATCATTCAAATGGAGCCAATAGGTTAGTAACTGAAGAACGGCCTCGTCATTCGCGTATTTGCTGTCGCCAAACATGTTTCCGTAGCGCACCAGAAACGGCATCGACATGAACACACCGTCGCCCCACAACTGCCATTCGCGGCTCTTACTCGTCGCATGCCAGAAGCCATCGTCTTTCGTCCGCGGGTAGCTGTCGAAGCGCTTGCGAATGCGATCGGCGGCGAGCTTGTATCGTGGTTCCTTTGTTTCCTGGTAGAGCAGCAGGAGGAGATTGCCTGGCAGCATGCTGTCGAGGTTGTCGAACGTGATTTCGCGCACCTCGCCCTGAGCGTTCGCGCTGCGGACGACGCCTTTATCGTTCACGTGCATGTCGACCCAATCCTTGATGTACTTGAGATAACGAGGATCGCCGGTGCGTTTGTAGACGAGATACTGGCCGTAAAGGTAAAGCGATTTCGCGTAGCCCCACGAGCCGAGATCTTTCGCGGTGGGATAGCGCTTCATCGTCGACTCGACCATTGCGACTGACCAATCGGTCTTGGCGTTGACGGTGAATGGGATCAGTAACAGGGCGATTACTATGATCAGCTTCATTGGTTGTCCTCGTTGTGCTACTTTATGCGGACCGGTACAGTCCAAAATCAATCTGGAAATGGTTTGACCAATAACACAAACCGTGGGAGAGAAGCAATGACCAAGTCTCGTGAAGAAAAATCTCACGATCCAGGCAGGCGCAAGTTTCTGAAAGGCGTCGGAATCGCCGGCGCTGGCGCTGCTATCG
>Ga0207712_10003100_pt1 | contig 10612 bp, 9 predicted proteins | sample KBSS44metaG_FD_184402 | JGI IMG/M metagenome (GOLD analysis project Ga0207712, IMG submission 184402) | Switchgrass rhizosphere microbial communities from Kellogg Biological Station, Michigan, USA - KBS S4-4 metaG (SPAdes) (version 2) | ecosystem: Host-associated > Plants > Roots > Rhizosphere >... | reverse complement strand
TAACCAAATGTCCGGCGGCGTCGATCTCCTCACGGCCGCGGCCGACGATCTTGCCGACTGCGGCGATGCGGCCGTCCTTGATCGCGACATCGGCGACAAAAGGATCCGCCCCGCTGCCATCGAAAAGAGTTCCATCCCTGACGACGAGGTCATATTCTCCCAGCATCGTTGTATCTCCCGTTACGGTGCTTGCTCGGCCACGATTGAGCTGCTGGTGCGATGTTGCGCGCCGTTAGGTCACCGGTCTTCCTACTCCGCCGAGGCCAGTTCGAAGGTCTTACTGTTTGCCTTCTGTTCAGCGGATCGGTGACCACGCGGTTGGCGTCAGCAGTCGATTGCGCTGGCGCACAGGGGCGGGGCACCGGGGGGCAAAATCGAGCCACTCGGGATCCTGCCACAACGCTGCCCGCCGCAGGGCACGATCGTTAAGGTCGGCAAAGCCCCACCAATGGACGACCTCGTTGAGATCGTGACCGACCTCAGTGCGAAAATAGCCAAGCAGATTGCCGAGAACGCGTGTGGCAATCCCAACGCCTTCGCTTTCGTAGATCGCCAGAAATCGCTCAATATCGGCAGGCGCGAAGGCATAGTTGCGCTCTTCCACGATCATGTCAGACTCCATCGTACACCGTCGGCGCCGTCGCTGAAATATCCGGTCGCTTGCTTGAATCCTCGCGCTTCAAACCTGTGATATCGGCGCAGACGGAGACCAAAGCGGTGTAGTCACGCGCTGCCGAAAGCTCGCGGGCAAGTTTCGCTAGACGAGCAAGCCGGGCCGTTCGTCAGTATAGGCGCCCTCTGAAACGACCATTCTCCCATTGACGAAGACCCGGTCGATCCCAGCGGCGGTGTTCATGTAGCGACCAGAGCCGTCAGGCAGATCAAACCGCCGTTCCACCGGATTGTTCGCGATGCTGTCGGGATCGAATACGACCAGGTCCGCGAACTTTCCGGGAGCGATCACACCGCGATCCTTGATCCGGAATTCGGTGGCGGGCACGCTGGTAAGCTGCATCACCGCCTGCTCCAGCGGCATGATCTTAAGTTCACGCACCCAGTGCGATAGCAAGTTGGTCGAATCGCCCGAAGTCGAGAATTGGTAGACATGTGCGCCGCCGTCCGAACCGCTGGCAGGGCGCGTGTATGGATGCGTAAGAATCTCGGTTAGGCGTTCCGGATCGGTGTGACTGAAACCGCGCAACGCGAAGACGGTCTGCAAATCATCTTTCAGTGCGATGTCGAGCATTGCGTCAAGAAAATCGACACCCCACTCGTTGGCGATGTCGGTGACCATCCGGCCTTCCAGCGCGCGGATGGCATCGGATTGCGCTTCAAGCACTTCCGCCGACTTCATGAACCGAGGGATATAGCCGTTCTGCTCAAGCACATCCTTCAGCGGCTGCCGTTTCGAGCGATCGGAGAAATAATCGATTCGCTCCGGAATCGACAGGCTCATCACATCCTGCCAGACCGGCAGCATGAAGAACACGAAGAAGTTTGCGTTGAATTGGAGAAACTGGTCGAACGGCTTGGATGTGGTTTGGAGTACGACATCGGCACCCGCCGCCTGGACTTCCTCTACCTTGCGCAGCAAGCCCCGATGGACCGGGTCAGTCTTCGTTGCGGCAAAACAGCCCAGCGCTTCGACATGGACGCCGGTGGCAAGCGAGATGCGGGCCAGCTGATCCAATTCGCCTTCGGGGTCGGAGCCGGGACCGAAGCAGAGGTTGGTCTGGAGAACGCCCCGGCCTTCCTCGACCAGCACGCGGGCAAGCTCTGTGCGTTCGTGCTCGTCGGCCCATCGGCTGCCGATAGGAACGTTGTTCTCATCGGTGTCGAGAAAAGACATGGACAGCCCCACTGCGCCCGCGCGCACCGCGCTTCGCAACAGGTCACACATCTTGGCGAGCTCTTCGGCGGAGGCGGTGCGCTTCTGCGCGTCGGGGCCCATTACAAAGTGCCGAAGCGGGGTATGCCCGACGAGCGGAGCGACATTTACCGCGAGGCCATCGCGAATAAGATCGAGATAGTCCTCGAAGGTCGTCCAGTTGAAATCAACAATCTCGGCATAATTTGCCAGCCTCAGGTCTTCTGCCTTGAGGAACAGCGAATGGATCACCGGCACCGTTTCTTTGCACGCGGGCGCGAGGGTGAATGAGCAGGACCCAGTCACCACGGTCGTTGCGCCGTGCAGGGCGACAGGATCGATCGTTCTGTCCCACATGACCTGACCGTCGTAGTGCGTGTGCGCGTCGATGAAGCCCGGTGCGAGCACTTTGCCACCAAGATCGATCACTTCTTCCTCAGCACCGATGATGTCCACACCGGCCGGTGCGACCTGTGCGATTCGGTCGCCTTCGACCCTGACCATGCCGTTGTAGGCGGGCGCACCCGTGCCATCGATGATTCTGGCATTGCTGAGGATGAAAGATTTCGGGGCCATTTCAATCTCTCCGAACAGACGTTCGCCACAAGCTTTCTCGTGGCGGAGAAATGTGACTAATAGTCATTTTTGATCCCCCTGCAAGCGATCTCATGCCGACTGCCGTGATTCCGTGCGGTCATCGAGCGGGCATGGCGACGCGGAGTGCGGAGCGGAAGGCGGTACTCGTTCCGGTCTGCTTAGAGGTAGGCGGGAGCATGACGAGCGGCTGAGGCGCTGGCGCTGCCGCTCAGTGCCCGGGCCAGTCGAGGCACGTCGGCGAGGGCCCGCAATACGTCGTTAAGATGAGTGCAGCCCAGCACGCCTGGCAAGGTCTCACGAACCGAATTGCGAAAACCGCCCACAGGGAGCCGGGCCATGCGTTGCGCCTCTATCACCGCTGCTGGGCATTCAGGGTGCGGCAGAATGCGGGCTTCCGGTTCGAACCTGGCCAGTTCGCCAGTGGTGCGGTCGATCGCGCCGGACAGCGCATATTCGTGGATCGCGATGCGCCCTTCTTGCGGATGCATGGCACCGTCCTGGAAAGCGCTGTCGACCGCAATGGTCCCCGGCTCCTCCAACCACAAGTCAATCCGCCGGGAGCGTCGGCTCTGTGGTCCGGAAGCTTCGGTGAAGTCATGCCATCCTTCCTGGTCGAGCGGGTTGCGCAAGTCGGGGACCGCGGTGAAATGGTTGAGCAGCGTGAAGTCTCCGGTTCGTCGGTTCGTGCTGGAACCGCTGGCAAGGCCGATGCACACGTCGACCTGGCGACCTTGCGCTGCCTCAATCTTTGGCAGCTGCAGGCGGAATGCGGCGGGGTCGGTTATTTCCTGCCACAGCAGCTTGGCCCAGATGCATACCAGGCTGGCGCCGGAAAAATCGTCGAGCAATTGGTAGAGCAAGTCACCTTCGCGATCGCCCATCTCCGCCTGCAGGCGGTTCCGGCTGGACTTGCCGCCGCTGCCGCCACGGAGATTGGCGGCGTTCGGGTGCGGGGGGGACACTTCGATTTCGAGGATCTCGCGTGCATCGGTAACCTGCATGCGGAACTGCGATTCGGCCAGCACGACCGGCGCGGAGAGATCGGCGGGGGTTAGGAGGTCACGACCGCGCCCGACCATGAGCGCGGGCCCGCCAAGCCCATCAGGCCAACTGGTTTCGATCGTGGTTGTTCGGCGCACCGAGTTCGGCCGACGCAAGGGGGCGGGTCCGGCCGGGTTTCGGATCAACTCGGCAATTGCCATGCGTTCACGCGGCCTCGGGCGTGGTTGGAGGAAGGTCGTAGAACGACTTCTGCCATTTGCGCATGGCGGTGTAGGGCTTGATGTCCTGCTTGGCGTAGATGGGCCGGCTGACGAAGTTCTGAGTTCGCCAGATCAGGAGATCTTCCTCGAGCGTGTAGAGGAACTGCTGCTTGACACGCTGGCGCAGGTGAGGCGGCATTATTGCGCCGGTGTCGCCGGCCTCGCGCGGGTACCAGATGGTGTAGTGGAAGTCGGTGGTCTGATCGTCGATCGGAGTTCCGGCGAAGACGAGACGGTAGTGGTAGCTCCCCTCGAACGCGCTGAAGGCAATGCCGACACCGTGGGTGATGTTGTGGAGAGTCAGGGCGACTTCGCGGGTGGCAGGGGAGACGAATCCCACTCTGGTGTGGAGTTCGGCATCCTTGATGTCCCATTCTTCCAGGATCGGGTCGATCGGCGCGCCATGAGTATGGCGGAAGTGCACTGAATCGACGGCGTTCTCCATGGCGAGTTGCGTATGCACGAACTCGGCGCCGAAGCGGGTGGTGCTGTTGCCGTAGGGGGGGTAATAATCATCTTCCGATCCCGAAACCTGCGGGAAGCTGTCGAAGACATGGGGAAGTTCGGAGCGGGGCGGCGATCCGGTCGGATCGTGCCAGATGAAGATGCAGCCGTGCTGTTCCCGCACGAACCACTTGCGCAGGCGCATGCCGGTGGGAGTGTCTTGATATGGAATACGGGCATTGGCGCCATCGGCATCCCATTGCCAGCCGTGGTACGGGCAAGCGATGCAATCGCCTTTGACCTTGCCGCCATGACCGAGGTGGGCGCCTAGGTGGGGGCAGTGCGCGTCAAGCACCGCAAGCACGCCCGCTTCGGTGCGGAAGGCGACGAGGTCTTGCCCGAAGTAGCGCAGCGGCTGAGCGGTGCCGGCCGGGTACTCGTCGCTCCAGCCGATCTGGAACCAGCCGACCGGCTTGTTGGAGAAGGGCAGCGAGGAAAGGTCCATGACGGGAGGCTCCGCGAAAGGGGGAGGGCGTCAGCAACTGACGAATAATCATTTAACTCGCTGGCCCGCCGGGTGTCAATCGCTCTTAACAAGCGCAGCCATCGCACCTGTGAAAACAGCTGCCGGTTATAACGACAGGAAATGGGTCTCGCATCATGCCCATGTGCGTCAGTTCTTTGCGTTCGAGTTTCCGAAATAGCCCGCGCCGATAGGAGCGCTGCTCTGCGGGTGCGCCAAACGTGCCGGCACGATCTAGGTCCGCTCTGGACAGACGCGAAACGATAGCTAATGGTGCGTCAACTTCGGTCAGGCAGGGGGAGTACGAGTTTTGAGCATCGACCACGATCGGTTGATCAATTGGCCCATTCCCGAGGCGAGGCAGGATTACACAGAAAAGGATACCATTCTCTACGCGCTCGCGGTGGGAGTTGGCAGTCGCGATCCTGCGGCGGACCTTGCGATGTTGTACGAACGGGGCCTCAAGGCATTGCCGACGATGGCCGTGACGTTGGCGACCGGTCCGATGTGGGTGACCGATCGCGAAACCGGCATCGACGTCACACGAATGCTTCATGGCGAGGAATCGCTGGTTATTCACAATCCGCTGCCGGCCGCCGGCAGCGTCGTCGGGCGCAGCCGGGTTGCCGCGATCTATGATAAGGGCCCCGACAAGGGTGCGGTCATGGTTCTCGAGCGCACATTGCATGACGAACAAAGTGATGCGCTGCTGGCGACTTGTCGGACATCGGCGTTTTTGCGTGGAAATGGCGGTTTTGGTGGCAGTCCGGCCGGGCAAGCACAGCCGCACCCGATCCCGGATCGGCCTGCGGACGCGTCGATCGATCTGCCGACCCTTCCCCAGCAAGCCGCCATTTATCGCCTGACCGGCGATACCAACCCGCTGCATATTGACCCGGCCTTTGCCGCCCGCGCGGGCTTCGAGGGGCCGATCCTTCACGGATTGTGCACGTTCGGGATCGCTGCGCGAGGCGTGATAGCGCTGGTGGCTGGCAACGATCCGTCGGCGCTGCGGCGGCTGGACGTGCGGTTCGCCCGCCCGGTCTTCCCCGGCGACACGCTCCGGTTGGACCTTTGGCACGAAGCTGATGGACAGGTTGCCTTCCGCATTCACTCACAGGAACGGCAACAGGTGGTCATCGACAATGGATGCGCCGATTTCGTGACGTGATTGTTGCCGAGCTACCGATCATAGGTACCGGACGGGAGAGTTGAGGATCCGATGGGAGCACAGATGACAGACCGAGGCGCGAAGCCGGGCTACGCTACGCCGCAAACTCGATGGGGCATGGTCATGCTGCTCTCCCTGGTCGGCGCGGTGTCAGTGATCGATCGTAACATCATCCTCGTGCTGGTGCCGGAGATCAAGGCGGATCTCGGAATTTCGGATTCGCAATTCGGTCTTATGCAAGGCTTGGGTTTCGGCCTTGCCTACACAGGCTTCGGAGTTGTGGCGGGGACGCTGGTTGATCGGGTGGCGCGGACTCGATTGTTGGCGTTCAGCCTAATGTTTTGGTCTCTCGCCTCGGCATTTTGCGGGATCGCGCAAAATTACGGCCAGATGCTGACTGGAAGGCTGGCTGTGGGTGTCGGGGAATCGACGACGGCTCCCGCCGCTCAGTCGGTTATAACGGGAATCTTCCCGCCAACCCGGGCGGCAGCCCCAATTTCAATCTATGTCGGGACGGCGGCGCTTGCGACTGGGCTTGCAGTCGCGCTGGGCGGTGTGCTGCTCGATTGGCTCACACGCCATCCGCTCGCCGTGTTGGGCGGGCTTGCGCCTTGGCGCCAAGTGCTTGTGCTATCGAGCCTCCCGGGCTTTGTGCTCGCATTGGCGTTACTATGGGTGCGGGAACCACCGCGGCGCGCGCGCGCGCAGGTTGATGAAGGAAATAGTTGGGGTGCGTACTGGAACTTTGTGAAATTGAATCCCGCCGCGGTGCTGGGGCTCCTTTTCGGCAATGCCTTCGGGTCCATGGCAAGCTACGCCGCGCTGGCGTGGGCACCCACGTATGGGCGCCGCGTTCTCGGCATGTCTGCACAACATGTGGGCGAGGCGTTGGGTCTGATCATCGGCATCGGTGCCGTGGTGACGACACTGATGTTCGGGTTCGTTGTCGATCACCGCGTTCAGCGGGGCGACTTTGCTTTCGCGCAGAAGCTGATGATGGGCTTGCTGGCGCTGGCGCTGCCTGTTGCCATGTGGGCCTTCTTGCGGGACGATCCGATATTCTTCTTTATCGCCATTGCTTGTCTTCAGTGCGGCGTGTCCTCATGTGTAGGGCCGGTTATTGCCGCCACCCAGATGATCTCTCCGAGCCAGATGAGCGGTCGTACCGGTGCTGTTACCATGATCATCACTAGCGTATTCGCCTATGGCGGAGGGTCGCTCATCGTCGGAGTGTTGACCGATTACGTCTATCGCTCGCCGATGAAACTTGGCCTATCGATTGCGACCACGATCTTGATCGCCGTGCCGCTGTCCTTTGGCTCCTTCCTGGTGGCCCACCGGGCCTTCCTGCGGCGCGTCGCGCTGCTAGCCGACGGATTGGAAGGCTCGCGGAGATCTTGACGTGGGTCGGACTCCCGCAAAGTCGCGATCGCACTACATCCTTAGCCTTCTCCGCCCTCAGGGGCCGCTTAGACAGGGTTTGAGCGGTTCAGGTCGCCGGCGGCGTGGCGCATATGCCTGGCCGCCGGCGCGTAAGCTGGACACCCGCAAGAACTATGGCGGATATGGGCCATTCGTGTTTCATTGATCGTGTAGCCATAGGGTGCGCTGTGTCATGGATCCCAAGTCTCTTTTCAGCCTGAACGATCACCTTGAGATGCTGAGCCGCCATGGCGATCCACTGGAGGTTCTGGAACGCACCGTGGACTTTGAGTGTTTCCAGGCGTGGCTTATCGAGGGACTGGGCCATGGCGATGGCAGCAAAGGCGGTCGTCAGCCGTTCGATCCCGTCGCCATGTTCAAGGTCCTGATCTTGCAGGCTCAGCATAATCTGTCCGATGGTTGGATGGAGTATATGATCCGGGACCGGCTGAGCTGGATGCGGTTTCTGGGTTTTGCACTCGGGGATCGCACCCCCCGACGAAAAGGCTATCCGTCATTTCCGCAACGGGATGACAGAGACCGGGACGTTCAAGCGGGTAATGAAGGCTTTCGACTGGCGACTGCACAAGAAGGGCTACATCCCCCTGTCGAAGCAGATTATCGATGCCAGCCTGGTGCCCGCGCCCAAGCAGCGCAACACCGACGACGAGCGGCAAGCCATCAAGGACGGAAATCGGCGCAGGAGATCTGGCCCGATGACCCGGCCAAGGCAGCACAAAAGGACACAGGTGCGCTACAAGGATGGCAAGCCGCTGCCTATGATCGCCTTGCCGGTGTTCGGGTATAAAAGCCATATCAGCATCGACCGCCTATACGGGTTCATTCGCGCAGGTGAAGTCACCTCGGCGGCCCACGCCGATGGGCGCATGTTACGCCATGTGATCGCAGAGAATAGCAGCAGCGAGGTCTGGGCCGACACAGCATACCGATCCAGGACGAACGAAACATGGCTGGCTGACCGTATGCTGATCAGTCGCATCCACCTTCGCAAGCCCAAAGGTCAGTCCATGCCCACGGCCACCGCTCGCGCCAATGCCGCAAAGTCCGCGATCCGGGCCAGGATCGAGCATGTGTTCGCGCATCAGAGAAACCGGTCCGGGCTGTTCATCCGCACCATCGACATAAAGCGGGCCGACGCGAAACTCACACTGGCTAATTTGGCCTATAACTTCGATCGCCTGATCTTCACGAACGATGCCCAGCGACAGCATGAGTCCGCCCTGAACCCCGTAAACGGCCGTGAAATGTCCTATGCGATGATCAAAAAAGACGCTCGCCGCAGCGCCCCGTGACCCCGGTCATGCCGCCATCAAAGCAACGGCAGCATCAAAACGTCAGTTTTTGCGGTTGTCCAGCTAATCGGCGACGAGGATCGAGACCACTCCGGCCCCGCCCAGGCCGAAGTTGTGCTGGATGGCCACCCGCGCTCTTTCGACTTGGCGCTCGCCAGCCGTGCCGCGCAAGTGCCACGTGAGTTCGGTGATCTGGGCAAGTCCTGTGGCGCCCAGAGGATGACCCTTCGACAGCAGCCCGCCCGACGGATTGGTCACGATCTTGCCGCCGTAGGTGTTGGCGCGATCCGCAACGAACTTCGTCGCCTCGCCCTCGCCACACAGGCCCAACGCCTCGTAGCAGATGACCTCGTTCGTCGAGAAGCAGTCATGGAGCTCGACCACCTGTGCGTCCTGTGGCCCCAAGCCGGCTTCCTCATAAGCGGCGGCGGCGGCGCGGCGAGTCATCTGCGAACCGACGGCGTTGACCATGTCGGTTTCGCCGAAGCTCGATGGCAGGTCGGTCACCATCGACTGGCCTGCAATGCGGACCGTGCCGCTGAGCCCCTTTTCGCGGGCATAACGATCCGACACCAGCACCACAGCTGCGGCGCCGCAGGTCGGCGGGCAGGCCATCAACCGGGTCAGCGGTCCGTAAAGCGGGGGTGATTGCATCACTTCCTCGAGGGTGAGTGGCGTAGTGAACAGCGCGTAGGGATTACGTCCGGCGTGCGCGCGCGCTTTGACCGAGACCTGCCCGAACAGTTCCGCCGAGGCATGGTATTTGTCCAGATAGTCACGCCCGGCCCCACCGAAGTAGAGCGCCGCCTGCGGCACGTTGGCGTCCCAGCCCTGGATGCGGCGCATCGTCTCATCGAGCATCGCCGTGGTCGGCTCGCGAGTGGTGTCACTGGCCAATGCGCCGGCAGTCATCTGTTCAAAGCCAAGCGCGAGGATGACGTCGTGCATTCCGCTCTGGATCGCCTGGCGTGCCAAAAACAACGCGGTCGATCCGCTGGCACAGGCATTGTTGACGTTGATAATCGGAATGCCGGTCAATCCGATCCGGTACAGCGCCGCCTGCCCCGAGCAGGTGTCGCCCATGACGAAGCCGGCATAGGCCTGCTTGACGTCGGTATAGTCGATCCCGGCGTCGGCGAGAGCGAGGCGTGCCGCTTCGGCGCCCATAGCACCATAGCTTTCGCTTTGGCTCGGCTTGACGAATTTCAGCATGCCGACGCCGGCGATCAGGGCTGTATTGCTCAATTGGGTTCTCCTGCAGGAAAGAGTTGGATAGGCCTCAGTCGCGCACAAGTAGCATTGCCGACGCGATATTGCCGCCGCCGTTGGCGACCGCTGCCACTGACGGGTCACCGGCGACCTGGCGAGCGCCGGAAACGCCGCGCAATTGCTCGACCGCTTCGTATACGTGCCCGAGGCCGTGGGTACGGCCGGCGGAAAGCTGGCCGCCGTGCGTGTTGAGCGGCAGTTGGCCGTCGCGGGCGATACGGGTGCCGCCGGCGATGAAGTCCATGCCTTCTCCGCGCCCGCAGAAGCCCAGCGCTTCGAGCCAGAGGACGGTCAGAAAGCTGAAGCCGTCGTATAGTTCGGCGATACCGACGTCTGCGGGTTTTAGATCGGTGCGCGACCACATCCGAGTTGCCGCGGCTTCGCTGATGAATCGAGTGGGATCGGGCTGCTGGTCCCAGCTGTCGCGGCCGATCAGCGGCCCGCTGATCGCTTCGATCCGGATCGGCTTCGCCTTAAGATCGCGCGCGGTATCGCGGTGCGATACGATCAGCGCGGTGGCGCCGTCGATCGGTACGTCGCAATCATAGAGGCACAAAGGCGTCGAGATCATCCGCGCGGCCATGTAGTCGTCGAAGGTCAAGGGCGACCGGTAGACTGCCTTGGGATTCAGTTCGGCGTTGGCGCGGGCGTTGAGCGCGATTGGTGCGAGATCGGCGCGAGTCTTGCCGAACTCGTGCATATAGCGTTGCGCGATGATCCCGATCCAGTTCGAGGCGGACACTG
>Ga0207712_10003098_pt1 | contig 10614 bp, 5 predicted proteins | sample KBSS44metaG_FD_184402 | JGI IMG/M metagenome (GOLD analysis project Ga0207712, IMG submission 184402) | Switchgrass rhizosphere microbial communities from Kellogg Biological Station, Michigan, USA - KBS S4-4 metaG (SPAdes) (version 2) | ecosystem: Host-associated > Plants > Roots > Rhizosphere >... | reverse complement strand
CGGCGGCGGCGGTGGTCATCCTGATGTACGCGTTTCCCATCGACGATACGACGTCGTTCACGCGGCCCGCGCGCGAAGCGGCGGAGTCGCGCATCGTCGCCGGTGCTGCCTATCGCAGCGACGTGACTGCCGGATGGGCGTTAGGCACCGCGGTCGCGCGCCGCGTCCTCGACCGCGCCATGGCGGACGGGTCTGCCGCGCAGTGGACCGGCACCATGCCCACCGGTGCGGGGATGTGGCGGCCGACTCCGCCGCGTCTCGTCCAGGCGCCATTTGATCCGCTGGCGGGGACGTGGCGGCCCTGGATCATCCCGGCCGGCGACGCCTTTCGCCTGCCCGCACCACCGGCTACCGGGTCGTCCCAGTTCACGGCCGACCTGAACGAGCTGCTCGCGCTGGCGAACGGAGGACGCACGCAAGCCCAGATCGATGCCGCGCGCTATTGGGCGACCGACGCGCCGTCGATTCGCTGGGAGCTGTTCCTCGAAGACGAGATCGCGGCGCATCGCCTGAGCGCTCCGCACGCCGCGCGGGCGCGGGCGTATCTGAGCGCAACCATGTACGACGCCTTCATCGCGTGCTGGGACACGAAGTTCACGTACTGGCTGGCGCGTCCGGTCACGATGGACCCAACGCTCAAGACGGTGTTCTCGACGCCACCGTTCCCGTCGTATCCGTCCGGTCATTCGACGCAATCGTCGGCGGCGGCCGAAGTGATGGCCGAGCTGTTTCCGGACCGCGCGGCGGTGTATCGGAAGAAGGGTGAGGAGGCGTCACTCTCACGTGTGTGGGCGGGCGTTCACTACCGCTTCGACGTGACGGCGGGTGAGGCGTTAGGCGTGCGGGTCGGCGAGGCGGTAGTCGCTCGAATGAAGGCGGACGGAGTGCGTTAGAGGGCGTTGTTAACGCCGACGTGGGGCGGACGGCGTTCGGCGCTACGACGCCGACACCTGTCGCACGTTGAGCTGCGCGGCGCCCATGGGCGTGCCATCGACGTAGAGCAGAAACGTGAATCGCCCGGCGCTGGTGAGCTCCAGCATGTCGAACTGCAGCGGGAGGTCAACGGCAATGGAGTCGACGCCTGCCGGGGCGGGGGGCAGCGAGATGTCACCGCCCGGCTTGCCGATCTCCTTCCCACCAGGGTCGGTGATCGCGACTTCCACACGGTGCGCCTTGCCGGTCTCGTCGGCCGTGAACATGAGCCGCGCGGCGAACGCGAGGCGCGGCACGGTGACAGGGATCGCGGTGGCCTGGAGGTCGTTGAGGATACCGATGAGCGACGGCTTGCCGTCGTTGGCGAGAATGACCTGGTCGCAGAGGACGGCGTACTGAAGGTGCATCGGTCGGGAAGCGGGAAACGGGAAACGGGAAACGGGAAACGGAAAGCGGAAAGCGCGACGGCGGCAACGGCAGAGCGTCGTGCTTCCACAGCACGACGCTCACATGCTCCGTGGCTGCGGAAGCTAACCGCCCAGCGCCTTCGTCAACGCCTCGTGCGCGCGCACTTCGCCGTCGTACAGCGCGAGCACGCGCCGCTTTAGATCCGCGCGAAGATCGGACGCTGCGCCATCCGACAGTGGGAACTTCGTCTCGGCCTCCTTCGCGAGCTCATCCAATCGCTGCCACGTCCGCCCGACCTCGTCCACGGCCGCGGCACCATCACTGTGCATGAGCTCCGAGCGACGCGCGAGCAGCTCCTTCGCTTCACGCATGGCGGCGACGTCGTCCGGCAGCGCCGCATCCGCCAGCGCGCTCCACGCGCGGCCCAGATCGACGTACTGCTCGCCCAGTGCACGCAGGGACCGGCTGCCTAACGCCTGACCCGCTTCCTCGAGGAATTCCGCGAACAGAGGGCGCGACAGGCCACCGCCGGTTCCGTAGTGCTCGATGTACTCGTTGATCGATGTCAGCCCGCGCCAGAGCCGGGCGCCGGGCGCGAACATGCGCTCCCAGCTCTCCTTCTCCCGGGATCCGTGCAGGCGAGTGCCCCATACCCGTAGGGCCTCGAGGGTGAAGTTCGTCTTCGAGCCACCGACCGCGTTGGCGCCGAGGAGTCCATCGCGGCACGCGACGAGCCCGTCATGCACCAGCGTCTTCAACGACGGCAGCTGGCCCGCTCGCATCCACATCGCGCGGTGCTTGTCCTTCTTGATGCGGCCACGCGCCGCCGTGAGCACATCGAGCGGAATCGCGATGGGCTCATCGCTCAGATCTCCGATGCGAGCTGTGCCTCCAGCCTCGTCGATCGTGTACAACACGACCAGGTGCGACGCCAGGCCGCTGTAGAACGGCGGCATGGCTTTGTAGGGCAGCGCTGCGGCGTCGAGCCAGATAATGGAAGGCTGGCTCTCGGCGAGCGCCTTCGCGATGCCCTGCGCCGAAGGCTTCACGCCCTCACTCACCGTTGTGGAGCCCCCAAAGCGCTCGATGCCGCGCGTCAGGTAGCGGACGTCGTTCGCCCAATCGTGGCGCCCGGCGACGTAGAACGACGCGAAGTTCTCCTTCTCGTAGAGGAAAGCGAACATGCCGATCCCGATTCCTCCGGCGATTCCGTACACCAGCGCCTCGGTGAACTGCGCGTTCGTGTGTGGGGCACGAACGCCCGCGGCGGTGAGCAGGATGCGGAGCGCGGTCGCGGCGGGAACGCTTCCGGTCAGGTGCGAATCGGCGCGTAGCGTGTCGGTCGTCGCGGATGCGTCGCGCACGACGTGACGGCGGGCGGTGGCATAACGCTCGCCCGTCTTCTCCATGCGAGCACGGACGAGCTGCTTGAGGTGCTTCTGGCGAGTCATGTCGGACACCTCCGAAGCCGGCGGCCGGACCCCACGCGTCACGGCGCTCCGGCGTGCGAAGGCCGTTCGACTGAATCACTCGTGCACCACGGGCGTGGTGCGCTGCGCTCGAGGACATGAATCCCCTTTCCCCTCGCGGTGCTGGCCGGCGTGGGTGGCCAGTCAAAGGGTGGGGCGAGAGCGTTCGCCGACCGGCAAAGTGGCGCGGTTCGCGAAGCCGAGCAAGGGCTATGGGTTGACGCTACCCGCGCCTGAGCACCACCGCGGGGTTCGTTCGCGAGGCTACGCGCGCCGGGAGCCAGCTCGCGCAGGCCCCAACTACGACCAGTAGCGCGAGCACCCCACCGAACGTGAGCGGGTCGCCTGGCTTGATTCCGAACAGATACGGCGCCAGCAGTCGCGATGCCGCAACGGCTCCCGCCAGCCCTATCGCGACTCCTGCCACGACACCCACCATCGTCCGCGACACGAACAGCCGGATGACCGCAGCACCGGACGAGCCGAGCGCCATGCGGATCCCGATCTCGCGCGCCTGCTGGGTGACGGCGCGGGCGGTCACGCCGTACACGCCGATCGTTGCCAGCACCACGGCGATGACCGCGAATAGCGCGATGAGCGCGGTACGGTAGCGCGGCTCGGCGATCGACCGCGAGACAAGCGTGGACATGGCGTCCACGCTCGTCACCGGTACGCCCGGATCGATCGTCGCGATCGTCCGACGAACGGCCGGCGCCAGTGCCTCGGCCCCGATGCTCGTGCGGATCACGAACCGTTGGTCACTCGCCCGCTCCTGCAGCGCCGACACGAAGAACGTCGCCTGCGGCTCGCTGCCGAGCCCGGCGTCCTTCACGTCGCCTACGATACCCACGACCTCGTGCCACTCCTCGTCGTATCGCAGCCGCTTGCCCATGGCGCTCCCGTTAGGCCACGACCGGCGCGCCAGCGTCGCATTGATCACCACCACGCGCGGCCGGCCGGGTCGGTCGCCGTCATTCAGAGTGCGGCCGGAGAGAAGCGGCACACCGATCGTCTCGAAATACCCAGGCATCGCCACGCGATACTCGGCCTCGGGCAGCCTGGCGCCCTGCGGCCCCCGGTGGCCTTCGATCTCGATGCTCGTGCTGGCGCTCGACAGGTCGAACGGTGCACTGGACGTCGAGCTGACGCGGTCGACACCCGGCAGCGCCCCGAGCCGCTCGATCGCCGTGCGATAGAACTCGCGCGTCCGCGCGGAGTCCGAATAACGCGACCGCGGCAGACTCACCTTAACCACGAGCAGGTTCTGCGAGCGGATACCCGGGTCGACGATCGTGAGCAGGCGCAGGCTTCTCGAGAGGAGTCCGGCGCCGACGAGCAGCACAAGACACAGCGCGAGCTCCGTCGCCACGAGCGAACGCTGGACCCACCCTCGTCGGCGGCTCACCGATCGCGACGCCCCGGTGAGCACGGTCGCGGGTGATGTGCCGAGCAGCGACAGCGCGGGTGCGATGCCGAACAGTACACCCGTCGCGATCGCGCCGGCCAGCGAGACGGCCAGGATCCGGAGGTCGACGGACACGTCGTACAGTCGCGGAATCTGCGGCGGCGCGAGCGCGACGAGCGCTTTCGTGCCGGCGTACGCCAGCAGCACACCTAACGTGGCGCCGATCACGGCGAGCACGACACTTTCGGTGAGCAGCTGCCTGACGAGCCGTCCGTGGGCGGCGCCGAGCGCGAGCCGCGACGCCATCTCGTGCTCGCGGGCGGCGGCTTCACCGAGCAGCAGCATCGCGACGTTGCCGCACGCGATGGCCAGCAGCAGACCGGCAGCTCCGAGGAGGATGAGCAGCGGTGTGCGCGCCGTCTTCGTCTGCTCGCGCTGCAGGAATGCGAGGCGCGCGCCGAGCTTCGCCGGATCCGCGTCGCCACGTACGACCCGCTCGGTCTCGAGCTCGGCCTGGCGGAGCGAGACGCCGCTCCGGAGCCGGCCGATCACGCGGAACTGGTTGTTGTCCGCGCTCTGGTCGGACGCCTGCACTCCGGCAGCGACCCAGACCGCCGGCGGATCGCCGCGTCCCGTTAGATTCGTCCGCGGCGGCACGACCCCAATGATCGTGTATGGCGTGTCGTTCATGAGGACCGGTCGCCCGATGATCGATCGGTCGCCCCCAAACCGTGACACCCACGTCTCGAAGCCGAGCAGCGCGACCCGTGGAGCGGATGGCTGCGCTTCCTCCGGCAGGAAGTTTCGTCCCAACAGCGGCGTGACGCCTAGCAACGGAAGCAGCGATGGGCTCGCGCGCACTCCGGACAGGAGCTCGGCTCGATCGCCCGTGCGCATCGTCGAGAACCAACTCGCCCATGCGCCGGCCTCGCCGAATGTCGTCTGCTCGTCGCGCCACGCCCTGAACGTCGGATATGACCAGCTGATCTGATCCCAGCTGGAGCTCAGGATGTCGTCGTTTCGCCAGTCCGGGTACGTGCGGAACGCCGCGACCAGCGACTCTGCCTGTCGGAACGGCAACGGGCGAAGCAGCACGGTGTCGACCACCGAGAAGATGGCGGTGGTCGCGCCGATGCCGAGTGCGAGCGTGGCGATCGAGAGCGTGGCGTGGGCCGGGCGGCGGCGCAGCGTACGGACAGCGTATCGAATGTCATGAACCACCGCCTGCACGGGACCTCCGGTCCGGGGCAGCGATTCGACAGTACGCGCTGCGACAAGGTTTGCCGCGGGACGGCTGACCTGTCAGAAATTGGGGTCAGACTCGACCTTCAAGGGGGTCAGAATCGTTCAAGGGGTCAGAGCCCTTGATCCCTGGGGATCAAGGGCTCTGACCCCTTGAACGATTTTACACCGAGTCGACCACCAATTTCACCGGCTTAGACCCCCGCCACCTGCGTGCAGGCGTTGGCCGGCTGCGGGTTACGGGCGAGGCATTCGTCCGCCGGATACGGCACGTACGGGAAGATCTTGTGCGTGGACAGCGCCTTGTCGAGCGTCGCGAGGCGGTTGAACCGACGCGCGTCCCACCACCGATGGCCGAACTCGAAGAACAGCGAGTAGCGGCGGTTGGAGAGCAGCTCGGTGATGAACTGATCGTCGGTGCTCGCCGTCGTGAGCGCCGTGGCCGCGAGGCCACCCGAGTTCACGCGAACGAAGTTGATGTCGTCGATCGCGGTCTGCTTCGCACCCGTGAACCACCGGGCCTCGGCCCTGATGAGAATCAGCTCCTCGTTCCGGATGATGGCGAGTGGAGTGGTGTTCGTTGGGTAGAGCGTATTCCGCAGGTTCGAGCTCACGCCCTGTTGCGAGAGCGTCGTCGTCGACACCGCAGCCTTCGCCGACGCGCGCAGGTCGGGCGAGTTGTCGGCTCGGCGCTGTGCCTCATTCAGGAACGACGGCACGACCACGATTGCGCGCGGTGTCGGGTCGAACTGACCATTGACCGCGTCACCCGACGCGGCGCTGAAGACGTGATAGACGCCGACGTCGAGGCTCAAGCGCGTCGTGGCCGACGTGTTGATGAAGGACTCGTTCAGCGACGTGAGGACGCCGGCGTAGTTCTTGGTGTAGATCTCGACGCGGGCCTTGAGCGCGCGGTTGAAGCGCAGGAACGTCGACGGCGTGTTGAAGCCGACGAACCCGTTGTGCAGCTGGAACGCGAATGGGGTCGTGCCCGCGGCGATCAGGTGCGTCTTTCCCTCGTCTAGCAGCCGCACGATGTTCGCGTACACCTCGGCCTTGCTGACGATGGGCGCGGGCTCGCCACTGCCCGTCGTCCCACTGACGGCGATCGGCAGCCCGAGGTCCTCGTGTACGAGCGCCTGGCCCAGGAAGAGGTACGCCTCCATGGTCTTCACGAAGCCGCGAATCCCTTCTTTCTGGGGCTCGGTCAAGCTTTCGAGCTGGCCCACGGCCGTGAGGATGCCCTCGCCCGCCCGAATGCCGCGGAACGCGGCGCCAAATCCGAACTCGATGCCGAATCCGCCCGGCTCGAGCGGGCCGACGAGGTAACCGTTCACGGTGCGCGGCTCGGACGGGTCGAGGTTGTAGACCTCGCGTCCGAAGATGCCGGCCGTCTGTGCGTACGTGCCGGCGAGCCCACGAATCGTGATCAGCAGGCCCTGCGTGGCGGTGGCGACCGTCGCGGGTGTCGGGTTGTTGGTGAGCTGATCGATGCTCGGGTTGTTCGTGTTCAGGATTTCGACTTCCTTGCAGGACGTGAGAGCGGCAAGCCCAAGGGCAATGAGGGAAACGGGAAGCGGGAAGCGGGAAGGGGTGCTGCGAGCGCCCCTCCTTCTCCCTTCTCCCGTCTCCCGCTTCCCGGCTGGCTGCGCAAGTCGAGTATCAGTCATGGCAGTCATCTCTTAGAATCCCAGATTCAGGTTGAGCCAGAAACTCCGGCTCGCGGGATACGCGGCCAGCTCGCGGTTGCGCTGCAGGTTGTCGTTGCCGGCGCCGAAGTTCGAGAACTCCGGGTCGCCGCCGCGGTACGGGGTCCACCAGAAGAGATTGCGGCCGCTCAGGGTGAACTCCGCGCCCGTCACGCCGTTCATGCCGCGCACCCTCGACAGCCACGATCTCGGGATCCGCGCGCCTAACGTCACCTCGCGGAGCTTCGTGAACGACGCGTCCTGGTAGTAGACGCGCGTGACATTGCGGTACACGCGCACGCGCTGATCACCCAGACGCTCACCACTCGGCGTGATGACGTCGTAGTCGCGCGAGTTGCCGCCGAGGTCGTAGTGACGCCACGTGCCGGCGGCGAGCATGCCGCCCTGCTGCCGGTCGATGAGTATCGACGCGCTGAGCGCCTTCCACCTGAAGTCGTTGCCGAAGCCGATGGTGTAGTCCGGGTTGCCGTCGCCCATCACGACCGGGACGACCTGACCCACCTTCAGCCCGACCGAGTCGCGGCCGTCGGGCGTCTTTCCAGCCACGCTAACGGTGTCGTTGCCGATCAGCTGCGTCGGCGACTTGCCCTCCTCGATGCGCACCGCGCCGACCTGCGCGGTGCTGAAGAGGAACGGCGGGACCGGGAGGTCCATGATCTTCGCGCGGTTCATCGCGAAGTTGATGCGTCCGGTATACTGCACGCCCGCGAACTGCTTCGGGATGATGTTGATCGAGCTCTCGAGGCCGCGTACACGCATCTCACCCCCATTGAACCGCTGGGAGCCGAGGCCGGACGAGGGCGGCAGCGTACGGTCGAGCAGGATGTCGGAGATGCGGCGCTCGAACCCCGTGACCTCGACGGTCGCCGTATTGCCGAACATCGCGAGATCGACACCGGCCTCGTACTCGCGCTGACGCTCCGGGCGCAGGTCCTTCGACCCCGCCGTCGTTCCGATCGTGAACCCGCCAATGCCACCGATGCTGCCCGAGTTCAGGTTCGTGAACTTCTGGCCGAACGTCGGCTGGTTGCCGGATTCACCAACGGCCGCGCGGACCTTCACCTCTTCAAGCAGACCGGGAGCGACGCCAATGAACCGGTACGACGCCGACGCCTTTGGATAATAGAAATACTTGCCGGTATCGCCGTTGTTCGTGCTGCGATCGGCGCGGATGCCGGCCGTGAGCAGCAGGCGTTCCTTCCACAGGAACTCATGCTGCGCGAACATGCCGAAGTCCTCGACGGTCTCCGCCTGCTCGTCGAGATCCCGACGCGTGCCGTCGCGCAGGTTGGGCAGACCGCTGAGCAGGTTCTCGCTGACGGTGCGCGAGACGTCGAGGTCGCGCGTCTCGTACTGCGAGCCGATGGACGTCGTCGCCGTGAACGAGCGCCCCGCCGGCGTGAAGACGTGCACGGCGTTCAGGTTCAGGTTCTTGTTGACGTTCTGGCCGTACGACAGTCCGTTCAGGCCGGTGAAGCCGTCGTCATCCTCGTAGAACAGCTCGGGCGGCGAGAACACGAAGTTCTTCTGATTGAACACGTCGAAGCCACCGACGCCGACGAGCTGCACCTGGTTGCGATCCGACGTGTACGCCTGATAGGTCAGGCGCCCCGACGTGATCGAACGCCACACCGTCTCCTCGTTCTGGAACATGTCCATCGTCTGAAACGGGTTGCTGGCATGGAACGGCGACGCCGGATAGCTGCCGTCCGGGCGCTTCCGAAGGTCGAGCCAGCTCGGGATCTTCGTGATCGTGTAGTAGATGGAGTTGCCGGAGTTGTCATTGCCGAACAGCCCGCGGTCGTTGTTGTTGCGCAGGACTTCGCCGTTGATCGTCGCGACCCACTTCCTGCCGAAGTTCTGGTCGAGGTTCACGCGAATGCTCTGCTTGCGCGCGTACGTGTTCTTCGCGATGCCGCCGTCATACTTGAGCAGCCCCGATATGAGGTAGCGCGTCTGCTCGTTGCCGCCCGACACGCCGAGTGACGTTTCCCAGTTGAGCGGGTTCTCGCCGAAGGCGAGCTCCTCGTAGTCGAGCTGCCGGTTCGCATCGAACAGCTGATCGACGGCGGCGCGCTGCGGCGTGCCGGCGATGGGCGCGAACACCGCGTACGCGTCCTCGATCTTCGTGAAGTGACGCGAGCCTTCCTTGTACGCGAGCGACGCCGTTCCGGCTCCGGTGCGCACCGTAAACGCCGGCTTGCCACCGCGGCCGCGCTTGGTCGTGATGAGGATGACGCCCGCCGACGCTTTCGACCCGTAGATCGCCGACGCCGCAGCACCCTTCAGCACCTCGACGCTTTCGATGTCATTGGGGTTGAGGTCCGCGATGCGGTTGACCGGACTCTCCTGGCTCGCGACGGCGATCGACACCGAGCCCGATGCCTTCGTAACGCGGTTGATGCCCGGCGCAATGCCGATGTCGCTCGTGACAATGCCGTCCACGACATACAGCGGGTTCGCGGTACTGGTCAGCGATGTGATGCCGCGCAGGCGGATGCGGTTCCCACCGCCTGGCGCGCCGGTGTTCTGCTGGATCTGCGCGCCGGCGACCTTGCCCTGCAGCGCATTTTCGATGCTTGTCGCCGGAACCCGCGACACTTCCTCCCCGCTCACGGTCGCGACGGAGTTCGCGAGGTTGCGTCGCGACATGCCGGTCGCGAGGCCGGTCACGACGATCTCCTCGAGCTTGAGCGGATCCCGCGCCATCGTGATCGTGATGGCGTTGTCGGTCGCGGCGACCGGGATGTCCAGCGGCGGGAAGCCAATGCGTCGCACGGTCAGCGTGATGGCCTGTGCCGGTGCGATGATCGTGAAGGTCCCATCATCACGCGCAAGCGTACCGGTCGTCGTACCCTTGATCTGGATCTGTGCACTCCCGATGGGTGCCCCATTCCCTGCCTCGACGATCTTGCCGGTCACGGTGCGGGTCTGCGCCAGCGCGGAAGTGCTCGCGAGCACTGTGGCCGCGAGAACGTTCAACCACTTGTACTTCATAGGCCTCCTCGGGGGGAAAGACATACGTGTCAGGACGGTGTCGAGGTACAATGGGTGGCGACAACGCCTAACGAACCGGCCAGACCAGGCGGTGCGGGCGGCAGGTAGTATCTCAAGAGGAAATGCTTGGCCCCACAAGGGCGATCCTACCGGCCGCAGATGCGGTGTCAAGTCGGCCGGGACAACCTGTGGTCAGGGCGACGTGAGCCCCGGGAAGGTGAGACGACGCTCATCCACGGCGCGCCGAGGGCGCGAAACGGCGGACGTGGCCAACCGACTCCCGCTCGCCACCGTCCTCAAGCGCCGGGACTCGGCGCGAATCAGCTCCGCAGGACCTGTGCGGGATCGACCGGTACCGCCCTGAAGGCTGGGCGCGCGGTCGCAATGATCGCCGTCGCGGCGATCGTCTTCCATTCATCGGGCCCGGCGTCCGGCGCGGCGGCGGCGGTCA
>Ga0207712_10003095_pt1 | contig 10617 bp, 10 predicted proteins | sample KBSS44metaG_FD_184402 | JGI IMG/M metagenome (GOLD analysis project Ga0207712, IMG submission 184402) | Switchgrass rhizosphere microbial communities from Kellogg Biological Station, Michigan, USA - KBS S4-4 metaG (SPAdes) (version 2) | ecosystem: Host-associated > Plants > Roots > Rhizosphere... | reverse complement strand
CGCATTTTGGCGAAGAGATCATCTATGTCCTGGAAGGGACGCTTCAGTACTGGATCGGGGACAAGCCACCGGTAACAGTCAAACCAGGCGATGTCTTGTTCGTCCCGGAAGGGGTGATTCACTCGGCGAAGAACGTCGGAACGGGTAACGGAGCTGAACTCGCCACTTACTTCGTCGAAAAAGGGAAACCGCTTGTTTCGCTCGCAGACGGAGCTCCAGTCAAGAGCGGTCCGGCAGTTTCCCCGGAGGTACAAACAATGATCGTAACGTCGATCCAATATACCTTTGCTTCGAAGGACGCGGACAAAGCCGAGTCCCTGTTTCGAGAGCTGCGCCAAGCCTCGATCAAAGAACCCGGCGTCGTCCGGTTCGATGTTGCGAGGAGTACCGAAGACCCGAACGTATTCGCCCTTTGGGAAGTGTATCGAGACAAAGCCGCCTTCGATGCTCACCGCGCAACCGAGCATTTTACGCGATTGGTGGTGAACGGGATCCGCCCGTTAGCTCTACAACGCAATGCCATAAACGCTGCGCCTGTTTCGAACGAATAGAGGATGCGAATATGAAGACATCAGCTAAAACCAACGGGGCCGAACAAAGGTTGACGGAACTCGGCATAACCCTTCCAGATCCGCCGGAGCCCTTTGGCGCCTATGCTGAGGCTGTCGAGACCGGCGATCTGCTTTTCTTAAGCGGGATGCTTCCAACGGAAGGCCGCTCGGCGAAATTTGTTGGCCGCATCGGCGAGGAACTCGATATGGAAGCCGGACGCAAGGCCGCACGCCTCGCCGCGCTTAACGTCCTCGCGGTCGCGCGGCGGCATTTGGGAACGCTCGACAAAATTACCAAGGTCGTGCGGCTCGGGGTGTCGATCGCAACCTCGGGAGATTTTCGCGACCATCCGAAAGTCGCCGATGGAGCGTCGGAGCTCCTGCAGGATATTTTTGGAGCGGATAAGAATCCCTGCCGCCTGGTATATGGTGCTGCAAGTCTCCCGCTCGGTACGCCCATGGAATTGGAAGTTATATTCGAGGTTTCAAAGTAGATCGATAGGAGACGCCGGATGTCTGAGGAAAATAACTATGACCGCCGACATTTTTTAGGAGCGGCGGCCATGTCTTTTTTCATCGCGCCGCTAGGGATCAATGGATCTGATATCCCGGGATTTCCCGAAGTGGGATCAAAAGAGAAAACGGCAGCGAAGCCTTCGTTTGGACCTTTGAAGCAGATCGATGCGGGGGTGCTGAATGTTGGATATGCCGAAGATGGTCCGACGAACGGGCCGCCGGTAATTCTTCTGCACGGCTGGCCGTACGACATTTACAGTTTTGCAGATGTCGCACCGATCCTCGCGGCAAAAGGCTATAGGGTAATCGTGCCCTATCTAAGAGGTTACGGAACGACGCGCTTCCTTTCTAAGGAGACGGTCCGAAACGGCGAACCTGCAGCCATTGCTGTCGACGTGGTATCTCTAATGGATGCACTCAAGATCCCGAAAGCTATCCTCGCCGGTTTTGACTGGGGAGCACGGACGGCGAACATCATTGCGGCGCTTTGGCCGGAGCGTGTAAAGGCGATGGTGTCGGTGAGCGGCTATTTGATAGGCAGCCAGGCGGCCGGCAAAGTTCCGCTGCCGCCATCGGCCGAACTCCAATGGTGGTACCAATTTTATTTCGCGACCGACCGCGGCCGAGCCGGTTACGAAAAATACAGGCGCGAGTTTTCCAAACTCATATGGCAGCTTGCATCGCCAAAGTGGAATTTTGACGATGCAACATTTGATCGCACCGCCGCTGCTTTCGACAATCCCGATCATGTCGAGATCGTCATCCACAATTACCGGTGGCGTCTCGGCCTAGCTGACGGCGAGTCGAAGTACGCTGCGTTGGAAACGCGTCTTGCTCAAGCACCGGTGATCACCGTGCCTACCATTACGCTCGAAGGTGACGCGAATGGAGCTCCGCATCCTGAACCTCCTGTTTATGCAAAGAAATTCTCGGGAAAATATCTCCATCGGACCCTCAGCGGTGGAATCGGACACAATCTACCGCAAGAGGCACCGCGGGCTTTTGCCGACGCTGTTGTCGAGGTCGACGCCAACTGAGAAAAAGGAGAGGAGCATTTAAATGAGAATCATCAGGCTCTTAATGGCTGCCTTGCTTGCAAGCGCATGTGCGGCTCCGATCAAAACCTCAAGTGGAGATACAAATATGGGAGATCAGACGACATCGGCAAGGATCGAATTACCCGTCGAAGGCGACTTCCCTTCTTTGGCGGGTGCTACCGGTTGGCTTAATTCGGCACCATTAACATCCGACGGCCTGCGCGGCAAGGTTGTCCTCGTCGACTTCTGGACATACACCTGCATTAATTGGCTCCGCACCGAGCCCTATGTCCGCGCGTGGGCCGATAAATATAAGGACAAAGGTTTGGTGGTGATCGGTGTCCATACGCCGGAATTCGTTTTTGAGAAAAATGTGGAGAATGTGCAGCGGTCGGCGAAGGACATGCATATCAATTACCCCATAGCGATCGACAGTGATTACGCTATCTGGCGTGCGTTCAACAATCAATATTGGCCGGCCCTTTATTTTATAGATGCGAAGGGGAAAATTCGACATCACCAATTCGGTGAGGGCGATTACGAACAGTCAGAAAAGGTCATTCAGCAATTGCTGACCGAAGCCGGAAACAATGGTATCGGTCATGACCTGGTTTCCGCCAGTGGCGAGGGTCTCGAAGCTCCTGCCGATTGGGACAACCTTAGGTCCCGGGAAAACTATGTCGGATATGAGCGGACCGAGAACTTTGCGCCGTCGGGCGGCATCGTCCGCGATAAGCCATTCGTGTATGCCTCACCCACGCAGTTGAGCCTTAACCAGTGGGCTCTTTCAGGTGATTGGACGGTTGGGAAAAACGTCATCCTATTGAACAAGCCCGGCGGACGGATCATTTGCCGATTTCATGCGCGCGATCTCCACTTGGTGATGGCACCGGCAACGCCCGGAACCCCCGTGCGATTTCGGGTGTTGATCGATGGGCAGCCCCCGGGATCAGCCCACGGAAATGATGTTGATGAGCAAGGTAACGGAACGCTTACACAACAGCGGCTGTATCAATTGATCCGTCAATCGGGCCCAATTGGCGATCGACAGTTCGAGATCGAGTTTCTCGATCCTGGCGCACAAGCGTTTGCGTTCACATTCGGATGACCCCGTCGAAAATGCGAATTTTTTGCCAGCGCTTTTCGCCTCTACCTGACTCGCCAAACCGTCGAGGAATATGTGAGCAACACTCAGAATATTCCTCGGCGCTAATTCTCATCTTAGGGACAAACCAGTTCTCTTCGTTTCGGGACTATACGAAGGTATAAGGCAATACCTTCGTCCAATATATTTATTTTTTACGCTGTGTTTTACTCTCTCCATAACATTTATCGTCAAGCGGGTTCTTGCAGGGAAAGGGCTCGAGGACGCGAACAAGTCATTATTGATCAGTAAGGGCCCTGTTGCCGCGCCGACCGTTGTTAACAAGGATCTCTTAGGCGGCGAGAATACGATAGTAAAAGAAAGGAGAACTACTATGACAGAAGCATCGAAAACATCTAGAGCTACCGAAGACACATCGATCCGACCGTTTCAGGTCAATTTTCCGGAGGCCGAACTTGTCTATCTGAGACGACGGATCGCTGAGACCCGATGGCCTGAAAAAGAGACCGTCACAGATGCATCGCAGGGTGTACAACTCGCGACGATGCAGAAACTCGCCGACTATTGGGCGAAGGATTATGATTGGCGTAAGTGCGAGTCGAAGCTCAATGCGTATCCGCAATTCGTCACCGAGATCGATGGGCTGGACATTCATTTTATTCACGCCCGCTCAGAGCATGACGAAGCAATGCCGCTTATCGTCACGCACGGATGGCCGGGCTCCGTCATCGAGCTCCTTAAGATCATCGATCCACTGACGAACCCAACGGCACATGGGGGAAGTGCCTCGGATGCTTTTAACTTGGTGATTCCGTCGCTCCCCGGCTACGGGTTTTCTGGTAAGCCTACCACGACGGGATGGGACCCTTCCCGTATTGCTCGTGCCTGGACTGAACTAATGAAGCGCCTGGGATACTCCAGATTCGCTGCGCAAGGCGGCGATTGGGGTGCGATGGTCACGGACGTTATGGCAACGCAGGCGCCCCCCGAGTTGATTGGTATTCATCTCAACTGGCCCTTCGCGATTCCACCGGACATCGATAGTGCAGTGCAGACGGGGAGCCCGCTGCCATCCGATCTCTCGGCCGACGAACGGCGTGCCTGCGAGCAGCTGGACTTCTTCTACAAGCACGGAACTGGCTACGCCGTGGAGATGTCGAACCGCCCACAGACGATCTATGGTATTGGGGATTCGCCGGTCGGGCTTGCCGCCTGGGCCCTCGACCATGATGCCCGCAGCTACGAGCTCATTTCGCGGGTGTTTAATGGACAAGTCGAAGGTCTTACGCGAGACGACGTTCTCGACAACATCACGCTCTATTGGTTGACTAACACGACTGTGTCTTCGGCACGTATCTATTGGGAAAACAAGTCTGCTTTTTTTGCACCAAAAGGTGTCGCAATTCCCGTCGCATTTAGCGCCTTTCCGGACGAGGTCGTTCAAGCCCCACGCAGTTGGGTAGAGAAAGCGTATCCCAATTTGATCTATTACAACAAACTCGATATCGGAGGCCATTTTGCTGCATGGGAGCAACCGGAACTCTTTGCGAAAGAGGTGCGGGCCGCATTTAAATCGCTTCGCTAATAAGTATGAGGGAGGCGTGCACCTAAGGTGCGCGCCTCCTTCAGATGCTGCATCAGGCAAGACCAATTTGGAATTAGACGGGAGAGTGGAGTATGTCCAAAGAAATCAATTACGATCGCAGCACTTTTTTGAATGCTGCCGTCGATCACCCTTGCTCAATGTATTCCGGCCAACACACCACGACGAGAAACGGGGGCAGACTTATTCTCGCTGTTCTTATAGTGGCCACCGTTTGCGTCTGTTTTGTCGGGACGCACGCTCAGTCCGCTGATACGACTAGCGCTCGGGGAGAGGTAGGAGAACCATATCCGAATATGCCGGCGATCGCGCCAATTGGGGTAAGGACCGGGAAGTATCTGGATGTACCGGCCTCAGCTCGGGGACAAGCCATCGACCCAGCGAAGGGGTATCGGCTGCAGGATCTTGGGAAAGGTCTTTATATGATCACCGACAATGCCTATCAGTCAATGTTTCTTGTCTACGACCGCGGTGTCGTTGTTATCGACGCGCCACCCGGATTTGCTGCGCACATTCCAAAGGCGATCGCCGAAGTGAGCGACAAGCCTATAACTCATATTGTCTACAGTCATTCTCACATCGACCATATAGGCGGGACGAAAGCTCTCGGTGGCCACCCGGTTATCATCGCGCAGGAAGAGACGCTTCGGCTGCTAAAACGTGCGGCAGATCCTAATCGGCCTTTGCCGACAGTTACATTCGCCGACAAGTACTCACTGCGCGTTGGCAATCAGGTGCTCGAGCTTTCTTATCATGGTAATGCTCATGAACCGGGCAATATTTTTATCTTTGCGCCCGCGCAGCGAGTGCTGATGGTCGTCGATGTAGTGTTTCCCGGCTGGATGCCCTGGCGCCGCTTTGCCCTGGCTCAGGACGTCCCGGGATATTTCGCACAGGTCGAGGAGATTCGGAAGCTGGATTGGGACACATTCGTTGGCGGCCACGTGGCACGCACCGGTACACACGCGGACGTCGATGTTCAAGCCGAGTTCAATCGGGACGTTAAACAGGCAGCCGCAAACGCCTTAGCTACGACCAAACCAGGTGATGGGTTAAACCCGTTGGACAAGGACAATCCATGGGCGGTCTTCGATCAGTTCATCGATCGGGTCGCGGCGCAATGTGTCAATACGCTCACGCCCAAGTGGTCAACTAAACTTGCCGCCTTTGATGTCTATGTTTGGGATCAGTGCTATGCAATGGAACAAAGCCTGCGGATTGAATAGGTACGGATACGTTTCACTCGGGAGAACCTGCGATGACGGAACAAGTAAAAGAACAGATCGATATGAAGCTTGAAGTTGTAGTGCTCAGTGTTTCTGACGTCGACCGCGCCAAAGCGTTTTACGAGAGTCTTGGCTGGCGTCTCGACATCGATATAGCCGCGGGCGACTTCCGTGGTGTGCAGATCACGCCGCACAATTCAGCGGCGTCGATTATCTTCGGGAAAGGAATCACATCGGTGAAGACTGGCGCGGCCGAAATCCTGGTCCTCGCCGTGGATAACGTCGACACTGCCCGTGCCGAATTGATCTCCCGCGGCGTCGCGGTGAGCGAAGTCTTCCATTACGCCGCCGGCCCTTTCAACAACTCCGTTGAGAATCCTCGCATCAGCGGCCGCGACCCTGAGGGTCGATCGTACTTCTCGTTCGCCTCATTCGAGGACCCGGACGGAAATGGCTGGCTGCTTCAGGAGATCACGACCCGGCTTCCCGGCCGCGAGTGGCCGTCGTCACGACCACCAGCCTTAGATGTTGCAGGCCTCGCTGATCTCCTTCGGGAGACGGCGGAGCACCACGACGGTTTCGAGAAGACTCACGCCGAGCATCACTGGTGGGACTGGTACGCGTCCTACCTGAGCGCTCGTCAAAGCGGCCGCAATTCTGAGGAAGCCGCCGCTGATGCCGACCGCTACATGAAGGACGTCCTTCATGTTCTTCCTAAATGATGATGTTAGGTTGGCCGCACGAAATGATAGATCTCGAAGGAATACACCACCGCATGAAAGACAGCTCCAGAACGGGAAGCCTCTTTTTCATCATGATCGCAACCGTCGGCAACTGGAGCTATTTACCGCTGAGCTTCGTGCATAGTTCAGACCGCTCCGTTTGGTGGTATTTGTCCAACGTACACACGCCGGCATTTCGAAAATCGGGTCGAATCGGAATGCCTCAACAACTGGTTCAAAGTCACACAGTGAAAGGAGGTACTTTATGAAGAGGATTTCTTTATTGTTGATTATTATGATGGCCGGCGTCGTCGCGGCCTGGGCTCAAGCACCGACAAGCGCCGAGTCAAAACCCGCTACTCAGAGTGCGAAGGAAGTCCGCGGCGCTTCGCCGTACGTAGAAATCAAGGACGAGCCCGCTCCCAAACTGATCGTGGATCCTCCGCTTCCTGAGGGGCTGGCGATCGGAGTAGTCTGGATCCAATACCGAGTCGAGAACCTACGCATCGTACCGGTGTTCGGGGAGGGCGCCGCCAAAGTATCACCCCGGGTCGGACATCTGCACATCACTGTTGACGACCTGCCCTGGTGGTGGGCGGACACTAGCGATAGCAATACCATCGACATCGCTGGGTTGCCGGTCGGCCGGCACAAGGTGCGGATCGAGTTGGTCAATGCTAACCACCAGATCTTCCCCGGACAGACTAAGATACTTACGTTCACTCTGCCGGTGGCGCTGCCGCACGGACATTAAACAGGTGCGGTGAGAATTTCAGCATGTCAAGAGGTGCTAGATATGACCCAGACAGAAGCTACGCAAAGCAGAAGCCATGCGCAGTTCAACACCGATCGCACTTATCCGGGCCGATGGACCATAACCTTCAACAATCCGCCCATCAACATGTTCGTCCCCACAACGATCGTCGAATTGGAGGCTCTAATGACCGACATCGAGGCGGACCCGTCCGTGAAGGTCGTCGTATTCGAGTCGGCGAATCCCGAGTTTTTCATTGCGCATCTCGATGTAGCGAAAGCAGCTGAGCGGCCAGAGGTGCTGGGACTTTGGCGCGAGTTTGTGCTGCGTCTCTCATCCGCGCCGGTCGTAAGCATTGCCAAGATCCGCGGCCGCACGCGCGGCATCGGAAACGAGTTCGTGCTGGCCTGCGATATGCGCTTCGCCAGCCGGCAAAGCGCCCTATTCGGCCAACCCGAGATCGGTGTCGGACTGGTCCCTGGCGGCGGAGGACTTGAATGGCTCCCGCGCGTGGTTGGCCGCTCGCGGGCGCTTGAGATCGTGCTCAGCGGCGACGATTTCGATGCTGATATCGCCGAGCGTTATGGATGGGTGAACCGCACGCTGGACGATGGCGACCTCGACTCGTTTGTCGATGCGCTCGTCCGACGTGTGGCCTCGTTCGACCGTGAAGCGCTGGCCGCGGCCAAGGCCCAGCTCAATCGGTTTGGAACGCCGACGGCTGCCGAGCTTGAATCGAGCAACGACCTTTTCTTCCCGCTGCTGGCCTTGCCAGGTGCGCAGGCGCGGCGTGCGAAGGTTCGTGATCTCGGTTACGGCGTTCGGAGCGACTTCGAATTGAACTTCGGCCGGTACCTGCCATCGTTCGTGCAGGCGGACGACGATAGCACGGATACCGAACACTGAGTGTTGCCCTGATTTCTTAAGTCGGCACCGACGTTCGATGTCCGTGAGAAAGAACGCGATAGATGCAAGAGTTTACAGGTTCGTAACATTGCATTGTTTGCTTAGTATTAAACTAAACGTTGCGCATTCAATTTAACGTGTTAGCTCTCGGCCATTGGTTCGGCCGTGCCGATCTGTGGCTCGAGCCGCAGATCAAGAAGCGAACCAAAAGGAGAAAAAGTATGACTCAATCAGAAGCTTCCCAAAGCAGCGGGCAGGCTGCTGCCAAAGACGTAATTCGTCCCTTTAATGTGAGTTTCCCCGAGGAGGAGCTAGTCGATCTTCGACGCCGGGTCGAAGCGACGCGTTTCCCTGAAAAGGAAACCGTCGACGACCAGACGCAGGGAGTCCAACTCGCGACAGTACAGGCACTCGCCAAATACTGGGCCACTCACTACGACTGGAGCAAATGCGAAGAGAGCCTTAAGGCCCTGCCGAACTTTATCACCGAGATCGACGGGCTCGACATTCATTTCATTCATGTGCGGTCGAAACACGAAGATGCTCTTCCGATGATCGTCACGCACGGGTGGCCCGGCTCGATTGTCGAGCAATTGAAGATCATCGAACCGCTGACCGATCCTACGGCCCATGGCGGTACGGTAGCGGATGCTTTCCATCTGGTGATACCGTCAATTCCCGGCTATGGATTTTCAGGAAGACCGTCCACGACCGGATGGGACCCCGACCACATCGCTCGCGCCAATGCTGAGTTGATGAACCGCCTTGGTTACACGAGGTACGTTGCACAGGGTGGCGATTGGGGGGCGATCATCACCGAGCGAATGGGTGCGCAGGCCCCTACGGGATTAGTAGCCATTCACACTAACATGGCGAACTGCATTCCGCCGGAGATCGACGCGGCGGCTTTTTCGGGTGCGCCGGCACCGGCTGATCTCTCGGCCGATGAGAGGCTCGCTTATGAGCGGCTGAGCTTTGTCTATGCAAAGGGCATTGGCTACGGCTTCCAGTTGGGGCTCCGGCCGCAGTCAATGTATGCGATCGCGGATTCTCCGGTCGGCCTGGCAGGTTATTTCCTCGATCATGACGCACGTAGCTATGAGCTGATCGCACGCGTTTTTCGCGGAGAGAAGGAGGGTCTCACACGCGATGACGTTCTCGATAACATCACGATCACCTGGTTGACGAATACTGCGGTTTCCGGTGGACGTCTCTATTGGGAGAACTGGGGATCGTCGTTCTTCTCTGTCAAGGGCGTCAATGCATCGGTCGCCGTTGCCGTCAGCGTCTTCCCCGACGAACTCTATCCGGCTCCGCGAAGCTGGGCAGAAAAAGCGTATCCTAACCTAATCCACTACAACCAGCTTCCAAAAGGCGGACACTTCGCGGCGTGGGAACAGCCCGAATTGCTGACAAACGAACTTCGGACAGCATTCAGGACACTGCGTTAATTTAAATAAGGCGAGGCGGCGCGCTTAACGCCGCCCTCCCCTCCTAACCTGGCCGACTAATATCTTGAATCCTGGAAACGTAAAACAGTTGGGAAGCTGATTTGCTGGGACTCGGAAAACCCACATATACGGAACCGTCCTAGTCCCGTCCCGGTCAGGCTTCCGCGATCTAAGTGATAGCAAATACTTCGCTTAGTGGAATAGTGAGTTCCTCCATCCGCAAGAATCAAGGCCAATTTCACGTGAATCTGGTTTCTTTTCACGTGAATCTGCTCTCTTTTCACGTGAATCTGCTCTCTTTTCACGTGAATCTGCTCTCTTTTCACGTGAATCTGGTCTCTTTTCACGTGAATCTAGTCTCTTTTCACGTGAATCTAGTCTCTTTTCACGTGAATCTGGTCTCTTTTCACCTGAATCTGGTCTCTTTTCACGTGAATCTAGTCTCTTTTCACGTGAATCTGGTCTCTTTTCATGTGAATCTAGCTTTCTTTCACGTGAACGTGCTGAGCGTTTCACCTGAAAATCGGTAGATCTTACTCTTCGCGTGATAAATTCTTGGTAATAGTTTCCGGGAGCTCTCAAGGTATGAAAGCGAACATTTTATCGTCGCCTTCGCCTATCGAAGGTCGGCCGCTTGTCTGGGCTGAAGTCCCGCGGCCGGTTCCGGGCCAGGGTGAAGTTCTGATAAAGGTCGGCTCGTGCGGCGTTTGCCGAACGGATCTTCATGTTTGCGAAGGCGATATTGC
>Ga0207712_10003094_pt1 | contig 10617 bp, 8 predicted proteins | sample KBSS44metaG_FD_184402 | JGI IMG/M metagenome (GOLD analysis project Ga0207712, IMG submission 184402) | Switchgrass rhizosphere microbial communities from Kellogg Biological Station, Michigan, USA - KBS S4-4 metaG (SPAdes) (version 2) | ecosystem: Host-associated > Plants > Roots > Rhizosphere >... | reverse complement strand
TTACCAGTCGAGTGAGGAAGACTATGAGGAATGGGACCAGGACGCCCTTGAGCATTTCTGGAACAGGTTGCACGCGGCGCTGCCCGAGCTCGGCAGTGACATCGAAGTGATTGAGACCGCGAACCCACGCACGTACTACGATTCAACTCGGCGGAAGCTTGGAATGGTGCTGGGTATTGACGAACCCGTGTCCGTTGGCCACCAAACCTCAGTTCCAAACGTTTTTATGGTCGGCGACACGGTGAGCTCTGAGGCGCGAGTGAATGCCGTGATCGAGTCGGCAATAACTCTGGTCAAACACTTTCATTAAAAAAACTCTTCCCACTGCTGCTCTATTGTGGTGAAATTCAATCGCAGGCCAATCCACCATGGCACAACCACACTTCATCGAATTGGACGAAGCCGTAAGCCGAATAAAACAAGCTTGCGACGACCGTGAAGGCGATTCACGTCACCCGTTTTTCTTCATGGTAGGCGCCGGTCTTTCGTATCCGTCTGTGCCGCTTGCCGCTGACATCGTTGCCAAATGTAAGGAAGTTGCGCGACGTTATGGGCGAGGCGACGAGTTAGCTGAGAAGAACGCGCTCGACACTTATTCTTACTGGTTTCAAACTGCGTATGCGGAACCGAAGCGCAGACAGAAATACCTGCACGATCTCATCCACGGGAAGCCAATCACTCATGCAAGCTTCCGGCTCGCTCACCTGCTTCTCAGCAATAAAATCTCCAATCTCGTCGTAACCACGAATTTCGATGACTTTCTCGCCAAGGCTTTGACCCTATTCGGCGAGCCGCATATCGTTTGCGATCATCCGCAGACAGTGCGGCGCATCAATCACAACGAGGCGCTCTTGCAGATCGTTCACCTGCACGGGAGTTACTGGTTTTACGATTGCTGCAATTTGAGAGGTGAGCTGGAAGAGCGCGCGCAACAGTCGCAACAAACGACCTCGACGATGGCTTCGCTGCTGAACGTCATCATGTGGGACCGCTCGCCGCTTGTGATCGGCTACAGTGGCTGGGAAGGCGATGTCTTTATGGAGTCGCTCAAGCTCCGCCTGGCTACTCCGCTCAGCAGCAACATCTACTGGTTTTGTTATTCCAAAAGCACTATCAATTCATTGCCCGATTGGGTAAAGGAAAATCCGAACATTTGGTTTGTCGTGCCCACCCCAAAGTCCGTTGCAAAACCAGCGGCAAATGATCTTGAACGCTCGACAGCGGCTGGAATTCAAGCAAAGAGTGGTGGCGTACGAAATGACGAAGACACGCTGCCGGCGGATACAGTGCTGCATCGCTTAATCCAGGCGTTCAATCTCGATGCCCCGGAACTGACCAAAGATCCACTCGGCTTCTTTGCTGCATGGCTGGAACATTCGTTGCCTACCGGCGACGCGAGCGACGTGGCAACCGATATCTACGCAATCAAGAGCGTCATTGAGCGGGTCAGAACAGCGAAGAAAAGAGAAGCTGAATCAGCCAGGGCGAACGTCAAGCCTTCGGCGTCAACGTTGGAACAGGTCCGGGACGCGCTGCGGCGTGCGGACTTTCGTGAAGCAGTGAAGCAGGGCGCCGATATTCTTCTGAATACTTTGAAAGACAAGGAGCTTAATGAGCTCGCTGACGCTATGTGGTCGGCGGCAATAGGCCTTTTCGATAATTCTGAGGAAGAGCTTCTCGCCTACAACTTAGTCGTAACCATTCGAGATAAATTGTCCCAACGTACGGGCGCGGAGAGTGGAGCGACAAGGATGAAGGTGGCCGAGGCAATGATGAACACGGCGGTCTCACTTAGCACGCTGAAGCGAGTGGATGAAGAGATTGCCGCATACGATCGGGTTATCGAGCGTTTTATCAACGCAGAAGAGTTTGAAGTAAAAGAGCAAGTCGCCGGGGCCCTATTTGCTAAAGGCCTTACTCTCGAGCAGGAGAATCAGAACGAAGCCGCAATTGCGCTCTACGATCAATTGGTGCAGCGGTATCGTGAAGCGCCGCAAGCAGAGCTGCAAAAGCGTGTAGCGCAAGCGCTGATTCGGAAGGGAACGTGTCTTGGGAGTCTTGGCCAAACAGATGAAGAGCTTAAACTCTACGACTTTGTCGTCGAACAGTATGGATCGGAATCCGGGATGCACGCGGAGGTTGCACTTGCCTTTTTCAGCAAGGCCATCGTGCTTGGTAGTCTTGATAAGATTGATGAAGCCAATTCGTATTACGATCAGGTGCTTCTGACATTGGGCGACGCTCCCGAAGATGAGGCGCGAGAGTTGATCGCGAAGGCGCTCTTTAACAAGAGCCTCATACTTAGTAAGACGAATCGCCGCGAAGAGTCTCTTGAGGTTTGTCGTCAAATCATCGACAAGTATGGGACCTCCATCGATCCGACACTGCAGGAATTAGTAAGTCGTACGCATAACAGCATGGCCTTTAACTTGATCGTCATTGCAAAAGCTTTTCGCTTGCAGGGTGACGAAGCGGCGGCCCTGCGGGAATTAAATCGAGCGGAGAGTCATATCGTCAGCGCATTGGAAAAAAATAGTGACAATGGGATGAGACTGGGTAACCACGCTTACATCGCATTTCTAATGGGGCGCAAGGACGAAGCCAAAGAACTTCTCACCCGAGCGATTAGCTTAGGCGGAGAGAAGACCAGGCAGGATGAATTGGATGACGCGTACATCAACGAACTCCCCGAGGACGCAGAGTTTCGCCAGATGGTTTCGTCCATTTCCGTATAGACATGCTTCGATTGTCTAGTGTATATAGTCAACAGACAATATGTTCGTTACGGTGGATGAACGAGACGCGCGGCCGCTGTACCAGCAACTGGTTGACGAGATCAAAACGCTGATTGCGCGCGGTGAGCTGGAGGAAGGGACGCTTTTGCCCCCCGTGAGGCAGGTGGCGTCGGATCTCGGCGTGAATCTCAATACGGTGGCTTTTGCCTACCGCCGTTTGCAAAGAGAGGGGCTGATTCGGGTCAAACATGGCTCAGGGGCGGTGGTGATATCCCAAAAGCTCAAAGACAAGCCTGACGACCGCCTGCGCGCTCAATTACGTACCGCCCTGACCCAACTCATCCTCTCCGGACTCAAACAAACCGAGATCAAAGCCCTCATCAACGAAGAGCTCGAAGAACTACAGAAGAGCTAGCCACGAAAAGGCACAAAAAGCACAAAAGAGAAAATGGTTGAATGGCTCGACATTCCACTTTCTGTTTTGTGCTTTTTGTGCCTTTTCGTGGCTAAGTCTTAATCGGGGCGCGAGGGCTCGATGTTCTTGCGGGGCATGCGAGCACCCGTGTCGGGATCGATCATGCGTTCGCGGCGGCCTGCTGGGTCTCCGAAAGAGCCGGATGGATTGGTCGTCGGCGTAGTAACCGGACGCGTCGGGTGTGTGTAGCCGCCCGAAGGTGTTCCGGTTGAGGGAGTGCCATTGGAGCCGCTCGGGGCATTTACGGGTTGTTGGGGCCAGTTAGCTCTTGGGTAACCAAACGGACCGTAAAATGAAGTCGAGTAAGAATTGCCGTACGGCGAGCCCCAGCCGTAATAGAACGGCAGGAACGTGTAACAGCCGGCGCTTCTGTTATAGAACCACAATCCGGCAGAGCGCGAGAACGGATCCCAGTCTCGAAAAGACGCAAACGCTGATGTCATCATCCGATCGTTGATACGCCTGTTGGCCTTTGCGAGCGTTTCCGCACGCTGCTTACTCCAGTTATCGACGTCTTCCTGAGCTTTCTTTTCTTCCTTCGTCAGTTTTGCTACCGAGACGTTCGTGGCGCTGAAAATGACCTTGTTCCCGCCCTTAACCTTCGTGTGCGAATCGCTAAGGATCACCCGGCCTTTGCGGACGATCAACTCAGTGGCGTCGTTTGGAATCACATTCAACCGGTACAGCCCCTGTCGCACAATCGCGAGTTTTGTGTGGGGAGTGCTGATGTTGATATTGAGCTCGAGCCCGTCGGCGCCGGTAGCTTCCACGATCGCGGTGCCGCGCAGCAGGCGAACTTCCAGGTTTGCCAGCGTGTTGTTCAAGAGCTCAACTTCAGAATCGCCACCCACCCGTAGGTAAGAACCCGGATTCAAGAGAATCTCGACGCGGCCATCGATCGCCGTCCGCACGCGATCGCCGGAATCCAAATCGTCGGTAATCGAGAGCTGTTGCCATTCAGACTCGCCTTTCGGGTGAACGTCGGCCTGGCCGGTGATGGCGTTAATCCCGCCCGCCTTGGCGGAAATCACGAATTTGTCCCGGTTTTGAGCAAAGTTGAGGACCGAACAGTATAGGATGAAGGCCACTGAAAGAGTGAACAACACTGGGAGGCTGGAAGCTTTTCTCATCGAAATACCCTCCGAATTCGCGATACAGATTGTGGGCGGGCGCTAAGCTACTGAGCATTATAGTCTGGTCAGGAACATTTACAAGTTTTTAGGCCCCGGCTACGAACGAGATTTTGCAAAGTACCCGCGCTTGGTACGTGCAAATAGATCTGTTCGCGTCGCCAGACGCACCCCGACCGACCGCCATTTGCCGTCGAGCGCTTTGTTCGTGGGACGATATCCAATGCTGTAGACCGTGCTGAGATCGCGCACCACCTGCGCATATACCTGATCGAGATCACTCAAACGCGCAGCTTTATACATCGGTGTGCCGCAGGTATTCGCAATCTGAGCGAGTTGCTCGCGCGCCGTCGAGTAGGTTACAGGCGACATATCGTGGCGATTTCTGTTCTCGTTTTCGGTGTCGAGATAGATCGGAAATACGATAGTCTCGGAATTTCTGATCGTTGCCAGCAAGACTTCAAACGGAATTTGCGAACCATCGCCCTCAACGTTCGGAAGCGCGTTATCGACGCCGTCAGTCATCACCACGATCGCGCTGCGGCGAAGTCCCGATCCTTGCGGGATCAGATCGCGCAGCACCCAATCGAGGGAATCCCAGAAACTCGTGCCGCCGTACGCTTCGTCTATCTCGTCAATCGTCTTCTTCAACTTCTTGCGATCCAGAGTGAATGACGAGTAGAGCGCCGGCCGGTTCGTGAACGTCACGAGCGCAATGCGATCCACGTCGCGCGCCGCATCGACAAACCGTTTCGCGGAGTTGCGAATCATTTTGAGTTTTTTGGAATTCGAACCCGAGAGGTCCAGCAGTAGAACGAGATCGAACGGTGTATCCGCTGCGGCGAAGAACGAGATCTCCTGTGGCACGCCGTCTTCCATAACGACGAAGTCCTTCGGGTCGAGCATCGGCGGCGGCGCATTCGGCGGAAACCCGAGCACGCTGACTTTTAGATCCACGAGGTCTGAGTCGATGCGAATGGTTTCGACGGGATCCTGAGCGTAGATAAACCCACTAAACAAGAGTGCTAAGAAGAAAGTTCTCCCGCAGCGCCGTGGCGGGAGAAATTGCCTCTTGAACACTCTAGTTCGCATAGTACCCACGCTTGCCGCGCGGCACGGCGTTAGTGCGACTAATACCGATCCGAATCGCTCGCCACTTTCCATCGCGTGCGCTGTTTGCAGGACGATACGCCAAACTATACATCGTTCCCAGATCCGCGACGACCTGCTCGTAAGCGCCCGCCAGATCCGTCAATTTCTCTACTTCATAAAAGACGCCGCCGCCCGCGTCAGCCATCTCCTTCAGTCGATCGTGACCGGCGTCGAACGCTTCCGGCTGCGTATCCTCCGGGCTCATCGCCTGGTACTCGGTATTCAGCCACAATGTGTATAAGACACCGTCAAACTCCTGAATGTTTCGGAGAGTTTCCGGATAACTCCTGCGCGAGCCCTGCTGTCCGCTGACACCGGGAATTGTTCCATCGAGGCCGTCGCTCATCAGTACGATGGCGCTCCTGCGCGACTTCTTCGACTCCTTCACCAACTCATCCATCGCGAAGTTCGTCGCGTCATAGAGCTTCGTGTCGCCGCGCGCGGTATCGATCGTCTCGATTCGCTGGCGCAGCAACTCGCGATCGGCAGTCAGCTCTGAGATGACTTTCGCTTCGCCGGCAAATGTGATCACGCCGATGCGATCGGCGGGACGTGCTGCGTCGACAAAGCGAATCGCAGCGGCGCGAATCAGCTTAACCACTTCTCTTGTCGATCCGGACAGGTCGATCAAGAGCATAAGATCGAAGGGCGCAGACGACGACTCGAACTGAACAATTCGTTGTTCCTGGCCGTCCTCGAACAGTTTGAACTCGGATTGGGCCAGGCCGAGCAGTCCGCGATTGGTGCTACGATCGATCACACTGATATTGAGGGTCACGAGTTGCGAATCGACGCGGATGACGTCGCCTTCGGTGATCTCGTCGCTGGTAACCGACTCAGCAGGAGTTCCCGCGGCGCGCTTCGGACCATTCGCGCCGATTAGCTCAGGCTCTTTGGCTGGCGGATCTGTGGACGCGATCTCAGGGCGCGAGATGTAACCGAGGACTATCGCTCCTGCTTGTGTTTGAATGTCGATCTTTGGGCCACCAGTTCCGACGCGTGTTTGAAATGGCTGGTTAGCTGTTGGTGACGCGCCGTCAAGAGACGATTTGATCGTGCCGCGCAAAGACCGCGCAGTGATGTCGGCATTCTCAGGAACTTTGATCTTGAGATGAATCGGCACGACCGGATCCACTGGCCGTCGCACGACAGAGATCGTTATCAGCAAGCCGCGGTTATCGATGATGATTGGCGAACGGGTCAATCTGCGTGAGCCGTCACCGCCGATAACGGCAGAGACAGCGACGTGGCTGTTGCTCCAGACTTCTGCCGTCACATCGCCGAAATCGTTGCGAACTTTTAGCTGGCCGCCGGCAGGCAAATCGATGCGGATTTCGTCCTCGGCGTAGGCTGTCGTTGGGGAGAAGGCTGCCAGAAATATAAGGCCCAGCAAGGCCTTTTGAACCTTCAAAAACACCGGGTGATGATAGCAAATCCGTCTGTAATCCGTGTAATCCGTGGCTAGGGTTCGATCAGGTCGAGCATCGAGGTTTCATCACGAGCTGGTTCGGCTGGCTTTTCGGGTGGTGGCGCGCCCGCCAGATCTGAAATCTTCAGCAGCAGATTGTTCTGGTTAGTTGCGTACGGCAAAGCAGACTCGATGGAGACCACGCCGTCGCGAATGAAGTTCTCGATCACGGTATCGAACGTCTGCATTCCGTCCTGATCGCCCTGTTCCATCGCGTCGATCAGCGACTTCCCGTCCGACTCACCCTTCTCGATGTATTCGCGCGTGCGCATCGTCGCCTTTAAGATCTCGATCGCGGCCACCCTGCCCTTCCCGTCAGAAAGCGGAATCAAACGCTGCGAAACGATGAAGCGAAACGACTGCGCCACACGTGTCCGGATCGCCTTCTCCTCATTCTTGGGAAACACACCGATGATTCGATCCACCGTCTTCGACGCATCGATCGTGTGCAACGTCGACAACACGAGGTGACCAGTCTCCGCCGCTTCGAGCGCTACTTCGATCGTCTCGCGGTCGCGCATCTCGCCGACGAGTATCACTTTCGGAGCCTGTCGCAACGCGGCGCGAAGCGCGATCGAGAAGCTCGGCGTATCAGAGTGCAGCTCGCGCTGGTGGATGGTCGAGTTTTTGTGCGTGTGCAGAAACTCAATCGGATCTTCGATCGTGACGATGTGGTAGTAGTGCGTCTCGTTGATCAGATCGATGATCGCAGCTAGGGTCGAGCTCTTGCCACTTCCGGTTGGTCCAGTGACGAGCACGATACCATTTTTGATATCTACTATCTCTTTCAGTACATCAGGCAGGTTGAAATCGTCGAACCGCGGCGGCCGCATCGGGATCACCCGCATGATGATCGCGTGCGTGCCGCGTTGCTTGAAAATATTGACGCGAAAACGCGCGTCACCCGGAGCGCTGAACGACAAATCCGCGGAGCCACTCTTTTCAAGGCTGTCGACTGCCGACTGCTGATTTCCGATGATCAGTTTCGCAATGCCTGCGGTGTGGGCCGGCGTCAACTTGTCGAGACCAGGAACGCGAACCGGCACGAGTTTGCCTGCTAATTCGACCTGCGGTGGCCGTCCCGGGCTGAAGATAAGATCGCTGACTTTATCTGAAGCGCGCAGCATTTCACGCAAGATAGCGATGAAATTCAAAGCTGGCGGGGCCGGAGTTTGAGTGGTTGAGGTAGGTGATTGTGGGCTGCTCATTTTGGAACTTTTGGTCTGGCCGGCGCGTCAAAGAACGCGGCAACTTTCGCTATTGAATATTTGTTGATGAAGAACAAACTACTTACTACTTACGTACATCCAAGAGTTCGTTCTATGAGAGCACGTTAGACGAAAAGATCGACCGTGCTCACGAAATTGACAAGAAAGGCGCTGGAAGATGGCAACCTACAGAGATCCTGTGCGATGCTTTGCACCACTTGAAGTACTCGAGCGCCTGCTGGAAATTCGTGTTGAAGCGGGTTACTCGCCTGCCGTATATCTTCTTTCCCCCGATGATTTGGCAGACTATCTCGATGCGTATGGCTTCGATGTGTATGCATTATCGGAGACCGAAGCTGAGTTTCACTTTGGAGACTATCGTGCGCCACTCGCACCAGGCGGTGATCACGCCCACTGCTCACTGACCGCACACTAGCATAACAAAAAACCGTTCGCGCAAAGACGCAAAGGAGCTTTCAATTCTTCTTTGCGTCTTTGCGCCTTTGCGTGAAATTCTTATGTACTCTCTAGCGCCTTAATAACAAAAAACGTCACATCGTCAGTCGCGCCCCGGTTTGCGGTCCACTCCAAAACCGCCATCTCCAAACTCGCAATCAACTCACGCGCAGGCCGAGCGTAGTTGTCCTTAACTGCCTGCACGAGCCGATCGCGTCCAAACTCCACGCCATCAGGATTCGACGCTTCAGTCACTCCATCCGTGTAAAGCACCATTATGTCGCCCGGCTCCAGCAGCAAGTGATACTGGTGATATCGCGTGTCAGGAAACATGCCCAACGGCTGTTCGCCATATTCGATAAAACTTGCCTCGCCCTTCGAGTTGAGCAGCAGCGGCGGATTGTGACCCGCATTCGAATACGACAACGTCCGGTTCGAAGCGTCGAGGATCGCGTGAAAGGCCGTGACGAACTGGTTTCGCTCGATCGATTCCCACAGCAGGTAATTCACTTTTGCGAGCGACACGTTCGTCGCATAACCAATGTGCGTCGCCGCCCGCAAACTCGATCGGAGAAAGGCCATCAGGATCGCCGCCGGCACGCCTTTGCCGGATACGTCAGCGATCACGATCCCGAGCTCATCGTCGTAGATTCGCACCCAGTCGTAGTAATCGCCTGATACTTCTTCGGTCGGGAAGTTGTACGCGCTGATGTCGTAACCGGGTAACTCCGGATCGTGCGCCGGCAGCAGCTCGAGCTGGACCTGGCGCGCGACTTCCAACTGGCCCTGCAGTCTCTTCTTTTCGATCAACTGCTCGTGCAGCATCACCTTCTCGATGATGATCGCCACCTGCGACGCGAGCAGCATCAACACTTCGAGATCGTCGTTTGAATAGGCGTTGAGTTCGTCGCTTTCGAGATCGAAGACGCCGATGACTTCGTCGTTCGAAATGATTGGCGCAACCATCTCGGAGCGCGTGCGATCGCGCGCGTTGATGTAAACCGGATCGTTACGGACGTCGTGAGAAATGGTCGGCTGACCGCTCACGGCCACACTGCCGATGAAGCCCTCGCCGAGTTTCAGGTGCAGATCGGAAAGCTCATCGATGTCGTACCCGCGCACGGATTCGGATTTGAAAGTGCAGGGTTCTTCACCTTCGGGGACGAGCTCCGGGTCGAGACACTGGAGCACAAAGATGCCGGCTGCGTCGTACGGGATCAGCGAATCGAGCGTGTCCATTACCAGGTTCAGCACTTCCTGCAGATCGAGCGAACGGCTGATCTTCTTGGTGATGTCGAGCAGTAGGCGCAGCTTGTCGATTGTCGACAAGCCTTGCGATACCGATTCTTTCAAACGTTCCGTCATGGGATTCTACTTTTCGCGCTTGCGTGAAAGATCCTTGTGCTCGTGCCAGAGTCGGGTAACCTTCATTCGATATTCAACCAGCTCCGGGCTGACACGGAAGTGTAATCCAATCTCCGTAGAAGTCCTTCCCTGCAAGAGCATTCTCTTCAACGACGCGTACGGCACTAAAGCCGCGGCCCCCACCGAGTAGGCCTCCTCCTCATCGGCCTTGCGGTAGTCGCGATTCATTACCTTACCACGATCGTCCCTCGTTACGATCGAGAGCCGGTTGGGTTGGTGGCCCAAAAACACGTGGCAAATCTCTTCCATCAACGTCGCATTCGTGCGCGAACGACCGTGAGTCGGGTTTAGTATCACTAGTTTCATGCCGTTCGGGAGCGTACACGCGCCACCGGACCAGCTCTCCGAAGCCGAGCCGAGCAGGTGCTCACGCGCACTCTCGCTCAAGCCTTCCACTTGATCGAAACTGATTACGATCAGATTTGCAAAGCGTGCGAGCGCAAAAGGATTTAATGGCTGGTCAATGCGGGCGCGGGCGAAGTCGCGCAGGCCAAGAGCTTTCAACTCGAAATTTCGCCACTTTTCACCTGGAGGTAGATCGCCAAGCAGCACTCGAAGAGTATACCGG
>Ga0207712_10003093_pt1 | contig 10619 bp, 10 predicted proteins | sample KBSS44metaG_FD_184402 | JGI IMG/M metagenome (GOLD analysis project Ga0207712, IMG submission 184402) | Switchgrass rhizosphere microbial communities from Kellogg Biological Station, Michigan, USA - KBS S4-4 metaG (SPAdes) (version 2) | ecosystem: Host-associated > Plants > Roots > Rhizosphere... | reverse complement strand
CGGCGCCGTGCCGCTCCGCTCGGCGACGCCGCGCGCCGCCCGCAGCAGCGCCCGCGCCTGCATTTCGTAGATCTCCGGGTGCAGCAGGCCGAGGCGGACCCCGCGGGTGCCGAGCATCGGGTTGGTCTCGGAGAGGGCGTGGACGCGGTCGAGGACCGGTTCGAGGCGCGCGACCGCCTCGGTGTCCTCGGCGTTGCGCGCGTGCTCGAGCTCGCGCGCCAGGTCCTCGGCGCGGGGCATGAACTCGTGCAGCGGCGGGTCGAGCAGGCGGATCGTCACCGGCAGACCGGCCATCGCCTCGAAGATGCCTTCGAAGTCGCCCTGCTGCATCGGCAGCAGGGCGTCGAGCGCCTGACGGCGTTCATCCTCGCCCTCGGCCATGATCAGCGCCCGCATCAGCGGCTGGCGGTCGGTCGCCATGAACATGTGCTCGGTGCGGCAGAGGCCGATCCCTTCGGCGCCGAACTCGCGCGCCCGGGCGGCGTCGGCGGGGGTGTCGGCGTTGGTGCGGACCCGCAGCCGGCGGATTCCGTCGGCCCACTCGAGCACCACCTCCAGGTCTGGGCTGATCTCGACCTCCTGCAGCGGCACCTCGTCGGTGGTGACGATGCCCTCGGAGCCGTCGATCGCCAGCAAGTCGCCCTCGTGCAGGACGATCTCGCCGGCGGTCACGGTGCGCGCTTCGAGGTCGATTTCGAGCGTCCGGGCGCCGGAGACGCAGGGCTTGCCCATCCCGCGGGCGACCAGCGCCGCGTGCGAGGCCTTGCCGCCCTCGGAGGTGACGATCCCGCGCGCCGCGTGGAACCCAGCCACGTCCTCGGCCTCGGTGAAGGGGCGGACGAGGATCACGCCACGGCCGGCGGCGTGGGCGGCGACGGCGTCGGTCGAGGTGAAGACGATTTCGCCCGTCGCGGCGCCGGGCGAGGCGGCGACTCCGCGGGCCAGCACCTCGAACTCGGCGTCGGGGGCGAATGTGGGGTGGAGGAGGGCTTCGAGGCGACCGGCGTCGATCGTCGCCAGCGCCGCCGGCTTGTCGAGCAGCCCCTCGGCGACCGCGTCGACCGCGAAGCGCACCGCTGCCTGCGCCGGCCGCTTGGCGCTGCGGGTCTGGAGCATGAAGAGGCGCCCCTCCTCGACCGTGAACTCGGTGTCCTGCATGTCGCCGTAGTGGCGCTCGAGCGTGCGCAGGATCTGCAACAGCTCGGCGTGGGCGGCGGGCATCAGGGTCGCCATCTCGCCGAGGTCGAGTGGGGTGCGCACGCCGGAGACGACGTCCTCGCCCTGGGCGTTGACGAGGAAGTCGCCGCTCGGCTCGGGGGCGCCCGTGATCTCGTCGCGCGAGAAGGCAACGCCCGAGCACGAGCTCTCGCCCTTGTTGCCGAAGACCATCTGCTGGACGTTGACCGCGGTGCCCCACTCGTCGGGGATGCCGTTGATGCGCCGGTACTCGATCGCACGGGCGCCGCGCCAGGAGTCGAAGACTGCGGCGATCGCGGTGCGCAACTGCTCGCCGGGGTCCTGCGGGAACTCGGCGCCGGTCTCCTCGGCGTAGAGCGCCTTGAAGCGCTCGGTCAGGGCCTCGAGGTCGGCGACCGAGAGCTCGACGTCGTCCTCGACGCGGGCCTCGCGCTTGGCTGTGGCGATCTCCTCCTCGTAGCGCTCGCCGGGGATCCCCTTGCAGACGTTGCCGAACATCTGTACGAAGCGGCGGTAGGAGTCCCAGGCGAAGCGCTCGTTGCCGGTCGCCGCGGCGAGGCCGGCGACCGCGCGGTCGCCGAGGCCGAGGTTTAAGACAGTGTCGAGCATCCCCGGCATCGACTCGCGGGCGCCGGAGCGGACCGAGACCAGCAGCGGGTTCTCGGGATCTCCGAGGCGGAGCCCGGCGCTCTCCTGCAGCCGCTCCAGCGCGGCGCCGACCTCGTCCTCGAGCCCGGCCGGCATCTCGCCGCCCGAGCGCAGGTAGGCGACGCAGGCCTCGGTGGTGATCGTGAAGCCGGCGGGAACCCGCTCGGCACTGAGCACCCGGGTCATCTCGGCGACGTTGGCGCCCTTGCCGCCAAGCAGGTCGCGCATCTCCCGCGAGCCCTCCGCGAAGTCGTAGACGAGCTTGGACGCGGCCACTTGCATACTAGTATCCCATATAGGTAATTCGTCGTTGCACAGTTCGCGTACCCTCGGCGGCGATGGCCAAATCGAAAGCCGAGGCGGCAGTGCGGGTAGCGGTGCGGGGGTCGGTCCAGGGCGTCGGCTTTCGCTACGAGGCGCAGCGCGAGGCGGAGCGGCTCGGGGTGCTGGGCTGGGTGCGGAACGAAGAGGACGGCACGGTCCGGGTCCACGCCGAGGGACCGCGCGCCGCGGTCGACTCGCTGCTCGATTTCCTTCGCCAGGGGCCGCGCGGCGCTGCGGTCGCCGAGGTCGAGGTCGAGGAGGTGAAGCCCGAGGGCCACGAGCAGTTCGCGATCCGCGGCGTCGCTGCCGGCGTCTTCGTCGTCCAGGAGCACGCGGCGACCGCCCACCACTGGGACCTGCGGCTCGAGGTCGATGGCGCGATGCGCTCCTGGGCGGTGCCGAAAGGCCCCTCGATGGACCCGGCGGTAAAGCGGATGGCGATCGAGGTCGAGGACCACGAGCTCTCCCACAACGACTTCGAGGGCCGCACCGACGGTGGCGGCGTGATCGTCTGGGACCGCGGCCCCTACGAGCAGGGCGGCCGGGTCCCCTGGCCGGAGGCGATCGAGCGCGGCCACGCGGTCTTCGTCCTCCACGGCGAGAAGCTGCGCGGCGGCTTCGCCCTGCAGCGCACCGGCCGCGGCGCCAAGCCCCAGTGGCTGCTGATCAAGCGCAAGGACGAGGCCGCCGAGCCGGGCTCCGACGTCGCTGCCGAGCGCCCCGAGTCGGTGCTCAGCGGCACCTCCCTGGAGCAGCTTCTTGCCAGCTGAGGCCCTGAAGAGGCTCGAGCCGCTGCTCGGCTCCTGGACCCTGGAAGCGATCCCGCCGGGTGGCGAGCCCTGGCCGGGAGAGGCAAGCGCCAGCTTCGAGTGGCACGAGTCCGGCGCGCTGCTGGTCGAGCGGACCGAGATCTCGCTGCCGGAGGCGCCGAACACGGTCGCGGTGATCGGCTGCGACGCCGCCAACGACACCTTCTTCCAGCTCTACACCGACGACCGCGGCGTCTGCCGCGTCTACGAGATGTCGATCGATGCCGAGGAATGGAAGCTCTGGCGCCACGGAGAGCCCTTCTCCCAGCGTTTCACTGGCCGCTTCGAGGATGGCGGCGCGACGATCCGCGGCCGCTGGGAGCTGGCTGAGAGTGGAGAGAACTGGCGCACCGACTTCGACCTGATCTTCCGCCGGGTGGAAGATTGATTCACGATGAGTGCGCTGACCCCCGAACTGCGCGAGCTGATCGAGAGCGGGCCGCTCACCCATCTGAGCACGATCAACGCCGACGGCAGCCCCCAGGTCAGCGTGATCTGGATCGGCCTCGACGGCGAGCAGATCGTCAGCGGGCACATGGGCCGCTATCTCAAGGTCCGCAACGTCGAACGCGACCCCCGCGTCATCCTCTCCTTCACGGCGCCGCGCGACCACAACGCCTTCCTCAACCCCTACGCCGTCCTGCACGCCAGAGCGACGGTCACCAGCAACGGCGCCTGGGACCTGCTGAACCGCCTGACCAAGGTGTACATGAGCCCCGACGCCGAGTTCCCGGCGCCGAAAGGCGAGGGTTTCGTGATCCGCTACTCGGTCGAGCGGGTTGGCGGCGTCGGCCCCTGGGCGTCGGACTGATCGGTGCGGCCCAGCATCTGCTGGACGACGGTGGTCATCCCGGCCCGCTCGTAGAACCGCACCGCGTCGTCGTTGCCGTCGAGGACCAGCAGCCGGTAGTGGGAGACGCCGTCGGCGGCCAGCTCGGCGGCGACCCGCGCCAGCAGCTCGGCGCCGAGGCCGGCGCCGCGTGCCGCGGGCAGCACGGCGATGTCGTGGACGTCGCCGATCCGCTCGCCGCAGTCCCAGCTGTCGAAGGCGTCCTCGACCGTGACCACGGCGAAGCCGAGCGGGTCGCCGCCGCCCGCCGGGCGGCCCAGTAGCGCGAACGCGCCGGGCTGCGCCAGCCAGCTCTCGTAGTGGCGCCGGCGCCGCCGCCACGAGTCGTCGGCGTCGCGCGCCGAGGCGCCGGCGAGCTGCGGCCGGATCGCCGCGTGGTGCTCGTGCAGGGCGAGGTAGAGCGGACCCATCTCCTCGATCCGCTCGGCGCCGACCCGCTCTATTGCCACGCTGCCCCCAGGCACTGGCGGCCAGTATGCCTGGCTGCGACAATCGCCCGATGGGTGTGCTGCCGATCGTCTTGATGATCTTGGCGATGAAGCTGCCGATCTTCGGCCTGCTCTGGTTCGTCTTCTGGGCCGGCCGGATGCACGACACCGAGCCGCCGGCCGAGGAGAAGCTGCGCGGCCGTCGCCCGCGGCGGCCCGAGCCGCCCCTGGGTCGCGGTCCGCGTCGCCGCGGCCCCCACGGCGGCGCCGCCGTGCGGCCCGTCCCGAGCGCTCACGGCGCTCGCGTCCACGCGCTGGCCAGCGCTCAGCGCATCGCCCCAGCCGTACGCCATTAATCTCCTCGCCAGGGGAACCGAGCGAGGGGAGCGAGCGGTGAGCGACGAGATGCTGGCTATTCCTGACGTCGACGTGACGAGTTTCGTGCTCGAGCGGGCCGAGGCGCGCGGCGAGAAGCCGGCGCTGATCGACGGTCCCAGCGGCCGCACGATCACCTACGGCGAGCTCGGCGGGCTGATCGCGGCGATGCGCGGCGGCCTCGGCAGCCGCGGCTTCGGCAAGGGCGACGCGCTCGGGATCTACCTGCCGAACCTGCCCGAGTACGCGATCGCCTTCCACGCTGCCGCCTCGGCTGGCGGCCGCGCCACCACCGCCAACCCGCTCTACACCGAGAATGAGCTCGGCCACCAGCTGCGGGACGCCGGCGCTCGTTTCCTGCTTACCGCGCCGCCGCTGCTCGAGACCGCGCTGGCCGCGGCTGAACGGGCCTCGGTCGAGGAGGTTTTCGTCGTCGGCGAGGCCGAGGGGGCGACGCCGCTCGCCGAGCTGCTCGCCGCCGAGCCGGCGCCGGCGGCCGCGATCGATCCCGCCGCCGACCTTGCCGTGCTGCCCTACTCGAGCGGTACCACCGGCCTGCCGAAGGGGGTGATGCTCTCCCACCGCAACCTGGTCGCCAACCTGATCCAGGCCGGCGAGGCGCTGCGGGTCGAGGAGGACGACACCCTGGTCGGCTGCCTGCCCTTCTTCCACATCTACGGGATGACGGTGATCATGAACCTCGGCCTGCGGGGCGGGGCGACGATCGTGACGATGCCGCGCTTCGACCTCGTCGAGTTCCTCGCGCTGATCGAGCGCCACCAGGTCAGCGTCGGCTTCGTCGTACCGCCGATCGCCCTCGCCCTCGCCAAGCACCCGGCGATCGACGACGCCGACCTCTCCTCGCTGCGCTTCCTGATGTCGGGGGCGGCGCCGCTCGGCCCGGAGCTGGTCGAAGCGGTCGAAGACCGGCTCGGCTGCATGGTCGCCCAGGGCTACGGGATGACCGAGACCAGCCCGGTCACCCACACGATCCCGATGGACCCGAGCGCAAACCGGGTCGGCACGGTCGGGCCGCCGCTGCGCGGCACCGAGTGCAAGCTGGTTGACCCCGAGAGCGGGGAGGAGGCGGGGGCGGGAGAGCGGGGCGAGGTCTGGATCCGTGGTCCCCAGGTGATGCAGGGCTACCTCAACAACGAGGAGGCGACGGCGGCGACGATCGACGCCGACGGCTGGCTCCACACCGGCGACATCGGGATTGCCGACGAGCAGGGGTACTGCACGATCGTCGACCGCCTCAAGGAGCTGATCAAGTACAAGGGCTACCAGGTGCCGCCCGCCGAGCTGGAGGCGCTGCTGCTGACCCACCCGGCGGTCTCCGACGCAGCGGTGGTCGGCGTCCCCGACGAGGAGGCCGGCGAGCTGCCGAAGGCCTTCGTCGTCGTTGCCGAGGGGGCCGAGCTCGACCACGACGAGCTGATGGCATGGGTGGGCGAGCGGGTCGCGCCGCAGAAGCGGATTCGCCTGGTCGAGGAGATCGACGCGGTGCCGAGGTCGGCCTCGGGAAAGATCCTTCGCCGCGAACTGACCGCAACCGGGGGGCCTCAGTAGCGTTGACGCTTCTGTGAGGAACCTCAAGACTCGCGTCACCGCCGCCTGGGCGGCGCTGCTGGCGCTCTCAGCCGTCCTGCTCACCTCGGCCGCGCTCGCCGCGCCGGCCGGCGCCGCCGTGCCCTCGAACTTCTGGGGCGCGGTGCCGCAGAACCCGCTCTCGGTCGCCCAGCTCGAACGCTTGAAGCGTGGCGGCGTCGACAGCCTCCGCTTCGTGATCGACTGGACCGCGATGCAGCGCTTCCCAAGCTCGGAAATCGAATGGGGCGGCGTCGACAGCACGATTGAGGCCTTCGCCAAAGCCCACATCGAACCGCTGCCGTTCCTCTACGGCGCCCCGCGCTGGGCGGTTCCTGTCGCCGCGGTGCCCGGCACCGGCGGCGGCGCCAAGGCACCGGCCCACCTGCCGATCGCCGGCCGGGCCGGCCGCGGCTGGAACGCCTTCGGCCGCCAGGCGGTCGAACGCTACGGCCCGCAGGGCACGTTCTGGACCGAAAACCCGGAAGTCCCGCGCGACCCGATCCGGACCTGGCAGATCTGGAACGAGCCCAACTTCAAGTACTTCGTCGCCCGCCCCAACCCGGGCGAATACGGGCGGCTGGTGAAGAACTCGGCGCACGCGATCAAAGCCGTCGACCCGGGAGCCACGATCCTCCTCGGCGGCCTCTTCGCCCGACCCGGTGAAGCCGGCAAATTCCAGCCGCCGCGGGCCTTCACCGCGGTCGAATTCCTCGATCTGATGATGCGGCGGACGCCCGGCGTCTCGGCCAGCTTCGATGCCGTCGCCCTCCACCCCTACACGGCCTCATACCTGACGATCCCGGAAGAGATCGAAGAAGTGCGGGAACTGCTGCGCAGCCACGGCGACGCCGCCAAGAAGCTCTGGCTGACCGAGGTGGGGTGGAGCTCCGAACGGCCCTCGCGCGGCGATGCCTTCGCCAAAGGCGTGCGCGGACAGGCGACCCAGCTCAGCGGCGCCTTCCGGCTGCTGCGCAACAACGCCTCCCGCTGGCGGCTGCGCCAGGTCTTCTGGTTCTCGGTCGACGACCTGCCCGGCGCCTGCAACTTCTGCGGCGGCAGCGGCCTCTTCCGCGGTAAAGCCTTCACGCCGAAGCCGGCCTGGCGCAATTACGTCCACTTCGCCGGCGGCCGCGTCTCCTGAGCCAAACGCGCCGGGCGTCGCTTACGATCCCGGCGTGCTGATCGACGGCGCCCAGCTCGACGCCCCCGCCGCCCCGCTCGACGACCTGCTGCGCGCCGGGCTCGAGGCGGGGCCCGACGAGGTGGCGATCGTCTCCGCGGTGAGGCGGGAGACCTGGCGCGAGCTCGAGGACGCGGGGGCGCGGGTTGCCCAGGGCTACCTCGATCTCGGCCTGCGGCCCGGCGACCGGATCGCCTCGCTGATGCCGAACCGGATCGACCTCGTCGTTCATTATCTCGCCTGCTTCCGTGCGGGTCTCGTTGCGACCCCGTTGAACTACCGCTACACCTCGCGCGAGATCGATCACGCTTTGCAGGTGAGCGGCGCGCGGACGTTGCTCGCCCACGTCGAGCGGGCCGAGGACGTGGCTGCCTCCGAGCTGGCCGCCGGCCTCGACCTCGGCACGATCGCCTACCGCGACGTCGAGCCGCTGCCGGCCGGCAACGACGAACCCGAGGACCACGACGGCGGCTGGTCGGCCGAGTTCTCGAATCTGCTCGCCTCCGAGCCGCTGCCGCCGCGGACCGAGCCGCCCGATCCCGCCGCCCCGGCCGCGATCTTCTTCACCTCGGGCAGCACCGGGCCCGCCAAGGGCGTCACCCACAGCCGCGGCACCCTGCGCTGGATGATCGCAAGCGCCGCCGGCGCCTTCGAGCTGAGCGACGAGGACGTCTTCCTGCCCGGCTCGTCGATGTCGCACATCGGCTCCTTCCTCTGGGCGCTGACCACGCTCGCGGTCGGCGGCAAGGTCGTCCTCGCCCGCGCCTTCGACAGCCACGAGCTGCTGCCGCTGTTGCGCGAGCACCAGCCGACGGTGCTGGCGATGATCCCGGCGGCGCTCCTCGCCCTGATCCGCGACCACGACCTGCAGCCGCATGAGTTCGACTCGCTGCGGGTCTGCCGCTGCGGCTCCGACAAAGTCTCGACCGAGCTCCTGACCGAGTTCGCGGCGCTCGCCGGCTTCCCGATCCTCGAGGGCTACGGGATGACCGAGGTCGGCCTCGCCACCCTCAACCCGCCCTCGGGCATGATCAAGTCCGGCTCGATCGGCCCGCCGGTCTGCGGCTACTCGGTGGCGCTGCGCGACGAGGACGGCAACCAGATCGAGGCCGAGCAGGTGGGCCGGATCTGGATCCGCACCCCGGCGCGGATGCTTGGCTACTGGGAGGCTCCCGAGGCCACCGCCGAGGTGATCAGCGACGGCTGGCTCGATTCCGGCGACCTCGCCCGCGCCGACGAGGACGGCTACCTCTGGTTCTTCGGCCGCAAGAAGCAGGTGATCGTCCACGACGGCTCCAACATCAGCCCCTACGAGGTCGAGGGGGCGCTGGTCGACCACCCGGCGATCGAGCTGGCCGGCGCGGTCGGAATCCACGACGAAGTACACGGCGAGAACGTCCGCGCCTACGTCACCGTCCGCGACGGCGCCGAGCGTCCTTCGGCCGGTGACCTGATCGTCCACTGCCGCGAGCGGATCGGCTACAAGGCCCCCGAGGAGATCGTCTTCCTCGACGAGATGCCGCTCAACCCGACCGGCAAGATCGACCGGGTCGGGCTCAAGCGGATGGCCGAAGACCACCTGCACCCGCACGGGCTGTCGGAGTAAGGTCGGCGCGATGGCCGACCAGCCACCCGACCCACGCCCGTACACCGTTGACCACATGACGATGCCGGTCGGCGATGTCGAGGTCTCGCTGCGCTTCTACCGCGCCGCCCTGGTCGATGGCATGGGTTGGGTGGAGGAAGAGATCGAAGGTCTCCCCACCTTCGGTCCAAAGGGCGGCGAAGATCTCACCATCGCCCCCGGCGGCCCATTGGCGCCGCCGATCCACCTCGCCTTCGCCGCCACCTCCCGTGCCCAGCTCGACGGCTTCCACTCCAAGGGTCTCGCCGCCGGCGGCCGCGACAACGGCGCCCCGGGCCCTCGCCCGCAGTACTCACCCGGCTACTTCGGCGCCTTCCTCCTCGACCCCGATGGCCACAACGTCGAGGCCGTCTACCACCAGCCCCAGGACGGCTAGCACCATCTAGGCTGCACCCGATGCCGAGCGGCGGCGAGATCCGGGTCGACGGCGCCGAGATGCGCCACGTCCTCGGCCACTTCGCCACCGGGGTCACCGTCATCACCGCCCGCGCCGGGGGAGAGCCGGTCGGGATGGCCGCCAACTCCTTCACCTCGGTCTCGCTCGAGCCGCCGCTGGTTCTCTTCTGCGCCGGGGTCGAGTCGGACACCTGGCCGCGGATCCGCGAGGCCGAGCGCTTCTGCGTCAACGTGCTCGGCCACCACCAGCGCGAGCTGGCGCTCAGCTTCGCCCGCAAGGGCTCCGACCGCTACGAAGGGGTCGAGCTGGTCGAAAGCAAGGACGGGCCGCCGCGGCTGGCCGGGGCGATCGCCCACATCGACTGCCGGATCGCCGCCGAGCACCCCGGCGGCGACCACACGATCGTCGTCGGCGCGGTGCTCGAGCTGGCGGTCGCCGAAGCCGACGTGGAGGCGCTCGAGGAGCCGCTGATCTTCTACCGCGGCGGCTTCACCACGGCGCGCTAGGCAGAATAGGAGCGACCGCTACACCGATCGGAGGAGCAGTTGGACGCAGGGGATTTCGAGGCGATCGTCAGCGCCGTCCGCGAGTTCGTCGAGCGCGAGGTGATCCCGCGCGAGGACGAGATCGAAGAGACCGACGCGGTCCCGCAGTTCCTCCGCGAGGAGGCGGCGAAGATGGGCCTGTTCGGCTACGCGCTGCCCGCCGAGTACGGCGGGCTCGGCTTCGACATGGAGGAGGAGGTCCGGCTCTGCTTCGAGGTCGGCCGTACCGCGCCCGCCTTCCGCTCGCTGTTCGGGACCAACAATGGGATCGCCGGGCAGACGATCGCCAACTACGGCACCGAGGAGCAGAAACAGCGCTACTTGCCGGCGCTGGCGAGCGGCGAGGCGGTCGGCTGCTTCGCCCTCACCGAGGCCGAGGCCGGCTCCGACCCGAGCGGGCTGCGGACCCGCGCCAAGCGCGACGGCGAGGAGTACGTGATCAACGGCTCCAAGCGCTTCATCACCAACGCCGAGCTCTCGACCGTCTTCGTCGTCTTCGCCCGCACCGACCCCGACGCGGTCGGGACCAAGGGAATCTCGGCCTTCCTCGTCGACGCCGGCACGCCGGGGCTCTCGCTTGGCCCCCACGACAAAAAGATGGGCCAGCAGGGAGCCTGGACCTCGGAGATCT
>Ga0207712_10003091_pt1 | contig 10621 bp, 7 predicted proteins | sample KBSS44metaG_FD_184402 | JGI IMG/M metagenome (GOLD analysis project Ga0207712, IMG submission 184402) | Switchgrass rhizosphere microbial communities from Kellogg Biological Station, Michigan, USA - KBS S4-4 metaG (SPAdes) (version 2) | ecosystem: Host-associated > Plants > Roots > Rhizosphere >... | reverse complement strand
GTCCTACACTGACAATGCGACCGGCTACTTCGTGACGCGCTCGCTGATGTACTGGTTCTGGGACATCTATTGCTCGCCCGCGGACCGCACCGATCCACGCGTCTCGCCGCTGCGCGGCAAGCTCGAGAATTTGCCGCGGGCGTTCGTGGCGACCTGCGAGTTCGATCCGCTGCGCGACGAGGGTATCGCTTACGCGGAAGCGCTCGCGGCCGCGGGCGTGCCGGTCGAGCAACTGAAGGGCCGCGGCCACTTCCATTCGTCCCTCATGATGGTCGACGTGGTGATAACAGGCGTCGGCGCGCGCGCGCAGATGGCGAATGCGTTGCGCCGCTTCGCTGGACTGCCGGAAAGCAAACACGAGGGCGTTGGACCGGGTGTAACGGCCCCGCCGCACCAAATTGATGCGGCTGCGGGGTAGGGCGCGTGAGCGCGGATCGTTGATCCGCCGTCGCGCCCGTAGCGATCGCGCGGGCGGATTGCGCTAATCCGTCCTGACGGGCGCGCGCTCATAGATCGAGCAGACCGTTAGCGCCGCCAACGGGAGAACTTCAAAGGGGTGTGTGCCATGCGCGGCTTCTCCAGGCGAAACCTCATTCGGATTTTGTTTTGTTGTTCGCAGGCTCCACGGTTGCCACGGCGTGGCAGTCAGTTGCCCGGGACATGGGGTTGGCGATCAAGGGCTATGACCCGGTCGCTTACTTCACCGATGGAATGCCAAAGCGTGGGCTGCCGGATTTCGAATATCAATGGGACGAGCACCGCTACCACTTTTCTAGCGCGGAGCATCGCGAGCTTTTCAAGGCCGATCCTGTACACTACGCGCCGGAGTTCGCAAATTTCTGCGCGATGTCACTGGCCCGGGGTACGATCGTCGAGGCGGACCCGGAGAACTGGCTTATCAGCGACGGTAAGCTCTATATTTTCGGCAAATCGACAGGGCCAGAGCTGTTTGAGAAGGACCTCGCTGCAAACGTCGCGCGCGCCAATCAGAACCGCGCCCTTGTCCAGCAACATTAGACCGGCTTCGCCCGCATTCGGGCGCGTTAATGCGATCGCCAGCCTTGCCTCTGCAAATTTCAGGGCTTTTTCGTCGTTTCCTCCGGCTTCTTTCGTTACGGCAGCCTGACCGCCGCGGTTTGCTGGCTGGCGTCGATGAAGCCTCACATTTGGGCTCGTCGTGCTCGGAGAGCCAACTAAGGAGGATTGCCATGTACTGTCTCTCTCGCCGCAGCGCCTTTCGGCTCGCTCTGCTGGCCGCAGCCTTCCCACTGGTAATGTCGATACCGTCTCTTGCCGCCGAATCGCCGCTGGCAATCCAGGGTTATGATCCAGTCGCCTATTTTACCGACGGAAAGCCCACGCGCGGGTTACCGGAATTCGAGTTCCAATGGGACGGGCACCGCTACCACTTTGCGAGCGCGGAGCACCGCGATCTTTTCAAGGCCGATCCCGAACGCTATGCGCCGCAATTCGGAAACTACTGTGCGATGGCGCTGGCTTTGGGCAAAGTCGTCACCGCGAACCCGGAACATTGGCTGGTCAGCGACAACAAGCTCTACGTCTTCGGCTCGCCGGCACCGAAAGGGCCCGAGCTTTTCCGGAAAGACCTTGCTGGCAACGTTACCAAAGCCAACGAGAACCGGTCGATCCTTCCAAAGGACTAGAGGTCAGCGTCGGCTAGCCTCTGCCGTCGAGAGCCCGGCCTTGCGCAATCCGTCGCGCAAATGATCGAGGTCGCCGGCGCTTAGAAATTTGGTTCCGAATTCCTGCGCGTCGAAGGTCGGGTCGAGGCGGTGGACCATCGTTACGACCCGTTCTGCATCTTGGAATCGACCAAGCTGTGCGTAGGCGGCCGCCAGAACTATCCGACTGAAGTTCGCACCGGATGTCCTGCGAAGATTGAGCTCGGCCTGCTCGATCGCTGAGTCGTAGCGCCTATTCAGATAATAGGCGAGGCTGAGCGCGAAGCGATCGACAGCATTGAGCTCCGGATCGATGCGCTGCGCAAACTCCAATGACTCGACGGCGGCATCTGTCTGCCCTGACCACATCAGAATATTACCGCGGCCGGCGATGGCGCTGGCGTCGTTCGAATTGACCGCGATCGCACGGTCGATCTCCGACTTGGCTTGGTCAAATCGCTGATAGAAGATATGGATGCGGCCGAGCACGACATGTGCGCGCACATCGGAATCGTTCAGATTGAGCGCCTTGTTTGCCATCTTCTCCGCGCGGCTTAGGAAGTCAGCTGGCGATTCCGCCCAACCCATCGACGTGGCGACATGATAGCTCTCGGCGAGTGCGGTGTAGGCGGCGGCATAATTCGGGTCGATTTCGATGGCGCGCCTCAACAAGGTGCGTGCCTCCACAAGGTTCGCGCGGTCGGGGCGCTGCAATGCCGGTCTGGCGCGCAGCACATAGTCGTAGGCTTCAAGGTTTTCGGTCGGCTTTGTGAACACCCGGCGTTGTTCGATTTGCGTCACGCGGATCGCCAATGTTCCCGCGATCTGAGTGATGATCTTGTCCTGCAGCGCAAAGACGTCCGCAAGCGCCTCGTCGAAACTCGCAGACCAAAGCACCTGGCCGTTCATATCCACGAGCTGCGCGTTGACGCGCACGCGATCGCCGGTCTGGCGGACGCTTCCTTCAACCTGATAGCGCACTGCGAGGTCGCGGGCTATCTCGCCAGGGCTTTGAGGCCGGCCCTTGTAGGAAGAAACGGCGTTCCATGACATCACCGTCAGTTCGGGAAACCGGCCCACAGCGTTGATGATGTCCTGCGCCAATCCATCCGCGAAATACTCCCGGGCGGAATCGTCATTAAGGTTCGTAAAGGGGAGAATAGCGATTGCCGGCTTCGCCCAAACTTCAGCAGATTTCGGGAATTCCTTACCGGAGCGCGGCGTGCTGAGAAATCTCCATTCGGAGTGACCGGCCAACAGCGCCCCTACGGCAAGCAAGAGTACGAGAGCCAGAGCGGCCAGCAATCGTCCGCGCCAGCCGGCGAGTGCCGTCGTCAAAAGTGTCCATGTGGGAGCCTGGATAGGGGGCTTCAGCGCCTGAGCGTCGTCTCGGGAAGAAGCCAGCGGATCCGGCGCGGCATCGGTCATAAACGGGTCAACGGCAGCGACGGTCGTCACAGCCGGCTCAAATCGATAACCCCGGCGAGGAATTGTCTTGATCAGGCGCGGGCCATCGTCCCCAAGCCCCCGTCGCAATTCGCCGATGCTTTGAACGAGCACATCGTCGGTGACCGCGAGATTCGGCCAGATTGCGCTAAAGAGCTCGTCCTTCGCAACAAGACGGCCGGAGTTCTCGACGAGGTAACGAAGTAGCGCAAAAGTCTTTGGCCGCAGGGTAATCTCGCTCCCGTCAAATAGGAGACAGCCGCGATCGAAATCCAATATGTAACGATCAAATCGCAGCCGTCTCGCCACCTGCAGGGGAGGGCCGGGATCGTGAGTGGTCATCGCTTTGTCACCGTAGCGAGACCGGGAGCAAATTGGCGTCGCGGCATGGCATCTCCGAAGGACACCCGTCAACAACCGCCCGCAACCTAGCACTTTGCGCAGGGGCGACCAGTTAGAAGTGGACCCGACCGCTCCAAACCTCACCAGTTCCGAAATCTGAAATGGGGCATTCGCGACTGGGTCGAGCCACCAGCACGTCCAGCCAGGTTCGCCATGCCCAGCAAGCAGCCTGCATAAGCCAACGGGTCGCGCAAACGCGCACCGATGAAAGGCTCCGCGATATGCGGGACCAAGACCCGGGTATCGCTTCCGCCTACGCTCCTCGAGCTACGGCGGACAGGTTGCTCATCCAGGCTACGGTTGCTCCAAGCAAAAGCTAATTTGCCTTCGCGCCGGTCGGTGCATTCGCCGGCGCCGGCACTACCGCCTCCGGCGCCGCTTGCCTGCCGCCCGTAAACCGCTCGATCACCGAACGCACGGCGTCGCGGGCCTTGCTGTCCTTGATCGATTCGAGCAACTGCGCCGCGCCGGGCGAGCGGCGGATCAGGCTTTCCGGATCGGGAAACACCAGCGGGTCGTCCCACGGGCCCTGCACCACGAAGGGCAGGTCAAAGCCCTTGTCGCCGCCCGACGCCGAGGTCAGGCTGGCGACACCCTTGAGGTCGTATTCGCGCGACGGCACCGAGGCGGTGCCGGTCAGCGTCAGGCGCGTCGTCGGGCCATCGACGCGGACGTCCTCCACGGTGGCGATGCCGTCGTTGAACTTCACCGAAACCGTGAGATTGTCGTAAGGCGTCGAACCCGAGCGGAAATTGCCGCCGCCGGACAATGGCCGCCGTTCCAGCCGCTTCAGCAATTGCTCGACATTGAAGCCTGCGATAGCGCCGTCATGCCCGGTCAGCGTCGCGTTGCCGTCGAGCGACGAGGCGAGCCCGAACGGGCTTGCGCCGGATGCCACCAGCGAGAGGTTGAGATTGCCGCGGCCGGACAGCTTGCTGATGCCGAACAATTCGCTGGCGCAGGCCTGCAGGTCGACGTCGGTGAACTGGAGCTGCGCCTTGATGTCGGCCACCGCGTCCGAACGCGCAATCCCGAACGAGCCTTTTGCGATGCCGCCATACACCTGCGCCTCGCCGACAGAAAGCGCCAGCGCGCCGCCGCGCAGATTGGCGCCGATGGCGGTGCGGCCGAGTTTGGTCGCGCCGACCGTCACCTGCGCCGCCGACAGGCGCATGTCGAGGTCGGTGGCGGAGAGCGACGAGAGGTCGAACAATTGCCGGTTCCAGTCGCGCGCGCCGCTGGCGAGCAGGCGGACCGTGGAGATATAGGGGGTGAAATCGAGGTTGCCGGCGGCGAGCGTCGCCTGCAGCGTCTGGCGGTCGTTATTGGCAACCGTCATCACGCCCTCGGCGACGTTGCCGTCGAGTTCGACGTTCACGTTCGTCAATGCGACCGAGGCGCCGACGACATTGGCGCGGGCCTTCAGCGCGAAACGGCCGAAGCCGCCGCTGCCGGGCGGTTGCTGTCCCGCCCAGCGCAGCGCATTGCGCAGCGAGGGGCTGTCGACGGTGACGGTGCCTTCCATCATCAGGCTGGTGCGGTTGGCGACCGAGCCGTCGAAGGCGAGCTTCAGCGGCGCCGAGACCAGCCGCGCCTTCAAGCCGGAGCGGTCGCCCGACAGCATCGCCACGAAGTCGCCGGCCGAGATCGAGCCGTCGACGCGTTCGCCGCGCCAGTCGAACTGTCCGGTCGCCGCGAACGAGCGCGAGATCGACGGCCACGCCAGCGAGAGATCGATATCGCCGAGCTGCTCGGTGACATGGTTGGCGGCGTCCTCATATTTGAGCACGCCGTCCTGAATCCTGATTTCCGAAAACGACATCTGGTTTTCGGCGCCGGGCTTCATGGTGCGCGCGATCCTTTCGACGAACGGCGTCCAGTTGCTGTCGCCTTGGCTGTCCCTGACGACGCGGATATGCGGCCGCAACATCATGACGTCGGCGATTTCGAAGCGGCGCAGCAACAGCGGCAGCAGCCGCAAATTCGCGGTCAGCACATCGACCTGCAGCGCCGAGTCGGTGGTGCCGCCGCCCTTCAGGCCGACATCGTGAAAGGAAACGTAGCTGCCGGGAAATACCGAAACGTCGATGTGGCCCGCGACCACCAGGTCGAGCCCGGTCACGGCGCGGATTTGCGCCTCGACCGCCTGCCGCAGCGCATCGCGGTTGAGGAACCAGGACGTGCCGATCAGGCCGATCAAAGCTACGCCGAACAATGCCGCTACCGGCATCCCCAGGCGCTTCATTCCTTGGGCCATCGTCAATGACATATCCGGATCTGACTAAACCGAACTCGGGTTGAGATTTGATGCTCTTGATTAGGGCAGGCGGCGCATTGGTAAGCCCGTGCCAACCCACGCAACTTGAAGGGTTTTCTTGACACTTTCAAGGCCATCAGGGCGAGTTCCTGTGTGAGATAACAGTCAATGCCGGTTGCCGACTACCGGATCGCCAGCCTACCCCCGGATGCCGCCAGAGGTCCTGGATGTTGACCGGAGTATTTCATGACACCCCGGCGGAAACTTGCTAGTATTTCCCTATTGCAGATTGTCTATGTTTAAGCGGGGTCACCATGCCCTCTGTTAATTCTTCTCTTTTGCTCCGTTCTAAGTCCGCAAGCTTCCTCACAACCTCAAGATACGTTGTTTCGGCGGCAATCCTTGCGGTAACTGCGCCCTCAGCGCAAGCGCTGAGCCTCGAGGCCGCCCGCGAAAACTGCAGGATGACGGTCGGCAGGCCGATCGTTCAGGCCTGCATGCGAGCCTCCGGCGGGGCGGGAAACATCGAAGCGTGCCGTGCCCAGGCTACGCCGACAGTCCGCGCCTGTGTAATGGCGGCGCTGAACGCCGCCAATGGCCGGGCCAATGTCGCCGTCGCCATTCCAACCGAGGCCGCGCCGAAAGTTCCGGCCGGCAGCGCGCTGCCCGCCGGATTTGCCGCTCCCCCGCGAACGATCACCGATATCACTGCGATCCTGGACAGCGAGAAGCCCGATCTCAAGACGATTGAGAAGTTGAAGGCCGAGGCTGCTGCCAACCCGACCGGCAAGGAATCCCGCGAAGGTCTCGCCCAATTCTATTTCGATCGCGGCAACGCCCGGGCGCAGCTCGGCCGGCTCGCCGATTCCCTCGCCGATGCCAACAAGGCCATCGAAGTCGGCCGCGGCGCCGCTAGCCCGCTCATGATGGGGAGGCTGATCGCGCTTGCCGCGCAGCAGTACTCCGCTGCCGGCGATCCAAAAAAGGCCTTTGAGCTGTATCAGCGTCAGCTTCGCGATGTTGCCAGCCAGCAGGGGGCCAAAGGCTACCTGTTCGGCGCCAATCGTGCGATTGCGGGAATCCTGATCCAGATGGGCGATATCGCCCAGGCGGAGGCCTATCTTCGCCGCAGCGAGCCGCAAATTCAGGAAGCCCGGACCAGCGGCCTTCCCGGCAAGCGGGCGGCTTATAACGTCTACGGCCAGAGCTGGGAGGCCGAAATCGAGCTCGGTCGCGCCACGCTTTTCGAAACGCGGGGCCAGTTCCGCGAGGCCGAGGCCTCGTTCAAACTTGGCGAACTGCGCCGGCGAGCCGCAATCAAAGGCCTGTTAGGTTCAGAGTATCCGCCTTCCGAGTCCAACCTGGTGCTCTCTGTCGACTTTACCGTACTCAGCCAGGCTCGCGTAAAGGCACGGCAGGGACGGTTCGCGGAGGCCGAGGTCGACGCCCGTCGTGCGCTGCTGTCGCAGTTGAAAAATCAGGGCAAGTACAGTCCCGTCACGCCACGCTTCATCGGGGGACTGGCCGACATTCTCGTCGAGCAGGGCCGTTACGCCGAAGCCGAGCAATTGGCCCGGGTGAGCCTCGAGATCAGCCGGACGGTCGGCGTCGGCGAGGACTCGCTCTCGAACGTACAGCAGTTGTCGCAGCTCGGCGGTATCCTGAACCTGCAGCGCAAGGGCAGGGACGCGATCGCGATCTATGCGCAGATCGACAAGGCTATCGCCAATTGGGAACCGGCGCGGCGGCAGGCCTTCGAACTCAATGGCGGGCGGATTACCTCACTCTACAACTCGGGGCAGATCGAGGCCGGCATCGCCGCGGCCGAACAACTGGTGAAGAAGCAGGTGTCCCGGGTCGGCGAGAATCATTTCGATGCCGCCTCGGCGCGCGGCACGCTGGCGGTCGGCCTGATGCGGGCGGGGCGCGATCAGGAAGCGATCCGCGAATTCAAGACGGCGATCCCGATCCTGATGGCGTCCTCGCGCGAGAACGCCGATGACGATGACAGCACATCAGTAGCGGCACGCAATCAGCGCCTGCAGGGCATTGTGGAAGCTTATCTGAACATGCTGGCACGCGAGAAGAACGCGTCCGGCGATGTCGGCGCTGAAACTTTCAGCCTCGCCGACGCCATCCGCGGCCGCTCGGTGCAGCAGGCGCTGGCGGCGTCGAGCGCGCGCGCAGCCGCCAAGGATCCGGCGCTGGCCGACCTGGTCCGCAAGGAACAGGACCTCGGCAAGCAGCTGAACGCTCAACTCGGGACGCTGAACAACGTGTTGTCTTTGCCGTCGGGAGAGCGCGACGACAAGGGCGTCCAGGCGATCAACGCCTCGATCAATGCGCTGCGCGCCGAACGGCTCAAGGCACGGCAGGAAATCAGCCGGCGATTCCCGGCCTACGCCGATCTGGTCGCGCCAAAGCCGCCATCGGTCGAGCAGATCAAGGCGACATTGACTGACGGCGAGGCGATGCTGTCGTTCTATTTCGGGCAGACCAGCAGTTTCGTCTGGGCGGTCCCGAAGAATGGCCCGGTCGCGTTCGCCGCGATCAAGGCTTCCAGCGGCGACATCGAGAGCAAGGTTCGCAAGCTGCGCGAGGCGCTGGAGCCGCAGGCGGCGATGATCTCGGACATTCCTCCGTTCGATCTCAAGCTTGCGCACGAACTCTACTCGCTGCTACTGCAGCCGGTCGAGAGCGGATGGAAGCCGGCCAGGAACCTGGTCCTGGTGACCAATGGCGGGCTCGGCCTGTTGCCATTGTCGCTGTTGCCAACGGCACCGGCCGAGATTCGCAGCGACGACGATCCGCTGTTTGCAAGCTACAAGAATGTGCCGTGGCTGGCGCGCACACACGCGGTCACGACCGTCCCTTCGGCCGCGGCGCTGCGTACCTTGCGTCAACTGCCGCCCGGCAAGCCCAACCGCGGCGAACTGATCGCGTTCGGCGATCCTTACTTCAGCAAGGAGCAGGAAGCCGAGGCTGACAACGCCGACAAGGTCAGGGTCGCCGATGCCTCCGGCAACACGACGCGCGGCGGTCCCCTGAAGCGGCGCAACAGCCCGAAACTCGATGGCGTCGACAGCGCCGAACTGGCGATGTTGCCGCGGCTTCCGGATACGTCGGACGAGCTGAAGTCGATCGCGCTGGCGCTGCAGGCCGATCCGTCGAAAGTCCTCAACCTGGGCAAGCGGGCAAGCGAGCAGGCGGTCAAGACGATGGATCTTTCGGGTTTCAAGGTGCTGGCGTTCGCCACCCATGGCCTCGTGCCCGGCGAGCTGAACGGTCTGTCGCAGCCGGCGCTGGCGCTGTCATCGCCGACCGTCACCGGCGGTGACGGCGATGGCCTGCTCACGATGGAGGAAATCCTTGGGCTGAAGCTCGACGCCGACTGGGTCGTGCTGTCGGCGTGCAACACCGGCGCCGGAGCAGGCGCCGGCGCCGAAGCCGCCTCAGGCCTCGGCCGCGCGTTTTTCTACGCCGGCACGCGCGCGCTGCTGGTGACCAACTGGTCGGTTCACTCGCAGTCGGCGCGTGAACTGGTGACGGACCTGTTCAAGCGGCAGGCGCAGGATCCGAAGCTGACGCGTGGCGAAGCGCTGCGGCAGGCGACGATGGCCCTGATGGACGGCCCCGGCTATGCCGGCGCCGACGGCAAGACCGAATTCGCCTATGCGCATCCGCTGTTCTGGGCGCCGTACACCATCATAGGCGACGGCGGCACGAGATGATGTTGAAGGGCGGGGGGAAAACGATCGTGCGTATCCGTTTGGGGCTTCTGCTGGGAATTGCTGCGATTCTCGCCGCAGGACCGATGCCGGCGAAAGCGGCGCAGGTTTTGATCACGGCCGAGGAAGCCGCGCTGCCGCCGCCGAAAGGCGCGATCGCGACCGAGCGGCGCGGAATCACGCGGGGACCCAAGGTCGATCTCCTGACCGGCAGCGGGCAGCTCCGGTCTCCGATGCGGCTTCAGCTTAAATTCGAGCCCTATGGCGGGGCGAAGATCGATCCGGATTCGGTCAAGATGACCTATCTCCGGACCCCGAACGTCGATCTCACGTCGCGGGTCAGATCCTTCGTCGGGCCGAGCGGGATTGATATGCCGGAGGTCGAACTGCCGGCCGGCGAGCACATGGTGCGGGTCGACATCAAGGACACCGACGGGCGTGTCGGGACCACGAGTTTCATCCTCAAGGTCGTCCCCTGAGCGCCGCCTGTCCATACTGCGCGAGGGAAAATCCACCGGAGGCGCTGGTGTGCGGCTACTGCTCGCGGGAGATCGCGGTGCCCCAATCGCTGCTGGCGGAACGTAACGAACTGGCGCACCAGCGCGACACGCTGCGCCTCGAACTGGATCGGGCGAAAAGCGAACTTGAGACGCTCATGCGCCGCAGAAAAAATCGATCAGCCTGATGGAATGTCCGTTCTGCGCCGAAACGATCAAGGATGAGGCGGTCGTCTGCAAACATTGCTCGCGGGATTTGCGGGTTGTACGCCCCGTCATCATCGAGATCGAGAAAATCGTTATCGAACTCGACGCCCTGCAGCGTGAACTCGATCAGACCAATGCGCGCATCGAAAGGATTCGTTCCCCGGTCCGATACTACGGCGTTCATTCGCTCGCGTATGTCCTGATCCCGGTCGTCCTGCTGGTGGCCGCTCACATCCTCATCACCATCATACTGAACATTACCCCGCTCTATCTCCGGCTTGCCTCGGTGGTCATACCGCTGCCGTTCGGCTTCCTGATCTATGCGCATCTGAAAGTCGGGTGGCGCGGCGCCATCGCGGTCGGGTTCCTGACGGCGGCGATCGCGGTGACATGCATGCTCGC
>Ga0207712_10003087_pt1 | contig 10625 bp, 10 predicted proteins | sample KBSS44metaG_FD_184402 | JGI IMG/M metagenome (GOLD analysis project Ga0207712, IMG submission 184402) | Switchgrass rhizosphere microbial communities from Kellogg Biological Station, Michigan, USA - KBS S4-4 metaG (SPAdes) (version 2) | ecosystem: Host-associated > Plants > Roots > Rhizosphere... | reverse complement strand
GAGTCGGGCTTCGACCGTCTCCCCAGCACGCGACGCGCTGAAGCGTTCCGGATGAACGAGGCAGGGTGGACCGGCCAGTCCAAAAAGCTGGCGAGTTATGTCGGCTAGCACAGGCGGAGCTGCGCGCCAGGCCGCCCCGTTGTTTGCCGCGCTGGGGGACACCACCCGGCTCAGCCTGGTTCGACGCCTGTCGACGGAAGGCCCGCTCTCCATTACCCGCTTGAGCGAGGGGAGCGGGATGACCCGCCAGGCGGTCACCCGGCACCTGCACGCACTTGGGAAGGTGGGCCTCGTGCGAGACACCAGGGAGGGCCGAGAGCATGTGTTCTCGCTGGATCTCAAACGCCTCGAGGTCGCGCGGGAGTACATCGATCACGTCTCGGCGCAGTGGGACGCGGCGGCAGCGAGGTTGAAGGCGTTTGTGGAAATAGTCGAAGGCTAGGTATTAACCAAAGACAAGCAGAGGAAATTGTGGTTGACATCATTCATCGAATCGGCATCAAGGCGCCTGCGACCAAGGTCTATGAGGCGCTGGCGACGGCGCAGGGCGTGGCAGGGTGGTGGACCAGGGACACGACCGGATCGTCCAAGGTCGGCGGGAGGATCAATGTTCGCTTCCGTCACAAGGACGGGAAGGAAGTCGGGCAGATGGACTTCGAGATGACCAAGCTCGAGCCCAATCGGGAAGTCCAGTGGCGTTTCCTGGGAGGACCGCCGGAATGGGTCGGGACCGATGCGACCTTCCAACTGACTCAGGAGGGCGACACGACGGTGCTCGTGTTCGGGCACCGTAATTGGCGGGAAGCGATCGAGTTTACCGCCCACTGCAGCATGAAGTGGGCGGTGTTTCTCCTGAGTCTCAGAGACTTTGTGGAAACCGGGAAGGGCCGGCCTTCGCCGGATGACTTGAAGATCGACAACTGGAACTAGGGAGCTCGGCGGCTCGGCGGTCCGGAGGTTATGTCTTGGTCTTTTCGAACGAGAACTTCTGACCGCCGACCGAGGCCTCATACATCAGGCCACCCTTGGTGGCGGTCATGACTGCCACGCCCTTGTTGTAGCCGAGGTCTGCCGACACACCCTCCTTGAGGGCTACCGCCGAGACTCCGGCCTCGAACTCGAAGTTGCCCCGGATGAAGTCGTCCAGGGCGGTCTTGTCCTTGAAGAAAATCACTTCCCTGAAGGCCTGACCGCCCAACTGGAGTCCGACGGTCACCGCCGTGAGTGTGGTCTTCCCAATCAGCGTGCCGCGCTCGTATACCAGCCCCTTGCCGCGGGCGCCCCCGACCCCGACGGCGCCTTTGCCCACGGAGGGGAACACGGCATACCCGTAGGCGTCTGCGAACCAGCCCTTCATCCCCGGGTCGCCTTTCTCGAACTCCTGGATCACCTCCTGCACTTCCTTGTCGCTCTGGGCGTGCGCGGGAAGTGTGGTGGTAAGAAGCGCGGCTATCGCCGCCAGGCCAATCGCCTTTGCGTTCATCGTGTCTGTCCTTCTCACCAGGCCAGGAGTTTGCGGTCGTCCAGGAAGGTGGCGATATGGACGAGAGAAGTCAGACTCTCGCCGCGCCTGAAGGCGTGGACGGCGGAGCGGAGCTCGGGCACGGCAGGCGTTCCAGCCTTTCGACGATAGTCCCGGTAGAGCCCCCGCATTTCGCGGTAGACCGTTCGCAGTGATTGGACGTCCCGCTCAGTCTCCAAACTGCCTGTGACCGAAGCGGCCTTCTTGGTCGAGCGCGTCGGCCGGAGATGCTTGTGCCTGGCGTTGGTCTCGCGCGCGCGATTGTCGAGGTGCCGCCCGGCCTCCGCGACGTGAGCCCTGACCCGGTCCGTAAGTGTCGACGAGGGGTCCTGCGATGCATCGCTAGTCATCGGTCCTGCCCGGTGGGGGAATCAGCCACGGCCACGACTGACGCATGGCCGACCAGGGAAATCTAACCTGATTGCACGATGGCTGGCGGGAATCAGGCCGACCGCATCGTGATGGCCGGGTCGATGCGCGCCGCTCGCAGGGCGGGAATCCAGCACGCGCCGATCCCGACTACCGTGATCATCAGGGCCACCCCAATGAGGGTGAGCGGGTCATGCGGGGCCACCCCGAACAAGAGCCCGCGCATGAGGTGGCCGGCGAAGAAGGCCCCCGCAACGCCCAGCATCAGGCCGATCACGACCAGCACGCCGCCTTCTTTGAGAATCATCTGCTGTACCTGACGGGAGTCGGCCCCGAGGCTCATGCGGATTCCAATCTCGGTGGTGCGGGAGGTCACCGAGAATCCCAGGACGCCCGCGATCCCAACCGCCGCGATGATCACCGCCAGGATGCCAAATGAGGAGACCAGTGCGGCATTCAGCCGCCGGGGCGAGACGCTTTGATCCTTGATCTGTGCCACGGTCATCACGTTCTCGATGAGCGCCGTCGGTGCGACGGCCCGCACAATGCGAGTCGCTGGGGTCACCAGTGCGGACGCGTTGCTGTCGACACGTATGACCAGTCCTCCGCCAATGGCCAGCTCCTGGGCAAAGGGCATGAACGCCACCGGCTGTGGCGCTGCATCCAGCCCTCCGTCCTGGGTGTTGCCGACGACGCCGATGACGGTGCGCCAGTCGCCGCTGAATGGAGTGAATCGCAGCACGTCGCCGGTCCACGCGAGGCGTTGTCCGACCGCGTCCTCGCCGGGGAACAGTTTCGCGGCGAGCACCTGATTGATGATCACGACCCGGCCCGCGCTGTCCCGGTCGGTCGCGGAGAACTCTCTTCCTTTGAGCAGAGGGATCCCGGCGGCGCGGAAATAGTCTGGGTCGGCGGTGCGAAACTCCGCGCGGGGCATCGCCTCGCCCACGGCGAGCGACTTGCCTTCCGCCTTGATTTCTAATTGGACCTGGCTGTTCCGAAGCGGCATGGTGCTGCCGACGCCCACCTCGATGACACCGGGCAGGGCTCTGGCCTCGCGCCGCATGCGGTCGTAGCGCTCCTTCGCATCAGCGTCGCCGCCGGCCAGGAGCTGCGTCGGCGAGAGTATCCCGACCTCCATCGAAAGGACTTCCTCGGTCTTGAGGCCGGTGTCCACGCTGGAGAGCCGGATCATCGTGCGGGTGAGCAATCCTGCGCCTGCCAGCAGCACCACCGAAACCGCGATCTGCGCGACCACCAGGCCGCGCTGAAGCTTCTGCTTCCTCAGGCTGCCGCTCATCCGGCGCCCGCCCGCGGAGATCCACGAGGCAAAGGTGCCTTCCTTCGGCACGGAGGCCAGGAACGAGAGCACCAGCGCGAGGATGACGGAGAGCGCCAGGGTGAAGCCAAGCACCATTCCGTCCAGCCGGATCTCGCCGGCGCGGGGCGAGTAGCGTGCCGCAAGCGAGGTGAGCAGTGTCACGCCGCCGATCGCGATGACCACGCCGACGGCGGCGCCCGCCAGCGTCAGCACAAGATTCTCGGCGAGGAGTAACCGCCGGAGCCGGGCGGCGCCCGCACCGATCGCAGCGCGCACCACGAGCTCGTGCTCTCGGCGAACGCCGCGCATGAGGGTCAGGTTCGCGACGTTCGCAGCCGAAATGAGCAGGACGAACGCGGCGGCTCCCATAAGAAGCCAAAGCGTCAGGCGTGCCCGCTCGCCCAGTACTTCTCGGAAGGGGATGACCGTGACGCGATAGTGCGACCCCGGATCGTACGCATCCTTGAACTCACTGTGGACCCGCGCGCTGACCGCGGCAACCTCGGCGCGGGCCTGGGCGACCGTCGCGCCGGGTCTGAGCCGGGCGACCATCTCGGTCATACGGTGGGTCCGGCCCTGCACCATCAGTGCACTCGTGTGGTGCTCGCTGATCACCATATTGAGCAGTGCGTCCACGTGCCCCGGGAAGAATGGGGCGGGCTGGAGCACGCCGATAACGGTCGCCGACTTTTCATCCAGTCTCACCTGGCGGCCGATGACGCTCGAGTCTCCGCCGAAGCGTTTGATCCAGTAGTCGTGGGTCAGCACCATCACGGCCGGGACGCCGGGGCCGTCGTCACTCGGCCGGGTCAGCCTGCCAAGCACCGGGGTGAGCCCCATGACCTCGAAGTAGTTCCCGGTCACGAGCCCCACGTCGAGGCGTACGGCGTCGGCGTCGCCTCGGATGGCCACGGTCCAGGGGGAGAATTCCGCAATGCCGGCCAGGGCAGGAGCGCCGTTCCGGAAATCGAGAATCTCGGGCACGGAAAAGCCGATGTTTTCGCCGCCCGGCCCGTCGGCCGATTGCCGCAGGTACATGAGGCGATCGCCGTCGCGGTGGGGCAGGGGCTTGAGGAGCACGCCGCGGACGACGCTGAAGATCGCCGTGTTGGCCCCGATGCCCAGCGAAAGGGTCAGCACGACGACCGTGGTGAACGCCGGGCTGTGGCGCAGCGCACGGATGGCGTACTTGATGTCGGCAGCGATGCTTTCGATCCACGGCAGCCCGCGCTGCTCGCGGACCGCCTCGGCGGCGACCATGAGACCACCGGATTCCAACATGGCCTGCCGGCGCGCCTCGTCCGGATTCATGCCGCGGCGGATGTTCTCGGCAGTCGCCATCTCGAGGTGGGACTGCAGCTCCTCGGCGAGATCGGCTTCGACCTGCTGCCGGGTGAAGATGCCCGCGATGCGCGCGAGCAGGGCTCGGATCTGTGTCATTTGACCTCCAGGCCCGGTGCTAGAAAGGCCGCGATCAGATCGGCGGTGCGGTGCCAATCCCGGGCCTCGCGCGCCAGGCGCTTCCGGCCCGCGGCCGTGAGCGCGTAGTACTTGGCCCGCCGGTTGTTCTCGGACTGACGCCAGGCCGCGGTGACGAAGCCTTCCTGCTCGAGCTTCACGAGCGCGGGATAGAGCGTGCCGTAATTGAGGGAGAGGCGGTTGCTGCTGATCTCCTCGATGCGCCGGGCCACTCCGTAGCCGTGCAGCGGGCCCAGCACCTGAAGGGTCTTGAGGATCATCAGGGCGAGGGTGCCCTGTTTGACGTCGAGCTTCTCCGCCATGGGATCGTCCTATTGGATACCAATACGACGATAATGTCTGGGGGAGGTTTCACGCAATAGGGCAGGGATGCTCGTCCTATTGGGTCCCAATATGAGGACACCCTACGGAATGCTGGAGCGGAGGGTTCAGGCCGGGGGGCGGCGGTGCGCCGTCCACCTTCCGACAGTTAAAACATCGTGTTGGGATTGGCCGCCGCAGGCGGGACTTCCTGGAGCACATCCCAGTGTTCGACGAGCTTGCCGCCCTCCAACCGAAAGATATCCATGACCGCCAACCCTCCGTCCCTGGGCTCCCGCACAAAATGACTGTGGAGAGCAACGAGTTCGCCTTCGGCTACCATCCGCTTGAAGGTGACGCGCAGCTTGGGAAAGGCCTTGAGGAAGCCAGTCACGAAAGCCACGAAGGGCTCCGGGCCATCGGCAGCGCCGGGATTATGCTGGCGGTAGGTCGCGCCAATGAACTTGGCGGCGGCCTCGGCGGGCCGTTGGTCATTGAAGGCCAGATCGTAGAATGCCCGCACGATCGCCTTATTCGGTTCTGACATGGTGACCATCCTAAACTTCCTTGTTAGCCCCCCTGTCGCCGGCTTGACCTCGGGGGGTCGAGTATACGAGTCCAGCTAAGCGTACCCGGAGCAGAGCCGGGCATCGGAGGAATCGATCGGCCTCGCCGACTAGATCGGTCTCAGTTCGGCGGGAGTGCCGGCGTCCGTGAACCGCGCATACCGCTCGCGTGCCGAGCCCATCAGCTCCTGGAAGCGCCGCGTCGACCGGACGCGCTCGAGGAAACGGTCATGTCGGGTGAAGTACACATAGTCCACCCAGCCGCGCACCGTTACCGCATGCTCCAGCCAGCCCAGTGCCTGCTCAGCGTCTCCGACCAGCGCGTAGGCTCCCGCCATCAGGTAGGACCAGTATTCGTCCGATTCCGCCATCGCGCGCTCCGCCGCGCTCGGCGGCGACAGCACCGCCTCCTGATCGCCGGTCAGGCCGCGCCGGAAGCGCAGCGCAACCGCGGCCAAGTGATCGTCCGAAGGCTGGTGTTCCAGCCACTCGAACTGGCTCGCCGCCTCGGCCTCGCGCCCCGCGGCCACCAGCGCGACGGCGTCGCAGACCCGGCAGATCGTGCTCCGCGGATCCAGCTCGACCGCCCGGCGGTGAGAAGGCAGCGCACCGGCGGCGTCGCCGCCCAGCAGGTAACTCAATCCCAGCAGGCAGTGATTGCTAGCCGTCAGCGGGTCCAGCTCGGCCAATCGGGTCAGCACCTCCCGCATGGGGCCGATCCGCCCGCCCAACAGGTACGCGCCGCCCAGCTGGTGCATCGCGTCGGGATTGTTGGGATCGGCGGCGCAGGCCTGGGTCAACAGCCGAACGGCCTCCCCCGCATTGCCCCGGCGGTAGGCGACCTGACCCATGATCGAGAGACCCTGCGCCGAGCTGGGGTTCAGCTCGAAGGCTCGACGGGCACAGGATTCCGCTTCCAGCAGGGTCTTCTCTTCGTCGCCGGCGAGAACCACCGGCGACCACGCGTATACGGTGCCGAGCATCCCGTATAGCGCCTCATGAGGGCCCACCACGGCGAGCCCGTGTTCCGCCAGCGCTCGCGCCGCCGCCATTCCTTCGGCGGTATACCGGTAGTACTCCTGCCGGGCGCGCTGGTAGTACTCGAACGCGCGGAGATCCGCGATCGGACGCTCGGCGATCTCGCGATCCTCCGGTTGGGAGAGCGTGATCTGCAGCGCCTCGACGATCTGGCGCGAGAGCCTCTCCTGCAAATCGAACACGTCGTCCACCGTTCCTGCGTATTTCTCGGCCCAAAGGTGGACGTCGGTCTCGACGTCGATCAGCTGGGCCGTGATCCGAAGGGCGGGGCCCTCCCTACGCACGCTCCCCTCGAGCGCGTAGCGGACGTTGAGCTCGCGCCCGATGCGCCGGAGGTCCCAGCCGGTCTCCTTGAGCTTGACCGACGAGGTCCGGGAGATCACGGTGAGCGCCCGGACCCGGGAGAGGTCGGCGATCACCTCCTCCATCAGGCCGTCCCCGAAGTATGCGTTGTCGGGATCGGGGCTCAGATTGGCGAACGGCAGTACCACGATCGCCTTCTTCGGCGCGACCGCGGGAGCCTCCGGAGACTCCGGCGCCTCCAGGGCCGCCAGGAACTCAAGAACCGTCGCGAACCGGTCCGCCGGAACCTTGGATAGCGCCCGCTCGATCGCCCGTCGCACCGACATCGGCACTCCGGGGCGAATCGTCGTCAGTGGCGGCACCGGGTCGCGCATCTGGCGCGATATCACAGCGAATATGTTGGGCCCGGTGAAGGGCGGCTCACCCGCCAACAGCTCGTAGAGAACGCAGGCGAGGCTGTACTGGTCTGCCCGAGCGTCGACCTCGCGATCGCCGCTGGCCTGCTCGGGACTCATGTAGGCCGGTGTCCCCATACTCAGCCCGGGCTGCGTCAGCTGGTTTCCGCCCGCGATGCCCGCGGCACGCGCGATGCCGAAGTCTGCGACCAAGGCGTGGCCCTGAGAGAGCAGGATATTCTCCGGCTTCACGTCGCGATGAATCAGTCCTTCCCCGTGGGCATAGTGGAGCGCCTCGCCAGCCTCCCGCACCAGGCGGATCGCCTCCGCCACGGAGAGCGGACCCTCGCGAATGAGCCGCTGGCGCAGGGTCTCGCCGTCCACATACGGCATCACGTAGAAGGGCCGGGGCGGAACGTCTTCGGTGGCGCCGGAGTCGAGCAGGGCGAGGATGTGGGGGTGCTGCAGACGCGCGAGGATCCGGATCTCGCGCAGGAAGCGCTGGGCGATTTCGCCAGTGACGATCTCGGGGCGCAGGATCTTGATCGCGACCGGGCGGTCGTGCTTGCGGTCGCGCGCCAGATACACCACCGCCATCCCGCCCCGGCCCAGCTCTCGGTCGAGCGTGTAGCGGTCACCCACGGTGATCGGATCGAGGACGGCTCCCTTACGCCGGCGGAACATGCCGAAAGTTAGGAGGGAAGCCGGCGCCATGCGACTCGAAAAAAGCCTCATACCAGTAAGTCGAACAAACGGAGCCCGGATCGACATCTCCGGTTCTGACATCGCGTCCGGGTCCCGCCTGGTCAGCGTTGCTGCCTCCTGCCGCCGCAGGAGAGCCTCGTGGGAATTCGGGTCCATTACCCAAACTGGTTGCGGTTGCCGTTGGCTTCAACTCCGCGTCGGGCCAGGTCGCCACCGTGGACGTTGTGCCAGTGTGCCAACCGCTTCAACACGTTGCTGCTTGCCAAGTTCGACCCGGGCGATACGTTTTCCCACAGATGACCGACCCAGCGATTTCAAACCGCGTCCGAGACTCCGCCAGAGCCGCGTTGCTCGGAGGCTTGCTGGTGATCGGTGCGGCGACGAGCGAAGCTCAGTCCCCGGTCAAGCACGTCCTGGTTCTCCAATCACTTGACCGCGGGAACCTGACTCTCGACCACTTTACCGGCATCTTCCGCGAAAGCCTGAACCAGCACGCCGGGAACCCCGTGAACGTCGTTCAGGTCGTCGTGGGCCCGACAGGGTTTGTCGGCGCGCCCGAACAAGCCATCGTCGACTACATCCGATCCATGTTCGCCGATCGGTCGCCCCCGGACCTGATCGTGACGGTCGGTGGCCCCGCGGCTATATTCGCACGCAGCCATCGGCCGCAGCTTTTCCCCAAGACGCCGCTCCTTTTCGGTGCCGTGGATCAGCGATGGTTCCGCGGCGTGCCGCTTGACGAGAACGAGAGTTCGGTGGCGGTCGCCAACGATTTTCCTCGACTCATCGACGACATCCTGCAGGTACTCCCCGAGACCGGGCGAGTCTTCATTCTGGCCGGGTCCGGACCTATCGGCCGGTTCTGGCGCCAGGAGCTCGCGACCGAGTTGGCACGCTTTCACGATCGCGTGACGTTCCTCTGGCCCGACGCGCTGTCCCTTCAGGAAATCCTGCGCTGCTGCGCGAGCCTTCCAGCCCATTCAGCGATCGTCTATATCACCTTGGGCACGGATGCACAGGGCGGGGCGTACGCGGACGAGGAAGTGCTCGCCGCCCTTCACGCGACGGCGAATGCCCCCCTGTTCGGAGCGCAAAGCTCACTGTTGGGCCATGGAATTGTCGGTGGGACGATGCTGTCCATTGACGACCTTGGTCGTCGCACGGGCGACGTGGCCGGTCGCATCCTGAACGGCGAGCCCCCTGCAAGTCTCAGAGTACCGCCACAATCGGCGAGTCAAGCAATGTTCGACTGGCGCGAGTTGCAGCGGTGGCGCATCCCCGAGAGTCGATTGCCGACTGGAAGCGTCGTCGAGTTTCGGACCCCGAGCCTGTGGGGTGAATACAAGCTCACAGTCCTGGCCGCGATCGGCGCGCTGTTGTTGCAATCGCTCCTGATCGCGCGGCTCCTGTACGAGCGTCGCGCACGACGGCGGGCCGAGATCGATAGCCGACGGAACCTGGCTCTCGCCGCCGATGCCGATCGTCGCGAGACGATCTCGGCGCTGACTTCGGGGATAGGGCATGAGCTGGGGCAACCGCTCAGTGCGATTGCAGCCAACGCCGAGGCGCTTCAGATGATGGTAACGGCCAAGCACGCGGTGCCCGACGCGACAGAGGAGATCCTGGCCGATATCACGGCGGAAGCCCACCTCGCCACGCAGATCATCGAACGCCATCGGACAATGCTCCGCAGCCGTCAACTAGACCGGAAGCCGATCGACCTCCACTCCGTGATCAATGAGAGCCTCGCCCTCGTCGCCCACGACCTGCGGGCGCGGAAGATCGAGGCGAACCTGGATCTGTCCTCGACTCCCTGCATCATCGACGGCGATCTGGTGCTCCTGGAGCAGGTAATCGTCAACCTGGTACGGAACGCCATGGACGCGATGGGAGAGACGCCGCCTGAGAGGCGTCAGATCACGATACGAAGTGCGGTCAAGGCCGCGGACGTCGAGGTCTCAGTGGGTGATAATGGAATGGGTTTGTCGGCGGAAGTCCTCGGATCACTGTTCACACCATTCGTCACGACGAAATCGAATGGGCTCGGGATAGGCCTGACGATCGCACAGAGGATCGTCGACGCCCATGGCGGGACCATCACCGGCGAGAACCTCAACGGGGGAGGGGCAACCTTCACTGTGAGGTTGCCCCGCAGCAGAACGCCCAAGCCTCTCGGAGGACGACGCGCAACAGATCCAGCCTGAACACTCCGCCTTCGCAGCGCGTCTAGGTTAGACAGCGCGTTTCCGAGCGGTCGGCCTGGTGGGCACTCGCCTGGTCACCTGGCGATTGCCCTTGTGGCTCAGCGTGATGAGGCGCGCCAAGACTTTGGAGTCGATTGCCTCGAAGCGAGGGAGATAGAGACATCCGCCGCCGACCTTGTGCGGACCCAGTTCCGCAAGGACGTTCGCATTGGCCTTGAGGCCGCCCATGAGGTTGAGGACGAGGGCTGCCTTCCGTGGGGAAAAGCCGACCGGAAACCAATCGACCGCCCGTCCATCGCGACCTTCATAGGTCATCTGCCCATACCCGACAATGCTGGAGCCCCACATCGCGGGCCTCTCACCGGTGGCTGTTCGGATCAAGGCCGCCAGGGCTTTGGCGTCCCGTTGGCGGTGGGGATCGGG
>Ga0207712_10003085_pt1 | contig 10629 bp, 4 predicted proteins | sample KBSS44metaG_FD_184402 | JGI IMG/M metagenome (GOLD analysis project Ga0207712, IMG submission 184402) | Switchgrass rhizosphere microbial communities from Kellogg Biological Station, Michigan, USA - KBS S4-4 metaG (SPAdes) (version 2) | ecosystem: Host-associated > Plants > Roots > Rhizosphere >... | reverse complement strand
TCGCCATACTCGATCAACTCGTCAGAGATGGCCCTGACAAAATCCGCAAATTGAGAAGCAGAGTTTACTTCGAAGCCGCGCAAAAGAAGCGCGCCATGTTTCGCCAGCTTCTCTTCGAGCCACTCACGGTTGCTCCTGGCCCAGTTGGGAAGATTGAGATCTTCTGTAGCGGGTTTCCACACCAGCGGGAACTGTTCCTCCGGTGCGGCGCTGATCCTGACAAGAGACTCTTGTGAGAACCTTACGGCTTTAGGCTTAATCGCCGAAAACTTATTGATCGCTGACAGTTCTTTCACGGCTTTGGTTTCGTCTTCTCTGTGCAACCTCTGTGTTCTCTGTGCCTCTGTGGTTTGAAGATTGCTCAGGGAAAAACAACCACAGAGTCACAGAGACCGCAGAGGTTGCACAGAGAAATCAGAGTTGCGCAAGCATCGCTGCAACTTCCTCTTCGGACAGTTGGTTGATGCTTTCCAGAACTTCTCTCTCTTCCTTTTCCATCTGCTGCATTTGCAGTTGTGTGATTACCTGCGCCAGTTCGCCGATGGTCGGATGCTCGAAGATTTCGCGCAGTCGCAGTTCCACGTTCAAGGCTTCACGCAAACGCGAGATGACTTGCGTAGCGAGCAGAGAATGCCCGCCCAGCTCAAAGAAGTCGTCTTCAACACCCACTTGTTGAAGGTTGAGAACCTTTGAAACGATTCCCGCCAGCGTTTCCTCGATCTCATTACGCGGTGCGACAAAGCGGTGCGTCATTTCGGGCCTGGTCGTATCCGGCGCCGGCAGGGCGCGCCGGTCAATCTTGCCGTTGGGCGTCAGCGGCATCTGATCGAGCATGACGAAGGCCGAAGGAACCATGTATTCCGGCAGCCTCTCTTTCAGGTAGTCGCGCAACTCGCCGGCACCCGCCGTTGACTGTGACGCGGCCACTACATAGGCCACCAAACGCTTGTTGCCAGGTATGTCTTCTCGCACTGTCACCAATGCTTCGGCGACGTTCTCATGTTGTTCCAGGACGAGGTCAATCTCGGCTGGTTCGATGCGATATCCACGGATCTTTACCTGATGATCGATTCGACCGAGAAACTGAACGGTTCCGTCCGCACGCCAGCACGCCAGATCTCCAGTTCGATAGAGGCGACCACCGCCCTCTGCACTGAACGGATCGGGCACGAATGCTTCCGCCGTTCGCGCCGGCTCTCTCAAGTAACCGCGGCCAACACCGATTCCGCCAACACACAACTCTCCGTGTACACCCACGGGCAACGCTCGCAGATGCTTGTCTATAATGTAGAGCCGGATGTTCCCGACTGGTCGTCCGATTGGGATGTTGAGCTCTTCCGCGGCCGTGACGTGGGGAATCGGATGGTGTGATACATCATCCGAGCACTCGGTTGGCCCATATGCATTCATCAACCACACATGGGGATAGGCGGCCAGCCAGCGGCGGCATAAGTCCGGCGATAGCGCCTCGCCAGTTGGAACCATCCAACGAAGGGCGGGTAGATTGCTGCCCGGTGAAGTATCGTCGAGCATCGAGCGCAGCAGCGATGGCACCGTCTCAATAATCGTGACCCGTTCTTTTTCTATTCTCGGCAGTAGTTGTCCGGCGTCATGTGCGACGTCATCGCCAACTATTTCCACTTGCCCGCCGATCACGAGGGCGGCCAACATCTGCCACACCGAAATGTCAAAACTCTGCGACGCCGTCTGCGCCACTTTATCCTTCGCCGTTAACGCCAGGTCGTCGATCTTCGCGTACAGGTGATTGACCATCCCTCGCTGCTCAATCATTGCGCCCTTTGGTACTCCGGTTGAGCCGGAGGTGTAGATCACATAGGCCAGTGAATGAGGGCTGTTACGTAGCGGCAAATTCTCTTCCGCATCCGGCGCCTCGCCCAGTATTTCTTCAATAGTGGATATCGATGGTCGTTCTTCTGCCGGCAGCTCCTCGAGAGCTTGAACCAGGAATGGCGTGTAGCTGCTGGAGGCTAACACCAACGGCGTCGCGCTCCGCGTGATGACTTGCCGCAGACGGTTTGCGGGAGCGCGTGTGTCGAGCGGCAGGTAAGCACCGCCCGCTTTGAAGACTGCGAGGATGGCCGTCATGAGATCGAGACCCCGCTCAGCCAGCAACGCCACGACTACGTCTGGTCCAATGCCTTGTGAAGCGAGTACACGCGCGAGTTGATTGGAACGCCCGTTGAGCTCCCGGTAAGTGAGAGACTGGCCTTCGCAACTGACGGCAACGGCGTCCGGCGTGCGTGCTGCTTGCGCTTCGAACAATTGTTGGAAGCAGCTATCCGATGGGTAAGGCCGGCGGGTGCTGTTCCACTCGACCAGTATTTGATGGCGTTCCGACTCGTTCAGGAGGGCCATCTCTGAAAGTCTCAACTCAGGGTTCGCAGCGGCGCTTTCGAGCAGCATTCGGAAACGCTCAACCATGTTGCCAATGGTCTCGCGATCGAACAGATCCGTGTTGTATTCAAGCGTCACGAATAATTCATCCGTGCTCTCAGTGACCCATAAGGTCAAATCAAAGCTGGACCACTGCTTGGCGATACCCATGCTGGTCAACGTCAATTCGGGAAGCTCGACCGTCGTCTTCAGGTTGTTATGAAACACCATTAACGCCTGAAAGAGCGGTGTGCGGTTCAAGTCGCGCTTCGGCTGAATCTCTTGCACCAGGCGCTCAAACGGCAGGTCTTGATGAGTGTATGCATCCAGAGTGACTTCACGAACGCGGCGTAGCATCTCCCCGAAATCAGGATCGCCGGAGAGTTTTGTGTGCAACACCAGTGTGTTGAGGAAACAGCCTATGAGGTTCTCGACTTCGCCACGATTGCGCCCCGCGATGGGCGTGCCAACACTGATCTCATCTTGTCCCGTGTAGAAGTGGAGCAATGTCTGGAAAGCGGCCAACATCGTCATGAAAATGGTTGCGCCTTCACGCCGCGCGACACTGTGAAGCGCTGCGGTCAGAGCGGGCGAAAGTCTTTCGTGGTACGTGTCGGTCTGTAAAGAAGGAATCGCCGGACGCGGTCTATCGGTGGGTAGATCCAGCATCGCGGACGCACCAGCCAGTTGCCGCTTCCAGAAATCAAGCTCGGCTTCCAGAGTCTCACCCTGCAACCATTGTCGCTGCCAGTGAGCGAAATCCGCGTACTGAATTTCAAGCTCGCGTAGCGGAGAAGGCTCGCCTTTCACAAAGGCGCTGTAGATTTCCGCCACTTCCCGGACGAGCACTCCCATAGACCAAAAATCACTGATGATGTGATGAGTTGTGAACATCACCACGTGCTTTTCGCAACCCAGCCTCAGGAGAGTCGCGCGGAACAGAGGGCCTTCAGCCAGATCGAAAGGACGATTTGCCTCTTCAACATCGAGACTCTTAACTTCCAGCTCCTGTAACTCCTGGTCCATAGCCGTCAGGTCGGCGATCGTCAGCGTGGACGGCTGATGAGGCGCAATAACCTGTAACGGCATGCCGTCAACTTCTTTGAAAGTCGTCCGCAGTGTTTCATGGCGGCGAACAACTTCGTCGAGCGTCTTCTGCAACGCGTCAACGTCGAGTCGTCCCGACAGCATGACAACGTGGCGAGTGTTATAGAGAGGACTTTCGGGCTCTAACTTACTAAGGAACCACAGCCGCTGCTGCGCAAATGAAAGCGGCATCGGCTCTGTTCGCTCCACTCGCTTTAGCTCTGCCGCCGCCAGCCCCAAAACACCTTCACGCCGCGCCGCCTCGATCCGCTTCGCCAACCCCGCCACCGTCGGCTCATCGAACAGGCTTCGCAGTGGCAGCTCCACGTGAAACACTTCTCTGATCCGCGAGATCAATTGCGTCGCCAGCAGGGAGTGCCCGCCGAGGTCAAAGAAGTTAGCATTCGTTTTGATCTCGGTGAGGTGCAGCACCTCGGCCCACAACTCAACCAGCAACTCTTCGCACCACGTCGACGGACCACGCGCCGGCCCGATCTCCTCGGCCTGCTCGGGCGCAGGCAATGCATCGCGATCGATCTTTCCATTGCGTGTCAATGGCAACTCGTCGAGGAAAACAAATGCGGCCGGCATCATGAAATCAGGTAGCCGCTCCTTCAGGTAATCCCGCAATTGGCTGATCGTTAGCGCCGCGTCTCGTTCAGCTACGACGTAAGCCACAAGCTGCTTATTCCCAAGCACGTCATTTCGCGCCGACAGCACGCACTGGCGCACAGACTCGTGGGCCGTCAACACTGTCTCGATTTCACGAAGCTCGATGCGAAAGCCACGGATTTTCACCTGATGATCGGCGCGGCCCAGGAACTCGATTTGGCCGTCAGGCAAATGGCGCGCAAGATCCCCAGTTCGATACAGACGATCTCCCGGCTCAATGGCAAAAATATTGGGGATGAATTTTTCCGCCGTCGCTCCGGCGTTGCCCAGGTAGCCACGCGCGAGGCCTGCGCCACCGACATATATTTCTCCCGGCATACCAATCGGAACGAGACGCAGGTCGGAATCGAGCAAGTATATTTGCGTGCCGCTCAGCGGGCGGCCAATAGGCAACGTCTGGGTGTCACAACTACTTTGCAGTTGGCCCACCTTGAAGGTCGCGACTCCCACGGTCGTCTCTGTCGGGCCGTAATGATTGAAGATGGCGCAGTCGGGATGTAGTAACTGTAATTTCTCGATCCACTCTACGCGCGATGCTTCGCCGCCCAGCACCAGACACTGTCGTGGCAATATTCTCTCCGGTTGCGAAGCGGTGAGTAGCGCCTCGAGATGCGACGGAACGATCTTCAGATAATCAATGTTATGACTACTCATGTAGCCGGCCATTTCCTCGGCATCAATAATGCGGTCCTGCGAGATAACGTGTAGACAACCGCCGGTGCTGAGCGAAAGAAAGATAACTGTATTGCCTAAATCGGCCGACAGAGTTGAAACGGTGGCGAAGCCGGCTCCGGGTCTGACGTTGACCGACTCTCCGATGCCCTCGAGATAATTCACCAGTTGCCGGTGTTCGACAGCGACACCTTTTGGCTGGCCGGTAGAACCCGAAGTGAACAAAACGTAGACGAGGTTTTCGGCGGTTGAGAGGTTATCCGGGTTTTGATTACTTTCACCATCGATATTTTTCCATTCAGAATCAATGCAGATAACTTTACTTTCGCCGGGCAGGGATTCCTTCAGCCGTTCCACCGTCACCATCAAAGGTTCGTTCGCCTGGGCCAGCAGCAGTCTCACGCGCTCCTTCGGATATCCGGGGTCGAGCGATACATAAGCCGCACCGGATTTGAGTATGCCCAACAAGCTGACAATCATCTCCAGCGAGCGTTCGAGGTAGATAGCGACCAGCTTTTCCGGCCCCGCTCCACGGCGGCGCAGGTACCGTGCGAGTTGATTCGCACGCTCGTTGAGCTGAGCGTAGGTTAATTGCTGGTCCTCGAACTGCACCGCCACTGCGAGCGGCGTTCTCTCCACCTGCCGCTCAAACAGTTCGTGAAAACATTTGTCTACAGGCGCATGCCTCGAGGTGGAGTTAAACTCGAAGAGAAGACGATCACGCTCGCCCTTGCTCAGGATCTCCAGCTCTCTTACGGGCGCCTCAGGATTTTTGGTAACACTCTCCAACAGCGTCACAAATTCAGCGGCGAGGCGTTCGACGTCTGCAGCGCGGAAACGATTTGCGTCGTACTGCAGTTCACCAAGGAGAGCCAGATCCTTTCGCACACAGCTCAACTTCAAGCCGAACTGATTCATGCAGGTATAAAGACCTTCAATTGAGAAAGACAACGTACCGGCCAAATGGCTTTCGCCACAGTCGTAGTGCTCGAAAATCGCAGTCGGTGTCGACGCATTCTCGCCCGAGCTGTCTTCCGGGTTCAGATATTCGCTCCAGTCAAAAACATCCCGCACGGCTTCATCGGTTCGTTTGAGAATCTCGGCGAAGTTGAAGTCTCCTTCGAAATGCATAGGCGCAGGCAGGATTTTGGCAAACGGCCCCAACACGCCGCGTAACACTTCATACTTGTCCTCGCCGTAAACGATCCCAACGAGAATCTCCGGCTGTCCCGTTAGCCGCCACAACAATGTCTGCCAGCAAGCAAGCAGGAAACTCGCCGTCGAGACTTTTATTCTCCGCGCCAACGCATCCACATCCCGGATCAGGCGAGGATCAATTTTCAGCGGCAGTTCCTGAGGCGAAAAATTTGTTGCGCCAGTTGACTTCAACTGATAAGGCAACACTTGCTCCGGACCCATCGAAGCCATTTGCTTCAGCCAGTATTCTTTGCCCGCGATGTCTTCGGTGAGCAGCTCGTCCTGCCATTCAGCAAATTGGGCGTACGTCATGCTGCCGTCAGAGAACTCCTCGGCATCAGCCGCATAAGAGTCGCTGAGTTCAGAAACCAGATTCTTGAGCGTCTGCGCGTCAGCACACACCGCCGGCATAGTGATGAACAGAATGCTCTTCACGCTCGACAATGTAATTAGAGACAGGTGCAGTAACGGCCCTTGCTCGTAGTCCACCCGAATCGCGCGAGCGGTGCGAAGAATTTCCTCCACCTGTGCTTGCTGCTCGGCGGGCTGGAGATCGCTCAGGTCCAGATCGGTCCACGCGGGGGCCAGGCTTTCAACCACCACCTGTACTGGAATTTTGATCCCTGGCTGGCGATGAAAGGTGGTGCGCAAAATCTCATGTCGTTCGGCAACGTTGCGCAACGATCTTTCGAGCCTCTTTCTATCCAGGTACCCTTCGAGCAGTACGGCACACTGGACGTTGAACGTGTCACCATCCTGCTGCAATAGCCACAAGCGCCTTTGCTGCGGAGAGAGCTGGAACCCTTCCAATATTTCAGATTGCATCTGCATTGTTCTTGAATAGCCGCGCGAGCGGATCACTAGTAGATGATGCGGGACGAAACACTGGTGCGTGAGGCGCGCGACCGGCGCAGGTCTCTGGTGATGTTAATTCTCTTCAGCCAACGATCCCTGCCGTCATACTTCGCTGTAAAGGGCTTTCTCCCATGTACCGTACGGTAGTTATCGATGAACAGGAAACTTCCCGGCTGCAAAACCTCTTCGACTATATTTTCCTCGATCTCGTTAACCAGTGCGTCGAGCGCTTCTTGTGCTTCGTGATCGCCGTCAACGGTCGTCATGAAGTACGGGTCAATTCGGACGTACGGAAGTTCACGATGTCCGAAAAGCACTGGCAATGCTTCCGGAGCCTCGACCATCTGAACCAGCTTTGCATAAGAGGTGTCGAGCAAGTTGTCTGACAGCGCAACGTGTTCCACAGTGCGGTTTGTTTCCGAATGCGACTCGTCGGGCCGAATGTAGAACCGCGGCCGGAAAAGAGTGTTGCGATGCTTCTCCGTTACTTGCGTTTTGTCTACACACGAGAATGTAGTGGGAACGTTATCCGGGTTGCGCAGGCACATGAGGACGAGGTAATCGCCACGTAACGGGTGAAAGGCGTCCTCAGTATGCCACCAAAGCAACGTCTTACTGCCGGTTCCGAGTTGCGATTCTTCATTCTCCCTGATCGGGATAACATCGTGAACGAGGTGGCCATCCTGCTGCGTAGACCATCCGATCAACTCGCCGAGCAGAGCGCCGAACAATACCAGGACCATTTCCTCTTCCAGGGTGGGTGAGATTGCTCCGTTCCGTCTCCAGTGTGACGGTGTCTTTCCGATCTCTACGTCGTTGATCGGATATCCGGAGATGAGACAAACGCCCGTAGATCCTTCCAACTGTTTGAAGTCGTTCAGGAACTGGTGCACCCGTTCGGGTAGTTTGCGCGCGTAGACTGCGGAATTGTTCAGGAATTCTCTTTCTTCTACCGAACGGAAACGGTTCCTCAATTCGGTCACAAGTGATTTGATTTCATTGCCTTCCTCAGCAGATAGAATTAGCTGATTCATTTTCGACTCCTTCATAAATGCGTGCTGTCAGCTAGTCGGTAGTGGTTTACAAACTAGAGGTCATTTTGTGGGTTGCACCGTTGTGGCGCGCTGCGACTTGCTTGGTGCTGTGAAGCGAGGAGTTATTTCCGGTGGCTGCCGAGGTCTTAAGCCTCCTGGCCCACCGTCAGTTGATTTGCTTGGCTGTCCAGGTATGGGGCGGTGCAGGTATTAAGCTGTAACGAAACGCGAGCCAATCCTTCTTCGAGATCCGCTGTCGGGCCCCCAAACCCGAAGCGTGCATAACCCGGATTGTTAAAACACGAACCCGGAACCAGCAAGACGCCTTGTTCTTGTCCGAGGCGATGACAGAATTCCTCGATATCATCGACGCCATGCATCCGCACAAACGCAGTGACTCCGCCCTTGGGTCGAACCCATTCGACGAACTGGCGGTGCTGTCCGATCCAGTGGGCCAGAATCTCTAAATTCCTGCGCGCACGTTCCAGCCGAAAGTCGCGCAGCGAATCCGCGTTCTCGATGGCGCGCTCGGCTACCGCTTCGATCAATGGCGAAAGATAAAGGGTCGTGTAATCACGCCAGAGGACAAAACGCTCGAGCAATTCCGGCGCAGCGAAACACCATCCCACGCGCAATCCCGCCAGCCCGTAGGCCTTTGAGAGCGTACCGAGCGAGATGGCGCGTTCATATGTCAGTACCGGGTCGGGCAGCGGCGCGCTTTCATAAACCAGTTCGGAGAACGCCGCGTCCCAGACGAGATAAGCGTTCACTTCGGAGACCGCAGCGATAAGCTCCCTCTGCTGCTCGGCAGTCAGGGTCGCGCCGGTCGGATTATGGGGGAAATTCACGACCACCATCCGCGTCTTCGCGTTGATCAACTTTTTCGCCTCTGCTATGTCAGGCACGAACTGATCTTCAAAGCGTAAGTTCCATTCACGCAGATGACATCCGATGTATTCGGCGATGTTGCGGAGCGCGTGGTAACAAGGGTTGAGCACAACTACTTCATCACCGGCTTCGAGCAGCGCGTTCATGATCAGGAAGATGACTTCACTTGATCCATGCGTCGTCAAAACTTTCTCCGGGTCGCCGTCGCCCCACTTGTCAGCAATCGCCTGGCGTAAACTCTGTTTGCCGCAGGAAGGACTGTCGTCAAAGACGACCCTGTCGAAATCGTCCAGACCAAACCCGACGAGGTCGCGCAGCTCAGCCATTGAGAAGTTCTGCACGCCGCTACTCCCGATATCGATATCCGCGCTGAAATAATATGCTCGCATCCAGTCTTCAAGGTGTGCTCTCGTAATGTCCATGTGTTACTCCTCCGTCAACTAAAGTGTTAGATCGGTTCACACCTTCTCGATGCTTTGGTGTGACCGGTAGCTTTGCACAAAAAAATCGTTGTCCTTTGTTTCTCTGTGCAGTCCTATGTGTCTCTGTGGTGTCAGTTTGAAATTGAACGAAACGCCGAAGGCGTTCGCTAATCTCAGCCCAGGGTTCGAGGAACGAGAACCCTGGGTATGCGACATAAAACGGATTCAAACCCTGAAGGGGTTCGCCAACTGTGTAACCCTTTCAGGGTTATTGCTTGTATATCCGACGGATCCCCAGGGTTGTCGCAAGCTCCAACCCTGGGCTGAAATTAGCGAACGCCTTCGGCGTTTCATGCAATTTCAAAACTGACGCACTACCCAGAGAACACCGTGGTTGCACAGAGAAGAGTGCCTTCGTGATTTTTTGTGCAAAGCCGTGACCGGTAGCTTGATGATGATCTCAGTTATTTACCGGAAGCGGGCGGTAGGGCAGGGCTTTTCGGGCGGATTATCTTGAGGTGCGTTCCGCCTTCTCCTGCTCGATCATATCGCCGAGCGCCACGACGACTTTCCTTTCGCCGCTAAAGGTATTGCGACCGTGCGCCATCAGCATGTTGTCCAGCATCAGGATGTCTCCAGGCTGCCAGGGAAATTTGACGGTCAGTTTCCGGTAGGTTTCGCGAATGGCGTCCACCACGTCATCTTCGATCGCTGAGCCGTCGCCGTAATAGACGTTGCGTGGGAAATTTTTTTCTTCAAAATCCGACTGCATAGACTTGCGCACCGCCGCATTGAGACAAGAGATATGGTGCAGTTGAATCTGATTGAAGAACAGGTCTTCAACGGTCGTGGGATGTTGCCACACAGCCCGACAAACTTTCCGCGTGCGGAGGTCATTTCCGTTAGTCCACTCAAAGTCTATCGAGGCATTCCGGCAGTACTCTTCAACTGCCTCTTTGTCACGCGTGCGGAAGAAACTTTGCCAGCTTACGTCCAGGCCCTCGATATAATTTCGGACGTACATCAACTTCTTCTCGGCGAATCGCCGTCGGATTTCCGGGTCGAGCGCCTGATAAACTTTCCGGCAATCGACAACCGGAGTTTCCCCTCCCTGCTCAGCGGCTTTGAGACACAAGAACCAGATTTTCATGGGCCACCGGTGCATGTGCGAGCTTTCGTTGTGGAAGAGGATAGCCTGATCCGAAGGGTACGGTGTCGAGCCGTACACCTTGCCTCCCAACCCTGCGCGCGGCAGGTCGCCATACTCGCCGAAGAGTTCCTGACACTGTGTTTTGGCAAAACTCTCGAAGTCGGCGATCCCTCTCACGTTGAAACCGCGAAACAGAATCGCGCCATGCTTGAGCAACAGCTCGTCGATAAACAGGCGACGGTCATCCGCCCAATCAGCC
>Ga0207712_10003082_pt1 | contig 10634 bp, 11 predicted proteins | sample KBSS44metaG_FD_184402 | JGI IMG/M metagenome (GOLD analysis project Ga0207712, IMG submission 184402) | Switchgrass rhizosphere microbial communities from Kellogg Biological Station, Michigan, USA - KBS S4-4 metaG (SPAdes) (version 2) | ecosystem: Host-associated > Plants > Roots > Rhizosphere... | reverse complement strand
CGGCGGCGAGGCGAGCGCGCTCGCCCGCGAGCGCCTGTCGGGCGCCCAGGTGGCGCGCGCCCTCGCCGCGCTCTACGCGCGGCTCCCGACGGCGGGCGGGCGCGCGATGCGGTGAAGATCTCGGTGCTCTGCTTCGACCTCGCCGACAATGCCGCCGGGCGCGCGTTTCTCCTCGCGCGGCTGCTCGAGCCCCTGGGTGAGGTGGAGATCGTCGGGCCCTGTCACGGCGCCGGCGTCTGGCCCCCGATCGAGGGCGCGGGTATCGCGTGCCGCTCCGTGCCGGGCGGGAAGCTCCCCCGCTTCGCCGCGTCGCTGGCGGCGCTCGCGCGGCTGGCCGACGGGGATCTGCTCTATGCCAGCAAGCCGCGCCTCGGCAGTGCCGGGGTCGGCTTTCTGGCCCGCGCCCGCGCGCGCCGGCCGCTGCTGCTCGACGTGGACGATTGGGAGGTCGGTTTCTTCCTCCGCGGCGGCCTCTGGGGAACGGTGGGCCGGAGCCTCAACCTCGCCAATCCGAGGGGCCTCCCGTGGACGTGGCTGATGGAGCGTCTCTGCGGCCGCGCCGACGGGATCACGGTGGCCTCGCGCTTTCTTCAGGCGCGCTTCGGCGGCGCGCTCATCCCCCACGTCCGCGACACCGACGCCTGGAAGCCCGGGGTGGCCGACCCGTCGGAGGCCCGGCGGCGGCTCGGGGTCGGCGGGGAGCGGGTCGTGATGTTCCTCGGCACGCCTCGCGGCTACAAGGGCGTGGACGACCTTGCGGCGGCGGTGGCGCGCCTCGGCCGCCGCGACGTGATCCTGGCGCTGGTCGGAGCCGACCCTGATGGCGAGGCGGCGCGGCGGCTGCGCTCGACGTGCGCGGGGCTCCGCGTGATCGGCCGCATCCCGTTCGATGACGTGCCGCGATACCTCGAGGCGGCCGACGTGGTCGTGGTGCCCCAGCGGGACTCCACCGACACGCGCGGTCAGGTGCCGGCCAAGCTCTTCGACGCGATGGCGCTGGGCCGGCCGCTCGTCTCGACGCGCGTGTCCATGATCCCCGAGGTGATCGAGGGCTGCGGCCTCCTGGCTCCGCCCGGCGACGTGCCGGCGCTGGCCCACGCCATCGAGCGGCTCCTCGACCACCCGGAGGAGGCGGCGGCGCTCGGCCGCCGCGCGCGGGAGCGGGCCGTCGAACGCTATAGCTTCGCGTCCGCGAGAGCGCTGCTCTTCCCGCTGATCCAGCGGGTCATGGGCGGGTCGCTCGCATGAGGCTCGCGATCATCTGCCGGCCGTTTTCGTTCCACGGCGGCGTCGAGACCGCCACGGCGGGCCTCCTGGGCGAGCTGATCCGTCGAGGCCACCGGATCGACCTCGTGAGCACCCGAGCTCAGCCCGACGTGCCGGGGGCCACGGTGCGGCGACTCCTCGCACCGGACCAGCCCTCCGTGCTCCGGCTCCTGTGCTTCGCGCTCGCCGCGCGCCGCGCCGTGGCGGAAGCCGGTTACGACATCGTCCAGAGCCACGAGCGCTGCCTCCGCCAGGACGTCTACCGCGCGGGTGAGGGGACCCATCGCGGCTATCTCGAGGCCATGGGTCGGGTCCGGGGGAGCCCCTACCATCGGCTGGTCCTCGCCTTCGAGCGTCGGATCTTTACGCTTCGAACCGCGCGGCACGTGGTCGCCATCTCGCGCCGGGACGCCGTGGAGATCGGCGGGCGCTACGGCACCCCACCGGATCGCCTGAGCGTCGTGTACAACGGGGTCGACCTCGACCGCTTTCATCCCGATCACGCGGCCCGCCTCCGCCGTCCGACGCGTGAGGCGCTCGGCCTGCCGGACCGTGACTGGATCGTCCTCTTCGTGGGGTCGGGCTTCGAGCGGAAGGGCCTCGGCCCGCTGATCGAAGGGCTGGCGCGCCTCGCCGATCCGCGCGCGCGCCTCGTCGTGGCCGGCAAGGGCGACCCCGCGCCGTATCAGCTTCGGGCCGACGCCCTCGGACTGGGGAGTCGCATCCGGTGGCTCGGGCCGCGGACGGACGTCGAGCGGCTCTACGCAATGGCCGACGCCGTGGCGCTCCCCGCGCGCTACGAGCCGTTTGGCAACGTGCACCTCGAGGCGCTCGCGTCGGGGCTGCCCGTGCTGACGAGCCGCCGGACAGGGGGTGCCGAGATCGTCGATCACGGGCAGAACGGCTGGGTGGTCGGCGAGCCCGATGAGGCGGCGGTGGCGCTGGGCCTCGAGGCCCTCCGCGGCCTCGACCCGGCCCGCGCGCGAACGGCCGCGCGGAAGGCGGCCGAGCCGTTCACGTATGCCGCGCAGGTCGACGCCTTCGTCGAGATCTATCGCCGCCTCGGCCGGACGTGATATCCGAGAGTTCGCGGAAACCCTGGATTATTATTGAACATTCGGCCTGCTCGCATTACACTTCGTCCCGATGTCAGCTACCCGCCCGAGCCCCATCGCATCACGGCTAGCCGGCTTTGCCGGCCGGCGCGTGGTGGTCGTCGGGGACCTGATCGCCGACGAATACCTCTACGGCAAGCCGGCGCGTATCTCCCGGGAAGCGCCCGTCCTCATCCTGCGCTTCAGGGCGCGCGAGGTGCGCCTCGGGGGCGCCGCCAACGCCGCCCATAATGTTCACGCGCTCGGCGCCGAGGCCGTCGCCGTCGGCCTCCTCGGGACCGACAGTGCCGGCGACGAGGTGGACGTCCTGTTCCGCCGGGCGGGCATGTCCACGGCGGGGCTCATCCGCCTCCCTGATCGGCCGACACCGGTGAAGACGCGGATCATGGCCGGGGCAGATCAATCCACGCGCCAGCAGGTGGTGCGACTCGACCGGGAGCCGGAGGATGCGCTGTCACCGGATGCGGAGGCCCGCCTCATCGAGCGCCTCGAGACCGAGAGCGCCGGGGCCCAGGCCTTCCTGGTCTCGGACTATGGCTACGGCACGGCGACGCCCCGGGTCTTCGATATGGTCCTCGAGCTGGCCCGCGCGCGGGACCTGCCCGTCATCGTGGACAGCCGCTACGATCTGCCGCGCTTCCGCGGCGCCACCGGGGCCACGCCGAACGAGCCCGAGGTGGAGGCTCTGACGGGCGTGTCGCTCGACGACGGGGGTGCGCTCGACAAGGCCGGCCGGGCGGTGCTCGAGCGCCTCGATGCCCGGCTGCTCCTCGTGACGCGTGGCAGTCGCGGTATGGCGCTCTTCGAGCGGGATGGCCCGGTCACGTTCATCCCGATTCACGGGAGCGACCAGATCGCGGATGTGACGGGGGCGGGGGACACCGTCATCAGCACCTTCACGGTGGCCCTGGCGGCCGGCGCCTCCCCGGGCGATGCCGCGCGGCTGGCCAATGTCGCGGGCGGCATCGTGGTCATGAAGCGCGGCACGGGGACCGTGACGCCCCGCGAGCTGTCCGAGTCGATGGGAGGCGATGGCACCCCTCGTCGGCATTGAGGAGGCCGCACGCCAGGCGGCCGAGTGGCGCAGTCGCGGCCGGCGCGTGGTGCTCGCCAACGGGTGCTTCGACCTGCTCCACGTGGGCCATGTGCGGTATCTGAGCGCCGCGCGCGGCCTCGGTGACGCGCTCGTCGTCGGGCTCAATTCCGACGCCTCGGTCCGGCGGTTGAAGGGGCCGGGCCGACCGGTGCTGCCGGCGGATGAGCGGGCGGAGCTCATCGGCGCCCTGGCAGCGGTCGACCTCGTGGTCGTATTCGACGACGACAGCGCGGACGCGCTGATCGCGCGCCTCAGGCCCGACGTTCACGCCAAGGGGACGGACTATACGGAGGAGTCCGTGCCGGAGCGGGTGGCCGTCCTCGCCGCGGGCGGGCGCGTGGCCATCGCCGGGGATCCGAAGTCGCACGCGACGCGGGACCTGATCGCCGCGATCATCGCGCGCTTCGGGGCAGGGCCACCGTGATGTCGGCATCCCGGCGGCCCGCCGCCGGCAGGCCCGCCGCCGGCAGGCCTCGGATCGCCATCGTCAAGCTCTCGTCGCTCGGCGACGTGATCCACGCGCTGCCCGTGGCACGGGCGCTTCGCCAGGCGCTTCCCGAGGCGGCGCTGACGTGGATCGTCGAGGCGCGCGAGCAGGCAATCTTGAGGGATCACCCCGACCTCGATGACGTCGTCCAGGTCGACACGCGGCGGTGGCGGCGCCTGCTCCGCCGGCCCGCCGGCGTGCGCGTGGTGTGGCGCGAGGTCGCCGCGGTGCGCCGGCGCCTCCGCGGCAGCTTCGACGTCGCCATCGACCTGCAGGGGCTCATCAAGAGCGGGGCCTTGATCGCGGCGACGCGCGCGCCGCTCCGGATCGGGTTCGCCGCCAGCCATTGCCGCGAGCGGCTCAGCGCGCGCTTCACCAACCGGCGGGTCACGCCGCCGCCTGCCGCCGCGCACGTGGTCGACCAGTATCTGTCCTTGCTGTGGCCCCTCGGCATCGCGGCGGGGACGCCTGAGTTTCACGTGCCCGTCCGGTCCGTCGCGGATCGCCGCATGGAGGAGCTCCTCGTCGAGCACGGTGTCAAGCGCTCCGACCGGCTCGTCGCGATCAACCCCGGTGCGGGCCGCGCGGACAAGCGCTGGCCCATCGCCCGTCTCACCGTGGTCGCCGAGCGGCTCGCCACCGAGGCGGGCGCCCGCATCCTCCTGCTCTGGGGACCGGACGAGGCGAACCTGGCGCGCGAGATCCGCGACGGGCTCTCCGCGCGGGCGATGCTCGCGCCGCCCACCGATCTCGACGAGCTGGCGGGCCTGCTGCGCCGCGCCGCCCTCGTGGTCGCCAGTGACACGGGGCCGCTCCACCTCGCGGCGGCGCTCGGGACTCCGTGTCTCGGGCTCTACGGGCCGACGCGATCCTCGCGCAATGGGCCGTACGGGGTGCGCTGTCGCGCGCTGCAGAGCCCCGACGGCACGATGGCCGGCCTCGAGCCGGGCGTGGTGTTCGAGACGGCGCTCGAGATGCTGGATACGGGTGGGTTCCCCGCGTGACCCGCCTCACCGTCACCATCATCGCGTGGAACGAGGAGGAGCGGCTGCGCGCCTGCCTCGAGAGCGTGGCATGGGCGGACGAGATCGTGGTGATCGACGCCGAGTCCACCGACAAGACCGCGGCGCTCGCCCGGGAGTTCACCGATCGCGTCTGGGTGCGGCCGTGGCCGGGCTTCGCGGTGCAGAAGAACTTCGCGATCGAGCAGGCGACGGGGGAGTGGATCCTCTCGCTCGACGCCGACGAGCGCGTCACGCCCGAGCTCGCCTGCCGGATCCAGGAGATCGTCGCCGCGGGGGGGCCCGCCGCCGGCTACTCCGTTCCGCGCAAGAACCTCTTCTGGGGAGCCTGGGTGCGCCACGGGGGCCTCTATCCGGACTACCAGCTCCGGCTGTTCCGCCGGGGGGCGGGGCGCTTCGCGGAGGACGCCGTCCACGAGTCGGTGACGGTCGACGGGCGCGTGGAGACCCTGGGCGAGGCCCTGCTCCACCAGTCGTATCGCGATCTCGAGGACTTCGTGCGCCGCTCGAATCGGTACTCCACCCTCGCCGCGCGGGACTGGGTCCAGCGGGGCCGGCGGGTGAGCGTGCCCGCCCTCGTCATGAAGCCCCTCGCGCGGTTCTTCTCGATGTACATTGTGAAGCGGGGATTTCTCGACGGCTGGCGCGGGCTCGTGCTGGCCGTCCTCTATGCGGAGTACGTGTTCCTGCGCATGGCCAAGGCCTGGGAGGCCCGCCGTGCGCCGGGACCTCACGGGGGACTGTGACGGATATGCCGACCGGTCGCGATCGCGTGCTGTCGGGGATGCGCCCCACGGGCAAGCTGCACCTGGGCAACTACCTGGGGGCCCTCGCCAACTGGGTGCGCCTGCAGCCGGACTACGACTGCTTCTACTTCGTCGCGAACTGGCATGTCCTGACCACCGATCCGACGGAGAGCGGTAAGGCGCCGGCCTATACGATCGAGATGGCCGCGGATTGGCTGGGGGCGGGGCTCGATCCCGAGCGGAGCACGCTGTTCATCCAGTCCCTCGTGCCCGAGCACGCCGAGCTGCACCTCCTGTTCTCCATGGTCACCCCGGTGGGCTGGCTCGAGCGCGTGCCGACGTACAAGGAGATGGTGGAGCAGCTCGGCATCGTGTCGCCGTCCTACGGTCTCCTCGGGTACCCGCTGCTGCAGTCGGCCGACATCCTCATGTACAAGGCGCGCTTCGTGCCCGTGGGCGCCGACCAGGTACCCCACATCGAGCTGACCCGCGAGGTGGCGCGGCGCTTCAACAATACGTGGTCGCCGGTCTTTCCGGAGCCCGAGGCCAAGCTCACGGAGATCCCGAAGGTGCCGGGCACGGACGGGCGGAAGATGAGCAAGTCCTACGACAACGCCGTCTATCTGTCCGACACTTCCGCCGAGATCACCGCGAAGATCAAGCCGATGGTGACGGATCCCGCCCGCAAGCGGCGCACCGATCCGGGGAATCCGGACATCTGCCCGGTCTTCGATCTGCACCGGATCTTCACGCCCGACGCCGACCGCGAGGCGGCGGCGGCAGGCTGCCGGACGGCGAGCATCGGGTGCCTCGACTGCAAGGGTATCCTGCTCAGGCACATGCTGCCGCCGCTGGCGGAGATCCGCGAGCGGCGCGAGCGCTACGCGGAGAAGCCCGCCGAGCTCGTGGAGATCCTGCACGAAGGCTCGCGTCGCGCTCGGAAGATCGCGGTCGAGACCATGGGCGAGGTCCGCGCCGCCGTCAACCTGACGGTGTGAGCACCGCGAGGATCGCCTCCGACCGATGACCGTCGTCGCCGAGCCGAGCGGCATCACCATCCGCGTCGAGTCATTCGAGGGACCCCTCGACCTCCTGCTCCACCTCTGCCGCACCGAGGAGATGGACCTCACGCGCGTCCCGGTGCGGACGATCACGGATCAGTACCTGGCGCATCTGGAATCGGTGCGCTTTCAGGATCTCGAGACCGCGGGCGCCTTCATGGTCATCGCGGCCACGCTGATCTACCTCAAGTCGAAGCTCCTGCTTCCCGCGAGCCCGGACGATCCCGCCGAAGCCCTCGATGAGGAGGGAGAGCTCCTGCGCCAGGAGCTGGCCGATCGCCTGCGCGAGTATGCGCGGGTCAAGGCCTTCGGGGCCTGGCTCGGCGAGCGCGAAGCCGAGCAGGCACGGCTGTTCGGCCGGCTGTCGAGCGAATTGCCGCCTCCCGAGGACGTGCCGCTCGCGGACCTCTCCGTGCACCTGCTCCAGCGCGCGCTGCAGCGCCTCATCGAGGAGCAGAAGCGGCAGCGCCCGCGGGAGGTCGAGCCGAATCCGCTCTCGGTGCTCGAGCGGATGGGGGAGATCCTCGATCTCTTGCGGAACACGTGGTCCATCCTGTTCTCGTCCGTGGCGGGCCAGGAGAAGATCCGGGCGGAATGGGTGGTCACGCTCCTGGCGCTCCTCGAGATGGTGCGACTCGGCCAGGCGCGGGCGCGGCAGGCCGAGCTCTTCGGCGAGATCACGATCGAGCGGCACTCCGTGAGCGTGCGGGAGCCCGCCGCCCTCGACGACACGGCCCCGGGCGGGGACGAGGAGCGGCCTTCATGACCGAGCCCCACGACGTGCTGGAAGCCTTGCTCTTCGCCTCGGACGCGCCCGTCGAGGCCGCGCTCATCCAGGAGGTGCTCGAGCTGCCGTCCGCGGACGCCGCGCGCGCGCTGGTCCAGGATCTCAGGACCCGCTTCGAGAAGCAGGATCGGGTGCTGCAGATCATCGAGGCGGGCGGGGGATTCCGCCTCGTGACGCGCCCGGAGGTTGCCCCGTGGCTCGTCAAGCTGGCGCGGAGCAAGACCAAGAGCCGTCTGTCGCGGCCCGCGCTCGAGACGCTCGCGATCATCGCCTATCGCCAGCCCGTGTCGCGTCCCGAGGTGGATGCCGCGCGCGGCGTCAACTCCGAGGGCGTGCTCGACAACCTGCTCGAGCGCCGGCTGGTGCGCATCGCGGGGCGCAAGGACTCGGCGGGCCGACCCTTCCTCTACGAGACCACGCGAGAGTTCCTGGTGGCCTTCGGCCTGCGCGATCTCGGCGATCTGCCGAAGGTGGACGGCGAGCTCATCCTGGTCGATCCCGCGGCCGCCGCCGAGACCGCCGTCGGCGAGGCCGACGCGCGCGACACCGCACATGCCGATGCGATCGACGCGGCGCGCGCCGCCGCCGATCCGGTCATCGTCGAGGCGGCGGCGTCGGAGGCCGCCGCCATCGGGCCCGCGAGCGCCGAACGCGCGGAGCGCGCCGCCGAGACGGGAGACGTCACCGCTGCCACCGATTCGCATCAGCAAGATCCTGGCCCAGAGGGGACTGAGCTCGCGCCGCGGGGCTGAGGCGCTCCTCGGCGCCGGCCGCGTGCGCATCAACGGCGAGGTCAGGCGCGAGCCCGGCGCGCAGGCCGATCCCGAGGGCGACGTCATCACCGTCGACGGGCGACCGCTGCCCCCGATCACCGCGCATCGCTACGTGCTCCTGCACAAGCCGCGCGGGTACGTGACGAGCCGGCGCGATCCCGAGGGCCGCCCCGTCGTGATCGATCTCCTGCCCCCGGGCGCCGAGCGGCTGTTCCCCGTCGGTCGCCTCGACTTCGACGCCGAGGGATTGCTCCTGCTCACCAATGACGGCGAGCTCGGCAACCGCCTCCTCCATCCTCGTTACGAGATCCCGCGCGTCTACGAGGTTCAGGTCGAGCGGCGGGTCCGCGCCGAAGATCTCCCGCGCTGGCGGCGTGGCGCCGTGCTGCCCGACGGGCCCGCGGTGCCGCGCGCCGTGCGCATCATCCAGAGTCGTGGGCGCGGGGACGAAGGAGGGGACGCGCGGACAACGTGGCTCGAGGTCACGTTTGCCGAGGGGCGCTATCGCGAGGTCAAGCGCTACTGCAAGGCCCTGGGCCATCCGGTGCTGCGCCTCCGGCGCGTCCAGTTCGGCCCCCTGCGGCTCGGGAGCCTTCCCGTCGGCGGCTGCCGCGAGCTCACGGCGCGCGAGCGGGAGGGATTGAACAACTTGCGCGACCCGGACGATTCCCCTATACTGCATCGGATTCGCTGACAGATGCGCATCAGGAGCTCCTATGGACCTGGACGATTGGCGTTCCAGGATCAATAACCTCGACGTAGAAATCCTCAAACTCCTCAACCAGCGCGGTCACGCCGCCCTCCAGATCGGCGACCTCAAAAGGCAACAGGACCGGCCGTACTATGTCCCGGAGCGCGAGGCCGAGGTCGTCGATCGCGTGTCCCGCGCCAATCAGGGGCCATTGCCGTCGAGCGCGGTACGCGCGATCTGGCGCGAGATCCTCTCCGCCTCGCTGGCCCTCGAGCACCCGCTGCCCGTCGCATACCTCGGCCCTCCGGCGACCTTCACGCACCAGGCCGCGGTGCGGCACTTCGGCTCGTCCACCCAGTTCGTCCCGGTGAAGAACATCGCCGACATCTTCGACGAGGTCGAGCGCGGACGCGCCGAGTACGGCGTGGTGCCGGTGGAGAACTCGACGGAGGGGGCGGTCAACGTCACGCTGGATCGACTCATCGACTCGGACGTGCTGATCACCGGCGAGGTGACGCTCGACATCGCGCAGCATCTCTTGTCCCGGGCGTCGGAGCTGAGCGAGGTGAAGACCGTCTGCTCCCACCCGCAGGCCCTCGCCCAGTGCCGGCAATGGCTCGCCACGCACCTGCCCGACGCCGCCGTCGAGGACATGCCGTCGACGACGGCGGCGGCGGAGCGGGCGAAGGACGATCCGACGGTGGCGGGGATCGCCTCCGAGATGGCGGCGCACCTCTACGGCGTCCCGATGCTCCGCGCGCGCATCGAGGACAACCCATCGAACTCCACCCGGTTCCTCGTGATCGGCCGGCGGGCGGCGACTCCCTCGGGCCGGGACAAGACGTCGATCCTGTTCTCGATGAAGAACGAGCCCGGCGTGCTCTACAGCATCCTGGCCCCCTTCGCGGCGCGGCAGCTCAACCTCACGAAGATCGAATCGCGACCGACCAAGCGGCGTCCCTGGGAGTACGTGAACTTCGTGGAGTTCGAAGGGCACCGCGAGACCGAAGACGTCCGGACCGTGCTGGCCGAGGTGGAGGCGCGCTGTCAGTTCCTCAAGATCCTCGGCTCCTACCCGGCTGCGTAAGGAGCCTGCATGTCCCACCCCTGGGAATCACTCGCGAACGAGCACATCCTCGGGATCGCGCCCTATGAGCCGGGCAAGCCGATCGAGGAGCTCGAGCGTGAGCTCGGCATCACCGACGTCATCAAGCTCGCCTCCAACGAGAACCCCCTGGCTCCGTCCGAACGGGTCTTGAAGGCGATTGCCGAGGCGCTGCCGCATCTCAATCGCTATCCCGACGGCAGCGGCCACTATCTGCGGCAGGCCCTCGGCGGGCGCCACGGGCTCAGCGCGGACCACATCATCCTCGGCAATGGCTCGAACGATCTCATCGAGCTGCTCGCGCGGGCGTTTCTCCGGGCGGGGGAGGAGGCGGTGATCCCGCATCCCTCGTTCGTCGTCTACCCCATGATCGTCCAGGCGGTCGGCGGCATCCGCGTGGTCGTGACGCTCAAGGACTACCGCCTCGACCTCGAGGCGATGGCGCGCGCGATGACCCCGATGACCAAGATGGTCTTCATTTTTAA
>Ga0207712_10003081_pt1 | contig 10642 bp, 9 predicted proteins | sample KBSS44metaG_FD_184402 | JGI IMG/M metagenome (GOLD analysis project Ga0207712, IMG submission 184402) | Switchgrass rhizosphere microbial communities from Kellogg Biological Station, Michigan, USA - KBS S4-4 metaG (SPAdes) (version 2) | ecosystem: Host-associated > Plants > Roots > Rhizosphere >... | reverse complement strand
CTGGCCTCGCCGATCTCGAGGCGACCCAACCGGTGGATCATCCCGATCCGGCTGATCGGCAAGCTGCGCGCGATTTCACAGCCTATTTGCGCCATCATCTTGATGGCCATGGCTTCGTAGCATTCGTATTCCAAATAGCGCGTAACCCGGCCCTTGGTGTTGTTGCGCGTGACGCCCTCGAAAAGCACCGCGGCGCCGTCCTCGCCACGCAACAAGCGGCTGCGCAGCAAACCCCCGTCAATCGGATCGCGCGTAATGGCGAAGAAGTGCCCGGCTGGATCTTCGATCGCCTGAGTGAACGCCACCGAACCCCCACTCACGGGCGGCAGGAACGCGACCTCGTCGCCTTCCGATAAAGGCGCGCTGGGCTCAGAAAAGCTCTGATTCAGAGCGAGCACCAGGCTTTTGGACATCTCCCGCAAGCGAGGATATCGCCCCGCGTAATGCTCGAAAACGGAGTCCAGACGGCCACCATCGGGGATCTCTACGGAGTCCTCGCGGAGACCGACAATGTCACGTAAAACCCCAAAAAACAAGACGCGGATTCGCACAATTTATGTTGTTATGGTAACAGACGCATCCTGGCGTTCCCGGTTACAATCTATGACATCCGTTGAGACCCGCCTGCGGGTACGTTACGCCGAAACCGACCAGATGGGCGTGGTGTATCACGCTAATTACCTCATCTGGATGGAGGTGGGACGCGTCGAGTACTGGCGGGCATCCGGCCTGCGCTACCGCGACATGGAGCGCGAGGATGGAATCCTGCTGGTGGTGGCGGAAGTCAATTGCCGCTATCTCGCCCCCGCCGTGTACGATGAAGAAATCGTCGTCCGAACCTCCGTCGCCGAAGCCACTCCGCGTATGATCCGCTTCGAGTATGAGTTGCTCGCGGCGGACGATGGACGCAAGCTGGCGACTGGCTACACCAAGCACGTATTCTGCGGCGCTGACCGCAGACCGGCGAAACTGCCTCAAAAATATCACGAGAAGTTGGGGATCAAGAAACACGCATGAGTACACTTTCTATTCGAGATTTGGATCTTGCTGGAAAACGCGTCTTCATTCGCGTGGACTTTAATGTGCCGCTGACGAATGGCGGCCAGGAAATCACGAGCGACAAGCGTATTCGAGCTTCCCTGCCCACCATCAAATACGCACTCGAAAAAGGCGCCGGTGTGATGCTGGCAAGCCACCTCGGCCGGCCCAAGGGCAAACCGAATCCGGAGATGAGCCTGAAACCGATCGCCGTGAAATTGGCAGAGCTGCTGGGCAAGCCGGTCGCAATGGCTCCCGATTGCGTCGGTCCCGCGGTGGAAGCGATGCTGCCGAAACCCGGTGAGGTGCTGCTGCTCGAAAATCTGCGTTTCCACGCAGAGGAAGAAAAGAACGATCCCGAGTTCTCGAAGCAGCTCGCGAAACTGTGCGACGTCTATGTGAACGACGCCTTCGGCTCGGCGCATCGGGCGCACGCGTCGACCGTCGGCATAATCGCGCTCGTGAAGCAAGATGCCAAGCAAGCCGCCGCCGGGCTGCTGATGGACAAGGAAATCGAGTATCTGACCAAGGCCGTCAAAAATCCTGCCCGGCCGTGTGTCGCGATCCTGGGTGGCGCGAAAGTTTCCGACAAAATCGAAGTGATCCAGAACCTGATGAAGGTGGTCGACAAGCTGATGATCGGCGGGGCCATGGCCTACACCTTTTTGCGCGCACGCGGCGAGGGTACGGGCAAATCGCTGGTCGAGGAAGACAAGATCGATTTAGCTCGCGAGTTAATGGCCGAGGCAGGATCGAAGCTGATGCTGCCGGTGGATCACGTGGTCGCCACAGAGCTGAAAGCCGGCGTCGAGTCGAAGGTGGTCGACAAAGTACCGGACGGCCTGATGGGCCTCGATATCGGCCCTAAGACGATCGCCGCTTACGAACAGGTGATCAGCGGCGCGAAGACGGTGATCTGGAATGGCCCGATGGGCGTGTTTGAGACGCCTCCCTTCGACAAGGGCACCGTCGCGCTGGCGAAGGCGGTAGCGGCGTCGGGAGCGGTAAGCGTCGTGGGCGGCGGCGATTCGGAGAAGGCGATCAAGTCGGCGGGCGTGTCAGATAAGATCAGTCACATCTCGACGGGCGGCGGCGCGTCGTTGGAGTTTCTGGCGGGTATCGAGTTACCGGGCGTAGCCGCGCTGGAGATCAATCGAACGTAGACTCCCGCTCGTCCGGCACTTCCTGACCGAAGGTGATCCAGAATCCGTTGATGTCTCGAATGATGAACTCACGCATTCCATAAAAGGTGTCGTGAAGATCTTCTAAAACTTGAACCCGGGCCTTGAGGCTGTTGTAGACATCCTCGATGCGGGGAATGCGAACGTACAGGTCGACTTCGCGACGCGATGCCATGCTCGCCTTGCCGCCCGCATTGAACATTACCTCGCTATGCCCGAACGCGAGGGAGGCCCAGTTGGGCTCGCCATTCTCTTCGTTTTGACCGATTAACTCGAACCCGATCGAAGTGTACCAATCAATCGTGGCCCGGACGTCCGGGACATGAATCATCGGCACGACGGTCTGAGGCACGTACTTATTCGCGGCTTTGAATCGTCTTCGCGGCTTCCAGAGCAGCCAAAGTCGGTCCCGAATGGCCGCGCGGCAGCAAACTCGGCCCCGATCGTTTGAACACGCTCTCCGGCTTGGTATCCGTACTAATGATCACGCCGATGAAGCAGTTGCTCATCTCATCCCAATTCTGCGGACCCCACACGATCTCTTTCGCCGGATCGGGATTGAACTTATTGTTGGCCGAGTTATCGAAGTGCGAGATTCCGATCATACGCGTGCCCTTGGGCATGTCGATCGGCTTCGCCAATTCGTAGCCCATCTGCCATTCGAAATCCCACTTGGCTTTGAGCACCGTCTGGGTTTCGCCGGTGGGGAACACCAATCGAAGCTCGAAATCCTTGCCGCGAAGATGCATATGAGGCTGGGCGTAGACCAGCTTAGCTTCTTGGGCGAGCGTTAACTCGCTGACAACTTCAGCATTGCCGTCGCCGGGAGGAATCGCCAGATTCGATGCCGTGGGTCCGGCGTTGAAGAAGTAGCGCGTCAGCGGCGGATTCTTCGCCAGTACCAGCCCGATCTTGGAGGCATCCTGCGTCGGCTGACCCGACGTCGTGTAATGCAATTCGAACACTAGGTCGGATCCCTTGGGCACAAACTTGGCCGAGCCGTTGACATCGAAACTCTGCGCGCCTAGTCCGGGATTATATTTGCCCAGGATGTCGTTGCCCTCTTCGGCGCCGTTGCGTCCGATGATTTCGCGCTGGGTCTCGTTCTCGTACGCTTCACCATTCTCGGCGTTTTCAAGCCAGCGCGATCCCGGCGGCCGCACCCAAACTTTTCCGTGATGCAGAACCTTGGGATTGCCCGGACGCATCTCCGCCGAGGAGATCCACATGTCCTGCGGGAAATTGGTCTTCACCAGAACGTACTTGTAGTTGATGGTCCCGGTGGCGGGGATCTGGAACGGCTTGGGCATCTCGACAATCACGTCGGGCTTGATATTCCAGCCGTCCTGGAACGTCAGCGCGGCAGGCTTGTCCTTGGCGTCGCCCTCGAGCGCGCCGTTGTCGGCCCACGCCGTCAGCGTGGCGATCTCTTCCGTGCTCAGCGTGCGGTCATTCTTGAAGTGACCGACGTTCTGATCGGCCATCCATGGCGGCATCTTCCTCGCGACCACCGCGGCCTTGATCGATTTGGCCCAGGGCCGGGCGTCACTGTAACTCAATAGTGACATTGGCGCCACTTCACCGGGACGATGACAGCTCTGGCAATTCTTCTGCAGAATTGGCAGAACGTCCTTGTTGAAAGTGACTTTTGAGGGATCCGGCGCGGCCAGAACAGCCACACCCGTCAGACAACTCGCGACCGCCAGGCGAAATACGCTCACGCGAATGTTACCTCCTTCAGAGGCTACCGCTGCCTCATTATAGGGTTACTTTCGGCTCAAACGCAACGATTCGTTACACATCCACGTATCATGGGGCGTTCGCAATTTGATTTGATTCACTTCATAGAAAGTTTTGATTGGACCGCGCGCCTTCCCGGTCTTAGGCTCGTTAGTATGATGGCCACAGAAAAACTTGAACGGGAGGAGCCGGAGGAAATCTCGGTCTTGCACCGCGTAAGCCGGATTGTCAGCTCCGAACTGTCCTTGGATGAAATGCTTGGCGAAATTGTGGGCCTTACATCCCAGATCTCGGGATGCGATGCCTGCCTGGTCTACCTGGTAGAAATGCCCACGGAGGAATTCGTGCTGCGCGCCTCTCAGGTTCCGCACGCGGCGGATCTGGGGAATCTGCGCATGAAGGTCGGCGAAGGAGTCACCGGTTGGGTGGCAGAACACCAATCGCCCGTGGCGCTTTCTTCGAAAGCTTCCGCGGATTCGCGCTTCAAATTCTTTCCTGCGCTGGTCGAGGATACTTATGAGGCCTTTCTCTCGGTACCCCTGATCAACAAGGGCAAGGTCATCGGTGTGATCAACGTGCACCATCGCGAGCGGCACGCGCACACGGCCGAGGAGATTTCGACCATCCAGTTCATGGGCGAGCAGATGGGCAGCGCGATCGCCAAGAGTCTGCTCGAAGAAGAGAACGCTCGCCTGACCGAGGAGACTGCCGAGGTCAAGCGGCAACTGGAAACTCGCAAGGTTGTCGAGCGCGCCAAGGGAATCCTGCAGCGCCGCCAGAGCCTGACCGAGGAAGAAGCGTATCTGCGGATGCGGAACGAAAGCCGCCGCCTCCGGCGTCCGATGAAGGATCTGGCCGAGGCGATCATCCTGGCCGAAGAGCTCGGCCGAAAAGATACCACGCCGCGGGACGCGCGGGAGTAAACTTTGCGGGCAGGCGAAACCGCCTGCCCCACACGGCACGAGGTATCCTCGGAGCAGAGTGCTTCGCATAACGCTCCCGCTCGTCTGCGCGACCATACTCGGAACGCTGTTCGCGTTTAAGCTCTACGCCGATCACAAGCCCTTTCGCGAGTATCCAGGAATGGAATACTCGACCGGCTCGATACCCCTACCCACCGGCTGGGATAGCGAGACGGATTTTGTTTTCGCCCGCATCATGTTTCCGGGCGGCCCGCTGGACGGCTATCGCGGCCGAGCAGACCCGGACTATCACCGCGGGCGATCGCTGTGGACCCAGGATTATCCCCGCGCCGACCGCCATTTTCTAGAGGCCGTGAGACGCCTGACCCGCGTGGACGCGCGTCCGGTGGAACAAGTCGTCGATCTGGAAGACGGCAACGACGTCTACAACTATCCGTTTATCTATGCTGTCCAGGCCGGCGAATGGGGTTTGACCGAGAAGCAGGGCAAGATCCTACGCGACTATCTCGACCGCGGCGGTTTCTTCATGGCCGACGACATCCACGGAACGGCCGAGTGGGGTGAGTTCGTCGAACGCATCGGTTACGCGTTTCCTGAACGGCAGGTCCAAGACATCCCCAACGAGGATCAGATTTTCCATTCGGTGTTCGACCTGGACGAGCGCTACATCATCGTCGGCTCTGAGCATCTGCGCGAAGGTTCCAAGAACGGCGGCACGGTGCCCTACTGGCGCGCCATTTACGACGACAAGGGGCGAGTCCTGGTGCAGGCGATGTACAACTCCGACACCGGCGATTCCTGGGAGTTTGCCGACGACCCGCGCTATCCGGAAAGATACTCGGCTCTGGGAATACGGCTGGGCGTGAATTACATCGTCTACGCGATTACTCACTGAGGAAAAAACCGGGGAGGTCCAGAGCCCCACCGATAGGAACAATCCGGAGACCGGATTGCGACTGCCCTGGACCCCCCTGGGGGCGTGTTGCGGTTAGGGGAATGCACGCCAGACGCCAGGCGCAACCCACTGATAGTTCAAAGGTTTGCTATGTGTGGGGTGACAATCTGTCCCTTGCGGAGCGGGACATGTTGGCGCATCGAAGGGTGCTAGCGCCACCAGAGGGGTAAGAACGGAGGTTCCTCTCTCCCGCGCGTCCGCTTGGATGTCAGGAACCTCCGGACAAGAGATTAGTGCGGAGGACTCGCCAAAGTTCTCACCTAAGCTTCAATCGATCGCGGGCTAAGGCTTAAACCGGAACGCCGGCCATCCTGGCAATGGCGAGCGCATTCGATTCCCTGGTCACGCCGGGCTTCAGAAGGTAGTCGAACTCAAGTGGATCCCCGCCGTCTCTCGATCCCATGTGCACGTTGACTCCGTTCAGCCCAGCCGATTCCGCGATCTCACCGAGCGCCAGGTCGTGTGTCGATAGAGCGCCAATCGACCCCCGGTCGAGTAGTGTTCGTACCACCGCTTCCGTGGCAACCCGCCGGTCCGGCGAGTTCGTTCCGCTCAAGATCTCGTCGATGAGGAATAAGACAGAAGCACCCTTCGCGATGGTAATCGTTTGGCGCAACCGGTCCATTTCAGCCAGGAACTTCGACTTTCCATGTAGCAGGGAATCCACGACCGACAGCGAAGCGCATACCGACAATCGGGATAGCCGCAAAATCTGGGCGCGCACCGGGGCCCCGGCCGCTGCGAGTACCGCGTTCAGTCCGATCGTGCGCAGAAGCGTGCTTTTGCCGGACATATTCGATCCGCTGATCACATAGAAACGGGATCGGGCATTTAAGCTGACGTCGTTCGCGACGCAGACTTCGTCCGGCAGTAAAGGGTGTCCCAGTGCCTGTGCTTCGAAGCAAGCTTCTTCGCCAGCCGTAAATTCCGGGAACGTGTTCGTGGGATTTTCGTGGGCGTAACCCGCCAGGGCGTTCAATGCTTCGAACTCTCCCCAGGCGTCCAACCAGGCTTTAAGAACGACCCCGTGTTGGTTTCGCCAACGTTCCACTGCCATGCATAATTGCGTGCCGAGCAGGAGCGGCAAAGACGGATAGTAAAACCATTCCTTGTTGCGTTCATTCAGCGCGTTGAGCAGCCGCTCTAGTTTTCGCACGGAGGTGGACGCGTTCCGGACCCGGCTCGCGAGCCGGTTCAGCTTGTCCGATTCCCACCGTGTGCGCTCCATCAGCTGTAGTCCTTCGCGCAACACGCGAGTTTCGAAGGAAACCGCACGCAGCCGCTCGATCATGCGATTGACGCGACGCCGGAATACCAGCCCAACCGCGCAGTGAAATAGAAGCAGTGGAGCGAGCCATGGCGCGATGCTGCTCCACGGAAGGGCGGCGGATATTCCCGCCAACAGCAGGATCGCCACGACAGATGAGGTAACCACTGCCACTCCGCGCAGGATCTTGCTGAACCGGAATGCCGGTATGTCTAACCATTCCGCGAAGGTCTCGCCCTTGGTTTCAGAAAACTCGAATGCCCCGAGCACCGCGATGTGTTCGCGAACCTCCGCCCGTTGCTGCAATTCACGCACGGCTTTCTGCCGCAGAAGCGTCTCTTCTGGCGGCGGGGCTGTCAGCAGGTAGTCCGCGAGGCCACGCCGGCCGACTGCGGTTCGGGCCGTGCACAGCAGCTGGAACAAAGACCCTTCGCCGAAAATGTGGAGGTCCCTGGAATAGACGTGAGCAGGATCGCTGAATTCTTCTCCGGCGACGCCGTTTCCAGCCCAACTTCCCCGTACGCGCTGGAGAGCCGTATGATAAAAGCGCTTCAGCCGTGTTAATCGAGAGCGGGACTTCCGAGACCGCGAATATCTCCGCGCGGAGGCGGCCATCACCGGTATCGGCAGAGACGGCCACCACGCGGCAACCTGCTGCCGGATCGCATACAGGCTCAGAAACAGGAAAACAGCTACGGCGCCCGCCAGTATTAGCGCGGACGCCGTGTGCAGCACTCGAGCATTTGCAACGCCAGCCTGCAAATCCTGCAATCGGCTTTCATATTGGATGACGACATCGGAGAGAGTCACGCCATCATAATACGATCCGCCGGTGCAAGATGTTTCGCCTAAAACTGATAGGCCAGCGCGATATTGACGACATTGCCGCGGCCCGAAGTCAGACGCGGCCCGAGGTTCGCCCCATTGAAGGCTCGTGTGCGGAAGTCCCAAAAGCTATATTCGAAAGCCGCTGTCACATCCGGCCCGAGTTTGCGGAAATAGCTGGCCCACACGAAGGAGTTTTTCGAACGCGTAGAGCCTGGCATCAAGTCGCGATCGCGCGGGTCGTCTGTGCCGGCGCCCGCGTAAAGAATGTCCTTAGGCGTTACCGGCGAGATCAGCTCGGCCCATCCGCCCATATCGCCGATCTTACGGAAATTAGCAGGCGTGGTACCCGCCGCGGGTGTAAACGCGACGCCCTGTTCGATTCCACCATCGAAAGAAACCAGGTTGGCCCCGGTAAAGGCTTCGCCGCGGAAGATGAGGTACTTAATGATCGGTATAGACCAATCCACTGCGACCGCCGAGGAATCGACGCCCCGGTCCGCGCCGACCGCTTCACGGCCGTAGTGCCCGCTGACGCCGATAGTTGCGGTTCTTCCGGCCATGGCATGCGATAACGCCACACGCGCCTCATAAAAAGGCTGCCTGCCGCGTTCGCCGAAACCCGAAAACGTACCGTCGATCGCAGAACCCGCACCTGTACCGGTCAACCCGGCTTGGTCGGCCAGGCGAGAGTCGCCGAACGACGGGCGCAGAATGCCACCCTGGACCAGCAGAGTTGTGCCGCCGAACTTTTGGCGGTTTTCCACTCGCACTTGGGGCAGCCAGGCCCACAGATTTCCGGCGGTTGCGCCCAGAGGTATGGCGACATGCGACAGCGAAATAGGATCGAGCGGCGCTAGGATCGCTTTATCCTGGCCGGCGACGATCCTCCAGCTACCTTTGTCAACCTGGAGGTAAGCACGCCGCAGACGCGGTTGATTGAAAACCCGGTTCTGGGTCTGAAGACCGGTATCGGACGGACGCGAGCCGAAAAAATCGATCTCGACCAGGCCCGATGGGTTCCATCCGCTGCCAAGAGTTTTCGGGCTCACCTGAAAGCCTACGAGGGATTGGCGCGCAGTGAAGATCGTGTCGCCGACCGCTCCGGCACGTTTGGTGGTGCCGTCCGGGAACGTCACGTTGGCGTTGCCAGGCAGCGGCCAGAGCGGAACATCTTGCCCAATCTGAACCGTGTCGGATGTGGAGATATTCAAGAGCAGAGTGCCGTATACCCGCAGGATGTAGTCGCCGATGGGAGCCTGCAGTCTGGAGCTCGATTTCGGGGCTCCGGGATAGAAAGGGCCGTCCGGAGGAGTGTGGTCTTCAAGGGTGTTGGGTGGGGCCGTTTGGCTGTGAGCCGGAATTGCGAACATCGCCAAAGCGAAGGACGCTGCGAGACAACTTCGGTGAAGTTTCGATATCATGCCCCCGATTATGCGGAGGCACGATATCGCAAGTCGTTCACATACTGTAAACGTTTTGTAAAAAGGAACGTGATTGGGGGATTTAGCGCCGGACCACGGGCGCCTTCAATTCGTTCTGCATCACCGTAACGTACTGCTGCGCCTGGCCTTGCATGGGTCCGGCGATCGCCGCCGATTGTTGGGTGTACTTCAGAGCTTCCTGGAGCTTGGTGCGATCGGTGGTGATCTTGGCAAGCTGATAGTTGGCCACACCCAGGTAGAAATAAGCGGGACCCATCAGGGCAGTTTGGCCGCTGATCATCGGAAGGGCGGCCCGCAGGTTGGTATCGCAATCCTTCCAGACTTGGCGCACGCAGCCGGCCACCCCGGCATCGTAGTAACCGCGCGAAAGCATAGTCGACTTAACTCGGTTCCAATCCTCGTCGGAATAGCCCTCGGGTTTCGCCTTGGACTTCATCACCGTCACCAGCCGTGTCGCGTAGGTGTAGGCTTGGTCGGCCCTATTCTTGGAGATCAGGTTGTCCGCGAGGGTCATCAGGGCGTACTCCTCGTTGGGGCTTCCCGCTACGATCTTGGTAGCACCCTCAATCTGCTTGTCCGCGCCTCCCATTTTTCCCAACGCACCGAGATAGGCATTCGACGCGAGACCCAGGTAGGTGCTCTTGGGATTCACCGCCATCAACGCCTCGGTGAGTTCGACCACTTTCGCTTGAGCCAGGCCCGCTTGAGCAGCGGTGGTCGCCAGAGCGTATTCGCTGAGTGTTCCGACCCCCTTGGCATAGTCCACCCGCTTGGGCCAGTCCTCTTCGGAAAATCCTTCCAGTTTCGGACCGGTTGCCTCGGCCTTGGCTAGCTTTGCCGTCTCAATAGCCGCAGTCTTAACGGCATCGGGATCCTTCGCCGTCTGCGCATCCTTGAGCTTCTGATAGGCGTCGTCGAGTTCGTTCGCGCGTGCCGACGTCACCAGAAAAAAGGATAGAGTTCCGAGGGCAAGGATAGCGGTTTTCACAGTGGGCTCCTCGCAGAATTATAACAGCCTGTTCGGCCGCGAGCGTAAGGAGCAGGTATAATCCCATCAGGTGACGTCCGCTGCACCTTTTCCCCCGGAAGCTCCAATCGACGCACCGGTTTACTGCGATGTCAGCCTTCCGGTCCCGATCGATACAGCCTTTACGTACAGGCTTCCCGAGACTCTGCGCCGCCGCGTGCAGCCGGGGTGCCGCGTCCTGGTTCCCTTTGGATCGCGCAAGCTGACCGGCGTGGTCCTGGCAACGCACAGCCAGGCGCCC